>Ga0160451_100602_pt1 | contig 17757 bp, 12 predicted proteins | sample HID1975M_E1MG_FD_108270 | JGI IMG/M metagenome (GOLD analysis project Ga0160451, IMG submission 108270) | Enriched soil microbial communities from UW Madison campus, WI, USA - HID1975M_E1 MG | ecosystem: Environmental > Terrestrial > Soil > Unclassified | place: USA: Madison, Wisconsin... | reverse complement strand
TAGCACGCGCTGTCGCCGTGCGGATGGAACTTGCCGATGACGTCGCCGACGGTGCGCGCGGATTTCTTCGGCTTGGCCGCCGCGTTGAGCCCCAGCTCGCTCATCGAATAGATGATGCGGCGCTGCACCGGCTTGAGGCCATCGCCGATGAAGGGCAGGGCGCGGTCCAGCACCACGTACATCGAATAGTCCAGGTACGCGCGTTCGGCGTACTCGCGCAGCGGGATCTGTTCGAAGCCGTGGAAGGTGGGGCGGATCGTTTCGGTCATTGCGTGCGGTACGGACAGACGGGACCGCGCATTCTACCCGTGCGGCCGTATCAGCCGCCGAGATCGCGCAGCAGAGGAACGGCCTTCCACGGCCAGCAGGCCATCCAGACCGCGCCAGGCAGGGTTCCACCGGATGGGTTTCCCCGTGCGATGCGTGACTGCCGTGGCGCCGGTTTCGCGCTCAGCCCTGCCCCAGCACCAGCTCGATCACGAACTTGCTGCCGAAGAACGACAGCAGCAACAGCGCCATCGCCGTCAGCGTCCAGCGCACCGCCTTGCCGCCGCGCCAGCCGTACCGCCAGCGCCCGTACAGCAGCGCGCCGAACACCAGCCACGACAGCACGCTGAGCACGGTCTTGTGGACCAGCCGCTGGCCGAGGAAATCCTCGACGAACAGCGCGCCGGTCAGCAGCGTGGCGGTCAGCAGCGCGAAGCCGACCGCGATCGTGCGGAACAGCAGGTCTTCCAGCTCGGTCAGCGGCGGCAGCGCGCGCAGCCAGACATGGAACTCGCGCCGGCGCAGCGCGCGTTCCTGCGCCCACAGCATCATCGCCAGCAGCGCGGCGATGGCCAGCGTGGCGTAGGCCAGCAGCGCCAGCCACGCATGCAGCTGCAGGCGCCAGTCCAGCGGCGTGGCGGGCTGGTGGCCGTTGAGGTGGTAGGTCAGCAGCAGCACCGCGGCCAGCGGGAAAGCCACCACGCCCAGCGCCGCCATGCGGCCCTGCAGACCGACCAGCGCGGTCATCGCCGCCATGCCCAGGCTGACCAGCGACAGCGCGGCGAAGAAGTGCATGTCCGGCCCGCCCGGCGTGCGCCAGGCCACCGCCAGGTGGTAGGCCGCATGCAGCGCCACCGCCGCCAGCGCCGGCCACGCCGCGCCCTGCAGGCGTTCGTTGCCGCCACGGGCCACGCCGCGGACCAGCAACGCGGCCGCGCACACGTACAGCGCCATGGCGATGAGAACGATTGTCATCGGTGAAGTGTGGCATACCGGCACGCCCGCGCGTACGCGCTCGCCGCCGCCGCGGCTGCCTTGGGGCAGCGGCTATAATCCGGCCTCTTTCCGTCGCACCGTGGCTTGGCAATGTTCGAATCCCTCACCCAGCGTCTTTCCGGCACCATCGAGCGGCTGCGCGGCCGTGGCCGCCTGAGCGAGGAGAACATCCGCGAGGCCACCCGCGAGGTCCGCATCGCGTTGCTGGAAGCCGATGTCGCGCTGCCGGTCGTGCAGGCGCTGATCGAGCGCATCAAGGTGCGCGCGGTCGGCCAGGAAGTGCTGAAGTCGCTGACGCCGGGCCAGGCGCTGATCAAGGTCGTGCGCGACGAGCTGACCGCGGTGATGGGCTCGGCCGCCACCGATCTGAATCTCAACGTGCCGGCGCCGGCGGTGATCCTAATGGCCGGTCTGCAGGGCGCCGGCAAGACCACCACGGTCGGCAAGCTCGCAAAGCACCTCAAGGACAAGCGCAAGAAAAAGGTCATGGTGGTGTCGGCCGACGTCTACCGGCCGGCCGCGATCGAGCAGCTGAAGACGCTGGCCCAGCAGGTCGACGTGATGTTCTTCCCGTCCAGCGCCGATCAGAAGCCCGAGGCCATCGTCCGCGCCGCCATCGACGATGCGCGCAAATCCTTCGTCGATGTATTGCTGGTCGACACCGCCGGCCGCCTCGCCATCGACGAGGCGATGATGGCCGAGATCAAGGCGCTGCACGCGGCGGTCAAGCCGGTGGAGACGCTGTTCGTCGTCGACTCGATGACCGGCCAGGACGCGGCCAACACCGCCAAGGCGTTCAACGAGGCTCTGCCGCTGACCGGCGTGGTGCTGACCAAGACCGACGGCGATGCGCGCGGCGGCGCAGCGCTGTCGGTGCGCTACATCACCGGCAAGCCGATCAAGTTCATCGGCACCGGCGAGAAGGTCGACGGGCTAGACGTGTTCCATCCCGAGCGCGTGGCCAATCGCATCCTCGACATGGGCGACGTGCTGTCGCTGGTCGAGCAGGTCGAGCAGAACGTCGACCAGGAAAAGGCCGCCAAGCTGGCCGCCAAGGTCGCCAAGGGCAAGAAGTTCGACCTCAACGACATGAAGGATCAGCTGGAGCAGATGCAGAACATGGGCGGCCTGAGCGGCTTGATGGACAAGCTGCCGGGCATGGGCCAGATCCCGGAGCACGTCAAGCAGCAGGTGCAGCAGGGCAAGGAAGTGCCGCGCATGGTCGCCATCATCAACTCGATGACCAAGAAGGAGCGCCGCAATCCCGCGCTGCTCAACGGCTCGCGCCGTGCCCGCATCGCGCGCGGCTCCGGCACCACGCCGGCCGACGTCAACAAGCTGATGAAGCAGTACCAGCAGATGGAAAAGATGATGGGCAAGCTGGCCGGCGGCGGCATGAAGGGCCTGATGCGCGGCATGAAGGGCATGATGGGCGCGCGCGGCGGATTGCCGTTCCGCTGAGGGTCCATTCTCTCCGTGGGATATGGAGCGACATGAGTCGCGATGGCACGAAGTATGGCTATCGATTGACGCAAGGATTCGCGAATCTTCAACCACGAAGCTGCCGGTCCGGTCGCGCCTGACGCCGCTCCCCCAGTGCAAAGAGAGACGTTTTCCCTTCAATGGAAGGAAACAGCATGTCCGACGTCTTCCTCAACGGCCAGCCGGCCAGCGCCGACGATCTGCGCGCGCTGGCGCTGACCAACTATGGCCACTTCACCTCGATGCAGGTGCGCGGCCGGGCGGTGCAGGGGCTGGATCTGCACCTGCGCCGGCTGCGTTCGGCCACGCGCGAACTGTTCGATGCGGAACTGGCGGAGGAACGCATCCTGGCCGATCTGCGGACGGCCCTGGACGCGCGCGGCAGCGGCGACTGCGCGCTGCGGATGACCGTGTTCGCGCGCGGCTTCGACTACCGCCGGCCCGCCGACGCCGGCACTCCCGACTTGCTGGTGTCGCTGTCGCCGCCGGCAACGTCCGGCAAGCCGCCGCTGCGGCTGAAGTCGTACCCGTTCGTGCGCCCGTTGCCGCACATCAAGCATGTAGGGACCTTTCCGCTGTTCCATTACCGCCGGCTGGCGTCGCGGGCCGGTTTCGACGATGCCCTGTTCGTCGCGCCCGACGGCACGGTCGCCGAAGGCTCGATCTGGAACATCGGTTTCTGGGATGGCGAGCGGGTCATCTGGCCCGAGGCGCCGGCGCTGCGGGGAGTGACCGAACAGTTGCTCCAGGCCGGCCTGGACGAACTGGGAATCGCCCAGCGGCGGCGGCCGGTCGGCCTGGCCGAGGCGGGAGGCTTCCAGGGCGCCTTCGCCGCCAACGCCAGCGGCGTGCAGGTGGTCCTGGAAATCGACGGAGCGGCCCTGTCCCCGGTTCCGGCGCTGATGGAGCAGCTGGCGGCGGCCCTGGCGCGGCAGCCCTGGCAGCCGGTGTAGCGGCGGCTGGCAGGCCGGGGCAAGACGTGTGTGTGGGAGCGACGTAAGTCGCGACAAGGCTCTACCGGGAAAACCCCCGTCGCGACTTACGTCGCTCCCACGGGCATTGCGGCCCGGGTTTCCTTCAGCCTTTCAATGGCTTAGAATAGCCGGCTTACCTCGCCATCCTGGCGACTGGGCAACACCGGAAAACTGCAATGGTCAAGATTCGCCTTACCCGTGGCGGCGCCAAGAAGCGCCCGTTCTACCACATCATCGTCACCGACTCGCGCAGCGCGCGCGACGGCCGCAACATCGAGCGCGTGGGTTTCTACAACCCGGTCGCCGCCGGCAACGAGAAGCGCGTCGAGCTGGACATCGCCCGCGTCGATCATTGGGTCAACAACGGTGCGCAGCTGACCGACAAGGTCCGCGGCCTGTACAAGGAAGCGGCCAAGTCCGCGCAGGCTTCGGCCTGATGACGACGGGCCGCGCCTGGCGCGCGGCCCTCTTCCGATGGATACCGGGCACCCTTCCGACCCGCAGAAGCTGATCCTACTGGGGCGGATACTGGGTGCCTTCGGCGTGCGCGGACAGATCAAGCTGGAGTCCTGGACCGAGCCGCGCGAGGCCATCTTCGGCTATCAGCCGTGGACGCTGAAATCGCCCAACGGCGAGCAGCGCCAGTTCAGCGGCGCGCGCGGCAAATCTTCCGGCAAGCACCTGATCGCAACGTTTCCCGACGTGGACGATCGCGATGCGGTCGAATCGATGCGCGGGACCGAAATCTGGGTGCCGCGCTCGGCGTTGCCGCCGCCTCGTCCCGGCGAGTTCTACTGGGTCGATCTTGAAGGCCTGCAGGTGGCCACCGTCGAAGGCGTGGCGCTGGGACAGGTGTCGCACCTGTTTTCCACCGGCGCCAACGATGTGATGGTGGTGCGCGGCGACCGCGAGCGGCTGGTGCCGTTCGTCGAGCCGGATTTCGTCAAGTCGGTGGATTTCGAGACCGGCTTGGTGACGGTGGACTGGGATCCGGATTTCTAGGCGTGAATGGTCAAGAGTAGATAGCGAAGGATGAAAGCCAATTCCACTCTTGCCCTTCACCATTGACTCTTCATCCTTATCCTTCACTGCCTCCCGCCATGCGCATCGATGTCATCACGCTGTTCCCCGAATTCATCGCGCAGTGCGCGGGCTTCGGCGTGGTCGGCCGCGCGCAGGAACGCGGGTTGCTGGAATTGCACGGCTGGAATCCGCGCGATCACGCCGAGGGTGGCTATCGTCGCGTCGATGACCGCCCGTTCGGCGGCGGCCCCGGCATGGTGATGATGATCGAGCCGCTGCGCGCCTGCCTGGCGGCCGCGCGCGCCGCCGATGCGCAGCCGGCGCCGGTGGTCTACCTGAGCCCGCAGGGCCGGCCGTTGACCCAGGCCAAGACCCGAAAACTCGCGGCACGGCCGCGTCTCATCCTGCTGTGCGGCCGCTACGAAGGCGTCGACGAGCGCCTGCTGGCCGCCGAGGTGGACGAGGAAATCTCGATAGGCGACTACGTGCTGTCCGGCGGCGAACTGCCGGCGGCGGTGCTGATCGATGCGGTCGCGCGGTTGCAGGACGGCGCACTGAACGATGCCGAATCGGCCGCGCAGGACAGCTTCGAGGGGCCGCAGGGCCTGCTCGATTGCCCGCACTACACCCATCCGGCCCGCCACGAGGCGCTGGGGGAGGTGCCGGCGGTGCTGCGCTCCGGCGACCACGCCGCCATCGCGCGCTGGCGCCGGCAGCAGTCGCTGGGGCGGACCTGGCTGCGCCGACCGGATCTGCTGGACGAGGCCGCCCTGTCCAAGGCCGACCGGGCACTGCTGGAGGCCTTCCGCCAGCAGCGGGACGGTGACGGCGAGGCCGGTGGCGGGAGCTAGCCTTCGCCCCGGAAAATCAGTAAGATACCCGGCTCCCATGTCCCGACCGGGCCGTTTGGGAAGCACAACAACAATATCGTGCAGCGCAATCCGGCGACTGCATCAGATCCCCGCTGTCGAACGACACGACCACGCAACCGATACGGTGCCACCATGAGCAGTCTCAATAAATCCATCATCGCGGAATTCGAAGCCGCCCAGATCCAGCGCGAGCTGCCCGCCTTCGGTCCCGGCGACACCGTCGTCGTGAACGTCAAGGTCAAGGAAGGCAACCGCGAGCGCGTGCAGGCGTACGAAGGCGTGGTCATCGGCAAGAAGAACGCCGGCCTGAACTCCGCTTTCACCGTGCGCAAGATCTCGCACGGCTACGGCGTCGAGCGCGTGTTCCAGACCCACAGCGCCACCATCGACTCGGTCGAAGTCAAGCGCCGCGGCAAGGTCCGCGCCGGCAAGCTGTACTACCTGCGCGATCTGGAAGGCAAGGCCGCCCGCATCAAGGAAGATCTGGCCGCCAACGCCGCCGCCAAGAAGGCGCGCCAGGCTGCCGCCGCCGCTGCCGCCGCCGAGTAATCCGGCCCGCCAAGCGTCTGCGAACGGCCACCTCCGGGTGGCCGTTCGCGTTTGCGGCATCCGGGCAAGGAACGTCGTCCCGGCGTAGGCCGGGACCCTGTGCCTTGCACGCCGGGTGGTGGAAAGTCGCTGGGTCCTGGCCTATGCCGGGACGACGCAGGTGGCATGACTCGAAAGTCGACTTCAATACGATCGAGGCAAAGGCACTGGGTTCCCGCAGGCGCGGGAATGACGGATGAGTGCACTTGTCCGGAGATCGCTCGACGCTCTTCTTGAACTTCTCCATACGCCCGAATGGAGGATGATGTCTCCAGTCCCGCATTCGTCCGCCCGCATAAGCTCTCCATCCCTGAATCCGCCGATGTCCTCCATTCCTGTCCCTGATTCCGCCGCCGTCCGCCTCGATATCTGGCTGTGGGCCGCGCGCTTCTACAAGACGCGCAGCCTGGCCAAGCAGGCGGTGGAAACCGGCAAGGTCGATATCGGCGGCCAGCGCGCCAAGCCGTCGCGCGCGGTGAAGGTCGGCGACGAACTGCAGGTGCAGCGCGGCGACGAACGCTTCCAGGTGCGCGTGCTGGCGCTGTCCGCGCAACGCGGATCGGCCAGCGTGGCGCAGACGCTTTACCTGGAGAGCGACGAATCGCGCGCGGCGCGCGAGGAAGCGCGGGCGCGACGCGCGGCCGAGCGCAACGGCTACCGTCCGCCGGAGCACAAGCCGGACAAGCGCGCGCGGCGTTTGATCCAGGCGCTGGGCGATATCGATGCGATCTAGGGAATCTCTGAGCGTTCCGCTTCGCTCGCCACTCCTGCGCAAGCGGGAGTCCGGTGGCCTTGCTTTCAATAGCCCGTAGTCGCTGGATGAGCGGCCTGTCGGCCGTCGAAGAGCGCTTCCCGCTTGCGTGGGGAATGACGATATTCGTTCAGAGGTTCCCTGGCAGAACGCGGGCCTTTCCTTTTCTTGTGGGAGCGACGTAAGCCGCGACGACTTTCGCCGAGATAAGCGAAACGTCGCGGCTTACGCCGCTCCCGCAAGAGCTAAGGTCGTTGTCTTAGCGCTTGCCGCCCAGCAGTCCGCCGCCGATCTTCAGCAGGTCGCCCAGGCCGAGCTGGCCGTCGCCGTCCTGATCCAGCACCGCGCCTAGCAGGCCGCCGCCCAAGCCGCCCTGCTGCTGTACCTGGCGCTGCTCCTTTACCAGCGCCTCGCTGAGCGCACCCGGATTGGCCTGGCCACCCTGGGCCAGGCGCCGGGCGAGGAAGGCCAGCACGATGGGCGCGAGGATCTTCAGTAATTGAGCGGCCTGATCGCCACCCAGGCCGGTCGCCTGGCTCAGCCCCTGCTCGGCGCGCGGCTGCGCGCCGCCGAAGATATGGCCGAGGATACCGGCGCCGTTGGCTTGCGGGCCGGATGAGCCGCCCAGCACCGCGCCGAGCACGCTGCCGACATCAAGCCCACTGTGGTTGCGCTGCAACGCGCCGAACAGCGCCTCGGCACCTTGCGGTTGTGCGGCATTGCGGCCCAACGTGCCGAGCAGCAGCGGCAGCGCGGCGCCGACCGCGCTGGCGGCTTGCTGCGGACCGAGCCCCAGTTGCTGCGACACCTGCTGCAGCGGGGCGCCCTGCAGTTGCGCGAACAGTTCTTCGGTAAGGGATGCCTTGCTCATCGTGCGATCGTCCTCCTGGACGCGGGCGGGGTGGTGTGCGCGATGCTAACGCCATTACGGCGCGATACCGGTGCGGCAGGCAGGGGTTGCCTGGCTAACGCCAGGAAGGGTTTCCGGATTCCAGCGCAGGAGCGCACGGCTGGATGACTACGAATCCTTCTCCCGCTTGCGGGAGAAGGTGTCCCGAAGGGATGGATGAGGGCGCTCTGCGCCTTCCCCCACCCGCCTTCGGCATCTTCCCCGCAAGCGGTGAAGGGGAGGGCGCCCCGCCGCAATCCGGATAAAAAAGCCGCTCGCTTGGCGCGCGTGCGGGTTCCGTGTCGGGAATACACAGGTGATGCCGTCGGGGTCAAGCCACCAACTCCCTTCTCCCGCTTGCGGGAGAAGGTGTCCCGAAGGGACGGATGAGGGTGCTCTGCGCGCCTTCCCCCATCCGCCTTCGGCATCTTTCCCCGCAAGCGGGTAAGGGAGAGTGCCCTGCCACAATCCGCATAAAAAAAGCCGCACGCTAGGCGAGCTGCGGCTTCGGTGCCGCGATGCAAGCGCAATCAGGCCAGATCGAAGCGATCCAGGTTCATCACCTTGGTCCAGGCGGCGACGAAGTCCTGGACGAACTTCTCCTGCGCATCCGCGCTTGCGTAGACCTCGGCCAGTGCGCGCAACACGGCGTTGGATCCGAACACCAGATCGGCGCGGGTGCCGGTCCAGCGCGGCGCGCCGGTCTGGCGGTCGCGTCCCTCGAACACATCCCGGGCGTCCGAGGCTGCCTTCCACTCCGTTCCCATGTCCAGCAGGTTGGCGAAGAAGTCGTTGCTCAGCACGCCGGGCCGGTCGGTGAACACGCCGTGCTTGCCGCCGTCGTAATTGGCGCCGAGCACGCGCAGGCCGCCGATCAGCACGGTCAACTCGGGCGCGGTCAGCGTCAGCAGCTGCGCCTTGTCGATCAGCAGCGCCTCGGCCGGGACGCTGTAGCGGCCCTTGAGGTAATTGCGGAAGCCGTCGGCGATCGGTTCGAGCGGGGCGAAGGAATCGACGTCGGTCTGCTCCTGCGACGCATCCGCGCGGCCCGGCGCGAACGGTACCGTCACGTCATGCCCGGCGTCCTTGCCGGCCTTTTCGACGCCGGCGTTGCCGGCCAGCACGATCAGATCGGCGAGCGAGACCTGCTTGCCGCCCGATTGCGCGCCGTTGAACTCGCTGCGGATGCCTTCGAGCGTTTCCAGCACCTTGGCCAGCTGGGCCGGCTGGTTGACCTGCCAGTCCTTCTGCGGCGCCAGGCGGAGGCGCGCGCCGTTCGCGCCGCCGCGCTTGTCCGAACCGCGGAAGGTGGACGCCGACGCCCACGCGGTCGACACCAGCTGCGCGACCGTCAGGCCCGAGGCCAGGATCTTCTGCTTGAGCGCGGCGCTGTCCTGCGCATCGATCAGCGGATGATCGACCGACGGGATCGGGTCCTGCCAGATCAGTTCCTCGGCGGGGACTTCCGGGCCGAGGTAGCGCGCGCGCGGACCCATGTCGCGGTGGGTCAGCTTGAACCACGCGCGGGCGAACGCGTCGGCGAACTGATCCGGATTTTCCAGGAAACGCCGCGAGATCTTTTCGTAAATCGGATCGAAGCGCAGCGACAGATCGGTGGTCAGCATCGTCGGTACGCGCTTCTTCGCCGGGTCGTGCGCGTCGGGGATGATCGCCTCGGCGTTCCTGGCGAACCACTGGTGCGCGCCGGCCGGGCTTTTGCCCAGTTCCCACTCGAAGCCGAACAGGTTCTCGAAGAAGTTGTTGCCCCATTGCGCCGGGGTGGTGGTCCAGGTGACTTCCAGGCCGCTGGTGATCGTATCGGCGCCCTTGCCGGTGCCGAGGCGGTTGTGCCAGCCGAAGCCCTGCGCCTCCAGTTCGTCGGCTTCCGGCTCGCTGCCGACGTTGTCGGCCGGACCGGCGCCGTGGGTCTTGCCGAAGGTGTGGCCGCCAGCGATCAGCGCGACGGTCTCCTCGTCGTTCATGGCCATGCGCCCGAACGTGTCGCGGATGTCCTTCGCCGCCAGCAGCGGATCGGGGTTGCCGTCCGGGCCTTCCGGATTGACGTAGATCAGGCCCATCTGCACGGCGGCGAGCGGGTTTTCCAGGTTGCGCGAATGCACGTCGCCATCGGCATCGTCGTCGGACACCAGCACGCCGCGATCGCCGGGCTTCTCGACGCCCTCGGAGCCGTGCGCATAGCGCACGTCGCCGCCCAGCCACGTGGTCTCGCGGCCCCAGTAGACGTCCTGATCCGGCTCCCAGGTATCGGGGCGGCCGCCGGCGAAACCGAAGGTCTTGAAGCCCATCGTCTCCAGCGCGACGTTGCCGGTGAGGATCATCAGATCGGCCCAGGAAATCTTCTGCCCGTATTTCTGCTTGATCGGCCACAGCAGCCGGCGCGCCTTGTCCAGGCTCACGTTGTCCGGCCAGCTGTTGAGCGGGGCGAAACGCTGCTGGCCGCGGCCGCCGCCGCCGCGCCCGTCGCCGACGCGGTAGGTGCCGGCGCTATGCCAGGCCATGCGGATGAACAGCGGACCGTAATGGCCGAAGTCGGCCGGCCACCAGTCCTGCGAGTCGGTCATCAGCGCGGCGAGATCCTGCTTCACCGCGGCCAGATCCAGGCTGTTGAATGCCGCTGCGTAATCGAAGTCTCCACCCAGCGGATTGGATCGGGCCGAATGCTGGTTCAGCAGATCCAGTCGCAGCTGATGGGGCCACCAATCGCGGTTGGTGGTGCCGCCACCGGCGGTCTGGTGGAACGGACACTTCTTTTCGGTCGTGGACATGGGTGCTTCACCTCTGGTGGTTTGCGCGCGACGGTTCTGCTGGAGCAGGCCGCAACGGGTGGAAAGGCGTTCGCCTGCGATGGCATCGAAGCGGTGGCTGGGTCGCGACCGCATACGGCAAGCGTTGCGCATGCGCGGATGGCGGTGATTCGATGGCGTTTTCCGGATACCCCCGATCCGTGCGTATGCCGCTGGAGACAGGGGCCACCTTAAGCCGGTACACGACCATCGGTGAAATCGAATGATCGGAAAGATGCAATAAGCAAAAGCTATCGGTACCAATAGCCGGCGATGCGAGGGGCTGGAGAGCCGAGCCTGCTTGGCTCGCACTGTGAGTTGTCCGGCGCATTGGCGATGGCAGCGGAGCAAGCTCCGCTCTCCAGGTGCGTGGCGAAGCAATACATCATGCCGGCTTGCGACGTTGTAGAGCCGAGCTCGCTCGGCTCTCGCCGTGAGTTCGTCCGGCGCATCGGCAATGGGCAGCGGAGCGAGCTCGGCTCTACAGAGGCATGCTCGGCCGAGGCATGTGGACCGATTCGCGATGCATCGGCTGGCGCTATCGCAGCGCCTTGAGCCGATACAGCGCCTCGAGCGCCTGCTTGGGTGTCAGTTCGTCCGGATCCAGCGCCGCCAGCGCTTCCATCGCCGCGCTGGGCGCGGCGGCGAACAGGCCGATCTGCTGCGGCGAGTCCAGCGCCTGCGGCGCCATGCCGGCGGCGTGGCTTTCTCGGCCGCGCTGCTCCAGCTCGGCCAGCCGGCGCCGCGCCTGCGCGACCGTCGTTTTCGGCAGGCCGGCCAGCGCCGCCACCTGCAGGCCGAAGCTGCGATTGGCCGGGCCTTCCTTGACCGCGTGCATGAACACCAATGCATCGCCGTGCTCGACCGCGTCCAGATGCACGTTGGCGATGCCGCTGGCGCCGCCTTCCACGTATTCGTCGGCCAGTGCGGTGAGTTCGAAGTAATGCGTGGCGAACAGCGTGTAGCAGCGGTTAACGTGCGCCAGGTGGCGCGCGACCGCATCGGCCAGCGCCAGGCCATCGTAGGTGGACGTGCCGCGGCCGATCTCGTCCATCAGCACCAGTGACTGCGGCGTGGCGTGATGCAGGATGTAGCTGGTCTCGGCCATCTCGACCATGAAGGTCGATTGTCCGCGTGCCAGATCGTCGCCGGCGCCGATGCGGGTGAGGATGCGATCGATCGGACCTATTACCGCGCGCGCCGCCGGCACGAAACTGCCGATGTGCGCCAGCAGCACGATCAGCGCGTTCTGGCGCATGTAGGTCGACTTGCCGCCCATGTTGGGACCGGTCACCACCAGCATCCGCCGCCCGTCCGGCGCATCGTCGCCCAGCCACAGATCGTTGGGCTCGAACGGTTCGTCGCGCACCGCTTCGACCACCGGATGGCGGCCGCGCTCGATGCACAGGCAGGCGTCGCCGACGAGTTGCGGGCGCGACCAGTCCAGCGCCTGCGCGCGTTCGGCCAGGCAGGCCAGCACGTCCAGTTCCGACAGCGCGGCGGCGCAGCGCTTGAGCGTTTCCAGCTGCAGGTTGAGCGTATCGAGCAACTGCTCGTACAGGCCGCGCTCGCGCGACAGCGCGCGTTCGCGTGCCGACAGCACCTTGTCCTCGAAGCCCTTGAGTTCCTCGGTGATGTAGCGCTCGGCGTTGGTCAGCGTCTGCCGCCGCGTGTAGTGCACCGGCGCGCGCGCGGACTGGCCCTTGCTGATCTCGATGTAGTAGCCGTGTACGCGGTTGTAGCCGACCTTGAGCGTCGGGATGCCGCTGGCCTCGCGCTCGCGCGCTTCCAGTTCGACGAGAAATCGATCGGCATGGGTACTGAGCTGGCGCAGTTCGTCCAGATCGGCGTCGAAACCGTCGGCGATGACGCCGCCGTCGGTGATCTTCAGCGGCGGCTGCGGCGCGATGGCGGCTGCCAGCAGCGCGGCGGTATCGGCATGCTGGCCCATGTCGGCACACAGCGCCTGCAGGCATGGCGAGTCCAGCGGCCGCAGCGTGCCGGCGATGTCCGGCAGCAACGCCAGTCCGTCGCGCAGCGTGGACAGATCGCGTGGCCGTGCCGAACGCAGCGCCACGCGTGTCAGGATGCGCTCGATATCGCCCAGCCCACGGAAGCGTTCGCGCAGTGCGGCGTCGGCGCCGCTGCCAATCAGCGTGTCGATGGCTTGGTGGCGATGGCCGAGCACGCCACGATCGCGCAGCGGACGGTGCAGCCAGCGCCGCAGCAGGCGTCCGCCCATCGGCGTGATCGTGCTGTCGACGACGCCGAGCAGCGTGTTGCGCGCATCGCCGTCCACGCGCGTGTCCAGTTCCAGGTGCCGGCGCGTGGCCGCGTTCATCGCGATCGCCTCGGCGGGCGATTCCAGCGCAATGGCGGTCAGGTGCGGCAGGCGCTGCTTCTGCGTCTCCTCGACATAACCCAGCAGCGCGCCGGCCGCGCCGGTGGCCAGCGGACGATCCTCGATGCCGAAGCCGGACAGATCGCGCAGGCCGAAGAACTGCAACAGCTGCCGGCGCCCGCTGTCGGCGTCGAACAGCCACGGCGCGCGCCGACGCAGGCCGCCGCGCTCCTGCACGAAGCCGGGCCAGCCGTCCTCGTCGGCCAGCAGCAGTTCGGCCGGTTCCAGCCGCGACAGCTCGGCTTCCAGCGCGTCGTCGCTGTCGGCCTCGCAGACCAGGAAGCGGCCGCCGGCCAGATCCGCCCACGCCAGCCCGTAGCGCCAGCCGCGCGCCGGCGATCCGCTGCGCGACAGCGCCAGCAGCAGCGTGTCGCGGCGTTCGTTGAGCAGCGCCTCGTCGGTGACCGTGCCGGGCGTGACCACCCGCACGACCTTGCGCTCGACCAGGCCCTTGGCCAGCGCCGGATCGCCAATCTGTTCGCAGATCGCGACCGATTCGCCCATCGCCACCAGCCGCGCCAGATAGCCTTCGTACGCGTGCACGGGCACGCCCGCCATCGGAATCGGCGCACCGGCCGAATTGCCGCGCTGGGTCAGCGTGATGTCCAGCAGCCGCGCCGCCTTGCGCGCATCGTCGTAGAACAGCTCGTAGAAATCGCCCATCCGGAAGAACAGCAGCAGATCCGGGTACTCCGCCTTGGCGGCGAAGAACTGCTTCATCAATGGCGTGTGTTCCTGCTGGCCGTGGCTCACGTGGCGCGCGCTTGATTCGGGTGGAAGGGCGGCGATTGTAGCGGTTGCGGCCTGCGTGCCCTGCGCCGATACCGCCGCCGACGTTGATCCGCATCAATGCCGGCTTGCCCGCATGGGCGCAGGCTGGGCCTTCCGCTGGACCTGATGAGGAACGAGCCATGAGCAAGACGATGAAAGCCGCGGTCGTGCACGCCTTCGACCAACCGCTGCGGATCGAGGACGTGCCGGTGCCCGAAGCCGGGCCGGGCCAGTTGCTGGTGAAGATCGCCGCCTGCGGCGTGTGCCATACCGATCTGCACGCCGCGCGCGGCGACTGGCCGGTCAAGCCCGCGCCGCCGTTCATCCCGGGCCACGAAGGCGTCGGCCACGTGGTCGCGGTGGGCAAGGGCGTGGACTTCGTCCGCGAAGGCGATCGCGTCGGCATTCCGTGGCTGTATTCGGCCTGCGGCCACTGCGAGCACTGCATGGGCGGCTGGGAAACGCTGTGCGAGACGCAGCAGAACACCGGCTATTCGGTCAACGGCAGCTTCGCCGAATACGCAGTGGCCGATGCCCGCTATGTCGGCCATCTGCCCGCCGGCGTGGACTTCATCGACATCGCGCCGGTGCTGTGCGCAGGCGTGACCGTCTACAAGGGGCTGAAGACGACCGAAACGCGCGCCGGCCAGTGGGTGGTGATTTCCGGCATCGGCGGGCTGGGCCACATGGCGGTGCAGTACGCGCGCGCGATGGGCATGAACGTGGCGGCGGTGGACGTGGACGACGCCAAGCTGGCGCTGGCCAGCAGGCTCGGCGCCACCGTCACCGTCAACGCGCGCCACACCGATCCGGCGGCCTACCTGAAGAAGGAAATCGGCGGCGCCCATGGCGCGCTGGTCACCGCGGTGTCGCCCAAGGCGTTCGAGCAGGCCCTGGGCATGATCCGGCGCGGCGGCACGATGTCGCTGGTCGGGCTGCCGCCGGGCGATTTCCCGCTGGACATCTTTGGCATGGTGCTCAACGGCATCACCGTGCGCGGCTCGATCGTCGGTACGCGGCTGGATTTGCAGGAGTCGCTGGATTTCGCCGCCGCCGGCAAGGTGCGCGCGACCGTCAGCACCGATCGGCTGGAAAACATCAACGCGATTTTCGAGCGGATGGAGCAGGGCGGGATCGAAGGCCGGGTGGTGCTGGAGATGGGCTGAGCGGCTGGCGCAGTATCAGCTCACCTTATGCGTAATCGAAATTCTCAGTGAGGTGGCCAAAATCCCGGGGGATTCCGTGCAAAAGCAGGCACGGGAGTATCGACGCAGTGCAGAATGAAGAAACGTAAAGCGGGTGTTAATTTGCGACTCGTGCACGGCATCGGAAGCCTTTACGATGCACGGAATACTTCAACGTCCGTACAAACCTGCAAATCGTCCAGCTCACCCGGGGAGGGGAAACATGGTCGTCGTCAAGCCGAAGCACAAGGTGCTTACGCTCGCTGTATTTACCGCGCTCTGCGCAACCCAGGGCGTCCACGCCCAGCAGGCATCGGCGCCTGCCACCGACGAGGAACAACCCACCACGCTGGCCACCATGACGGTGACCGCGCAGAAGCGCGAGGAGCAGGCGCAGAACGTGCCCATCTCCATCACCGCGCTGCCCGAACAGCTGCTGCAGGACACCGGCGTCCGCGACGTCAAGGATCTGCAGGTGCTGGTGCCCGGCCTGACCGTGACCAGCACGCAGAGCGAAGCGATCACCACCGCGCGCATCCGCGGCGTCGGCACGGTCGGCGACAACGTCGGCCTGGAGTCGTCGGTCGGCATCGTCATCGACGGCGTGTACCGCCCGCGCAACAGCGTCGGCTTCGGCGATTTGGGCCAACTCGAGCGCATCGAAGTGCTGAAGGGCCCGCAGGGCACGGTGTTCGGCAAGAACACCTCGGCCGGCGTCATCAACGTCGTCACTCGCCGTCCCAGCTACATGCAATCGGCCGAAGGCGAGGTGACCGTCGGCAACTACGGCGCGCTCGGCATCGCCGGCAGCTACAACGATGCCATCGGCGACAACTCCGCCTTCAGCATCTACGCGGCCAAGCGCAAGCGCGACGGCTGGATGGACGTGGTGACCGGCAACGGCCCGCGCCAGGAACGCGACGACTACGACCAGAACTTCCATACCGTGCGCGCCAAGCTGCTGCTGGAGCCGACCGAAGCGCTGGAAATCCTGGTGACCGGCGACTTCACCAGCCGCGAGGAGAACTGCTGCACCGCCGTGCAGACCACGGTGGGCGGCACCGCGCCGGTGATCAACGCCGTCTCCGGCGTGGGCAAGGCGATCGCCGCCCCCGGCGACGATCCGTTCGACCGCGTGGCCTACAGCAACCGGCCGACCACGCAGGACATCAAGGACAAGGGCATCGGCATCGAGGTCAACTGGGACCTGTCGGCGATGGGCGGCGCGACGCTGACCTCGATCACCGGCATCCGCGACTGGCAGGCCATCAACGGCCTGGACTACGACTTCAGCGCGGCCGACATCCTGTACCGCAATCCGAGCGAGGACGAGTCGTTCACCGGCTTCGAGACCTTCAGCCAGGAAATCCGCCTGACCGGCTCGACCGATCGCATCGACTGGATGTTCGGTGCGTTCTACGCCGACGAGGATCTGAACCGTACCGAGACGTATCGCATGGGTCCGGCGTACGAGCCCTACCTGTCCACGCTGGTCGGTTCGATGGTGCTGGGACAGCTGGCCGCCCAGCTGGCGCCGTTCGGCCTGACCGTCAACCAGGCCAATCCGGCGATCTTCCTGTCGCAGGTCAGCGGCCGGCCGTACGGCACCAACTTCGCCGGCCTCGGCGCGCTGGACCACTACCAGCAGAGCGCCAAGAGCCTGGCGCTGTTCACCAACAATACCTGGCACGCGACCGACGCGCTGGATCTGACCCTGGGCCTGCGCTACACGCGCGAGGAGAAGGAACTGGATTCGGTCTACAGCAATCCCAACGGCAGTCCCGGTTGCGCCGCCACGCTGGCCAATCCGGCAGCACGGGTGGGCGGCGCGCTGGCCGCGCGCATCCCCGGTTTCGGCGCGCTGCCGCCGGCCACGCAGGCCGCCATCCTCGGTGCGGTCGCGCCGCAGGTGGCCGGCTACATGTGCCTGCCGTGGGCCAATGCGCTGCACAACGGCCGCTCCACCCATCAGGAGCGCGAGGAGAAGGAGTGGTCAGGCACGCTGAAGGCGGCGTACCGCTGGAACGAGCACGTGATGACCTACGCGTCGGCCGCGCGCGGCTACAAGGCCGGCGGCTTCAACCTGGATCGCGTGCAGTCGTCCAACGGCCTGTCCAGCGGCACCGCCGGCATCACCCCGGTCAACGACACCTCGTTCCCGGGCGAGTTCGTCGACAGCTACGAGCTGGGTACCAAGACCACTTGGGCCGACGGCAACCTGCTGCTCAACGCCACGCTGTTCCACCAGACCTATGAGGACTTCCAGCTCAACACCTATACGGGGATCAGCTGGCTGGTGGCCTCGATCCCGGAAGTAGTCTCCCGCGGGGTCGACTTCGACCTGATGTGGCGGACCCCGCTTGAGGGCTTGAGCTTCACTGGCGGGGTCACCTACGCGGAGACCCAGTTCGGCGACTTCGTTCCGCCGCCTGGCATTTCGCCGCGCTTGCCTAACACGCGACTGTCGTATGCGCCGCTGTGGTCGGGTGCGGGCACGGTCAACTACGAGAGGCCGATCAATGACAATCTGGAGTTCCGCGCCAGCCTCTCGGCGAAATACACGTCGGAATACAACACCGGCTCGAACCTTGATCCGCTGAAGTCCCAGAAGCCGATGACGCTGGTCAACGCCCGTCTCGTGCTGGGTTCGATTGACGAGCGGTGGTCGGCCGAACTGTGGTCGCAGAACCTGACCGACGAGGATTATCATCAGGTCATCGTCGACCAGCCGCTGCAGACGGGGACCTTCGCCACG
>Ga0160451_100600_pt1 | contig 17785 bp, 9 predicted proteins | sample HID1975M_E1MG_FD_108270 | JGI IMG/M metagenome (GOLD analysis project Ga0160451, IMG submission 108270) | Enriched soil microbial communities from UW Madison campus, WI, USA - HID1975M_E1 MG | ecosystem: Environmental > Terrestrial > Soil > Unclassified | place: USA: Madison, Wisconsin | collected... | reverse complement strand
CGGATGAATACAGGCCACGGGGCGTTTATGCCTGCCAGGTGTATGGCAGCCGCTCCACGCTATGCTTTACCACCTACACGGCTGATCTTCCCATGCCCCGCCTGGGCATGGTTGAACCCCGGTTTGACGAAACAAGAGATGTGGCGCTCAACCCGGCCAACCTGTTGGTAAGAACACGCAGGAATGGAAAAACAGTACAGGATTGGAAAGCTGTAGCGCTTGCTACACCATCGGTAGATAGTTTCCTTCATTATTATCCAACGGAAAAGCACAAGGAAATATTTGTGCTGGCAGATGACAGTCTGCAAATAAATGATGTATTGGTAGTGGACGGAAGGCTGAGCATGGATACTACCATCCTCTTTACTTATTATATACGAAGGATCGCAAGACCCATTCGCCCCCGGCTGATGGCCTGGTCACACGAATGGGAGGGCACTGAAAGCCGGATAACCCCGCAAATGATCAATTACCATGTATTGGGCAAAAACACGGTCATGAAGCTATTTGAACGGGGAGAACTGGAAGGAGGGGACGGCCACCATTTCCGTAATGAGCTCATTGTACCTACCTCCCGTTTCATTTTCCTCTTTGGAAAAGCAGATGCATCATTCACCGACTCCACCATGGAGTACCGTATACTGGGTGGGCGCTATAAAGACAGCACCTGGTCCGAAACAGGCCATTTGATCATGATGGATGGTCTTACGGGCGATGAACGCTATATCCTTGAAGTACGCTACACGGGTTATCCGGAAAATACTGTTGTATACAGCTTTGTTACCAAACCCTACTGGTTCCAGCGCAACTGGTTCAGGTGGCTGGTAGCCGGGGTCCTTGTCACGCTGATCCTGCTGCTTATCGTTGCCAGCTATCGTCGCAAGCTGGCAAAAGAGCAAGCAAAAAAAGCAGGATTGGCGGACAGGCTCCGGAATATGCAGGCGCAACTGAACCCCCATTTTATTTTCAATGCGCTCGGCTCCATTCAGGCATTGATGAGCAGACAGGAAAATGATAAAGCCCATCAGTATCTTTCCACTTTTGGCAACCTGCTTCGGAATGTACTCACCAACAGTAACCAGGACAATACCACGCTCGATCAGGAGATCGGGTCATTGGCAGCCTACCTGCAACTGGAACAATTGCGGTTCAGGTTCCAATACAGTATCGATGTTGCCAATGATATTCAAACAACTACTGTTTCACTGCCCGTGATGCTGCTCCAGCCCCTTGTGGAAAATGCCATCAGGCATGGCATAGAAGGCATGGATGAAAAGGGGCATATCCATCTATCCTTTTTAAAAGAAGGTACGGACCTGCGGATCATTATTAATGACAACGGAAAAGGATTCGACGCCACCCAGCCTACAGCAGGTTATGGTCTTAAACTGGTGAGAGAAAAGATACAATTGATCAATACCCTGCAGGAACAAGAGGCCATCAGCATTGACCTGCAATCTTCCAATACGGGAACTACTATACTTTTGATCTTTAAAAACTGGCTGGCATGATGATCAATGCAGTGATCATAGACGACGAACAAAATAATATTGACAACCTTCAATACCTGCTTACCCGGCATTGCCCGCAAGTGCAGGTAGCAGGCGCTGCGCGTAATGCGGTGGAGGGCCAGGCGCTCCTAGAACAGCATCAACCCGATCTCGTATTCCTCGATATCCAGATGCCTGAAAAGGATGGATTTGAACTGCTCCGGTCCTTACCCGGCTACCGGTTTGAAGTGATCTTTGTAACTGCCTTTGATCAGTATGGTATCCAGGCAGTGAAGTTTGCAGCCATCGATTACCTGCTGAAGCCCATTAATGCAGAAGAACTCAAAACAGCGGTATACAAAGTAGCAGAAAAGAACAGGCAACAAAAACAAAACCTGCAGATTGAGAACCTCCTGCAATTATTACAACACCAGCAACAAAAAGAAGAACACCGCATAGCTTTGCCTACCGCCAAAGAGACCAGGTTTGTCCGTACACAGGAAATTGTACGATGTGAATCGACCAACAACTACACCACCTTCTATTTTAATAACCGGGAAAGACTAATGGTTTCCAAACCCATCTATGAATATGAGGAACTATTAAGTAGCTATGGCTTTATACGATGCCACCAATCCCACCTGGTCAATAAACGATACATCAAAAGCTGGGTAAAAGAAGATGGAGGATATTTGCTGCTCGACGATCAAACACAAATACCCATATCCAGGCAAAAGAAAGACAGCATCAAAGAAGAACTGGAACGTCTCAAATAAAAAGGGCCGGACGAATAAGATCGTCCGGCCTTCTATTATGTATTGTTGTTCTCTTTATTGACCACTAACCTCTTCTGCTACAACACTACCCTTCTTTTCGCCCCCCATCAGTTCCACACTGCGGTTAATGAAGCTGGTGAGGTTGCTTCCTTTCAGCAAGCCCTGAGATAACAAGGCCAGGTCCGCCAGGTTAAGCACTGTTTTTGCCTGCTTGTCCTTATCGTTCTCCGCCAGTACACCCTGGTAGATGGGATGGTTACCATTTACAGTAAGTGTTACTTCATCCGGCATATTAGCATAAAAAGCGCCCATCGGTCCCTGCATGGCGGCCATATCTTTCATCCGGCGCATGAATTCAGGACGGGTAGCTACCACAGGAGGCGCTTCCGCGCTCAATCCTTTCACTTCCACTGTTACATGCAGGTTGGCGGCTTGTACATTGAACAGATCTTTCAACTTTCCTTCATCATCTTTGCTCAATACAGACTCTGTATTTTCCTGCTTGTCGATCAGGTTATCAGCAATATCCGAATCCACGCGGGTGAAATGTACATCACTCCATTTCTGCTCCATCTGGTTGAGGAAGGCTGCATCAACCATGGTATCCAACTTCACTACCACATAACCTTTGCCTTCGGCCGTTTTGATGAAAGCATCCTGCTGTACCGGATCGGTGGTGTACAGGATCACCAGCTTGCCATCCTTATTCTTTTGTAAAGTTTCTGTGGCCAGCCGAAGTTCTTCCAGTGTATAGAATTTCTTATCGCTGGTATTGGAAGAAGCTGTTTCAAAAATGTGAAACTTATTGGCTTTCTCCTGGAACTTATCATCCGTCATCATCCCGTACTTCACAAACAATCCCAGGCTATCCCATTTATCTTCAAAAGAAGCACGGTCTTTATTAAAGATCTCTTCCAGCTTATCTGCTACTTTTTTGGTAATATGGTTATTGATCTTCTTTACATTCGGATCGCCCTGCAGATAACTACGGCTCACGTTGAGCGGAATATCCGGAGAATCGATCACACCATGCAGCAGCATCAGGAATTCCGGCACAATGTCCTTCACCTCATCTGTTACAAATACCTGGTTGCTGTACAACTGGATCTTGTCTTTCTGAATTTCATAGCTCTGCTTGATCTTCGGGAAATACAGGATGCCCGTGAGGTTGAACGGATAATCCACATTCACATGGATCCAGAACAACGGCGCTTCATGATAGGGATATAATTCTTTATAGAAATTCTGATAATCTTCGGGGGTCAGCTCAGAAGGCTTACGTGTCCAGGCAGGCTGCGTATTGTTGATCTGCGCTGGCACAGGGCTATCTTCTTTCTTTTCTTCTCCGGCCTTGGGTTCAAAGAAAATAGGAACAGGCAGGAAGCGGCAAAAACGGCGCAATACGGCTTCTACCCTTTCTGTTTCCAGAAACTCTTTGCTTTCCTCGTTGATGTACAGTACGATATCAGTACCACGATCGGCCTTTTCTGTATCCTCGATGATATATTCGGGACTACCATCACATTCCCAACGTACCGCTGTAGCGCCTTCGCGGAAACTTTTGGTAAAGATCTCCACCTTATCACTTACCATGAAGGCAGAATAAAAGCCAAGACCAAACTTCCCGATGATGTTGTTTTCGTTCTGACCCTTGTATTTTTTTACAAACTCTTCGGCACCGCTGAAAGCCACCTGGTTGATGTACTTCTCCACTTCTTCGGCGGTCATACCCACGCCCCTGTCGGAGATGGTGATGGTCTTCTTTTCGGCATCCAGTTTCACATCGATCCTCAACTCACCCAGTTCTCCCTTGGCTTCGCCAATGGAAGAAAGTGTTTTTAGCTTTTGAGTGGCATCCACCGCATTACTGATCAGCTCACGAAGGAAAATATCGTGATCGCTGTACAGGAATTTTTTAATGATGGGGAATATATTCTCTGTTTGTACCCGTATCGTTCCTTTTTGCATATAATAAGCAGGTTTTGTTCACAAGCTACCAAAGAAAATGCCAGCCATTCCAAACCGGTAAAAATGTCAGGTTGCCTGATCCTCACAACAACCATTACTGCCGGTCAGTACTCTTAATACTCCAGACAGTTATCTCTTCCGCTCAATGAGGTGGTTTCGGCTGAACGGCAGGTTTACCAAATCCTTTTCAAAACGATTGATTTACAGCTCAATGCGCACATTTTAAAATATCTATTGGGACTGGCAACCAGCGCTATTCATTTCATTATCAACACATCCAGGTATAAAAGTGCTGCAAAGCATGTGTCAACCATGTGCCAAGCATGTGCCGTTCATTGGAGAACACCCCCATTTGACACATGGATGGTATAAGGATAAGGCCACTTTCAAAGAAGGTTGGCCGAGGGACAGGCGGCTTTTTCATAAGGGCCTTGTTCGTGACTGAGTATTACCAAGGCTATACTTGGGTCGTACCTTCTTCGGTATTCCTTCGGGATTTGACGAGCCCGTCCTATACAAATACCGAATGAGGTACGAACGAGGTACGAAGAAAGTAATAATCAGCCCCCTTGTTGGGGGCGTTTTGTCCAGCAATTAGCATCGGTCCAATTACCCAATAACCACTAAAAGAGTTCCTGTTGAAAACTTCCGTTTATCCATAACATTGAGGTAATGTTGCCCCCTTTATCTTTGACAGGTACTACCCACCCTCAACACTCCTATCCAATCCTTCACAAGACCACGATCCAACATTCCATTGCTACGACCGCATTAATCAAAAAACAATTTCATGAGACAGATCTACTTACTTATCCTGGCCTTTTTATGCCTGGCAGTTAAACCAATTCAAGCCCAGGTTTCACTCACCAGCCCCAGTGGCACTTATGAAGAGCATTTTGACGCCCTCGCGTCGTCGGGAACTACCAATGAATTTACGACCCTTCCAGCTGGCTGGCTGGCCAGGGAATCAGGCACCGGCGCCAATACCACTTATGCAGCCGACAATGGTGGTTTAAACTCCGGCAACACTTATAGTTACGGCGCCACCGGCCTCACCGAAAGAGCCCTCGGAGGGCTATTGTCCGGCTCCGTTACCCCTGTATTTGGCGTAGCCTTTACCAACAATACAGGAGCTACCATTACCTCCCTTACGGTCACTTATACGGGCGAACAATGGCGCTGTGGTTTTGCCGCCCGCGCAGACAGGCTTGATTTTCAATACAGCCTTGATGCTACGGACCTCGCTACAGGCGCCTGGACCAATGTAGATCAACTGGATTTTTCTTCGCCCAATACTGCCGCCACAGGCGCATTGAATGGTAATCTCCCTACCAACCAAACCAATACGACCTTCACCATCACCGGCCTTAGCATTCCTGCCGGCACTACCTTTTATCTCCGCTGGAATGACTTTAATGCCACGAATGCAGATGACGGGTTGGCAGTGGACGATTTTTCTCTTGGCTGGACCACGGGCGGCAGTCCCGGCACTACTGTTGCCGTGGCAGCGGGAACCCCTGCGGCAGAACCTTCCACCAATGGCGGCTTTACGCTTACGCTTTCTACTGCGTCGGCTACAGATATAACGGTCAGCTATAATTTTACCGGTACAGCTACGCAGGGTAGTGACTTCAGTGATCCTGAAGCCGGTGATATTGTGATCCCTGCAGGACAGCTTTCCGCTACTGTTACTGTCAATGTGATCGATGATGCGATCGTTGAAGCCAACGAAACCATTATTATCAATCTTATAAGTGCTACCTCACCTTATACCCTCGTCAATACTTCTGCCACTATCAACCTGAGTTCGGAAGATATAGGCACGATCAATTTTACGGGCAACCATTTCGAGGATTTTAATACACTTGCGGCTACGGGCGGATCAGCCGTAATACCCACGGGCTGGGCCATTGCAGAGACAGGTACGAATGCAGATGGACAATATACAGCAGGCAATGGTTCATCGAACAGCGGCAACACCTATAGTTTCGGCACCGGTACTGATGTGGACAGGGCATTGGGCATGCAACGCTCAGGGAGCCTGATCCCGGTTATTGGCGCGCTGCTGACCAATAATACCGGCGCTACGCTTACCTCCTTAAGCATCACCTACGTAGGTGAACAATGGAGGCTGGGAACAGATAACAGAAATGACCGGATCGATTTTCAATTCAGCCCTTCCACTACCAGTATCAGCAGCGGCGCGTGGACAGATGTGGACGGGCTTGATTTCATAGCACCCAACGCCACCGGGGTGGGCGCTTATGATGGCAATGCCACGGGCAACCGCCGTACCATTAATTATATCATCAACGGATTATCAATACCAGCGGGCGCCGTTTTTGGCATTCGCTGGCAGGACTTTGATGTGACAGGCGCAGAAGATGGACTTGGCATTGACAGCATTACGATCTCACTGGGCTGCACACCACCCACCAATCAACCCACGGCATTCAATTTTACGCCTGCGCTTCAATCCATTGCCGGCGACTTTACAGCAGCCGCAGCGGGAACTACGCCTGCTGATGCTTACCTCGTGTTGGTATCCACCACACCCACGCTCACGGAAATGCCAGCCAGCGGCACGCCCTATGCCGTTGATGATGTGATTGGCAATGCTACAGTAGTATCTTTTGGCAACAACATTACCTTCAATGCTTCGGATCTTACGCCGGCTACTACTTATTATTTCTTTGTGTTTTCGGCCAGCTCAGCTACCAAATGCTATCATGTAATAACACCGCTCACCGGCAGTGCAACCACTACAGCGCCTCCAGCCTGTACACCGCCTGTTACCCAGGCATCTGCATTGACAGCATCCAATATTACCGGCACGTCCATTGACCTTGCCTGGACGAGGGGCAGCGGGGATAATATAATTATTTTAGCAAGAAGCGGAGAACCGGTCAACGGCACTATCTATAACAGCATAGCCTATCCTGCAGGCACAGAAGTGGGTTCCGGCAACTTTGTGATCTACAATGGCCCCGCAGCCAGCTTCTCCTATACAGCCCTCACACAGAATACAACTTATTACTTTTCGTTGTATGAATATAACAATACCGGTCTTTGCTATCTTACTCCAGCCTTGACCGGTAGCTTCGCTACGCTTTGTGTTAATCCTGTGAACGTTTCAGCACTTACCGGCACGGTAGGCAATGGTCAGGTCAGTGTGTCATGGACCCTGCCTTCTGCAGCCTGCTATGACGAGATCATTGTTGTAGCCTCCAATGCTGCTGTGGCAGGCACCGGCGATATGTATCCAAACCCCGCCAACCCCGCTTATACAAGCGGTGAACAAGTGGTATATCGCGGAACCGGCACCAACGTGAACGTTACAGGTCTCACCAACGGTACGCTCTATTATTTCAAGGTTTTTACACGTAAGGGCACTAACTATTCTGCCGGCATACAGGTAACGGCCATTCCTTATGATCCAGCTTCCGGCTTCTTATATCTTTACGGCAACCTGCACGCGCACTCTTCCTATTCAGATGGCAATCAGGATGACGAGACCAAAAAGCCGATCGACGACTTCACCTTTGCGCGCGATGCTCTCTGTATGGATTTCCTCGGCATATCGGAGCACAACCATGCGGGAGCCGGTATGAGCTATCCTACCTTTGCGCTCGGATACGCGGATGCCAATCTCATCAACGGCGTACCGGGTACAGGAGGCAATAGTCTGATCACCCTGTATGGAATGGAATGGGGCGTTATCAAAAACGGAGGTCACGTATTGGTTTATGGATTCGATGATAAATTGATTGGATGGGAACCCGGCAACTATGACTTCTTTGTTGGCAAATTCGACTACCCTGCATTGTGGAACACCATCAATGCCCGTAGCGGCGCCTTTGCCACGCTGGCCCATCCAAATTCCGCCGACTACAGCGACCTCGCCTCCGGTTACAATACTGTGGCGGATGCAGCGATCGTAGGAACTGCGGTTGAGAGCGGCCCTTCCTCTTCCACTTCCACCACTTACAACGACTTCCCGGCAAGCCTTGGCTACCTCAGCTACTACCGCACTATGCTGGCAAGAGGTTATCGCCTGGCTCCACAAATGGACCAGGACAACCATAAAATGACCTTCGGAACCGCCAATACCAACCGGATGGTGGTACTTAGCTCGGCCAGAAGCAGGGAAGCGCTGATGGAAGCTATACGCTCCATGCGCTATTATGCTTCGCAGGATTGTAATCTTCGCATTGATCTCAAGAACAACACTATCCACCCCATGGGAAGCCAGGTAGCACAGGCTGGCCTACCGGTGTTTACCATGACTGTTACCGATCCCGATGCAGAAGCGGTCACTTCCATACAATTATGGGGTGGAGCAGTAGGAGCAGCCGTACCATCCGTACCTTTAAAGACCTATACGACTGGTACTTTCACCTTCAACAGCAGTGATGTGGAGAACCTGCAACCCAACAATACCACCTGGTATTATTATGCCGTCATTACGCAGGAAGATGGCAACAAAGCAGTGACGGCACCCATCTGGTACACCCGCAACGACCTGCTGCTGCCGGTAACGCTTACAGCGTTCCGCGCCAGGTATGATGAAGTAAACCATCAGGTAAATCTTACCTGGACCACGGCGCAGGAAAGCAACAGCAAGGAATTTGTAGTGGAGAAAAGCATAAACGGTATCAACTTCGAACCTATTGGTACGGTAAAGGCCGCAGGCAATTCCAACAGGCCCATCAATTATGCATTCACGGATGCACAACCAATTTCAGGCAATAATTTCTACCGCCTGCAACAGGTGGATCTTGATGGCAGAAAAGAAGTATCACCTATTGTGAAACTTACATTGGAGAAAAACTTCAATATATCGTTTGGACCCAATCCTGCTACCAATATCCTCACCGTTTCGATCCAGAATAACCATACACCGCTGGTTATACAACTTACAGATATCAATGGCAGACTGTTGCAACAACGCAACCTGCAAGCGGCTTCCAGCCAGGTGATCCAACTACCGGTAAACAACCTGTCGAAAGGTATGTACCTGCTGAAGATCAGCGGAACTGATGGCACAAGGACAGAGAAGATCATGATCAAATAAGTCAAGTAAGTATGGATAAATAAAAATGGCCAGTAGCGGATCTCCGTTACTGGCCATTTAATATTCTTATATCCTATTCTCAAAGCTCGCAGCTCGAGACTCACGCTGTTTTTACCTTATCTCAAAATGAAACGTCCCCGCAGGTACCTGGTATACCTGCTTGCCGGCTGCATTTTTTCCGGCAGTACGTATCACACCGGTGGCGCCTGTTACCAGCTTTCCATTTTCATACAATTGTTGACCATCAGCTACAGGAAGATATATAGTAGCCGTTGAATTGGCAGGCACTGTTACGGACCAGTTGATCATACCCGCATTTCTTTTCCAGGTAGCAATGATATTGCCATAAGGTCCTTCATGCACCGCCTCAAACTGGGCCAGTCCTTCTACAAAATGAGGTTCCAGAATAACATTACTGAATCCAGGGGCTTTTTCATCGGGCTTAATACCACCAAGGCCTTTGTACATCCAGCCTCCTATTTCTCCAAACATAATATGGTTGCGTGAAAGATCGGACTTGGCATTGATATCCCAGTTCTCATACAAAGTAGTAGCGCCATTCACAATCCACCAACCCCAGGAAGGATAGGTTTCCTGCGCAGCCAGTTTATACGCCACATCCGCATAGCCATTTTCACTCAGGGCATTGAGGATGGCTTTCGTTCCCAGTAAGCCTACATCCAGGTGAAAATTGTCCTGCTCTACCCGTTTGGCAAGCGTCTCTGCTACTTTACTTTTATACTCCACCGGCACCAATCCCCAGTACAAAGCCACACTCAGCTCTGTCTGCAATCCCGATCCATAGCTGGACTTTTCCTTATTGAAGTATTTTGCATTAAAAGCATCCTTTATTTTGGCTGCCAGCGCACTGTATTTTTTATGATCCGATTCCTTGCCCAATAGCTTAGCCGCTTTGGCCAGTATACTGGCATCGGCAAAATAATAAGCAGTAGAGGTGAACTCCACCGGACTCTTTGATTTTACGGGCACCCAATCGCCCAGGCCCCAGGTAGTGAGCCCCGAAGGATACCCTTCATCGATATGATCTACATACAATTTGATATTGTCATAACAATCGGCCAGCAGTTTCTTATCGCCATAGAACAGGTAAATATTCCAGGGAATAATGGCAATCGTACTCGTCCAGTCCGGACCATTGCCCCATTCATAACCCCAGCCACCGGTGGGAATAATAGAAGGCAATACGCCATTGGGCTGTTGCTCATCACGATGATCGGCCAGCCATTTTTCATACACCGTAATACCGTCAAAACTATACAAGCCGGTTTCTATAGCAATCTGTGCATCACCTGTCCAGCCATTTTTCTCCCGCTGCGGACAATCTGTAGGATATCCAAACAGGTTTGACAGGTAGGCATTATTGGTAGCCCACCATATTTTATTGATCGTATTGTTGGAAGATTTGATCTGGCCCGCTGCCGGCACCTGGCTGTGCATAAAATAACCGGTGAGGCTTTCCCTGGTAAGTGTTACCGGTTTAGTGCTGGTCACTTCTACAAACTGGAAACCTTTGTAATTAAACCGGGGCATAAAGCTCTCCTCTCCTTTTCCGGCCAGGATGAAAATATCTGTTTGAAAAGGATCTTTATCATCAGTGGGGCGATAGTGTACATCGATATTAGAGAGATCGGCGCGGCCATTGGGGTACAGTTGTTCTGCATGTTTCAACCGGAGAATAGTACCTGCTTCCCCACTCACTTTTATCCGGCTTACACCCGAAATATTCCGGCCCAGGTCAAATACATACACCGTATCGCTGACCCTATTGACTGTTTGCGCAGGTATCTCTTCTACTGCACGAATCGGGTGCAGGGCCTGCGCTACAATATTATTGGAAGGAGCAGCACGGTAAACCACCTCTTTCCATTTACTATCATCAAAGTTGGCAGTATTCCAACCGGCTTGTTCAAGACGGGCATCATAATGCTCGGCGGTATAGATGCTGTTAAACACAACAGGACCCAGAGCTGTTTTCCAATCCTTACCCGAAGTAATAGTTTCAGTAGAACCATCTTCATAAGTAATGCGCAGATCCAGGCAAAAAGCCGGTCTTGCCCGCCAGGGCGCTTTGTGAAAATACCAGACAGCGGTAGATTGATGGTTGTACCATCCATTCCCCAATAATACGCCAATGGCATTTTTACCCGCTTGGAGCTGCGCGGTTACATCATGGGTTACATACAAAGTACGCCTGTCGAAACGCGTATACATCGGATCCAGCCGTTGATTGCCGATCCTTTGTCCGTTGATGTACAGTTCATACAACCCTGCCACTGCGATATAGGCCCTTGCCGACCTTATTTTTTTACGCGCTTCAAACACTTTCCGGAACTGACCGGCAGGTTTCACGGCTACATCATTTACATCACTGATCCAGGCGCCTTGCCAGTTGCGCTTGTCCATCATTCCTGTTTCAAAACTGGCAATGGTTGAACTGGCCTGGAGCCCATCTTTGTCCCAGATATCAACCCGCCAATAGTACCGGGTAAAGGGCTGCAGGGATTTGCCGGCATAAGTAGCCAGGCTGGCGGGACCGGTTGTTTTGACCGATTGCCATACCATTCCCTTCTTCAGGTCTTGTGAATCAGTGGAGAGCAACAACTGGTAAGCCGTTTGCCGTGCGCCGGTACGTTCATCCACCAGCCGCCAGGAAAAACGGGGCTGCATGGCATCAATACCAATGGGATTGACCAGGTATTCGACCTTCAGGCCGGCTGGTTTGGCTGGCGTATAGGCATGAGCAGCTTGCGCCAGCAACAAAACAAACAAAATAGTACAACAAAAAAAAGGATGCAGGAATGTTCTCATAGTTCGCTTTATCAGGGATCTGTTAGGCCTTGTAAGATAAAGTTTATTGCTTTACTAAAAGGTTATAGCCGCAGGATTATCGGTGACTTGATCTCCACCGACAGGGAGGATTTGGTCGCTCTGCCAGGTAGCTGAAAAGGGTCTTATGCCCCGGCTAAAAAGGGCTATCTTTGCCCCATCTGGCATAATTAATTGACTATCAATAGTATTTTATTCCTCCACGGCTGGTCAAAACTTTACAGTATCCCTTTGTCAGGTCCCTGTAACATTGTATCTTTGCAGCCCCTTAGCAAAAAATTCCAGTCTTTTCGGCTGAAATCCGGTAGCAACGGGGATTAAATCAATTTTTCTAAACAATTAAACAGGGATCATGAACAATTACGAATTGATGGTGATTTTTACCCCTGTGCTCTCTGAGGAAGACTTTAAAGCTGCCCAGAAGAAATTTACCACCTTCATTACTGATAATGGTGGTCAAATTGTGCACACTAATCCCTGGGGTCTGAAATCACTGGCGTATCCCATCCAGAAAAAAACCACTGGTTTGTACTGGGTGTTGGAATACATTGCGCCACCCACCTTCAATGAGCAATTGAAAATTCAATTGCTTCGTGATGAGAATGTGCTCCGGCACATGTTCACTGCACTCGATAAATACGCCGTCGAGTACAATGGAAGGAAGAGAAGTGGTGTACCTACAGGGAACGAAAAAGCAGTAGAGGGATAACACCATGGCAAAAGCAAATGAAATTAAGTACCTGACCGCCATTAAAACCGAGAAACCCCGGAAGAAATTCTGCCGTTTCAAGAAATATGGCATTAAGTACATCGACTACAAGGACGGAGAATTTCTGAAGAAATTCCTGAATGACCAGGGCAAAATGCTCCCCCGCCGCATTACCGGTAACTCCCTGAAGTACCAACGTAAAGTAGCGCAGGCAGTAAAGAAAGCCCGCCAGATGTCATTATTGCCTTATGTAACGGATCTATTAAAGTAAACCTCACCCTAATCCCGTGATGAACGGGTAGACAGTCATCCCCTCCGAATAAAGTCGGGATAGATTGGGAACGGTGAACAAAAACAACATCATGGACATCATCCTGATACAAGACGTAGACAACCTGGGCGGCGCTCACGAAATTGTGAAAGTACGCAACGGTTATGCCCGTAACTACCTCATCCCGCAGCAATTTGCGGTAGAAGCCAATCCTTCCAACCTGAAACAACTGGAAGAAAGGATGAAGCAGATCCGTAAGAAGGAAGCGGCCATGCTGAAAGAAGTAAATGCGGTAATTGCCAAACTGAAAGATGGCGTACTGAAGATCGGTGCTAAGACCGGTACCAGTGGCAAGATCTTCGGTAGCGTTACCTCTTTACAACTCAGCCGCGCTATCCGTGAGCAAAAAGGATATGAGATCGATCGCAAGAAGATCTCTATCGTGGATGAAGTAAAGGAACTGGGTACTTACAAAGCAACCGTCGATTTCGGTAATGGCAACAGCACTGAAGTTGAATTTGAAGTGGTAGCCGAGTAATCCTCGTCTTATACAATCTTTAAGAAACCTTCCCCATCTGGCGGAAGGTTTTTTATTTGCCCCTACTCCCTCTCTCCTCTCTATGCTAAATTCTGTCTTCTGTATACTTCTTTCCGTATATTTATATTACAATCCTTCACAATGCGTATTCACCCTATCTTGTGCCTTGCACTGACCTGCCTGTCGGCTGCATGTCAGGACGAACCAAAGAAACCCTATGTAAGATCAGCCAAAGATACCCTGCCTGTCAAAAGCAATATTGACCCCTCTATTCCCGGTAATTTCAGCACCCAGCGATCGATGCGCTTTGACAGTATACAGATCAATCAATTCCTGTCTCAGTATCCTTTGCTTAAAGAATATGGCAATGATATTCAAAAATTCTACAACACCCGTCAATTCACTTATGCCTGGTTCGATAGCCTGGGTATTATTGAACAGGCAGGCAACCTGCTCAACCGGGTAGAAAATATTGCCGATGAAGGCCTCACCCAAAAAGTATTGTACAAAGGCGCCTTCGACACCCTGGTGGCGGATGAACAAAATAAGACCAACGATAAGACCACAGCGCCCAACGTGGATATCAATACCGAGCTCATGCTCACCGCCCAGTATTTTTATTATGCACGGCATGTATGGCAGGGTCTGTCGGAAAAAGAAACCAGGGCGATGGACTGGTTCCTGCCCCGCAAAAAAATAGAAAAGGATGCCCTGCTCGATTCCCTGCTCCGATCACCTACGGATTCCTTCCTTGCCGATGAACCTTTGTACTATCAGTATTACAAACTGAAAGATCAACTGAAAGAATATCGAAGTATAGCGGGCAAAGGAGGATGGCCCACCATCAAAGCCGATAAGAAAAAATACCAAGCGGGAGATTCAGGAATCGCCATTAAACAGATCCGCCAATTCCTGCACGTTACCGGCGATCTCTCTGCAGACGATGGCAGCCCCTTGTTTGACTCCACACTTGCCCAGGGCATCAGGAGTTTCCAACGACGCTTTGGCATGAAAGAAGACGCTGTAGTGGGCCCTGCAGTGATCAAGGAAATGAACGTACCTGTGAACCAGCGTATTGAGCAGATCGTGGTCAATATGGAACGCTGCCGCTGGGTGCCAGCCCGGCCAATGGGCGAATACCTTGTTATCAATATCCCCGATTATAAGTTATACTTATTCAACAAAGATGCTGCATTGTGGAACATGAATGTAGTTGTGGGGCAAGCAGTACACAAAACCGTTATTTTCTATGGAGAAATGAAATATGTGGTATTTAGTCCTTACTGGAATATTCCTCCTGGTATCCTCAAAAATGAGGTATTACCCGGCATTCGCCGTAATCCCAACTACCTGGCCAGCCATCGGATGGAAAAAGTGGGTAATTCATATCGCCAGAAGCCTGGTCCGTCCAACTCTTTAGGGCTGGTTAAGTTCCTCTTTCCCAACAGTTACAATATTTACCTCCACGATACTCCGTCCAAGAGCCTTTTCGGGGCCGAGAACCGCGCCTTCAGTCACGGATGCATCAGATTGGCTGAGCCTAAGAAACTGGCAGAATACCTGTTGAGAAATCAGCCTGAGTGGACAACTGATAAGATTACAAAAGCGATGAATGCCGGCAAGGAACAATATGTTACACTCAAAGAACCGATGCCTGTATTTATTGGTTATTTCACGGCCTTCGTTACCTCAGATGGTAAGATCAATTTCCGGCAGGATGTGTATAATCGTGATGGCCGGCTGGCAAAAACAATGATGCAGTAAATAATTTTATAGAGATCAGTGTAGACGGGCATTCTATACATTCCCAATAAGATTTATTTTCTGCATGCCTGATTCGGGCAATTTCTCCACGTTTACAACGTTTTAAATATGCCAAACCTCCCAAATCCGCCCCAGTAAAGGAATAGCGGAATAATTTTGTTGGTTACATAATTATTTTACTATCTTCACAGTTGATTAATGTACTTAGTTCTCGTGTTCTGAAGTGTCTTACCTAATATCCTGGTTTCCTCAGTTCATTGCAGTAACTATTGTCATTATCGGTTTTTTTCAGCACTTTAAAAATTTTAGTTACAATGAACATTTACGTAGGGAACCTCTCCTGGCAAATGACCGACGAGGATCTGAGAACCTTATTTGAACAATATGGTTCTGTTACATCTGCAAAAATCGTTAAGGACAAAGTAAGCGGCCGTAGCAAAGGCTTCGGTTTCGTAGAAATGCCCGAAGACGGCGAAGCGCAAAATGCACTGAGCAGCCTGTACGAATCAGAAGTACTCGGCAGAAAGATCATCGTTAACGAAGCACAGCCTAAACCTCAAGGTGGCGGCGGTGGCGGCTTCAAGAAAAGAAGCTTCGGCGGCGGTGGTTCCGGCGGCGGCGGTGGCTACAAAAAAGGTGGCTTCAATCGCGGCGGCGGCGGCGGCGGTTACAACAGGTATTATTAATCAAATTAAATCTCTTTGTATACACACAAATCCTTCTGATCACTCGGAAGGATTTTTTTATTGCCTATACCTTCCTTGCTTCTTGCCTCATACGTTTCTCACTCTGCCCGCCTTTAAGCCACTTCCGAGAAATCTCAAACTATCTACAGATAAATGCTTATACCCATTATTCACGATCAGCTAAGTACCAAAGCTAACAGTAAAAACTAACCACTATACCTATCAGCTGTTGCCAACTGCCAACAACTAATACCTCTGCCCTTCTTGCTTTTTTGCCTCACAATCTTCATTCCTTTTGCCCGCAGCTTTCTTAATTCCATTTTAATATCGTTTTAATCGCATCTAAAGAAGCAAAGCTGAAATTAATGACTGTTTGAAAATCCATTTCAATCAAGTGATTGGGGCAAATTGTAGACACAGAAATTTAATCTAATCACCACAGTCGGGGCATGGCTTTTGTCAATATAAGGTGGACCTTGTTACTCACATTGTTTTGGGGAATAAAAGCTGCAGTTTTTACTAAACTTAATCGTAGAATTTACAAAAGGAGGTACTTGTGCTAACTGTTATTATACCGGTTTTGAATGAAGAAAAAACCATTGCCCGTGTTGTTGAATTTTGCAGGCAACATCCACAGGTAACGGAAGTTATTGTGGTAGATGATAAATCAGAAGATAATACGGCAGCGGTGGCTATAGCAGCAGGCGCCAAACTGATCACCAGCCAGGTACGTGGCAAAGGCATCTCCATGAAGGATGGCATCCAACAGGCCACCAATGAGATCATCATATTCCTTGATGGCGATATCGATCCGTATCCCGAAGGCACTATTACAGGTTTAGCAACACCGCTGATCAATGATGAAGCAGATTTTGTGAAAGGCAGCTTTGCCCGCAATGCAGGCAGGGTAACAGAACTCGTTGCAAAACCTTTATTGAATATATTCTATCCCGGACTATCCTATTTCTCCCAGCCACTCAGTGGTATGATTGCCGGCAAGAAATCTTACTTTAAGAAGATTGACTTCTTCAATGATTATGGAGTAGACATCGGTATCCTGATCGACATGTACCTCATGAAAGCCCGTATCAAAGAAGTCAATATCGGGTATATAGAAAATAAGAGCAAGCCCTGGCAAGCCCTTGGCAAAATGAGCAAGGAAGTATCCCGCGCCATCATCAGCAAGGCGCAACGCCAGCACCCGGAAGAGATCAGCGAAGAAGAGATCCATTCCCTGGAAACCATCAACAGTGAAATGAACAAAACACTCCGCGAGAAACTGAGCGGCTTTCACAAAATGGTGGTATTCGATATGGATGATACCATCCTCATGGGCAGGACCATCGATGCTTTTGCCAAGGAGTTTGGTTTCACCGGAAAATTGGAAGACCTGCGCGCACAGGAAAAAGACTCTATCATACTTACCAAGCGTATTGGTATGCTGCTCAAAGGCCGCACGATGGATGAGATGCTGGATGTGGCCAGTAAGATTAGTATGGTGCCCGATATCAAAGAGGTGGTAAGGCAACTCAAAGAGAAAGGCTATATCATCGGTATCATTAGCAACAGCTATACACTGATCACAAATTATGTGCGCCAGCAGATCGATGCCGATTTCTCTTATGCCAACCAACTTGAATTCTTTGAAGGCAAAGCAACCGG
>Ga0160451_100594_pt1 | contig 18005 bp, 13 predicted proteins | sample HID1975M_E1MG_FD_108270 | JGI IMG/M metagenome (GOLD analysis project Ga0160451, IMG submission 108270) | Enriched soil microbial communities from UW Madison campus, WI, USA - HID1975M_E1 MG | ecosystem: Environmental > Terrestrial > Soil > Unclassified | place: USA: Madison, Wisconsin... | reverse complement strand
TCCGACAGCCCACTAGGAATCGGTAGCGGACACAAGCACAAAAGTATCAACGCAGTTCTGGCTGGAGCGCTTTGAAAACAAAAAAGCCCCGCCAAGGGGGCTTTTTTGTAAGCTAGCCGGAATCTCTTACCACTCATGGTGGACCCTTCCGAAGAAGGGGGCGCGCAGTCTTTCACCGGCTCGACATGCTTCTAGGAGAGACCCTTTCAGGCGGCTCCGGGGTCAATACTAGATGCAAAGGGGGCTTGACGCAAGCTCAGAAGGCTGTCCGTTCAGGTTCCAATGGCTGGTTGGTCATTGTGAGTTGGGCTTCGCATAAATCCCGCCCATCCCAGAGATTTTCCGGCCAGGATGCGCCGCGACGCCCCATTCTAAGCCTGATTGTCAGGCGCTTTGGATCCCCGCTTCCAAGGCAGGAAGGACCCTGCAAAGAGCGCTGAGTGCCAAGTGCTAGCACTACCATTAGGTGTGCGTAGCAGTCTCATAATTTCATGAGACCGCTCATCTCGCGGACCACTTTTCCCCCAGTCCGAGGAAGATTTTGCGAGGATCGAGGTTACGTCTGGGAAGGACTCCCTTTCCTACAAAGCCCTCCTATCCCAGTCAAGTTGGATGGAATGGGTCACGTCAACTGCCAAGTAGAACGTTGAAACATCCAGAATTACCGGCGGAACCAGTTCTATTCGATGGGATATACAGCCGTATTCGGATTTCTCCTACAAGCCAGTGTGTCCGGAATGAGTAATCAGCCATTGACCGCACAACTTCCTTACTGCCGTTCGAAAAAATGCAGTCAGCATGACCACAGGGGGTCAACTTGATTAGGCCGCTCAGGAAAAGAACGCGCGCTGGCGTGCTCTACGTCCGTTTTCCCGATATTGAAGCCCAACTCGTCGCACTCGATCAGCTCCCTCTACAGGAGCTGATCGCTCGGTGTCAGATCCCGGAAAAAGAACTGGGCGCTATCCCCACAGAGTGCGTGCTCTCCTTTGTGCGCCGCGAGTGGGCGGAGCAGAATCAGGCACTTTGCGAACCATTGCTGGCGGTGCTTCTGGAACGGCTGCGTCGCAGATTGCCACGGGCTGCCAGTCGGGACGGCAAGACACAGTCCCTAGCTCGGAGCGACGCCGCCGAGCAGGTCCAAGACACCTTCATCGGCATGCTCATTGGCGAGGCCAATCGCTACGACGAGCGGCTCGACTTCTACGAAATTTCGTTCAGCCAGAGTCTGGCGAAGCTCAGCCTCTCCGCAAAGTCCAAAGCTGGTCGTTCAGCAAGTCGTAGGGAGGAGATCCATAACGAGGACGATGGGGAGGTCAGAGCCGCAGTCGAGGAGGCACGGGGCACTTTCGACCCGTTCGATCCCGATTTGTTGCGAGAAGGGGATTACCGGTCCCGCCTTCCGGCCGCGATGGACCAGTTGGAACCCCTGGAAAGAAGGATTGTTGAAATGTGGCGAAATGACATCCCCATCGACTCGAAGGACCCGAATGTCATCACGATGAGGGGCATGACCGGTCGCTCAGATAAGGGCATCCGGATCATCCGCGACCGCGCCTTTGCGAAGTTGCGTGGCCTGCTGACGCAGGGAGATGATGCATGAACACGTCACAGTTCTCGATTGAAGAAGTCCTCGAAGCCTTCTCACTTGAAGCCGATGCGAGCCCTGCCACGCTGCAGCGCTATCTGCATGAATACCCTCAGTTCTCCGACGAGCTGATCGATCTATCGAATGAAATTTTCCAGTTTTCGCTGGCGGAAGAGGGTGAGCTTCTCGACACTGACAGAGCGCGTATGGACTCAGTGCTTGCCCAGTTCAGAAGTGCCGCTTCCCGTATTGCACAGAATTCTTTGGAGCGCTTGACCCCCAACAAGCAGCGCGAGCTTTCCCAAGCACTAGGCGTGCCGCGTCAAGTGATACTGGCGTTTGTTGAGCGCGGGGTGATCGCGAGCACAGTGCCAAGGCGTTTCCTTGGTCGCATGTCAGACCTCCTTCAAACGAGTGTGCAAGATATCCAGGCATACCTCTCCCAGCCTCCCCAGCGCGCGGTGCGCTACGCCAAAGCAAATGACAAGCCGCAAGAGGGTGGGCAGGTCAGTTTTGAGCAGCTCCTTCGTGATGCAGGACTTTCAGAGGAGCAAGCCGCAGAACTTCTCAAGGACGAGCTGTGAAATGGATGGGATTGAGCTTGGCCGGCGCGAAGCTGCTGGCCTGCATGACGAGCTAGTCGCCTCGGGAGTCGATCCGTGGAACCTTCGCGCACTGGTTCAGGCGGGCGCTGCACGCAAGCTGCTAGATATCGAAGAAGCAGCTAAGGGTGCAGCGGCCTTGGGCGGGGCGCGCGCAGCACTCATTCCAGGTGCGAGTCTGATTCTTCACGAACCATGTGAAACGGATTTCGATTTTGCGTTCTTGGTCGCGCATGAACTTGGACACGCTGAGCTAGGCGACGATATCGGTGAGGGCGAGCCTGCGATATTTGACCCCCTGCGCCCGGCAGAGCCAACTGCTATCGGCCTTGATCGAGTTGTCGATTACGGTCGGCGGCAGCGTCGGGAAGTGCAAATGGACCTGTTTGCACGCGAACTGCTCCTTCCACGTCCTTGGATACGCGCACTGCATGTTGTCGATGGGTTGACCGCGCGCGACATCGCCAATCGAACGGGGGCACCATTTGAAGTTGTCGCCCAACAGTTACTTGACGCATTGCTGCTTCCAGTTGTCCCTGACGAGGCCGTTAAGGATACGGAGGAGCGCCCTCTCAATGCAGACCAACGCGCGGCGGCCGAGCACAAAGGCGGCTCATATTTGCTGGAAGCCGGCCCAGGGACGGGAAAAACCCGCACGCTCGTAGGGCGGGTTGAGTATCTTCTGGGTGAGGGGGTGGATCCGCGACGTATCTTGGTCCTGACCTTCTCCAACAAGGCGGCCGGCGAGCTTGCGGCACGCATCGCACGGCTTAACGCGGAAGCAGCCGCCGCGATATGGATCGGCACTTTCCACGCCTTCGGGCTTGACCTAGTCCGCCGTTTCCACCTTGAGATGGGGTTACCGTCTGACCCGCGTCTGCTTGATCGGACGGAGGCGGTGGAAGTCGTCGAGAGCGAAGTGCCGAGACTTGGACTCGTGCACTATCGAAACCTTTACGATCCGACCGATGTAATCGCCGCTATCCTTTCGACAATTTCGCGTGCCAAGGATGAAGTGGTGGATGCCGTCGACTATCGAGCGCTTGCTGAGGCGATGCGCGCGACGGCGGCAGGGGATCAGGCGAAGATCGAAGCTGCGGAAAAATCTCTTGAAGTTGCGAAAGTCTACGAGTTCTACGAGCGCATTAAGCGCGAGAAGGAATCGGTAGACTTTGGGGACCTCGTATTAAGGCCGGTGCAACTTCTTGAAGGAAACGAGGCCGTTAGGCGTGCCCTTCAAGAAACCTACGATCACATCCTGGTGGATGAGTATCAGGACGTAAACCGAAGCAGTGTGCGACTCTTAACGGCGCTTACGGGCGAACACGGACATGTGTGGGCAGTAGGAGACGCTCGTCAGTCGATTTATCGCTTTCGAGGTGCCTCGTCTTACAACCTTGATCGTTTTGGTGGCGAGGATTTCCCAGGTGGGACACGCAGTCGGCTCAGTGAGAACTACCGCTCTTTCGGTAATCTTCTAACATCATCCTCGCGATTCGCGACCGAGATGGTCGTGGCGCCTAATGGCGGCGCGCTCACTCCGACGCGTGGGGAGGGGGAGCATCGCCCACAACTGCGTCGCGTCCAAACAGGCCCGCAGGAAATTGTTGCGGTCGCCGATGTCATTGAGGAGATGCGAGCAGAGGGATACGCCTATCGCGAGCAGGTAGTGCTTTGCACGGGAAACGAAAAACTCGCCAATCATGGCTGGGCGTTGGAACGGCTGGGAATTCCTGTCTTGTTTCTTGGCAGCTTGTTCGAGCGTGACGAGGTCAAAGACATGCTGTCGCTCGTTTCGCTTCTCGTTGATCGAAGGGCCATGGGATTGCTGCGGCTGGGCTGTCTGCCGCAGTTTTCGATGGCTCTTGCGGATGTGGCTTGTGTCATCCAATACGCGCGAGAGCACGAGTTGGAGCCTGGCCAATGGCGCGATGCCAGTATAGATTTCCCAAGCATGAGCGACGGCGGGCGTCATGGCCTCGCTGCTGTTGCTGCATTGCTGGATGGGTTCGGAGCCGATTCGGATCCTTGGCAGGTCATCGCGACGGCGCTCCTCGACCGAACGCGTCTTGCCGCCGAGGTTAGCCAATCGGTTGAGATCCAAGACCGCGCCCGGGGAATTGGGATCTGGCAGCTCATGAACTTTCTGCGTGTGCAGCCGCGAGGGCAGGGCCTTCCGATCTCGCGCGCGCTTGAACGAATCCGCCGACTGATTAGGCTTGGAGACGATCGCGATCTTCGGCAGCTGCCTGCCGCAGCGCAACACCTGGATGCCGTTCGGATCATGACGATCCATGGCGCCAAAGGACTCGAATTCCCGGTGGTGCACCTGCCAGGCATGAACGTCTCGACGCTGCCGCGGGCATTTCAAACACCCAAATGCTCGCCCCCGGACGGTATGGTCGAGGGCGCACAAGGGAGCTCGCATGAGGAGCAGCGTCGAGAACATGAGAAAGAGCAGGAGTGCCTGTTCTATGTCGCAATTACTCGCGCTCGTGATCGGTTGTTCTTTTATGCAGCTTCTGTAAACGCAGCCGGCAGTCGGCGGAATCTGTCCCCATTTGTCGACCGGATCGCGGCTACGATCGATAGCCCGCCGATAAACATCTCACGCGCTGCGCCTGAGAACGCCACCGAAGATCTTGTGGAAGTGTTGCGCCCTGCAGGCATGACGGTGGAGGGATTCGATGTCGGCCTCTACGACCGTTGCCCACGCCGCTACTTCTACATGCGCCTTCTTCAAATTGGAGGCAAGCGCATTCAAACGCCTTTCATGCAGATGCATGACGCGGTGCGCAGTGCCGTTCAGGCTTGCGCTGACAACGGGCAGGTAGGAAGCGAGTTCATTTCCGAACGGATTACAGAGTCGTTTGCAGCCTCAGGGCTGGCGGACCACGGCTACGCAGGCGAATACCGCGGCCTCGCCCAAGGCATGGTCGAATTCTTTGCTGCCAGCCGGGCTGATCACACTCCCCAGCCCCCGGTTGCGCTTTCTGTTCGTTTCGGCGAGGAGCAGATCGTAATTACCCCCGACGAGCTCCTGATCTCCCCTGGGGGGCAGCAACTTTATCGCCGTGTGCGAACCGGGCACGCGCGCAAAGACGATGACAAAGATCCGGCCCACGTCGCCTTCGTTCTCGCGGTCAAGGAGGCAGCACCCGGTGCGAAGGTGGAAGTGGTTTCACTCGCTGACCAATCAGTTGTCCCCATCGAACCCACCGCTAGGCAGCTTGCAAGTGCTCGTGAGAAAGTTGCCAAAACACTTCGAGATGTCCGGTCAGGTGAGTTTGAGGCGAAGCCTTCAACCTTCACCTGCCCTAGCTGCCCGGCGTTCTTCGTCTGCGGCGAGGTTCCTCCTGGGCCGCTCACGGTAGGCCGCTAGCGAAAATTACCGGTCAGTCGTTGCTGGATCGATGACTTGGTAGGCGGGACAACGCGTCCTGCCGCTACCAAGAGGTAATGCCAGCATGAACCAACCTGATCTCATCGACTGCGACGACGTAGGCGAGGCCATCCGAGAAGGGCGCGCGCTTCGCCCCGCCCGCGTGTTCCGGATCCGCTTCGCACAGGACGACCTGAACTTCCGGACGATCGAAGTGCCCGATCCCATTCCACTGGGGCGACAGATCCTGGGCGCAGCGGGGCTCGATGCGCAGCGTGACTATTCCCTGTTCGCCATTCTTGACGGGGGCGATTTCGAAGATGTTCGCCTCGACGAAACTTTCGACCTGCGCGCGCAGGGTGCCGAGCGCTTCGTTGCCTTCCAGACTGATCGCGAGTTCAAGCTCATGGTCAACGGCAACCAGGTGCAGTGGGGTAAGCCTGCCATCTCCGGGGCTGTCCTCTACGGATTGGCAACGCCGTCCGAAGAGGAGGCCGTCTTCCTCGTCGTGAACGGAGGCACTGACCGGGAAATCGCACGGACGGAACTGTTTGACCTGACTTCTCCGGGCGTCGAACGCTTCATCACGGCGCCGCGCGGTCCGCGCACCTACCGGATCATTGTCAACGGGCGCGAGATTGAAGTTGCACATAAGCGCCAGACCTTCGACGACCTCGTAGCTCTGGCCTATCCGGGCACCGCTCCGGCCCCCAATGTCGTCTACTCGATTACTTACAGCCGCGCGGCATCGACGCCGCACAGTGGTGAGCTCGGGCAGGGCGGCTTCATCGAAGTCAAGAACGGGACCCGCGCAAATGTCACATGCACTGTTCAGTCTTAATGAAGATCTGAGGCAGCTGCGTGAGGCGGGGTATTCCGTCCATCGCGTGGGGGGCTTCCTGGTCATGCGGGAAGTCCCCTACGTAAACGCAGCACGTGAGGTCAAGCGTGGCACCATCATCTCGGATCTGTGCCTGTCGGGGGATCGCACGCAAAAGCCCGAGCCGCACACTGTCCATTTCGATGGTGAGTTCCCGTGCAATGCGCAGGGCGTGCAGATCTCGGCGATCGGCGCCGGATCGGCGGAGGTTAATCTCGGAAATGGACTGCGCTCGCGACATGTTTTCTCTTCTAAACCCGGACCTCAGGGCTACTCAAACTACTTCGAGAAGATGTCGACCTACGCTTCGATACTTGCGGGGCCTGCGGCGGTGCTCGACCCAACAGCGACGCCCCGTGTCTATCGCGAACCGGACCCCGAGGAAGAGAGCGTCTTCAACTACATCGAAACCGCGTCGGACCGGGTAGGCATTGGGCATCTGACCGCACGCTTCAAGAGCCACCGCGTTGCCATCTTGGGTGTTGGTGGCACCGGAGCGTATGTCCTTGATCAGGTGGCGAAGACCCCCGTCGCTGAGATCCGCATCATTGATGGCGACGAGTTTTTGCAGCACAACGCTTTCCGTGCGCCGGGTGCCCCTTCAATCGAGACGTTGCGCGAAGTGCCCAAGAAGGTGGACTACTACGCCGATCTCTATTCAAAGATGCACCGAGGCATTACTGCTCACGCGGCGGCCATATCGTCCGAGACGATTCACCTGCTCGATGGGGTGACATTCGCATTCCTGTGCATGGACGCAGGCGAGGCTAAGCGCCTGGCGGTCGAGAAGCTGGAAGCTATGGGGGTGTCGTTCATCGATGTTGGAATGGGACTTACCCTGGATGGCGACTCGTTGGGCGGGATCTTACGGGTGTCCACGAGCACGCCCGATGACCGCGCAACCCTACGCTCGCGTGTGTCTTTCACCGGGGGAGGTGCGGACGACGTCTACGCCACCAACATCCAGGTGTCTGACCTGAACATGCTTAACGCTGCACTGGCGGTCATCAAGTGGAAGAAGCTGGTGGGTTTCTATCGGGATCTCGAAGACGAGGTGCAGTCGACCTACACCACGGATGGCAACCAGCTCGACAACAAGGGGACGGAATGATTCGCTTCCACTCACTCGAACCGCGCTTCGTCGTGGCCGTCCCTCAGGCCTTGGAACCGGGCGTGCTGTATGTCTCCATGGAATACGGCACTGTCGTCCATAGCTGCTGCTGCGGCTGTGGAGCAGAGGTGGTGACACCCTTAACGCCTACCGATTGGCATTTGAGTTATGACGGCGAAGCGATCTCGCTGAGGCCGTCAGTGGGGAATTGGAATCTTCCTTGCCGGTCGCACTATGTGATCTCTCGAAATCAGGTTATCGAGTCAGGTAGTTGGAGCCAAGAGCGCGTCGAGGCTGAGCAGCGGCGCGACAGAAGGGCCAAGGCTGCCTACTACCAATCCATCAACTCAAGCGATGCAGAAAGCAGTCAGGGTGAGATCGCCGCCCCGGCCCCACCTGTTGCTGCCCCCGCTCAGCAACCTTGGCTTCGGCGGATATGGCGCGATTGGTCGAAGCGCTGGTGATAGAGACTTATCGCGCTGGAGAAAATTCTTGTGCCGGGTTAGGCTGAGGTATCGTTTGAGGTATCGTTTTCCATCAGATTGCGAGGGGTAAATCCTTGTAATTCAATATGTTGCGGGTGCTGGGTTCGATTCCCTTCACCCGCTCCAGTCCCGTCCAGGATCCCGTCATGCGCTGGTTGTCGGCGCAGCGAATCGAAGCCGAGCGGCTAGGGTTTTAAGCGATCTCGCCGAGCATGGCGCTCGATGCTTCCTGTAAGGCATCGTTGTTCATCGTCTTCTCGTCTTCGCGCGTCTGATCCTGCAAGGCGTTGCGGAACGTTCGACGCTTGCGCCACCAGCGTCGTCGCATGCATCGCGATGGCACCGCCAGTCGCGATGGTCGCAAATCCGTTTTTCGATTCCGCGATTCCACGGCGGCGTATCAGCCGTGTTTGCGCAGGCAATCGTCCGCCGTTCGCCGTCCTGCGCAACGGAATGAACGCAAGACCGGTCTGGTAACCATCTGGTCATAAGCATATGGCGATCGGCTATCAGCCGAAGGCAGCCGGGCGAGCCTTTGCAGGGCAATGCATTCATGTCCTCGCTGCCAGGAATGGGGAGGAAAAGCGGGCGGCGATAACCCTTTCATCACACATTGGCGCTGGACGGTTGCTAGAACGTCACCCTGCCTCGGGGAGAGATGCAATGCGGATCACGATTATCGGTGCCGGATTCAGTGGCGGCACCCTGGCCACCTTGCTGGCATCGGAAAACGACGGCGCCACCGAAGTCTGCCTGGTCGGCGTGCCCGAGACTTTCGCGCGCGGCGTCGCCTACGGCGAGACGCGACCCGAGCACGTACTCAATGTCCGCGCCCGGCACCTGGGAGCGGATCCGGACAATCCGGAGGAATTCGCCGAGTGGCTGCACCTGGGTCCTCAGGGGCGTGAGGCCTTCCTGCCTCGCCTGGCCTACGGCGAGTATTTGGCGGATCGCCTGGACAAGGCGAAGGCGCGGGCCGGCAATCTGACCCTGCTGCGCCAGGAGGTTATCGCCATCAACCGCATCGGCGACGGTTTCCGTGTGCACCTGGATGACGGGAGCTATTTCGCGAGCGATCGCGTGGTGCTGGCGCCGGGCGCGTTGCCGCCGCAGCGGCTGACCGGCATCGGGCCGCGGCTGGCGCACAGTCCGCGCTACATCGGATGGCCGTGGCAGGACGATGCGCTCTCGCGGATAGAACCGACCGCGCGCGTGTTGATCGTCGGCACCGGCCTGACGATGGCCGATGTCGTCGCCAGCCTGGCCAGGCGCGGGCACAGCGGCCAGATCGTGGCCGTCTCGCGGCATGGCCTGCTGCCGCAACGGCATCTGGACTCGCCCTCGGCATCCATCGAACTGCCGCCCCGCGTGCAGCATGCGCTGCGCGAACACGACGTGCGCGCCCTGCTGGCGGCGCTGCGATCGCTGACCCGCGTGCTGCCGGACTGGCGAAGCGCGGTGGACGCGCTGCGGCCCCACACGCAGGATTTCTGGCGCGGCCTGGATGCCGGGCAACGCGGGCGCTTTCTGCGGCATCTGCGTTCCCATTGGGAGGTGGCGCGCCACCGCCTGGCGCCGCAGGTGGCCGACCAGCTCGATGCGCTGACGGCGTCCGGCCAGTTGACGGTGCGCGCCGGCCGGCTGTTGCGCGCGGGCCTGAGACCGCACAGCGCGGAAGTGTTGCTGCGCGCACGCGGCCAGGAGCAGGCGCAGGTCGAACAGTACGACTATGTCGTCCGCGCGACCGGGCTGGATACCGACATCCTGCGCACGACCCATCCGCTCGTGTCGCACCTGTACGAGGCGGGCCTGCTCGAAACGGATCCGCATGGGCTCGGCATCCGCGTGAACGATCGCTGGGAAGCGATCGATCGCGAGGACGCCGAAGTCCCCGGGCTGTACTGCCTTGGGCCCCTGCTGCGCGGCCACCTGTGGGAGATCACCGCCGTGCCGGAATTGCGCACTGCCGCGCGCCGGCTGGCCCAGCAGCTTCAGGACAGCGGGACCGCGTCCGCAGGCCGCCGTGCACCGCATCGTCGGAACGGCGAGCTGGTTCGCGAACTTGCGATGTCGGGCGGGTTGTAGCACCGGACCGATACGCTCTTCTTTGATGGCGCGCAAGGTCGGTTCGATGGGGCCTTCTTTCCTGGCCAGCTCCGGGAAAAAACGTGCTGGGTTGCGTCGAATGCGGTTCGGCCACGAACGCGCTGCTGATCCCTGAGGGGATTTGCAAAGCTTGCAACCCGCCAGCCGCAGCGCGGTTGCCGTCGAATCGATCCCGAATTCTGCGCGTTGTAAATCTCCTTGGGGATCATGGGTCGGGTGGGGCACGGTTTCTCTCGTCTGTTCCTGGCTCCGCATCGACATGAAGGGATGCCTTCCCTGGCTGTCGCGCCGCCATGGCATGCTGATGCCGATGCCCTCTGCCGACGCCCGATGAAGCTCGCCATCCTTTCGCGCAACAGTTCGCTGTATTCGACCCGCCGGCTGGTGGAGGCGGCGCGCGCGCGCGGCCACACCGTGCGCGTGCTGGATCCGCTGCGCTGCTACATGCGCATCGCCTCGGACGGTTTCACGATGCACTACAAGGGCCGGCCCATCGCCGGCTACTCGGCGGTGATCCCGCGCATCGGCGCATCGATCACGCGCTACGGCACGGCGGTGCTGCGCCAGTTCGAACTGATGGGCAGCCACAGTCCTAATCCCTCCGACGCGATCCTGCGCGCGCGCGACAAGCTGCGCGCGCACCAGCTGCTGGCCGCGCAGGGCATCGGGCTGCCGGTCACCGTGTTCGGCGACAACCCCGACGACACCGTCGACCTGCTGTCGATGCTCGGCCCGCCGCCGCACGTCATCAAGCTGACCGAAGGCACGCAGGGCGCCGGCGTGATGCTGACCGAGAAGCCGTCGGCCTCGCGCGGCGTGGTCGAAGCATTGCGCGGGCTGTACGCCAACTTCGTCGTGCAGGAGTTCATCGGCGAGGCCGAGGGCGCGGACCTGCGCTGCTTCGTGGTCGGCAGCCAGGTAGTGGCATCGATGCGCCGGCAGGCGCCTGACGGCGACTTCCGCTCCAACCTGCATCGCGGCGGCACGGCCGAATCGGCGCAGGCCAGCCCGGAAGAGCGGGCGGTGGCGATACGGGCCGCGCAGGTGCTGGGGCTGGGCATCGCCGGCGTCGACCTGATCCGGTCGCGTCGCGGCCCGCTGGTACTCGAAGTCAATTCGACCCCGGGCCTGGAGGGCATCGAGGCGGTCTGCGGCCTGGACATCGCCGGCCACATCATCGAGTACGCGGCCAGCCTAGGCTGAACAGGGCGAACGTGACTGGCTTCACCCCCGTTTAACTTTGTCTTTAACAGGCGTTTAATCGCTTGGTGCGTAGCCTTGTCCGGACCGCAGCTCTGCGTCTTTCCTCCTCGGAAAACTCGGATTTACGGTAAATCGGGGCTTTACTTGGCCCAAGCGGGCGCCAATCCGCTTGGGCTTTTTTGTTGCCCCTTGGGCACTGAATCAGCATATGTAGGGCACACTTGCTGACGCATGATGTGCTGGCTACATTCGCCCATCCCCCAGTCTTCCAACCACTAAGGTGTGAAATGTCCCGTCTGGCGTTAGCCGCACTCGCGCTTTTACTCGTCGCTTCTACGGCCCACGCCGGGAAAGCGTCTGACAAATCCCAAGCGCTGGATTTGAATCAGCCTTTCCTCGCCCAGATGGACACTATCGAGAAGGCGCTCAACGATGGCGAGACCTATAGCGAAATCAGTTCCCAAGATCGCAATGCCGTGCGCGAGGCGTTGGGCCGGATCGCTACAACGCTCAGCCAGAGCAATGGTCAAGCGATCAATAGCGAGGACAAGACCCGGCTGATCAACGATCAGAACCTGGTCAACCAGATCCTGTCGGAAGCTGCGGTTGATAGCCGCATGATTTGCCGCCGCGAAGCCACTATCGGCTCGCTGCGCACCACGACGGTTTGCAAGAGCGTGGCAGAGCGCAAGCGCGCTGCGCAGGATGCGCAGGATGCAATGCGTCGCAATCCGTCCGGCACCTACAACAAGGGAGGTTGAGGCGATGCGCATCCTCGTCATCGAAGACAACAGCGACATCGCCGCCAATCTCGGGGACTACCTGGAGGAGCGCGGGCATACCGTGGACTTCGCCGCCGACGGCGTCACCGGCCTGCACCTGGCGGTGGTGCACGAGTTCGACGCCATCGTGCTGGACCTCAACCTGCCGGGCATGGATGGCCTGGAGGTCTGCCGCAAGCTGCGCAACGAAGCGCGCAAGCAGACCCCGGTGCTGATGCTGACCGCGCGCGACACGCTGGACAACAAGCTGGCCGGCTTCGATTCCGGCGCCGACGACTACCTCATCAAGCCATTCGCGCTGCAGGAAGTGGAAGTGCGCCTCAACGCGCTGGCGCGGCGCGGCAAGGGCGTGCAGACGCGCGTGCTGGAGGTATCGGAGCTGGAATACAACCTCGACACGCTGGAAGTACGCCGCCAGGGCAAGCTGCTGCAGCTCAACCCGACCGCGCTGAAGATCCTGCAGGCGCTGATGGAGGCCTCGCCGGCCGTGGTCACCCGTCAGGAACTGGAGACGCGCGTGTGGGGCGAGGAACTGCCCGACTCGGACTCGCTGCGCGTGCATATCCACGGCCTGCGCGCAGTGGTCGACAAGCCGTTCGACACGCCCTACATCCAGACCCGCCATGGCATCGGATACCGCATCGCCGCACCCGATGCCAGCAGCTGATACCACGCGCCGGCCGCGGCGGGCGGTTCGTTTCCGCCGCCGGCTTCGCACCCGCATCATCCTGTCGTTCGTCTTGCTGGGCATGTTCCTGTCCGCGTTCATCGCGGCGGCGACGTTCTATATCCAGAACCGGGTCGAGAACCGGGTCATCTCGGACACGCTGGTCAAGAACAACGATCTGTACGCCGAAGGCTTCTACCGCGATCCCAATGCGCTGGGCGTGGCGTTCGAAAAGATCCAGGGCCGCGTGTTCGGCGCCGACAAGCTGGACCGGGTACCGGCGGAGTGGCGCGATTTGGCCAACGGCGTACATGAATTGCGCGTGCCGGATGCGGGCGAGAACGACCGCGTCTACAAGCTGGCGGTGCGCAAGGATCCGCAGTATTGGTTCTTCCTGGCCTACGACATCGCCGAGGAGCGCGAGAGCCAGAACCGGCTGAAGACGGCGCTGGTGCTGCTGGTCGTGCTGCTGAGCGGGCTGTCGCTGTTCGTCGGCTGGTGGTCGGCCTCGCGGGTGATGAGTCCGGTGTCGGAACTGGCCTCGCGGCTGCGCGCCTATCGCGGCAGCAGCAATCCGCGTCCGCTGGCGCCGCACTTCCCCGGCGACGAGGTCGGCGAACTGGCCAAGGCACTGGACGATTACGCCGAGCGGCTGACCGAAGTGGTGCAGCGCGACCGCGAGTTCAACGCCGACGTCAGCCACGAACTGCGCACCCCGCTGGCGGTGATCCGCGGATCGGTCGAGCTGATGCTGTCGCGGCCGCACCTGGACGACAAGATGCGCGCGCGCATCCAGCGCATCCAGCGCGCCGAGCAGCAGTGCACCGACCTCATCAGTTCGCTGCTGATGCTGTCGCGCAACGAGCGCGGGCACGGCAATACCGATGTCGCGCGCGCGGTCGAGCAACTGCTGGACAGCCATCGCGCGCAGCTGGGCGGCAAGCCGCTGGAACTGCGCATGGAGGGGGAGGCCGGGCTGAAGGTCGATGCGCCCGAGACCGTGCTGTCGGTGGCGCTGGGCAACCTGATCGGCAATGCGGTCAAGTACACGCCGCAGGGCGAGGTAGTGGTACGGCTGCTGACCGATGCGGTCGAGGTGATCGACTCGGGCCCGGGCCTGAGCGCGGAGGACGCGTCGCGGCTGTTCGAGCGCGGCTACCGCGGCACCCATGCCAGCCACTCGCAGGGCGGCGGCATCGGCCTGTCGATCGTCAGCCGGCTGTGCGCGTTGTACGAATGGCAGGTCGGCGTGCGCCCGGGCGAGGTGCGCGGCGTGGTGGCGACGCTGCGTTTCGTGCCGCCGCGCGAATAGGCCAGTCGCGCTGAAGCATTCGTGCGGGGCCATGCCACGTCCGTCGTCCCGGCGCAGGCCGGGACCCAGAGTCTTCAATCCTGGATGCCGAAAAGTCGCTGGTCCAGGCCTGCGCCGGGACGACGGCGCCAAACGGCTACAGCGTGATCCAGAAACAGCCATAGCTGCGGCGCAGGCCGAAGGTCGTGCTGTACGGCGTGCTGCCATTGCGCTGGGTCTGCTCCAGCCGCAACGCGACCGGGCGGCGCGGTTGCGTATCCGGATAGTAGTGGTCGCGGTTGTCGTCGATGATCCGGCCCTCGGCATCGAGAATCGGCGGGGGACTAGGCCGCACCGGCACGATGTCGACCAGCGGGCGTTCGACCACCTTCTCCAGCCGGTCGAGGATGCGGTTGGCGGCCTGGTTGGACACGCCGCCCCACAGGTAGATGCTGGCCAGCCGGTTGACGTCGCCCGCGCCGATCGCGCCGTTGATCTGCGTGACCAGGTCGCTGAGCGTGCGCGAGCACCCGGCGCGATAGACCGCGCCGGCGCGCACCGAGGCATCGGCGGAAGGCAGGCGGTCGATCGCGCCCACGTCCTCGCAGCGCTTGTCGGTGTAGACGGTCTCGCCGCTGGCGGTCATGCAGCGCTGCACGCCCTGCGCGGCCGCGGACAGCGGCAACAGGCAGCACAGCGACAGCAGCAGGCGGGGCAGGAGGGACATCGCGGCTGAGCCTAAACGCTGTGTCGTCGATTCGCCATCGACAGCGGCGTGACGGGCGTCGGGCATTCAGTCTCCGGCGCGATAACCGAACCGCTTGATGTGCGCTGCGGTCAGCTGCCGAGACGGCTCAGCACGGCCTGGGTCGGACGCGACAGGTTGAGCGTATAGAAGTGCAGCGCCGGCGCGCCGCCGTCCAGCAGCCGTTGGCACAGCGACGCCACCACGTCGGCGCCGAACTCGCGCACCGATTCGGCATCGTCGCCGTAGGCCTGCATGCGCTTGCCGATCCAGCGCGGGATTTCCGCGCCGCACTGTTCGGAGAAGCGCCGCAGCTGGGTGAAATTGGAGATCGGCATGATGCCCGGCACGATCGGGATATCCACGCCGAGCCCGCGCACCGCATCGACGAACTGGAAATAGGCGTCGGCGTTGTAGAAATACTGGGTGATGGCGGCATCGGCGCCGGCCTCGACCTTGGCCTTGAAGTGCTTCAGATCAGTCAGCGCGTCGTCGGCCTGCGGGTGCGTTTCCGGATAGGCGCCCACTTCGATGTGGAAAGCGTCGCCATGCTCGGCGCGGATGAAGGCGATCAGTTCGGCGGCGTAGCGCAGATCGCCCGGATGGCCCATGCCCGACGGCAGGTCGCCGCGCAGCGCGACCAGCCGCCTGCAGCCGATGGCGCGGTAGAGCTTGAGCAATTCGCGGATTTCCTCGCGGCTGCCGCCCACGCAGGACAGGTGCGGCGCGGCCTCGAAGCCATGCTGCTGCTTGAGGTGGCGCACCGTCTCGGAGGTGTAGCTGAGCGTGGAGCCGCCGGCGCCGAACGTGCACGACACGTACTCGGGCGCGAACGCCTTCAGCTTGCCGGCGGTGCGGTCCAGCTGCGCGCGCTGCTCGTCGGTCTTGGGCGGATAGAACTCGAAGCTGAGGGGAATCATCGCGGGCAAGGACAGACGGGACCGGTGCACATGATATCTCTTCATCGCGATGAATGCATATTTCACTCGCTATCCGGACGTGGTGCCGGATTTATTCCGTGGGAGCGACGTGACTCGCGATGGCTTTGCCGATCGACGCTCGTCGCGACTTGCGTCACTCCCACAGGAGTAGTGACGGGCCAGGCCATGCCGCCCGGCGCACGGCCTATCCCTTATGCTCGGCCGATGCCAGAACGCCTCAACGACCACGAACGCCGCCGCCGGCGCGCCCACAACCTGCTGACCCAGGAAGTCATCGAAACCCGACAACGCGCTCGGCTCGGCGGGTGGTTCTATGCGGTGGCCTCGGCGCTGGCCATGGCCGCCACCGGTTTCGTGGAGGCCTGGCGCCTGCCGGGCGTGTTGATCGTCGGCGCCTTCCTGGCGCTGGCCATCTTGCGCGTGCTGCTGCCGCTGCCGGCCGCGCTGGACGGGCGCCAGGCGCGCCGCTATCTGGTGTCGATCTGGATCGTGATCCTGGCGACAGCGACGACGTGGGGCGCTTTCAGCGCCTGGGCGCAGTCTGCGCTGCCGGCGCCGGCGCCCCTGATCGCGCTGCTGTTCTCCGGCGCGTTCGGCATGGCCATCGCGCATACGCTGTGCATGCAACGGATGCCGTCCGGGCTGGCCATCGCCGCGGTCATGGTGCCGACGCTGGCCGTGCTGTGGCATGGCGTGGCGACCGGCGTCGGTGCGATGTGGCTGATCTACACGATCTACATGCTGCTGGTGATGCTGCGCAGCCACCGCGAGTACCGGATGCGGCTGGAACTGGAAGAGGACCTGCGCCAGCAGCGCGACCTGTTCGAACGGCAGAGCCGGATCGACGGTCTGACCGGACTGCCGAACCGGCGCGAATTCTCCGAGGCGCTCGCGCGCGCATGGCAGGCCGCCGAATCCGGCCGTCTGCTGGCGTTGCTGGTGCTGGATATCGACCACTTCAAGCGCATCAACGACAGCTTCGGCCATGCGGCCGGCGACGCCTGCCTGGCGGCGTTCGCGCGCCGCCTGCAGGCCGCCTTTCCGGGCGTCGACGGCGAGTTGTGCGCGCGTTTGGGCGGCGAGGAGTTCGGCGTCATCCTGATGGCCGATGGCGCCGCCGCCTGCGCGCGCGCCGAGGCCTTCCGCAGCGAACTGGCCGGCGCCGAGCTGGCGTTCGACGGCCTCCAGGAAACCGTGACGGTGAGCATCGGCTGCTGCGGTTTCGATGCCCGCCGCCATGCCGATGCCGATGCGCTGTACCGCGACGCCGACGCGGCGCTCTACCGGGCGAAAGTGGAAGGGCGCAATCGCACCGAACACGCGGCCGGCTACTGATACGCATGGCGAAAGGAACCCACCGCTACGTGGATGCCTTCCATCGCATCACCGGCATTCCAATCGCCATGGCGCGCTGTGTCGTATCAGCGTCGTTGCGGACAGATCAGGCATGACGCAAAGCAGAACGGGCGCCGAAGCGCCCGTTCCGTTTTCCCGATAGCGACAAACCGTCCGCTCAGTAGCGGTAATGCTCCGGCTTGTACGGACCTTCCACCGGCACACCGAGGTAGTCGGCCTGCTCCTGGGTCAGCTTGGTCAGCTTGACGCCGATCTTCTCCAGGTGCAGCCGCGCCACTTCCTCGTCCAGTTGCTTGGCCAAGCGGTAGACGGTCTTTTCGTAGGCGTCCTTGTTGGCCCACAGGTCGATCTGCGCCAGCGTCTGGTTGGAGAAGCTGTTGGACATGACGAACGACGGATGGCCGGTGGCGCAGCCCAGGTTGACCAGGCGGCCTTCGGCCAGCAGGAAGATGCTGTTGCCGTTGCCGAAGGTGAACTTGTCCACCTGCGGCTTGATGTTGGTGCGGGTGGCGCCGGAGGCGTACAGCGCATCGACCTGGATCTCGTTGTCGAAGTGGCCGATGTTGCAGACGATGGCCTGGTCCTTCATCGCCTTCATGTGGTCGAGGGTGATGATGTCCTTGTTGCCGGTGGTGGTGACGTAGATGTCAGCCGTGCCCAGCGTGTCTTCGATGGTGTTGACCTCGAAGCCTTCCATCGCCGCTTGCAGCGCGCAGATCGGATCGATCTCGGTGACCACGACGCGGGCGCCGTAGGCGCGCAGCGAATGCGCCGAGCCCTTGCCGACGTCGCCGTAGCCGCAGACGACGGCAACCTTGCCGGCCATCATCACGTCGGTGCCGCGGCGGATGCCGTCAACCAGCGAT
>Ga0160451_100592_pt1 | contig 18088 bp, 16 predicted proteins | sample HID1975M_E1MG_FD_108270 | JGI IMG/M metagenome (GOLD analysis project Ga0160451, IMG submission 108270) | Enriched soil microbial communities from UW Madison campus, WI, USA - HID1975M_E1 MG | ecosystem: Environmental > Terrestrial > Soil > Unclassified | place: USA: Madison, Wisconsin... | reverse complement strand
GGCTACAACGCCTACAACGAGCGGGTATCCAAGTCGGCGCCGCATCATGGCTACTACCGCTATGTGTACGGTCCCGGCAGCCGTCTGATGAGCGAGCATCGGGACGACGGCGGCATCTGGACCAAACTACCTGTGGTTTGGCGGCGAATTGGTGGGCATGACTCGGGGCAACCAAGTCTATTGGGTGCACAACGACCATCTGGGTCGTCCGGAAATGGTCACCAATACAGCCAAGGCCGTGGTGTGGCGGGCCGACAACTATGCATTCGACCGGGCCGTTACATTGGACAGCATCGGCGGCCTGAATATTGGGTTTCCTGGGCAATACTACGATCAGGAAACCGGGCTTTGGTACAACATTAATCGCTATTACGACGCGAGATTAGGTAAGTATACGCAGTCCGACCCCATTGGACTGGCTGGCGGGTTAAATACCTATGCCTATGTCGGCGGGAACCCAGTGAACATCATCGATCCAGAAGGTTTGCGCGGCTTGGTGATCAGGCCAGCCCCACCACGAAATACGTATAGTAATCCGAATCAGCTTAGACTTCCCCTGTATATTTCGCCCGGCCCACAGCCAGCGCCGCCTCGCATTATTCTCAACAGAACCCCCAGCGATGGGAGTATCAGAACGAAATGGTGAAAAATTATTGGTGGCGGGACAGGAAATGGTTCAATCCTTGGCCAGCAGATAACTACGGGTGTATGCAACAGAAGGAGACATGTACAGCAATGGTTTGCGGAGTTGGAGTTGATCCGAACAATTCGACCTCGTGTTCCAGCACGGACACTGAAATAAAAAATGGAATGGTAGGACCAGATGGCCCAGCTTACGGATGTCGCTGTTTGTAAAGTATTGCGAGGAAAATCCAATGTTCGAGGTTATCGATACATTACTCGGTCCTCTCTTCAAGCTAAATCCGTTCAAGTACGCGTTGAATGCGGCATATAGAGAAAAATTGAGAAAATCACTTGGTAAAGAACCGAGATATGTATTTATCTATCAGATAGTATTTCTCGTCTTCGTACTTGCTCTGTTGGTGACGTTCCTATCAACTAGATAGTTTGCTCAGAACAGATACTTTTTCGATCTGTTTTAACTGTTCTTGATTTGCGGACTCGCCCACATTCGGTAGGCGTGTTGCAGATTTTTCTATAGAATTGTAGCGCTAGCGACGCTAGCCACGTTCTTGGCTAGAGCGTGTTACTACCACATGCGGCACGTAGACGGATACTGACTTGCTCCACATTTGGTCTCAGCGCAGCAAGGTGTGGGATCATGATTCACCAAAAATCCAAATGTCCAGAGGAAATGAAATGCCGTGATCAAGCTGGCGTTGTTTATTCTCCTGCTTATTGAACTATTGAGCCTTTATCTGCTCGTCCGATTGTTACGCAGCAAGCGGGGATGGATCGAGAAGGTAGCGCTTTCGATCATGCTGCTGGTTCCGGTTGTAGGGCCACTAATCTATCTTTTCTTGATAGAAGAAGTGCCGCGACAGCATCCGTTATTGCGAAATACCGGTGCAAGGGGTGACTACACACATCGCATGATCAGTTTCCAATCTGATCGGGATACTTTGCATATCTTGTCAGAAGAAGATCCTGAGCCACCGGAAGAAACGGCAAGGCGGATTTCGAATCCGCCATCCTGATACAACGAAGTCCCGTCTATGCGGAGCTTTTGAAAATACGCTCTTGCCGTTTATGCATTGACCCGGAATGGAGCCTGATTAAGCCTTGTGCGATCGCGCCAGGTAGTTGGCGCTCTGCATCTCGATCAGCCGCGAGGCCGTGCGCTCGAACGCGCCCTGCAGGCGGGTGCCGGTGTAGAGATCGGTCGGCGCGACGGCGGCGGTGCAGACCAGGTTGACGTGGCGGTCGTAGGCCTCGTCGATCAGGTTGACGAAGCGGCGCGCGGCGTCCTCGTTGAGGCGGTCGAAGCGCGGGATGCCGCCGAGCAGCAACGTGTGGAATTCGCGCGCGATCTCGATGTAGTCGGCGGTGCCGCGCGGGCCTTCGCACAGTTCGGCGAAGTCGAACCACGCGATGCCCTTGCCGCGCGCACGTACGTCGATGCTGCGGTCCTCGATGACGATGTGGCCGCCGCGCGATGGGTCGCCGGCGCTCAGTTCCTTCCAGCGCGCGCACAGCCAGTCGTCGGATTGCGCGTCCAGCGGCGCGCGGTAGACCGGCGAGCGGGTCAGCGCGCGCAGGCGGTAGTCCTCGGCGCCGATGGCATGCACCTCGACGCAATACTTCTGCAGCAGCGCGATGGCCGGCAGGAAGCTGTCGCGCTGCAGGCCGTCCTTGTACAGGTTATCCGGCGCGGTATTGGAACTGGTCACCAGCGTCACGCCCTCGGCGATCATCCGCTCCAGCAGCCGTGCCAGCAGCATCGCATCGCCGATGTCGGTGACGAAGAATTCGTCCAGCACCAGCACGCGCAGCCGCCCGCGCCATTCCTGCGCGATGCGCGCCAGCGGGTCGCTCTGGCCGGCATGCTCGCGCAGGCGCTCGTGCACGCTGCGCATGAAGCGGTGGAAGTGGGTGCGGTACTTGCCGCCGCTGGTGATGCGCGGCGTCAGTTTTGCGTCGGATGCGGTTGCATCGGCAGGAGGGGTCGCGGCCGAGAACACCGGCAGGGGCAGGTTTTCGTAGAACAGATCGATCAGGAACGTCTTGCCGCGGCCGACGCCGCCCCACAGGTACAGGCCGGAGACCACGTCGGGTTTCTTCCACAGCGCCGACAGCCGGTCCAGCCAGCCCTCCTGCGCCTCGTCGAGCAGCGCGGCGTGGATGCGATCCAGTTCGCGCAACGCCTCGTGCTGGGCGGGATCGTCCTGCCAGCGGCCTTCGGCCACGCCGCGCGCGTAGGCCTGCGACGGCGTCAGCGTCGTCTGCGTCACCCCGTCCGCCATCATGCCGGCAGGTAGGCCTTGACCGCGTGCTTGATCGCCCCGCGCAGGTCCATCAGCTTGCGGTGGAAGAAGTGGCTGGTGTCGGGCATGCGGACCAGCTCGGGCGGATCGGCCAGTCCGTCGATCCAGTCGAACACCGCCTGCGGCTGCACGATCTCGTCCTGCTCGCCCATGATCACCAGCCACGGATCAGTGCGCGGCGCGATCTGATCGAATTCCCAGCGGCCGACCGGCGGGGCGATCGAGATCAGCACGTCCGGACGCAGTTCGCCGGCCATGCGCAGCGACACGTAGGCGCCGAAACTGAAACCGGCCAGCCACAACGCGCCGGGCCGCTGCGCGCGCACCCACGCGGCCACCGCGCGCAGATCGTCGCCTTCGCCCTGGCCGTGATCGAAGCTGCCAGCCGATTCGCCGGTGCCGCGGAAGTTGAAGCGCACCGTCACCGCGCCCAGCTCGCGCAGGCTGCGCGCGGCCATCACCACGACCTTGTTGTGCATCGTGCCGCCCTCGGTCGGCAACGGATGGCAGACGATGGCGGTCAGCGGCAGCGCTGGGGTGCCGTCGTCGGGCCATTCGACGAAGGCTTCCAGCAGGCCGGCCGGGCCTTGCAACGTGATCGGGCCGGAGGCGGCGGGAAAGGAGGGGGTATCCATCGCCGCATGATAAGCCCTGCGCCATGGCCGGAATGGTCGCTGTCCTTTTGCGAAGTGACACCCCGCCGCATCGTCATGCCGGCGCAGTCCGGAGATACGCCTCGACGCTTGGATGGCGATGGTTGGTTATCCAGCGACTTCTTTGTCGCTTCATCGAAAGCAAAGGCGCGGGATTCCGCCTGCGTGGGAACGACGGGGTTTTGCGAAAGGGAGCGCCGCCGCAGTCGGCCATGTGCGCGGATATGCGATCCTGCGCGCCCCACTCCGCGGCGCTTGCCATGGCCTTCGACGCCTTCGCCCTGATCCTGACGATGCTCGCCATCGGCATGCTATTCGCGCGGCTGCGGCTGATGCCGGACAACGCGGCCGAGGTGCTCAACCGGGTCGTGCTGTACGTGTGCCTGCCGGCGGCGGTGCTGGTGTACGTGCCGCGCCTGCATCTGGACGCATCGCTGATCGGCGTCATCGCCACGCCGTGGCTGCTGACCGGCGCGACGGTGGCGCTGGTCGCGCTGGCCTCGCGGTGGCTGCGTTTCCGCAAGGACGAATACGCGGTGCTGCTGCTCGGCGTGGCGCTGTGCAACAGCAGCTTCATCGGCTACCCGATGGTGCGCGCGCTGCTGGGCGAGCAGGCGCTGCCGTACGCGGTGGTATACGACCAGTTCGGCACCTTCATCATCCTGTCCACGTTCGGCCTGTACGTGCTGGCGCGCTATGGCGGCGACGCGCCGCCGACGCTGCGGCAGATCGGCCTTCGCATCGCCAGGTTCCCGCCGGTATGGGCGTTGATCGCGGGGCTGACGGTGATGCCGGAACAGCCGCCGGCATGGATCGCCGCCGCGCTGCAGAACCTGGCCAACGCGCTGTTGCCGCTGGTGATGCTGGCGGTCGGCCTGACCATCCAGTTGCGGCTGCCGCGCGACGAAGTCAAGCCGCTGGCGGTGGGCCTGCTGCTGCGGCTGGTGGTGATGCCGGCCATCGCGCTGGGGCTGTCGCTGGCGTTCGGCATGCGCGGCGACATGCTGCAGGCCAACGTGCTGGAAGCGGCGATGCCGACGATGATCACCGCCGCCGCGCTGGCCATCTCGCACAACCTGGCCCCGCGCCTGGCCGCCGCCCTGGTCGGCTACGGCATCGTGCTGTCGCTGATCACGCTGCCGGCCTGGGCGTGGGTGATGCAGCGCATCGCCGGTTGAAACAACCGATCAATCCGCCGGCACGGTGCGCTCGCTGGCCCAGTCGCGCAGCGCCTGCACCTGTTCGGCCATGATCACCGACAGCGGGCGGGTGCCGCGGATTTCCTGCATGACCAGCTCGGTGTCCAGCGCGCGCTGCTCGGCGTGGGCGGCGTACAGCGCCGACACGATCGCCTGCTCCAGTTCGGCGCCGGAGAAGCCGTGCGCGGCGGCGGACAGCGCGGGCAGGTTGAAGGCGTCGGCGTCGAGCCGGCGGCGCGACAGGTGCACGCGCAGCACCTCCACGCGCGCATCGGGCGAGGGCAGGTCGACGAAGAAGATTTCGTCGAAGCGCCCCTTGCGCAGCAGTTCGGCCGGCAACTCGTGGACCTGGTTGGCGGTGGCGACGATAAATACCGCGCCCTTGCGCTCGGCCATCCACGTCAGCAGGTAGCCGAGCACGCGCCGCGACACGCCACCGTCCTCGCCGCCGCCGCTGGCCAGGCCTTTCTCGATCTCGTCGATCCACAGCACGCAGGGCGCGAGCTGCTCGGCCGACGCCAGCGCGGCGCGCAGGTTCTTCTCGGTCTCGCCGTGGTACTTGTCGTACAGCGTGCCGAAATCCAGCCGCAGCAGCGGTACGCCGAAGCCGGCGGCGGTGGCCTTGGCCAGCATCGACTTGCCGCAGCCCTGCACGCCGAGCAGCAGCATGCCCTTGGGCGGATCCAGTCCCGGCGGCGCGTTGCCGGAGACGAACACCGCGCGGCGCTGCTCGATCCAGCGCTTGAGCCGCGCCGCGCCGGCGACCTCGGCGAACTGCGCCGCGTCGTATTCGTAATGCAGGTGGCCGCTGCGGTTGAGCAGTTCGAACTTCAGCCGGGCCAGCTGCGGCAGGTCGTCGGCGTTGAGCGCGCCGTCGGCGAAGATCAGCTGGCGGGCGATGCGCTGGGCGTCGGTCAGGCTCAGGCCCTGCAGGTTGCGCACGATCTGGCGCACCGCGTCCGCATCGGCCTCGACCCGGCGCCCGCCGTGTTCGCGCGCGTAATGCGCCGCTTCCTCGCGCACCAGCTTGAGCAGCGCGTTGGCGTCGGGCAGGCGCGGGCTGAAACGCACCGCCAGCGCGTCCAGTTCGGCCGGCAGTTCGATCTTCGATCCGACCAGCACCACCACGTGCGGCAGCGTGTGCCGGCGCTGGACGATGTCGCGCAGCTGGCGCTGGCTGCTGGCGTAGCCCAGGTACGGGTGGAAATCGAGCAGCAGGTAGATGCCGCGCTGGTCGGCCTGCTTCATCGCCTGCAACGCGGCGCTGGCATCGGGCGGGCCTTCGGCCTCGTCCTCGCGGTCCATGTCGATGCGGCGCAGGCCCTCGGTGATCGACCAGCGGTACAGCGCGCGCCACACCTGCGACAGCGCCTGCCGGAACAGCTCGACCACGCGCGCCTCGTCCTGGGTCTCGATAACGATCAGCGGCGTGTTGGCGCGGATCAGCGCGGTCAGATCCTGCAGTTCGTTCATGGGGCGTCCGGTGCGTGAGGGCGGAGAAGATAGCAGGGGGAATGGGGCGGGAGCGGGGAACAGGGAACGGGAATGGAAGATCGCCCGGTCGTTGCGATGGCGGCTCCATCGACTGGACGGGGACAAGCGAGGTAAAGAGAAGAATCGAGGCTTCCGCTTGCCGAAGGTCGCTGACCTACCGATACCCGGGATGGATCATTCCCTGTTCCCCCGACCTTGTTCCCGGCTCCCCGCTTAACTTCCCCCGGTGTACGCTGCGGCTTCCCCAGCAACGAGGTGCGCGCATGAAGACGATTCTGGTCGCCAGCTCCAAGGGCGGCGCTGGCAAGACCACGATAGCCACCAACCTGGCCGCGCATTTCGCGCTGGAAGGCAAACGCACGGTGCTGGTCGATGCCGATCCGCAGCGCTCCTCGACCCGCTGGGCCGAACGCCGCTCCGAACTGGACAGCGCCGTGCTGCCGCTCGATGCCACCGGCAAGCGCGCCTGGCGCGCCTGGCTGCCGGACGATGCCGAGCGGGTGGTGATCGACGTGGCCGCCGGCACCATGGCCGACGATCTGGATACCTTCATCGAACATGCCGACGCCATCGTGGTGCCGGTGCAGCCCTCGGCGCTGGACATCGAGGCCACCGTCAACTTCCTCAACTCGCTGGCCAAGGTGCCGCGCGTGCACAAGCGCAAGCTGCCGGTCGGGCTGGTGATCAACCGCGCCAAGCCGTGGACCAACGCCTCGCAGCAGGCGCTGGAGATGCTCAAGACCTGGCCGTACCCGGTCATCACCCAGCTGCGCGATACCCAGGCCTACGTGGTGCTGGCCGGGCTGGGCCGCAGCCTGTTCGACTACCGCTCGGCGCAGGTACGCGAGCACCAGGCCGACTGGGAACCGCTGCTCAAATGGATCGGCAAGGCATGAGGCCGGCCGACGGAGGGACGCCATGCGCGAATTGATCCTGGTGCGCCACGCGCATGCCGAGCCGGCGCTGCCCGGCCAGGCCGACCTCGACCGGCCGCTGTCGCCGCAGGGCCTGGCCGAAGCCGAGGCCGCCGGCCGCTGGCTGGCCGAGAACGGCCTGGTGCCGGACTGCGTGCTGTGCTCGCCGTCGCGGCGCACGCGCGAGACGCTGGAGGCCATCCTCACCGCCATCGGCTATGTCGAGCAGCGGCTGGAGGACGCCATCTACGAGGCCACCGCCGGCACCCTGGCGGGCGTGGCCGATGCCCACCGCGACACCGGCCGGCTGATGATGGTCGGCCACAATCCCGGTTTCGAGCGGCTGGTCGCGCTGATGCACAGCGGCCAGTCCGGCGACTACCGCGGCATGCCGACCGGCGGCGTCGCGGTGCTGGCGCTGCCGGACGAGGCGGCCATCGAACCGGGCGTGGCGAGGTTGTCCGCCTTCTGGTGGCCATGACCCAGGCGCGGCGCGGCTGGCCCGGCGCCTGCGTCGCCGCGCTGCTGTGCTGCCTGCCGGCCGCACGGTCGGCCGGGGCCGAACTCGATCCGGCGCACACCCGGCTGGGCTTCCAGCTCAGCACGCGCTGGGGACAGAAGCTCGATGGCCTGTTCGTGCGCTACGAAGGCCGCGTGCGCAAAGTCGACGGCGGCCACCAGCAGGTCGAGCTGCGCATGCACACGGCCGAGGTGGAGATCGTCGGCCATCCCCGCTACACCCAGTGGGCGCGCGGCGAGCAGTTCTTCGAGGCCGCGCGCTGGCCGCAGGTGGTCTTCGTCTCGCGGCCGTACGCGCCGGAACTGCTGCGCGACGGCGGCGAGCTGCAGGGCAACCTGGTCATTCGCGGCATCAGCCGGCCCGAAACGCTGACGGTGGCGCCGTCCACCTGCGAGCGCCCGGCTTATGATTGCGACGTGGTGGCCACCGGCGCGGTCAGGCGCAGCGATTTCGATATGGACGACTGGAAGCTTGCGGTCAACGACCGCGTCGTGTTCGTGCTGCGCGCGCGGGTGAAGGACGGGTCGTCCGAATGAATCCCATCGGGTGGCGGCTGGCCGCGCGCTGCGCGGTGCTGTGGCTGGCCTTGCTGTGCAGCGCCTGCGCCGGGCTGTCGCAGGCGCAGAAGCAGCGCGCGGCCGGCATCGCCGCAGCGGCGCGCTCGGACGCGATCGACTGCGCCGGCCCCGATGCCTGCGCGATCGCCTCGCCGCTGTACGCGCTGGGCGATCACGCCTTCGCCCACTCCACGCCGCAACAGCCGCAGCACTATGCGGTGATCCTGGACGAGGGCCGCGACGCGCTGCTGGCGCGGATCCACCTGCTGCGCAGCGCGCGCCACAGCATCGATCTGCAGACCTACATCTTCGACAAGGACGACAGCGCGCGGCTTGTGCTGGACGAACTGCTGGCCGCCGCGCGCCGCGGCGTGCGCGTGCGCCTGCTGATCGACCAGCTGTCGGCGATCGCCGACCTGCATATCCTGGCCGCGCTGTCCGGCGCGCACCAGAACTTCGCCATCCGCGTCTACAACCCCAGCTTCGGCAAGGCCAAGCTGAACTACCTGGACTACGCCGGCAGCGTGCTGTGCTGCTTCCGCCGCTTCAACCAGCGCATGCACACCAAACTGCTGCTGGTGGACGGGCGCATCGGCGTCACCGGCGGGCGCAACTACCAGGACGACTATTACGACTGGGACGCCGAATACAACTTCCGCGATCGCGATGTGCTGATCGCCGGGCCGGAAGCCGGCGCGATGGCCGCCAACTTCGAACTGTTCTGGAACGCGCGCCGCGCCATCCCGGCCGAGACCCTCAACGACGTCGGGCGCTGGCTGTTGCGCGACGGCGTGCCGACGATGCCGCCGCGCGACTTCCTGCGCCCGGACCGGGTGGCGCAGATGGAGGCCGAGGCCGGCGATGCGCAACTCATCGATCATCTGTTCGTGCAGCCGGCGTACCGGGTCGGCGAGGTCACCTATGTGGCTGACCGGCCGCAGAAGCACCGGCGCGAGCATGTCGACGATGCCTCGCCGGCCGCGCCGGAAATCGAGGCGTTGATCCGCAACGCGCGCAGCGAGGTGCTGCTGCAGACGCCGTACCTGGTGTTGTCGCGACCGGCGCAGACGCTGTTCCGGCAATTGCGCCAGCGCGAGCCACCGCCGCAGGTGATCGTGTCCACCAACAGCCTGGCCGCCACCGACAACCCGGTGGTGTATTCGATGTCGTTCAAGTACAAGCGCCGCCACCTGCGCGAGTTCGGCTTCCAGATCTACGAATACAAGCCGTTCCCGGAGGATGCGCCGGTCGATTACGCCGCGCTGACCGAAGGTCCGCCGCTGGCGCTGGACACGCGGCCGCGCGACCGGCCGATGGGGCCGTCCGGATCGCTCGGGCCCTCGTCCGGGGGGTCGTCCGCAGGCTCGGGCCGTGGCGATGGCGACGGCGAAACCACCCGCCGCCTGCAGCGCACCGAATCGCGGCCGTCGTTCCTCAGCCGCGGCGCCGCGCCCGAACCGCTGCCGCTCAAGCGCGCCGGCATCCGCATGGGCCTGCACGCCAAGTCGATGGTGATCGATCGCCGCATCGGCGTCATCGGCACGCACAACTTCGATCCGCGCTCGGAGAACTACAACACCGAAAGCGCGGTGATCATCGAGGACGATGGCTTCGCCCAGGCGCTGGCGTCGAGCATCCGCCGCGACATCGCGCCGGAGAATTCCTGGGTGATCGCCCCGCGCGCCAAGCCGCCGGTGTTCTCCGGGCTGGACTACAGCCTGGGCAAGGTGTCCGAGGCGCTGCCGCTGTTCGACCTGTGGCCGTGGCGCTACGCCACCACCTACGAGTTCCGCGCCAGCGACGACTGCGCGCAGCCGCTCGGTCCGCGCGATCCGCAGTTCCATCGCTGCTACGTGCCGGTCGGCGATTTCCCCGAGGTCAACTTGGGGACCAAGTGGCTGTATACCCGGATTCTTACGGCGTTCGGGGCGGGGTTGGTGCCTATTTTGTAGGGACGGGGGAACAGGAACTGGGGACTGGGACCGGGTTCGGAAAAGCGCACCGTCCTATCGTCATCCCAGCGAAAGCTGGGATCCATGTTGCTGTTGCTCTAAAAAAGCAAATGCAAAATCAAGATGGATCCCAGCTTTCGCTGGGATGACGAGCAAAGGCGACAAGCTTTTTCCCTAACCCCTAACCCCTAATCCCTAATCCCTAATCCCTAATCCCTAATCCCTAATCCCTAATCCCATGGCCTTCCTCCATCCCGTCGACATCGCCGCCCTCAACGCCCACGCGCGCGACACGCTGGTCTCGCACCTGGGCATCGTCCTCACCGAGGCCGGTCCGGACTGGCTGCGCGGCACGATGCCGGTCGATGCGCGCACCGTGCAGCCGTACGGCATCCTGCATGGCGGCGCGTCGGTGGCGCTGGCCGAGACGCTGGGCAGCGTGGCCGGCAACCTGTGCGTGGATACGACCCGGCAGATGGTGGTCGGGCTGGAGATCAACGCCAACCACCTGCGCGCGATGCGCGAAGGCGTGGTCACCGGCACGGCGCGCGCGCTGCACGTCGGCCGCAGCACGCAGGTGTGGGAGATCCGCATCGAGAACGACGACGGCAAGCCGGTCTGCATCTCGCGGCTGACGCTGGCGGTGGTGCCCGTCGCACCGCGCTGAACCGCGCGCTGGCCTGCCAATGGTCTGCCAGCAGCGGCTGCATGCATCGGTAGGCGCCCGCGCCGCCATGGCATGAGCGGCCGCTGGAACCCCGCGTTCCGCCGCCGCCGGCCATCCGGTATCGTGGCGCACCATGAAAAGCTCCCCCACGCCGGCCCGCGGCGGTGCGGCGCGCGTCCTGCGCTACCTGTATCGCCTGCCGCTGCTGCTGCTGCATCTTTCGATCTGCCTGCCGGCCATCCTGCTGCTGATGCTGCCGCCGATGGGCGATGTGCGCGTGCGCGGCGAGCGGCTGGAGCACGCGGTGGTGCGTTGGTGGTCGGGCGGGCTGATGCGCATCTTCGGGTTCCGCGTCCGCCGCATCGGCACGCCGCTGCCGGGCGCCACGCTGTTCGTCGCCAACCATGTGAGCTGGATCGACATCGAGTCGCTGCACAGCCAGCGCATGATGGGCTTCGTCGCCAAGCAGGAAATCCGCAGCTGGCCGGTGGTCGGCTGGCTGGCCTCGCGCGGGCAGACCATCTTCCACAAGCGCGGCAGCCAGGAATCGCTCGGCGGCGTGCTGCACGAGATGCTGCGCCGGCTGCGCGAGGGCCACTCGGTCGGCGTGTTCCCGGAAGGACGCACCCGCGACGGCCATGCGGTTGGTCCGTTCCACGCGCGCATCTTCCTGGCCGCGGTCGAGGCCAACGTGCCGGTGCAGCCGGTCGCGCTGCGCTACGGGTCGCGCGGCAGCGCGCAGCCGGTGGTGGCGTTCGGGCCGAAGGAGAGCTTCTTCGCCAACTTCGTGCGCCTGCTCGGCGAGCCGCCGCGCACCGCCGACATCTGCTTCCTGGAGCCGATCCGCGTGTCCGACGTCGAAGGCAGGCGCCGCATCGCCGAACTGTCGCGCGAGCGCATCATCGCGGCGATGGCGGCGGACTGAGCTGTCCGGCCGGCCGCGCCGGCTGCGTCAAACACAGCACAGCCGCCTGCCGCGGCGAACGAGGACCTGAAGGCGCCGAACCGTACATGGTGCACCGCACCGTAATCCGCGCTACCTTCGCCCCATGACCGCGCTCATCGACTATTGCCCGCCCCGCTGGCTGCGCAATCCGCACCTGCAATCGGTGCTGGGGTCGAGCGCGCTGCGCCGCCACCGCGGCCAGCGCCTGCTCGCCGGCAGCGGCGCGGTGACCACCGAGCACATCCTCGACGGCGGCGACGGCGTGCGCCTGCAGGGCTGGCACAGCGCGCTGCCCGATTCGCCGGCGCGCGGACTGGCGCTGCTGCTGCACGGCTGGGAAGGCAGCGCCGAGTCCAGCTACATGCGCATGACCGCCGCGCGGCTGCTGGCCAGCGGCTACGAGGTGATGCGGCTGAACTTCCGCGACCACGGCGATACCCACCACCTCAACGAGGACATCTTCCACTCCAACCGGCTCGACGAGGTGGTTCACGCGGCGGTGGACATCGCCCGGCGCTTCCCGGTGCGGCCGATGGTGGTGGCCGGCTATTCGCTGGGCGGCAACTTCGCGCTGCGGCTGGCGCTGCGCGCGCCGCAGGCCGGGCTGACGCTGCAGCGCGTGGCGGCGGTGTGCCCGGTGCTGGACCCGGCCACGACGATGGACCGCATCGAACGCGGCCCGGCGATGTACGACTGGTACTTCACCCGCAAGTGGCGCAATTCGCTGCTGCGCAAGCGCGCGCTGTTCCCGCAGCGGCACGACTTCGACGACAGCGTGCTGGCGCTGGACATCCGCGCGCTGACCGACTGGCTGGTGCGCCGGCACACCGCCTACGCCACGCTGGACGAGTACTTCGACGGCTATTCGATCGCCGGCGATCGGCTGGCCGGGCTGCAGGTGCCGGCCGACATCCTGATGTCCGAGGACGATCCGGTCATCCCGTTCGACAGCTTCCGCCACTGGCAGCTGCCGCCGCTGGCGCGGTTGTCCATCGTGCCGTGGGGCGGCCACTGCGGCTTCATCGAGAACGTCGCCGGCGACGGCTTCGCCGAGCGCTGGGTGGCCGAGCGGCTGGTCCGCGCGGGCTGAACCCGCAGGGCGGCCGCGATGGCCGGGCTACAATCGCGGTTTGCCTGTCCGTAGACCCGACTCCATGTACGACCCCGTCATCCAGGCCCTGCGCCGCAACGACACCGCGCTGGCCCTGACCACCGCCCAGATCCTCGCCAGCGAGAACCCCGACGACGCCCAGGCGCACCGCTGGCTGGCCACCGCGCTGCAACAGGACGGGCAGGCCGCTGCCGCGCTGGAGAGCATCGATCGCGCCATCGCGCTGCAACCGGAGGACGCCGACCTGCACCTGTCGCGTGCCGGCGTGCTGCTGGGCGCGCGCCGCATCGACGAGGCGCAGGCCGCGCTGACCGCGTCCAGCGGGCTGGATCCCAACCAGTTCCTCGCCTACATCATGCAGGCGCAGCTGGCGCTGGGCCGCGGCGATCTGGACGAGGCCGAGCGGCTGAGCCGGCTGGCCGCGCGGGTATCGCCGGATCATCCGCAGCTGGCCGCGATCGACGGCATGGTCGCGCTGCGCCGCGGCGACGCCGACGCCGCGCTGCGGCTGGTCGCGGCCGCCAGCGAGCGCGCGCCGGAGGACCCGCAGGTCCGCCACGCGCTCGGCTTCATCTACATGGCCAAGCAGCATTGGGCGTTCGCCGAGCAGGCGTTCCGCGGCATCGTCGAGGCCAACCCGGCCGCCTCCAGCCTGCGCAGCCTGATCGCCGACCTGCTGCGCCGACAGGGCCGCCCGGCCGATGCCGCCGACGAGCTGGCACCGCTGCTCAAGCCCGGCGCCGGCCCCGGCCTGTACCGCTACGCCGGCCACCTGCGGCTGGCCGCCGGCCAGAACGCCGAGGCGCTGGAACTGCTGCGCACCGCGCTGGCCGGCCAGCCGCGCGATCGCGATACGCTGCTGGCGATCATCGAAGCCTGGCGCCGGCTCGGCGCGCAGGACGACGCGCGCCACACGCTCGATGCGGCGCTGGCGACCACGGCGGACTCGCATGACCTGTGGCTGGCGCGGCTGCTGTTCGAATCGCTCGGCACGCCCGAGGCGCGCGCGGTGACCGAACGCTGGGCCAAGGCGATGCCGGGGCATGTGCCGGCGCTGGAAGCGCAGATGGCCGCGCTGGACCACGCCGGCGACGCCGCCGGCGCCGAAGCCTTAGCGCGGCGCATCGTCGAGATCGAACCGGGCCGCAGCAGCGGCGAGCAGCGGCTGGTCGATGCGCTGCTGCAGCGCGACGAACCGGACGCCGCCATCGCCCGCGTGCAGACGCTGATCGACGGCGCGCCGGAACCGCAGGTCAAGCTGGCGCTGCGCAACTGGCTGGGCTTCGTCCAGGATCGCGCCGGCCGCCAGGCCGACGCGGTGGGCACCTGGACCACGCTGGCGCAGGAAACCGCGCCGCTGCGCCTGCCGCTGTGGACGCCGACCGCCGCCGCGCAGGCGTGGCCGGAACCGGCGCCGCTGCCCGAACCGCTGGGTGGCCGCCCGCTGCTGCTGTGGGGTCCGCCGGGCAGCGGCGTGGAAGCCGTCGCCGCCGTGGTCAACGTCGAAGGCGGCTGGTTCCGCGCCGATCGCTTCGCCCCCGAGCCGCCGCGCGACGGCCTGCAGAACTACAACACCCCGGCCGATCTGGCGGCCGGCACGCTCGACGGCCAGGCGCTGGTCGACGGCTGGCGCGCCGCACTGCCGGCGCGCGGCATCGCCAACGACCAGATCGTCGACTGGCTGCTGTGGTGGGACAACGCGCTGCTGCACGCGCTGCGTCCGCACCTGCCGCAGGGCCTGCTGCTGATCGCGCTGCGCGACCCGCGCGATATGCTGCTGGACTGGCTGGCGTTCGGCGCGCCGATGCCGCTGGGCCTGACCGACGCGCAGCAGGGCGCCGACTGGCTGGCCGGGGTGCTGGAGCACGTGGCCGAACTGCACGAGCGCGACGCCTGGCCGCACCGGCTGATCCGGCTCGACGGCATCGTCCACGATCCGGCGGCGGTGTCGGCCGCGGTCGGCCAGGCGCTGGAGATCCCGATGCCGCCGCCGCCGACCGGCAGCGCCGCGCGCTTCCCGCCGGGCCACTGGCGCAACTACGCGCAGGTGCTGAAGGCGCCGTTCGCCGTGCTGACGCCGGTCGCGCAGCGGCTGGGCTATCCGGAAATCTGAGTCCGGCGCGGCGGCGTTCGCGTCCGCCGATCAACCGCACAGGCTCTCGGCCCGGGACTGGCCGGGCGGGGCATGGACGCGTCGCCGTCAGCGGCCGGCGGCGAGCGGCAGAAAAGCGTTCAGCGCTGCACCGTTTCCGATTCGACCACCATGTCCAGCACGTAGGCCTGCGACGAGGCATCGGCCGGCGCCGGGTCGCGCCTGAAGCGGTTCACGCGCAGCACGTTGCGCACGCCCGGTTCGTGCGTGTAGCCCTCGATCTCTTCGTAGAAGTGCTGGAACTCGCCGGGCGTGCCGGCCTTGCGGCCTTGCTCGTCGTAGGCGATTTCGCGCACCTGCAGGCACTGCTTGTTCGGAATCAGCGGGTGGTTGCATGGCTTGGTGGCCGCCGCCACTTCCAGGAACACGCGCTCGCCGGTTCCGCCGTAACGCGTCTGCGCGGTGGGCTTGCCGAGGAAGGTCAGCACGTCGCCGTCGGCGGTGGTCAGCGTCAGCTGCGGCATCTCGCCCGGTTGCAGCGCGTAGGTCAGCGGCGTTTCCAGCCGCGCGCCGATTTCGCGATCCAGCGTCATCAACGCGTTGTCGGGGCAGGCCATCTGCGTCGATACCAGCCGGCCGGCGCGGATGCGGTCGCCCTCGGCGGTGTAGGTGCCGCCCATGCGGTTGCAGGTGTTGCCGACGCCCAGGCGCCCCTGCGCGAAATCCAGCTGCACCGGCTTGTCGTCGCGCGCGAACAGCGTGTCGATGCGCTTGCCCTGCGCATCGGCGGCGCTGCTGAGTTGCCAGTGGTAGCCCTCCAGCGCGGGTGCGGCCGGTGGCGCCGGCGCGCCGGGCGGCAGCGTCGCCGCCGGGGACGGCACGGCGGCGTCGGCAACGGCCGAGGGCGTCTCCGGCGCTTGCCGCGTGCACGCGGACAGGGCCAGGACGAGCAGGGAAGGCAGCAGCAGGCGGTTCATGGCGCGTTTTCCGGAAGAGAATCCACGCAGTCAAACGCGCCGGCGCGAAAAACGGGGTGAAAAAAACGGCTGGTTTCAATCGCCGGCCTAGCGCGCCGGCGGCTCAGCTACCCGCGGGCATCAGCAGCAGCAACAGCGCGCCCAGCACGATGCGGTAGATCGCAAACCCGGTGAAGCGGTGCGACTTGATGTAGCCCAGCAGCCAGCGCACCACCACGAACCCGGTGACGGTGGCGGCGGCGAAGGCCAGCGCGACCTCGCCCCAGGCCTCGTTCTGCAGCTGGCCGTCCTTGAACAGTTCCAGGAACGCATAGCCGCTGGCGGCGAACATCGTCGGGATGCCGACCAGGAACACGAACTCGGTCGCCGAGGCGCGCCGGCTGGTGCCGGCCAGCATCGCCATGAAGATGGCGGCCGCCGAGCGCGAGGTGCCCGGGAACACGCCGGCCACGACCTGCGCCAGGCCGACCAGCACGGCGACCTTCCAGCTGATCGTGGCGATGTCGCCGCGGCGCTCGGCCAGCCGTTCGGCCACCAGCATCCACAGGCCGCCCAGCACCAGCGCCCACGCCACCGGCGTCACCGTTTCCGGCAGTTCCCAGCCGGCCAGGCGCACCGGCAGGCCGACCAGCGCGGTGACCGCGAAGGCCACGCCGATCTTGAGCACGTAATCGCGGTTGGCCGGCTCCCGCCAGCCGGTGGCCAGTTCCCACAGCCGCTGCCGGAACACCAGGGTGATGGCGAGGATGGCGCCGGCCTGGATGACGATGTTGAAGAAGTCCGAGCGTGCGCCGAGCCAGTGCTGGGCGATCAGCAGGTGGCCGGTGCTGGAGACCGGCAGGAATTCGGTCAGGCCTTCGATGATGCCGAGCAGCAGCGCGGCGAGCAGGTCGGTCATGGCGAGGGGAGCGGCGGGGAGGCGCACAGCATAGAGGATCGGACCTGCGTCACGCTCGATGCACGGTAATAGTGCAATCCGCATCCGAATAGAACCAATAAGGGGATTTATAGAGGCGCAGGTATAGAAAATTATCAACAAAATCAAATGCTTGAGGATTGGCACGGCGATTGCTTTTCACGTGCTCACCACATTCAACCAACTCCGAGGTTCCAAACGATGTCTGCGGACAATGTCGAAAAGCTGATCAAGGACAACAAGGCCGAATTCGTCGACCTGCGTTTCGTCGATATGCGGGGCGTGGAGCAGCACGTCACGTTCCCGGCCAGCATCGTCGAGCCGGCGCTGTTCGAGGACGGCAAGATGTTCGACGGCAGCTCGATCGCCGGCTGGAAGGGCATCAACGAGTCGGACATGGTGCTGTTGCCCGACGCGGCCACCGCCTACCTGGATCCATTCATGGCCGATCCGACCGTGGTGCTGACCTGCGACATCCTCGATCCAGCCACCATGCAGAGCTATGCGCGCGATCCGCGCGGCATCGCCAAGCGCGCCGAGGCCTACGTCAAGTCCAGCGGCATCGCCGACCAGGCGTTCTTCGGCCCGGAGCCGGAATTCTTCATCTTCGACGGCGTGCGCTTCGGCAACGACATGGGCCACACCTTCTTCAAGATCGATTCGGAAGAGGCCGCGTGGAGCACCGGCGCCAAGATCGAAGGCGGCAACAGCGGCTACCGCCCGGCCGTCAAGGGCGGTTACTTCCCGGTGCCGCCGACCGATTCGCTGCAGGACCTGCGCGCGGAGATGTGCAAGACGCTGGAGCAGGTCGGCATCGAGGTCGAGGTGCACCACCACGAGGTCGCCACCGCCGGCCAGTGCGAGATCGGCACCAAGTTCAACTCGCTGGTGCGCAAGGCCGACGAGCTGATGATGCTCAAGTACATCGTCAAGAACGTCGCCTACCGCAACGGCAAGACCGCCACCTTCATGCCCAAGCCGATCGTCGGCGACAACGGCTCCGGCATGCACGTGCACCAGTCGCTGGCCAAGGGCGGCACCAACCTGTTCACCGGCGACGGCTACGGCGGCCTGTCGCAGCTGGCGCTGTGGTACATCGGCGGCATCTTCAAGCACGCCAAGGCGATCAACGCGTTCGCCAACTC
>Ga0160451_100585_pt1 | contig 18274 bp, 15 predicted proteins | sample HID1975M_E1MG_FD_108270 | JGI IMG/M metagenome (GOLD analysis project Ga0160451, IMG submission 108270) | Enriched soil microbial communities from UW Madison campus, WI, USA - HID1975M_E1 MG | ecosystem: Environmental > Terrestrial > Soil > Unclassified | place: USA: Madison, Wisconsin... | reverse complement strand
GGGGTATGGCGCAAGCAGGCCAGGGATGGCCTGCGCTCGGCTGTCGGAGGCAGGACGCCGGAGCCAGCCGATGCGCCATACCCCCGCACTGCCGCGGCTCCCGCCGAAGCCGACACCACCCAATGTCGTTGCTCCTGCGGTTGCGGTTGCGGTTGCGGTTGCGGTTGCGGTTACCTGCAGCGTCACATAGCGCGTGCCCCTTGCCGCCCGCCACTCATCCCGCGTCGATGGCCTGCCGCAACGGCGCCAGGAAGACCTTCGCCCGCGCCGCGGCCTCGTCCGCACTGCCGGCATCGGCCAGCGCCGAGACCAGCGCACTGCCGACCACCACGCCGTCGGCATCGGTGGCCATCGCCGCCGCACTGGCCGCATCCTTGATGCCGAAACCGGCCACCACCGGTACCTTCGCCGAAGCACGCAACGCCTGCAGGCGCAGCCCGGCCGCGCCGGTATCCAGGCGGTCGGCGCCGGTCACCCCGGCGTAGCTCACGTAGTACAGGTAACCCTGCGCGCTGGCGCACAGCATCGCCGCGCGTTCCGGCGACGTCGTCGGGGACGCCAGCATCACCAGCGCCAGGCCTGCAGCGTTGAATGGACGCTGGAACTCCCCCGCCTCTTCCGGCGGCAGATCGACCAGCAGCACGCCATCCACCCCGGCGGCCACCGCTTCGGCAGCGAAGCGCGACGCCCCGCGGATCTCGACCGGATTGAGGTACCCCATCAACACGACCGGCGTGGCCCCGTCGCGCCGGCGGAACTCACGCACGCAGTCCAGCACGTAGTCCGTGCCGGCGCCACGCGCCAGCGCGCGCTCGGAACTGCGCTGGATCACCGGGCCGTCGGCCATCGGATCGGAAAACGCCACGCCCAGTTCGATGGCGTCGGCGCCGGCCTCGACCAGCGCGTGCATCACCGGCACGGTCGCCTCCAGCGATGGATCGCCGGCGGTGACGAAGGGGATCAGGGCCTTGCGGCCGGTGTCGCGAAGTTGCGCGAATTTTCTCTCGAAGCGGCTCATGGGTGGCCTGTATGTCCGGGGCGCGCCTGTTCGGCGTTGTGGAAGCCTGTTGGCCAGGCATCGCGTTGTATGCGGTAGATCGATGCGGCGTCGGGTCGCCGGCAAGACCGGCTCCTACAGCACGATGCCTTCGCGGGCGGCGATGGTGTGCACGTCCTTGTCGCCGCGGCCGGACAGGTTGCACAGCACCAGCGCGTCCTTCGGCAGTTCGCGCGCCAGCTTGATCGCCTGGGCGACGGCGTGGCTCGACTCGAGCGCCGGCAGGATGCCCTCGGTGCGGGTCAGCTTGTGGAACGCGGCCAGCGCTTCCTCGTCGGTCACGCCCACGTACTCGGCGCGGCCGCTGTCCTTGAGGAAGGCGTGTTCCGGGCCGACGCCCGGATAGTCCAGGCCCGCGGAAATCGAATGGGTTTCGATGATCTGCCCGTCGTCGTCGCAGATCACGTAGGTGCGGTTGCCGTGCAGCACGCCGATGCGGCCGGCCGACAGCGAGGACGCATGGCGGCCGGTCTCGATGCCGTCGCCGGCCGCCTCGGCGCCGACGATGCGCACGCCAGGATCGTTGAGGAACGCATGGAACAGGCCGATGGCATTGCTGCCACCGCCCACGCAGGCGGTGATCGCGTCGGGCAGGCGGCCGTAATCGGCCAGCATCTGCGCGCGCGCCTCGCGCCCGACCACCGCGTTGAAGTCGCGGACCATGCGCGGGTACGGGTCGGGGCCGGCCACGGTGCCGATGATGTAGAACGTGTCCTGCACGTTGGTCACCCAGTCGCGCATGGCCTCGTTGAGCGCGTCCTTGAGCGTGGCCGAGCCGGAAGTGACCGGCACGACCGTGGCGCCGAGCAGCTTCATCCGGTAGACGTTGATCTTCTGCCGCTCGATGTCGGTGGCGCCCATGTAGACCACGCACTCCAGGCCCAGGCGCGTGGCCACCGTGGCACTGGCCACGCCGTGCTGGCCGGCGCCGGTCTCGGCGATGATCCGGGTCTTGCCCATGCGGCTGGCAAGCAGCGCCTGGCCGATGGTGTTGTTGATCTTGTGCGCGCCGGTGTGGTTGAGGTCTTCGCGCTTGAGCAGGATCTGCGCGCCGCCGGTTTCGCGGCTCAGCCGTTCGGCGTGGTAGATCGGACTGGGGCGGCCGACGTAGTGCTTGAGGTCCTTCTCGAACGCGGCGATGAAGTCGGGGTCGACGCGCGCCGCGTCGTAGGCGGCGGCCAGTTCCTGCAGCGGCCCGACCAGGGTCTCGGCGACGAAGCGGCCGCCGTGGCGGCCGAAGTGGCCGGTGGCGTCGGGGAAGGCGTGGAAGTCCGGGGGAGCGGCCATCGGCAGGTCCGGGAAGCAGGGGATGGCGTGAGGTTAACGCACGACGACCCCCGGCAGAAACCCAAATTATCTACCCGATCTGTGAGTTATAGTCACAGCCATGGCCCGCCGCCTGCCACCCCTGAATGCCCTCCGCGCCTTCGAGGCCGCCGCCCGCGTGGGCAGCGTGAGCCGCGCCGCCGACGAGCTGCACGTGACCCACGGCGCGGTCAGCCGGCACATCCGCACCCTGGAGGACACGCTGGGCGCGCCACTGTTCGAACGCGGCGGCCGCGGCCTGGCCCTGACCGCGGCCGGCGTGCGTCTGCGCGATGCCGCCGGCGATGCCTTCGCCTCGCTGCAGTCGGCCTGGGCCGCGCTGCACCGCGACGCGCGCACGTCCGCGCTGGTGCTGGGCTGTCCCGGCAGCCTGCTGGCACGCTGGGTGATCCCGCGACTGGAACGGCTGGGCACGGACCTGCCCGCGCTGAAGCTGCACCTGTCGGCGCAGGAAGGCGGCTTCGATGCGGCTTTGACCGGCCTGGATGCGGCCCTGCTGCTCGGCGAAGCGCCCTGGCCGGCCGAGTGGCAGGTGCAGCGTCTCGGCCCCGAACGCATCGGCCCGGTGCTCAGCCCGCGGCATGCGCGCTACCAGTTGCTGTGCGACGGTGCCGTCGACGCGCTGCTCGAGGAACCGTTGCTGCATACCACTTCGCGCCCCCAGGCGTGGCCGCGCTGGTTCGCCGCGCAGGGCCTGGACGATGCGGTGCCGCGGATGGGCACCGGCTTCGACCACCTCAACTACCTGCTGGAAGCGGCCATCGCCGGACTGGGCGTGGCGATCGCTCCGCAAGAAGTGGTCCAGGCCGACCTGGACAGCGGCCGCCTGGTCGCACCCTGGGGTTTCCGCGAAACCGGTGGGCACTGGGCGCTGTGCACTGTCCGCGGCAACGCCGATCCGCGCATCGCCGCGCTTGCCGCCTGGCTGCAGCGGCAACTGGACGACTGAGGCGCCCGCCTATCGTCCGCGACGCCGCCGCTGCCGGGCCCGCGCTGTCCGCGCTGTCTCGACAAGCCCGGCTGTGGCGCTGCACGCAACGCCGAACGCCGCTGGCTCGACGTTGCCCTTGGCCGTCGCGTCAGCCGCCGCCTCGACCCGCCGCGCGACAGACTCTCAGACCTCGACTGCGCCCGCCGTCGCCTGCGGCTCGCAGTGCGGCCGCAACTCGTGCACGACGCGCCCCTGCTCCATCACCAGTACCCGGTCGGCACTGGCGATGGTCTCGGGGCGGTGGGCCACGATCACCTTGGTCAGCGCCAGCGCCTTCACCGCTTCGTTGACCAGCCGCTCGTTGGCCACGTCCAGGTGGCTGGTGGCCTCGTCCAGGCACAGCAGCTTCGGCTGCCGGTACAGGGCCCGCGCCAGGATCAATCGTTGCTTCTGCCCGCCGGACAGGGAACTGCCCATGTCGCCGATCAGGCTGTGGTAGCCCATCGGCATCGCCGCGATCTCGTCGTGGATCGCCGCCAGGCGCGCGGCCGCCTCGATCCGCCGGGGGTCGTGGTGCGCGTCGAAGAAGCCGATGTTGTCGGCGATGCTGCCGGCGAACAGCTGGTCGTCCTGCATCACCGCACCGACGATCGCGCGCACGTTGCGCGGACCGACCTTGTGCAGATCGTACCCGCCGATGCGGATGCGCCCGGCGCTGGGCGTGAGCAGGCCCAGCAGCAGCTTGACCAGGGTGGTCTTGCCGCAGCCGGAAGCGCCGACGATGGCCACCGACTCGCCCGGATCGATGGTGAAGCTGCAATCCTGCAGCACCCATGGCTCGCCATCGCCGTAGCGGAACGACAGCCCATCCACCTCGATGCGGGCATCGGGCGGCGACGCCAGTTCGGCCGGACCGGCATCGTCCTCCGGCGGCGTGAGCACGATGTCGGCCAGGCGCTCGCCGTGCAGGCGCAGCATGCGGAACTCCACCCACTTGTCGATCAGCGAGGACATCCGCGCGGCGAACTGGTCCTTGTAGGCCAGGTAGGCGATCAGCATCCCGACCGAGAACACGTTCTGCAGCGCCAGCGTTGCGCCGATCCAGATCACCGCGATGCGCTCGGCGCCGAACACCAGCTGGCTGGCGCCGCTGAAGCCCAGGCCCATGCGCGCCAGCCGCACCTCGTGGTTGACCGTGTCCACCATCAGGTTTTCGTAGGTCGCGCGCCGCCGCGGCTCCTCGCCGGCCACCTTCAGGCTCTGCATGCCGCGCAGCGATTCCAGCAGGTGGGTCTGCTGTTTCGCGGCCGCCACCAGTTGCTGCTCGGTGCGGTCGCGCACCGGCCGGTAGGCCAGCGCGCGGATGCCCAGGTACAGCGCCACGGCCAGCAGCGTGACCAGGGCCAGCCTCCAGCTGTAGAACAGCATCAACCCCAGCGTGACCACGGCCATGAGGCCATCGATGATCGCCTCCACGAACCCGGTAGTCAGCGTGCGCTGGATCGCATTCACCGAGCCCATGCGCGAGGTGATGTCGCCCAGGTGACGTTTCCCGAAGAAGTCCAGCGGCAGGCGCAAGGCATGGGCGAACACGTTGCCCATCCATTGCAACCCCAACCGCGAGGACAGGTACACCACCGACCAGCCGCGCAGCAGGCCGATCCCGATCTGCAACAGCAGCGCGAGGCCGAAGCCGAGCCCCAGCACGGTGAGCAGGCCGTGGTCGGCAGACACCAGCACCTGGTCCACCACCCACTGCATGTAGAACGGCGCCAACACCACGAACACCTGCAGCGTCATGGACAGCAGCAGAATCTGCGCCAGTGCGCGCCACAGGCCGCGAACCGGGCCGGTGAGCTGCCGTGCGGAGATCGTGGGCGCCGCCTTCTGCGGCTTGAAGCCGGCGGCGGGCGTCAGTTCCAGGGCTACGCCGGTGAAGTGATCGGATACCTCGGACAAGGGCATCCGCCGTTCTCCGAAAGCCGGGTCCAGGATTGCGACCTTGCCCTTGCCGACCTTCGCCAGCACCACGAAATGATTGAGGTCCCAGTGCAGGATGCACGGTAGTTGCAGCTTCGGCAGGTCTTCCAGTTCCAGTCTCAGTGGGCGGGTTGAAAAACCGAGCGCCTGCGCCACCCTCATCAGATGGTCCAGGCGCGCGCCCTTGAGTGACAGTGGAAAGCAGCGCCGCAGTTCGGCCAGTCCCCACGGCTGGCCATGGATACCGGCAACCATGGCCAGCGATACCAAGCCACATTCGGCGGCTTCCGACTGGAGGATTGGCCTCATGCGGAGGTCACCACAGGATGCCCCAGGCCGACCCGGCTTTCTCCAGCGTCGCTTCATTCATGGCAGGCGGAGATCAGAACGCGTCAACCAGGATGGAAATCAGGTTGTATGGATCGATGACCGCCTCGGCCAACTGGCCGACGCCATTCGCGATGTCGTTCGCCATCTGCCCCAGCGTGCTTTGCGGACAGTCGATCACGTCGTACTCCCGAACGGGGCCGCAGCCCTCCACTGTCGAGGCGGTGGCATTCCGTCCAACCGAAACGAACACCACTTCACCAACGGAAAGTTCGCGCATCTTCCTACTCCTCTTCGAGACGCAATCCCTGCGTCATGAGCCCGGTACTCCGGGAACTCATCCTGTCCAACGTTCTTTTCCCGAGCGATGGAAACGAGTCAGCCATTGCCTGTCATGCCCTTGAGCGAATACAACGGCTCGAACACCCACTCGATCAGCCGTCGCTTCTCGCCCAGGATGTCCGCCTCCAGCAGCATCCCTGGCTTGAGCGGTTCGGGTTTGCCGTACGCGGTCACCGCCTGCGCGGCCAAGGCCACGGTTACGCGGTAGAACGGTTCGCCTTGCCGGGCACTGCCGGTCAGGACGCCCGGTTCGCCGGCACCCAGCGCGCTGCGGCTGATCCGCTCCACGGTGCCCAGTTGGTGCCCGAACTTCTGGTACGGGAACGCCTGGTAGCGCAGCAGGACACTGTCACCGGGCTCGATGAAGCCGATGGCGCGGCTGGGCACCAGCAATTCGGCTTCCAGCCTGCCGTCGCCCGGCAGCAGGCTCAGCAGCGGCTGCCCCGCCTGCACCGCCTGGCCCGGTTTGACCAGCCGTGTGGCGACCATGCCTTCCACCGGTGCGTTGACCACCAGGGCGCCCTGCGCCCGGGTCTGCACGCGCTCCTGCTCGAGCTGCGCCAGATCGCGCCGCAGGGTGGCGGCGACGGCCTGCTGCTGTGCGGGCAGTTCCCGCAGCGCCTGCTCCAGTTGCGCGAGGGTCCGGCGCGCGCCGGCGGCCTGGCGCTGCAGGGCCTGGGCCTGCCCGGTGTACTCCAGCGCGACCGATTCCTGCTGCTTGATCTGCAGCAGGCTGACGTACCTGCCGTCCTGCAGTTGCCGCAGGCGTTCGAGCGTTTCCCGGGCGATGCGCGCCTGAGCCTGGCGCGTGGCCACTTCGGTCCCGGCCTGCGCCAGTTCGCGGCGTGCCGCTGCCAGTTGCAGACGCAAGCCGTCGGCCTGCGCCTGCAACTGCTGCTGATGGGCGTCCTGCGCCGCCTGCAGCCCGGCCTGGCGCTGCGCCAGGCCTGTTTCCAGCGCGGCCTGGGTATCACCCGCGCCCGGGGTCGCCCGCGGCACCGTCACGATGCCCAATCGCTGGCCCCTGGCCACGCGCCCGCCTTCGACGGCATCCAGACGGTCGACCACCCCGGTGGCGGGGGCCAGCACCGTGGCCAGCCCGCGCGTGGGCACCAGTTGCCCGACCACGGTCGAACGGCGCGTATAGCTGCCCAGCACCAGGAACGCGACGATTGCCAGGCCCGCCAGCACGGCGAACAGGGTGAGCAGCCACAGCCGCAGCGGCTGGGCGATGAAGATCGCGCCGAGCCAGGCCGTGCGTCGTGCTTCCAGCGCTTCCCTGCGGAACAGTTCCCGGGTCATTCCATGCCCCTGCGGCAGCCATGCCGCGTCGCTTGCATCGCCGCCACGACGATCCTTCGCCGTGGCCAGCCGATACTTGCCACCGCGCGCGGCGAACACAAGCGCCGCCGCCGCGCACGGGCCGCCAGCATCGCTTGCAGGTCGCCTGGCCCGCCTTGTGCCCCGGGCGCGGCGCCCAGCCGCAAGCGGAACTGCACCAATCGCCGCCAATATCGCTTGCACCTGACTCGGGTTGCAGCGTCGCGGTCCGCTGGGTAGGCTCGCGGTCCTGTCCAGGACGGACGAGAGGGAATCGAAATGGAACTTTCGATGCGGATCCGGATCGCGCGCCAGCGTGCGCGCCTGTCGCAGGAAGGCCTGGCCGCGCGCATGGGCGTCACCCGCGGTGCGGTGGCCAACTGGGAGTGTGCGGTGGGCGCCCTGCCCGCCACTTCGCGGCTGGAACGACTGGCGCGGGTGACCGCGGTGCGTTTCGAATGGCTCGCCACCGGCCGCGGTGGCGTCGGCTACGAGCCCACCGCCGAGGACACACCGGCCGCCGACGCCGAACTCGTCCACGACCCTGCCGAGCGGCAGCTGCTCGCAGCGTTCCGCGGCTGCGGGCGGCAGGCGCGCAGGATGCTGCTGGACCTGGCCGAAGCCCAACTGCCGGCGCAGGGACGCCGCAGCGCCTGAGTCCCTGAACAGCGACAGGTCCCGTCCGGCGCCTTAGAACGACCCGGACACCGTCCCCAGCACGATCACCGCCACCAGCGCCACGATCGGCCCGAGGATGGCCGCCATCGCGATGTCGAAATAGCTTTCGCGATGACTGCAGCCGCACACCGCCAGCAGGGTGATGACCGCGCCGTTGTGCGGCAGGCTGTCCAATGTGCCCGCGCCGATCACCGCCACGCGGTGCATCAGCTCCGGCGACAGTCCGGTGTCCGCGGCGATCTGCATGAATGCCGGGCCCAGCGCGTCCAGCGCGATGGTCAGGCCGCCGGATGCCGAACCGGTGAGTCCGGCCAGGATGTTGGTGGCCACCGCCAGCGACACCAGCGGGCCGCCGCCGATGCCCATCACCCAGTCGCGCACCGCCTCGAACGCCGGCATCGCCGCGACCACCGCGCCGAAGCCGACCAGGCTGGCCACCGACAGGATCGGCAGCACCGAGGCGTTGGCGCCGGCGTCCACGGTCGCGCGCAGCGCCGGGAAGCGGCGGAAGTTGAGCGCGACCACCGCGGCGATCGCCGCCAACAGCGCCACCGAGACCGACCACACCCCGCCGACCGCCGACAGGGTGGTGTTCCCGAAGCGCGGATCGTCCAGGTAGGACACGTCCATCCGCGGCAGCACCACCAGCGACATCAACAGGTTGACCGCGATCACCACCGCCAGCGGCGCGAACGCGGCGGCGACCGGCGGCGTGCCATCGCCGCGCGCACCGTGGCCGGCTTCGGCCGGGTCGAAGGCCTGCGACACCGACGCGCGCTCGCGCACCACCCCGTCGTCGGCCAGCGTCCCGGGCAACGCCGGCGACATGGCGCCGAAGCCCTCACCGGCCGCGCGGGCACGCGATTCGGCCAGCGCCAGCCACCACAGGCCGAAGCCGAGCATGATCGCCGAGGCGACCAGCCCCAGGCCGGGGGCGGCGAACGGGGTGGTGCCGAAGAACGGCATCGGGATCGCGTTCTGGATCGAAGGCGTGCCGGGCATCGCCGACATGGTGAAGGTCGAAGTGCCCAGCGCCAGCGCCGCCGGCATCAGCCGGCGCGGGATGCCGGCGCTGCGGAACAGGGCCGCGGCCATCGGCGCCAGCACGAAGAACGCCACGAACAGGCTCACCCCGCCGTAGGTCACCAGCGCGCCGGACAGCACCACCGCCAGCATCGCCCGGCGCGTGCCCAGCCTGGCGGTCATGAACGCGGCGATGGCGGCCACCGAACCGCTGTCCTCCATCAGCTTGCCGAACAGCGCGCCGAGCAGGAACAGCGGGAAGAACTGGGCGACGAACCCCGCCGCGCTGGACATGAAGGTCAGCGTCCAGTGCGCCAGCAGCGGCTCGCGCGAGAACAGCGCCACCACCAGCGCCGCCGCCGGCGCCAGCAGCAGCACGCTCCAGCCGCGGTACGCCAGGAACACCAGCAGGCCGAGGCCGGCGAGGATGCCGAGCAGGCCCATGCTCAGACGCCCTCCAGCAGCACGTCCAGGTCCACCGACGAGCGCTTGCCGAGGTTGTCGCCGTCGCGCTCGAGGAACGCTTCCGCCGCGCGCCGGCCTTCCCCGTGCAGCATGGTCAGGAACGACCATTCGGCGTTCATCTTCGACGACGAATCCAGCTCGGCCGCCAGTTCGTTGCGGACCAGGTGGATGCGCATCCGCGCCCAGCGCGCGCCTTCGCAGTTGCCGGTGTCCGCCACCTGGCGCAGCAGCGCGATCATGCGCAGTTCCTTGAGCAGCCCGGCGTTGAACGAGACCTCGTTGATCCGGTTGAGGATCTCGCGCGCGGTGGTCGGCCGGCCCTCGCGTTCGACCGGGTTGATCGCCACCAGCAGCGTGTCGTTGGAATCGCACTCGCGCACCAGCGGGGTGATGGTGGGATTGCCGGAATAGCCGCCGTCCCACCAGTACTCGCCGTCCAGCTCCACCGCCTGGAACATGTTCGGCAGGCAGGCCGAGGCCAGCAGCACGTCCGGGGTGAGCTCGGCATTGCGGAACACGCGGCCGCGGCCCGTGCGCACATTGGTGGCGGTGATGAACAGCCTGACCGGCGACTTCGCCAGCGCCTGGAAATCGATCGAGCGCCCGAGGATGTCGCGCAGCGGGTTGATGCCGAACGGATTGAGGTCGTAGGGCGACCACAGCCGCGACACCAGGTCCATGCCGAGGAACAGCGGCGATCCTTCCAGGCTCCAGCGCCCGAGCATGACGTCCAGCGGGCCGCGCTGGAGCGGGCTGAACCGCGCCGCGTCGGACACTGCGCGCCAGAACGCCGCCAGGGCCTGGCGCGCGCCCTCGCGGCCACCGCGTTCCAGGCCGTCGACCAGCACCGCCGCGTTCATCGCTCCGGCCGAGGTACCGGAGATGCCGTCGATCTCGAGCCGCTCCTCCTCCAGCAGCCGGTCCAGCACGCCCCAGGTGAAGGCACCATGGGCGCCACCGCCCTGCAGGGCCAGGTCGATCAGCAGCCGGCCGCGACGGGAGGCGCTTCCCGCAGGTGGCCGCAGGCTTGGCGTGCGCTTCTTCGAAACTGGGGCGGGCCTGGGCTTGCGGGGAGCGGGCATGGAGGCTGATCCGGTCGGGGGAGTTCGAACTCGAACGGGAACCGCGTGCGCCCATCCGGGGGATGCGTCGCGCCGGCCCATGCCCTCCCCAGGACACGCTCGACGGGGTCAGGGGCCGAAGCCATCCTGCCGTCCTTGCCACGCCCGAACGCTACAGCGCTTTGTTGGCGCGCGCAAAGCCCGTGCGCGGCACTCCCCTCCGCGACCGCCGCCTGCATGACGTTGTGGCAGCAGGGCGGCCCCGCTCCACGGAATGCGGACGCGGCGCCCGCCGCCAGCGAAGCCGCGTGGAACCGGGCTTGCCCGGCCGCCCTTCCTAGTCGGCGCTGCAATCGGCCTTGCGCACTTCGGCGACGAAGCGGCGCATCTTCTCGCCGTCCTTGATGCCGGGCGCGGCCTCGATCCCGCTGGCCACGTCCACCGCCCACGGCAGCGTGGCCAGGATCGCGTCGTGGACATTTTCCGGGGTGATGCCGCCGGCCAGCACGAACGGCCGGTGCAGGCCCGTCGGGATCCGGCTCCAGTCGAAGGCCTGGCCGCTGCCGCCGGCCCCGCCCTGGCCGTGGCTGTCGAACAGGAACCCGTCGGCGTTGGGCCAGCGCTGCTGCAGCATGCGCGCGTCCCAGGCCACGCCGTCGCCACTCATCGGTATCGCTTTCAGCCAGGGCACGCGGAAGCCGCGGCAGAACGCGTCGTCCTCGTCGCCGTGGAACTGCAACAGGGCCGGCCGCACCTGGCGTACGACTTCGCGCACTTCGGCGGCGCCGTTGTCGCGGAACAGCGCCACCGCGCTGACCATCGGCGCCAGCGCCAGTCGCAGCTGGCGCGCCTCGGCCGCGGTCAGCCGCCGCGGGCTGCCGGCGGCGAACACGAAGCCGACCGCGTCCACGCCCAGCTCGCCGGCCAGGCGCACGTCGCCGGGGCGGGTCATGCCGCAGAACTTGATCCGGGTGCGGTACAGGGTGCGGTTCACAGCGTCACCTCCGGCGGGAGGCCCCATTCTGGCGGATACAGCGGGCGCAGGAACACCAGTCCCTGCGGCGGCGCGGTCGGCCCGGCCAGGGTGCGGTCGCGGCCGGCCAGCAGTTCCCCGATCCAGGCCTCCGGCCGGGCGCCGGCGCCCACTTCCAGCAGCGAGCCGACGATGTTGCGGACCATGTGGTGCAGGAACGCGTTGGCCTGCACTTCGATCTCGACTGTTCCGCCGACCCGCCGCACCAGGATCTCCTGCAGGTTGCGGCGCGCGTGCGGCGCCTGGCAGTGCACGGTGCGGAACGCGCCGAAGTCGTTCTCGCCCAGCAGCGCCTGGGCGGCGCGGTGCATGGCATCGGCGTCCAGCGGCCTGCGCTCCCAGGCCATCAGCTGCCGGTACAGCGCCGGGCGCACCTGGCGGTTGACCAGCCGGTAGCGGTAGCGGCGTGCGCGCGCCGAGAAGCGGGCGTTGAATTCGACCGGCACCGGCACGCACCAGCGCACGCACACGGCCGGCGGCAGGCGGCCGCTGACGCCGAGCGTCCAGGCGCGCGGGTCGCGGTCGGCGGTGCTGTCGAAGTGCACGACCTGGCATTCGGCGTGCACGCCTGCATCGGTGCGGCCGGCGCAGGTGACGGTGATGGCCTGGTCGGCCACCGACGACAGCGCGCGTTCGAGCGCGGCCTGCACGGTGGGCGGTCCGGATGGACCGAGCGCCTGCCATCCCTGGAATCCGCCGCCGTCGTATTCGACGCCGAGCGCGTAACGCATGGCCGCGATCCTTCCCGGATCAGCCGATCTCGCGCAGCAGCTGCGCCGCTTCGTCGCGCGCGGACGGGTCCTGGCCGGCGGCGACCTCGCGCAGCAGGCTGCGCGCGGTCTCCACGTCGCCCAGGTCGAGGTAGGCGATGGCCAGCTCCAGGCGTTCGCGACCGGCCGGCGACGGGTTCAGCGGCGCCAGGCCGATGGCCGCACCAGCGGTGCCGGTATGCCAGGCCGGCACCTCGGCATCGTCCGTACGTGCGTCGGCCGGATAGGGCGTCTGCTCGAAGGGGAAATGCGCTTCCTCGGGGGTGTCGGCCGCCTGCGTCGGATCGGCCGGCGCGCGCGGCACCGCCGCGGCCAGCGAGGCCGCGTCGAAACCGCCGCTGCGCGCCGACGCGGCGACCGGGATGGGCAGCGGCTTGGGCCGGCGCGCCAGCCACCAGACCAGCGCGGCTATCAGCAGCATGCCCGCTCCGCCCCACAGCCACGCCGGCGCGACGGCCCCGGCCTGCGTGGCCGTGGCGGTGTTGGTCCTGGCCAGCGCCTGCTGCGCGGCGGCCAGCTCGCTGTCCTTGAGCTCGATCAGCTTCATCTGCTGCTGCTGCAGCTTTTCCAGTTCGTCGACCCGGCTGCGCAGGTCCTGCAGTTCCGAGTCGCGCGTGGCCAGGTCTTCCCGGGCCTGGCGCAGTTGTTCGTTTGCCAGCATGTCGCCCTCGCCACCGGCGCCGAGTCCGGATTCTGTCGCCTGGGTACCGGCCGCCGCGGCGGCCGGTGCGATTTCCAGCCGCGCGCCAGCGGCCGCCGCGGCGGCCGGTGCCGGAGCAGCGGACGCGGCCACGGGTGCCGCGCCGGCGTCGGCCGGCTGCGGAATCGGGCGCAGCGCCTGCCGCCACTGCGCGGTCTGTTCGCGCACCAGTGCAGTCGCGCTGGCCGCGTCGTTGCGGTCGAACTCGCCGGCGCCCGGCATCCGCAGCACCGCGCCGCTGCGCAGGCGATGGATGTTGCCGCCGATGAAGGCCTCGGGATTGGCTTGCAGCAGCGCCAGCATCGCCTGGTTGAGGGTATGGCCGCCGCGGTCCATGCCGGCGGCGATCTGCGACAGGGTCTGCCCGCGCTCGACCCGCAACAGTTCCCCGCCCGGCGGCGCGGCGGACACGCTGGCCACCGGGGCGCGTCGTACCGGCGGCGGTGTCGGCTGGGATTCGGGCGCGGCCGGCGCGGGCGCTGCGGCAGGTGCCAGTGCAGGTTCGCGCACGATCGCATCCGACGGCATCGCCTGCGGCGCCTCGATCACCGGCGCCTCGATCGCCGCGGCGGTCCGCGGCGCATCGACCAGCGCCGAGTACTCGCGCACCAGCCGGCCCTGGCCCCAGTCCACCTCGACCAGGAACGCGAGTGCCGGCACGTCGACCGGCGCGCTGCCGGTGACGCGCACCACCGCCCTGCCCTGCGCGTCGGCGGTGATCTCGAACTGCAGGTCGCTGACCAGGCCCGACGGCGCTTCCAGGCCGACGCGGGCGAAGGTCTCCGGCGAAGCCAGGCGCGCGCGCGCGTTCTCCAGCTCGCCCGGTTCGTTGGAGATGATCGGGATCTCGGCGAGCAACGGCTGCCCGGGTGCGGACAGCACCCGGATCTGGCCCAGCCCGAGCGCCATCGCGCCGCCGCTGAGCAGCGACAGGCCGACCGCCAACAACCAATGCCACGGGCGCCTGGCGCCCCGTCCCCTGATGCTCATGCGGCGCACTATAGCCGACACCCCGCCGTTGTAGGAGCCGGTCTTGCCGGCGACACGACGCCGTCGGCACAGGCGGCGCCCTCATGATTCCGACGCCCGTGTCGCCCGCAAGACGGGCTCCTACACAAGGCCTGCCGCGACGCTGCTTCTTGTAGGAGCCGGTCTTGCCGGCGACACGACGCCGTCGGCACAGGCGACGCCCTCATGGTTCCGACGCCCGTGTCGCCCGCAAGACGGGCTCCTACACAAGGCCTGCCGCGACGCTGCTTCTCGTAGGAGCCGGTCTTGCCGGCGACACGACGCCGTCGGCACAGGCGACGCCCTCATGGTTCCGACGCCCCGTGTCGCCCGCAAGACGGGCTCCTACGCAAGGCCTGCCGCGACGCTGCTTCTTGTAGGAGCCGGTCTTGCCGGCGACACGACGCCGTCGGCACGGGCGACGCCCTCATGATTCCGACGCCCGTGTCGCCCGCAAGACGGGCTCCTACAAGGTGAAGCACGCGCGGGAAGGCGGCGCGGACCGGGTCCGCGCCGCCGCCGGATCAGCCCTCCCGCGCCACCAGCTCGGCCAGCTGCACCGCGTTGAGCGCGGCGCCCTTGCGGATGTTGTCGGAGACGATCCACAGGTTCAGCCCGCGCGGGTGCGAGAAATCCTCGCGGATGCGGCCCACGTACACCGCATCGTTGCCCGAGGCATGGGTCACCGGCGTCGGATAACCGCCGGCCTTGCGCTCGTCCACCACCTCGATGCCCGGCGAACGTTCCAGCAGTTCGCGCGCCGCTTCCGGGGTGACCTTCTTCTTCGTCTCGATCGCCACCGCCTCGGAATGGCCGAAGAACACCGGCACGCGCACCGCGGTCGGGTTCACCTGGATGCTGTCGTCGCCGAGGATCTTGCGCGTCTCCCAGACCAGCTTCATCTCTTCCTTGGTGTAGCCGTTGTCCTGGAAGTCGTCGATGTGCGGGATCAGGTTGAAGGCGATCTGCACCGGGAAGCGCTGCGGATCGGCGTCCTGGAAGTTGAGCAGCGCGCCGGTCTGGCGGCCCAGTTCCTCCAGCGCCGAACGCCCGCCGCCGGACACCGACTGGTAGGTGGCCACATTGATCCGCTCGATGCCGTACTCGCGGTGCAGCGGCGCCAGCGCCACCAGCATCTGCATGGTCGAGCAGTTGGGGTTGGCGATGATCCCGCGCGGGCGGTCCTTCGCCGCCTCCGGGTTGACCTCCGACACCACCAGCGGCACGTCGTCGTCGTAGCGGAAGGCCGATGAGTTGTCGATCACCACCGCGCCGGCGGCGGCGAACTTCGGCGCGTATTCCTTGGACACGCTGCCGCCGGCGGAGAACAGGGCGATGTCCACGCCGGTGGGGTCGAAGGTGGCCAGGTCCTGGACCTCGATCTTGCGGCCGGCGAATTCGACGTCGCCGCCGGCCGAACGCTCGGAGGCCAGGGCGACGAGCTTGCCGACGGGGAACCGGCGTTCGGCCAGGATCGACAGCATGGTCTCGCCGACCGCGCCGGTGGCGCCGACGACGGCGACAGTGAAACGACGTTCTGCATTGCTCATGGGGATGCTCTTCTTTGCTGGTGTTCTGGATGCGTGGATTCGGTAGTCGCGTAATGCGCGCGTGCGGTCCGGATTCGGGGAACCTGCCTGCCTGGATGCGCCGGGATGTTGCGTCGGGCGCGGGTGGAGGTTCCCTATCGTTTTCCGGCCGCGGTTTTGGCGCCCGCGGCGGTGGTAATGGCGATGGCGGCTTTGCCGGCCCCGGTATTCGCGGTGACCGGGGTCGGCGGGTCGCCCGCGCGCGGACCGAAGCCGAGCGCGGCCAGCAGGTTGTCCACCGCCAGTTGGACCATGGCCCGACGCGTGGCCAGCGAGGCGCTGCCGATGTGCGGGGTCAGCACCACGTTGCGCAGGGCCAGCAGTTCCGGACGCACGGCGGGCTCGCCCTCGTACACGTCCAGCCCGGCCGCGGACAGGCGGCCGCCAGCCAGCGCGTCGGCCAGCGCGACCTCGTCGACCAGGCCGCCGCGGGCGATGTTCACCAGGGTGGCGGTGGGCTTCATCTTCGCCAGCGCGGCGGCGTCGATGACGTGGTGCGAGGCCTTCGAATACGGCAGCACCAGCAGCAGGTGGTCGGCCTGCGCCAGCAGTCCGTCGAAATCGACGTAGCGCGCACCGACTTCGCGCTCGGTCGCCTCCGGCAGCCGCGAGCGGTTGTGGTACAGCACGTCCATGCCGAAGCCGTGGTGGCCGCGGCGGGCGATGGCCTGGCCGATCCGGCCCATGCCGAGGATGCCCAGGGTGCTGCCGTGGACGTCGGCGCCGAGCATGGTCGAGAACGACCACCGGTCCCACTGCCCTTCGCGCAGCCAGCGCTCGGATTCGGTGATCCGGCGCGCGGCGGCCATCAGCAGGGCGAAGCCCAGGTCCGCGGTGGTCTCGGTCAGCACGTCGGGCGTGTTGGTGCCGATGATCCCGGCCGCATCGAGCGCGGCGATGTCGAGGTTGTTGTAGCCGACGCCGACGTTGGCAATGGCACGCAGCCGCGGCGCGCCGGCCAGCTCGGCGGCGCCGATGCGTTCGTTGAGCGTGACCAGCGCGCCGTCGGCGTCGACCAGCGCCGCGGCGATGGCGTCCTGCGTGTATTCGGTGACCTCGACGGCCGCGCGCACGTCGCAATGCGCCGCCAGCTGGCCGACGATGTCGTCGAACAGCGGCTGCGACACCCACACGCGCGGACGCGGCACGGACATGGCCTAGCCCTGGCTCCCCCGCCCCGCCTCACCGATGCCACCGGCACCGGACGGGATGCGCGGCGCGACCTCGCCAACGTCGCCGCACTGCGCCCGGTGGCGCAGCGCCTGGTCCATCAGCACCAGCGCGACCATCGCCTCTGCGATTGGCGTGGCGCGGATGCCCACGCACGGATCGTGGCGACCGGTGGTGACCACTTCGACCGGCTCGCCGCGCACGTCCACGGTCGGCCCGGGCAGGCGCAGGCTCGAGGTCGGCTTCAGCGCGATCGACGCTACCACCTGCTGGCCGGTGGAAATGCCGCCGAGGATGCCGCCGGCGTGGTTGCTGGCGAAGCCGCCCGGCGCGATCAGGTCGCGGTGCCCGGTGCCCTTCTGCGCGACCGCGGCGAAGCCGTCGCCGATCTCCACGCCCTTGACCGCATTGATGCTCATCAGCGCCGCGGCGAGCTCGCCGTCGAGCTTGCCGTAGATCGGCTCGCCCCAGCCCGGCGGCACCCCGTCGGCGACCACGGTCACCCGCGCACCGACGGAATCGCCGGACTTGCGAAGTGCGTCCATGTAGCTTTCCAGCTCCGGCACCTGCGGCGCATGCGGCCAGAAGAACGGATTGTCCTCCACCGCGCTCCAGTCGAAACCGGCCGGCCGCACCTCGCCGATCTGGGCCAGGAAGCCGCGTACGCCGACGCCATGACGCTGCCGCAGCCACTTCTTGGCGATGACCGCCGCGGCCACGCGCATGGTGGTCTCGCGCGCCGAACTGCGGCCGCCGCCGCGCGGATCGCGGATGCCGTACTTCTGCCAGTAGCTGTAGTCGGCGTGGCCCGGGCGGAACTGCGCGGCGATGTTCGCGTAGTCCTTGCTGCGCGCGTCGGTGTTGCGGATCAGCAGCGCGATCGGGGTACCGGTGGTTCTTCCCTCGTACACGCCCGACAGGATCTCGACCTCGTCGGCCTCGCGGCGCGCCGAGGTGTGCCGCGACTTGCCGGTAGCGCGGCGCGCCAGGTCATGGGCGAACTCCTCCGGCGCGATCTCCAGCCCCGGCGGACAGCCGTCGACGACGCAGCCGATGGCCGGGCCGTGGGACTCGCCGAAGGTGGTGACCGACAGAAGCTTGCCGAAAGTGTTGCTGCTCAAGGCGCCGCTCCGCGCAGGGAACCGGATGGAAGACGCGCAAGGATCGCATATCGGCGGCCATTGCTGCAGCGCGTCAGGCACCCGGGAAACGTTGCCAAGGTAACCGTCGCGAACGGATCAGGAGCAACGCACGCCACGGCAAGTCGGGCCATCGTCGCCCCGCATCCGCAATGCGGACCGCCAAAAGCGATTCTTCTCCAGACCGAGGCGTGCGCGCACCGTCGGAGCAGGAGCAGGAGCGTCTGGTTGTGCGGGCTTCGGCGGGAGCCGCGGCAGTGCGGGGGTATGGCGCATCGGCCGGCTCCGGCGTCCTGCCTCCGACGGCCGAGCGCAGCACATCCCTGTGCTGCTTGCGCCATACCCCCGCACTGCC
>Ga0160451_100577_pt1 | contig 18609 bp, 18 predicted proteins | sample HID1975M_E1MG_FD_108270 | JGI IMG/M metagenome (GOLD analysis project Ga0160451, IMG submission 108270) | Enriched soil microbial communities from UW Madison campus, WI, USA - HID1975M_E1 MG | ecosystem: Environmental > Terrestrial > Soil > Unclassified | place: USA: Madison, Wisconsin... | reverse complement strand
ACGCTGCGCGGCGTGCTGCGCTCGGGCATGTTCGCCGAAGGCTGGGCGGTCTACACCGAGAAGATGATGACCGACGCCGGCTACCTGGATCGCGATCCGCTGTTCGAGCTGGTGCAACTGAAGTTCTACCTGCGCGCGGTCGCCAACGCGATCCTCGACCAGGGCGTGCACGTGGACAACTGGACGCGCGAGCAGGCGATGGACCTGATGGTGCGCCAGACCTTCCAGCAGGAACGCGAGGCCGCCGGCAAATGGACGCGCGCGCAGCTGATCTCGGCGCAGCTGCCGACCTACTTCGTCGGCGCGCAGGAGCATTTCGACCTGCGCCGTGCGGTGGAGCAGAAACAGGGCGGCGCCTTCAATCAAAAGGCCTACCACGACCAGGTGCTGTCCTACGGCGCGCCCCCGGTGCGCTTCGTGCGGCAGCTAATGCTGGACGAACCGATCAAGTAGTAGCTCGCTCAGGCGCGCCTCCGGTCAGTCCTGCCGCAGCCCCGCAGCCAGCGCTTTGTCCGCGGGTTGCGGTCGCCCCAGATGGTATCCCTGGCCATGGTCGCAACCCATGGCCTGCAGGGCCGCCAGCGTCGATGCGTCCTCGATCCCCTCGGCCACCGTCGTGGCGCCCAGGCGGTGGGCCATATCGACGACCGAAGCGACCAGCTGCGCGCACCGCGGGTCGTGGCTGATGTCGCGGATGAAGCTCATGTCGATTTTCAGCTCGTCCACCGGGAAGCGCTTCAGATAGGACAGCGAGGAGTAGCCGGTACCGAAATCGTCGATGGAGATGCCGACTCCGCTGGCATGCAGCGTCTGCAACGCGGTCGCGATGAGTTCCTGATTGTCGACGAAGGCGGTTTCGGTGATTTCCACGCGCAAATTGCGGGCGGGCACCTGCCAGATACTCAGCGAAGCGGCCAACTGCTCGGCGAAGCCGGGAGCGATCAGCGCCACCGGCGATACGTTGATCGAGCAATGCAGATCAGGATGGTCGTGCAGCCACGGGCTGAAGTGGCGCAGGCTGGCGTTGATGTTCCAGCGCGTCAACGCATCTATCAGGCCGGTCTGCTCGGCCACCGGCACGAATACCGACGGCGACACCGGCGGATATCCGCTTTCGGGCCAGCGTGACAGCGATTCGAATCCCAGCACGGCGCCGTCCGTCAGCGACACCACCGGTTGCAGGTAGACCTGCAGGCGATTGGCGGCCAGCACCGCCTCCAGTTCGCCGTGGCTGAGCGATTCCAGCATGTCGCCGTCGAACAGGGCATAGCGCTCGCGCAGCTGGGCCGCTTTCGTGCAGGCCCGATCGGCATGCCGGCACAGCATGTCCACCGATGTCGCATCCGCCAGCATGCAGGCGCCGACCGCGACGTCCACGCGCGCCGCCAGCCCTTGCCACTGCAATGGCTGCCGGAACGCTCGCGCCATTCCCGAAGCGGCCAGCTGCAGGTGGCTGCGATCGCGCAGGCCGGCCATGACCACCGCGAATGCGCCCTCGCCGATAAGGATTCGTGTGTCGCTTTCCCGCAGACAATCGCCCAGCCGCAGGTCCAGCGCCTGCTTCAGCCCGTCGCCGGCCTCATAGCCGAACAGCGCCTCGTATTCGCGCAACCGCTGCATGCGCACAATCGCCAGCGCGCCGGCCGGCCTTCCGGACTTCTCCAGCGTTTCCAGCGTCGCGAACAGCGATTCCCGGTTGAGCATCTCGCGTCAGGCCCCGGAGTCTGCGCCAAGGCCACCGGTCGCGCTCACAGGTACAACTCGCGCGGATCCAGGCCATAGGATCCGCGTTCGAGCGAGCGTCGGATGCTCAGCGGCGCCGCCCCCGCCGCAGCCGGCGCGGCGCGCAGATCGAGGGTTTCGAAACCGTTGCGCAGCTGCTTTTCCGCATCGGTGAGCAGCATCACCACCGGGAACAGCCGGCGTACCGGATTCTGTTCCATGACGATCGCCACCTCGCCGGTGTTCAGCTCGACCAGCGTACCGACCGGATAAGGTCCCAGGCATTGCACGAACTGCTCGACCAGATCCGCGTGATACCGCACCACGCGTTCCCGGTATATCTGCTGGATGGCTTCGTGTTTGGACATGGCCCGGCGATAGGGACGCAGGCTGATCATCGCATCGAAGGAGTCGACGATCGCGGCGATCCGTCCCAGCAGCGGAATCGCATCGCCTTTCAGCCCCTGCGGATAACCGGATCCGTCCTCGCGCTCGTGGTGGGCCAGCAGGATCTGGCGCGCGGTCGGGTTGACCATGCCGGATTCGTCGTACAGGCGCAGTCCGTGCTGCACGTGTTCCTGCAATTGCCTGCGCGACGCCGCGTCCAGCGCCTCGTTGCTGTCCAGCAGCGCTTCCGGAAGACAGGTCTTGCCGATATCCAGCAGCAATCCGGCGGCCGCCATGTCGTACAGCGCCGCGTCGTCGAAACCGAGGTGGCGTCCGAACGCGGCCATCAGCGCACAGCAGTTCACCGCATGGCTGTAGGTGTAATGATCATGATGCCGCAGCGCTTCCAGCCAGAAATAGGCATCGGGATTGCGCACCAGGCTGTCGACCAGCGGCGTGACGATCTGGCCGACCAGATCCGGCTGCAGCGATCCGCCGGCGCGCAGGTTGTCCAGGATGTCGCGCGCCAGCGCATGGGCGCGATCCGCCGCCTCGCGCGCGCGCGGCAATTCTTCCGACATGGCAGCCAATACCGGCCGCGGCCGGGCGCCGGCCAGCATGGCCACGTCCAGCATCTGCGGCGGTGCCGGAACCGCAACGCTTTCCAGCTGCAGCGCCGACGTGCGTGCCTTATCCCCGCTCTTCTGGACGTCGATGGTGACGTAGCGGCAGTACTGGCCCAGGCGCTCGATTTCCTGCCTGGATTCGATCAGGAACCCCTGCAGCAGGAACGGCGTCCCCACCCAGTCGCGGTCCAGCCGGCACACATACATGCCCGGCGTCAGGTCGGCAACGGCTACCTGGCGTTCTTCGATCCACATGATTGCCGCCAAGTCTCCACGGATACCGCACCTCGGATGGATATCGGCGCGACGGAGATCAACTTTATCGCCCGGATGCCGTGCCCCGTTTTTTAGCCTGCCGGCATTCAGGCAGCTTCGCCAAGCGGGCGCTAACCCTGGGATATCCCCAGCAAATCCCGGGTGGAGATGATGACACCGTTGCGATCCGCATACAGCCATTGGCCCGGCAGGACATCCGCGCCGGCAAAGTTCACCGGCACATCCACCTCGCCCAGCCCACGCTTGTCGGTCTTCATCGGGTGCGCGGCCAATGCAAACACGCCCAGCGGCAACTGCGCCAGCACCTCGACATCGCGCACGCAGCCGTGGATCAGGACACCTTCCCAGCCATGGGCCACGGCATCGGCGGCGATCCGATCGCCCAGCAGCGCGCGCCGCAGCGAGCCGCCGCCGTCCACCACCAACACCTTGCCATCGCCATCGGTGCCGGCCAGTTCGCGCACCCGCGAATTGTCATCATCACAACGTACGGTGACGATCCGGCCATGGAAGGCGGGCTTGCCGCCATAGTCGCGGAACAAGGGCGCAAGCACCGACACGTGGGGAAACGCGTCGCACAGATCCGGGGTAGTCCATGTCATCGGGCGCTCTTGGGCGGATGTCGCCGGAATGGTAACGCCAGCCTTACCGCGCCCGTATATCCTTGGGCGCTGGTTCTGCCGCGGATCGCCATGGCCTTCCTGACCCGTTCGCCTCTTCCACCATTGGCCGGCCTGGTCCGGCAGGTATGGGATTGGGAAGCCGCGCCGCAGCCCGATCGGCTGGAACGGGTGCTGCCGGTCGCCCATGCCAACCTGATCATCAATCTGTCCGAGGACGAGTCGCGGCTGTACGACGAGGAGCGCCGCTGCCAGCGCTATCGCGGCGCCACGCTGGAGGGCGCGCGCAGCCTGAGCAGCATCATCGACACGCGCGAACAGGTGGCCGTGATGGGCGTGATCTTCCATCCCGGCGGCGCGGCGGCGTTTCTGCGCGAGCGCATGGATCGGCTGACCAACCGCTGTGTCAATCTGGAGGATCTGGTCGGCACCCAGGCCGCCAGCCTGTTGCGCGAACAATTGCTCGAAGCCGGCGACGCCGATTTCCGGCTACGGCGGTTGCTGGATTGGCTGCAGCGCCATCAGCGTTCCCTGCCCGGCACGAACGCGGTGACGCACGCGCTGGACACGCTGCAGCGCGAACCCCAGATCGCCGCGCTGGGCCGCTGCGCACGCGAGAGCGGCCTTTCTCCGCGCACGTTGCGCGAGCAGTTCCGCCGACAGGTCGGGCTCAGCCCGAAACGCTACCTGCGCCTGCAGCGCTTCCATCGGCTGCTGGCGCGCGCCGCGTCGGCCGGCGAACGCGACTGGGCGGATCTGGCGGCGGCCTGCGGTTATGCCGATCAGGCCCACCTGTCGCATGAATTCCGCGAATTCTCTGGATTCACCCCCGGCGAACTCGCCCGCCGCGGCGTCTGGAGCGGCCATCTGGCGCTGGACTGATTGCCGAAATCTACAAGACGCCTTTTCCGTCCCGCTTCATCCTGGCGCCACCGACAGAAGGAGACCACCATGGCCCTGGCCGCCGATACCACCTCCACCATCATCCCCTGCCTGCGCTACCGCAACGCCCTGGCCGCCATCGAGTGGCTGTGCGAGACGTTCGGATTCGAGCGCCAGGCCGTTTATGCCGAGGGCGACACCGTCTTTCATGCGCAGCTGACCTTCGGCAACGGCATGATCATGCTGGGCTCGGCCGATAACGACAGCGAATGGGGCCGGCAGATCGTCCAGCCCGGCGACATCGGCCTGCGCCAGACGCAGAGTCCCTGTGTCGTGGTGGCCGACATCGATGCGCACTATGCGCGGGCCACCGCGGCCGGTGCGGCGATCGTGCAGGACATCAGCGATCAGGATTACGGCGGACGCGGGTATTCTTGCCGGGACCTGGAAGGCCATCTGTGGTGGTTCGGCAGCTATGACCCGTGGAAAGCCTAGACCCGGCGGCAAGGCCGCCAGCGGCGAACTGTTCGCGCCGGCGGTGAAGCGCGGCGATGCGCCCATCGAGCCCGGCGTCGATCTCGCCCGCGCGGCCGAGCAGCGCATCCGGGTCGGCGTCGGCGGCTGGACGTTCGCGCCGTGGCGCGACAACTTCTACCCGGCCGGCCTGCCGCAGCGGCGCGAGCTGGAATACGCTAGCCGCCAGCTCAGCGCCATCGAGATCAACGGCACCTACTACGGCGCGCAGAAGCCGGCCATCTACGCCAAGTGGCGCGACGAGACACCGGAAGGGTTCGTGTTTTCGGCCAAGGCGCCGAAGCGGATCATGCAGTCGCGCTCGCTGACCTCGGTGCAGTCGCAGATCGAGGATTTCATCGGCGGCATCGCCGAACTCGGCGACCGGCTCGGGCCGCTGGTATGGCAGTTCGAGAAGGGCCGGCGCGTCGCGCTGGAAGAACTCGACGCGTTTCTGTCCGCACTGCCTGCACGGCACGGCAAGCGCGATCTGCGGCATGCGGTCGAACTGCGCGATCATGCGCTGGTGGATGCCGATCTGATCGCGCTGCTGAAAAAGCACCGCATCGCCGCGGTGTTCACCGACTCGGAAGAACATCCGTCCTTTGCCGATATCACCGGCGATTTCGTCTATGCGCGGCTGATGCGCTCGCAGCCCGGCGTCGTCACCGGCTATGCGCCGCCCGACATCGCGCGATGGGCCGAATGCGTACGGCGCTGGGCCGGCGGCGATGATCCTGCGGAGCTTCCGCATATCGACCCGGCACAGGCGACAGCCAAGCCGCGCGATATCTTCGTCTACTTCATCAGCGCGGCCAAGGAGCGCAATCCGGCCGCGGCGATGGCGCTGATTCGCGAGCTTGCGAAAGGTGGCTGAAGGAACGCCCGCGCATTCCCAAAACGCATCAACTCCGTGTTCGCTCGTCATCCCAGCGATACCTAGCGAGTCCGTGGCGCATGTCGAAAGACCTCACCCCGCCGGATGCCGCGCCACCTTGAGATAAATCGCGATGCCGACGCTGACCAGCGCGGTCAGCGCCACGTAGTGCGCCGGCGCCATGCCGCCCAGCGAGGCCGACAGCCAGCCCAGCAGCGGCGGCGTCAGTCCGCCGAAGATGGCGTAGGCGATGTTGTAAGAGAACGACAGGCCCGAGAACCGGATCGCCGGCGGGAACGAGGCCACCATCAGCGCCGGCACGACGCCGACCACGCCGCAGAAGAATCCCGCCAGCGCATACAGCGGCAGGAACCAGCGCAGTTCACCCGCCGCCAGATAGCCGTACAGCCCATAGGTGCAGGCCGCCAGCCCCAGCGATCCGGCCAGCAGCGCAAGCGCCACGCCGAAGCGATCCACCGCCAGTCCGAATACCAGGCAGCCCGCCACCAGGCAGGCCGTGGCGATGCTGTTGCCGTGGAACGCCAGCGCCGCCGGCACGCCGAACGCGGTCTGGATCAGCGTCGGCGTCATCAGCACCACCACGACGATGGCGGCGGTCAGCTGCCACGACGCCAGCATCGACAGCGCCACCGCGCCGCGATGGCGCGCCAGCACCTCGCGCACCGGCAGCCGCTGCGACAGTGCCTTGCGTTCGCGCATCTCGGTGAACACCGGCGTCTCGTGCAGCCACCGGCGCAGGTAGACGGCGATGAAGCCGAACACGCCGCCGAGCAGGAACGGCCAGCGCCAGATGCCATCCAGCACCTGCGCCTGCGTGTAGCGGCCATTGATCCACGCCGCCAGCAGCGAGCCGATCAGGATGCCGAAGGTCAGTCCCGCGGTCAGGCTGGCGCAGGCGAAGCCGACCCGGCGCGGCGGCACGTGCTCGGCCACGAACACCCACGCGCCCGGCACCTCGCCGCCGACCGCGATGCCCTGCACCACGCGCAGCGCCAGCAGCAGCACCGGCGCCAGCATGCCGATCTGCGCGTAGGTGGGCAGCAGGCCGATCAGCAGCGTCGGCACCGACATCAGGAACACGCTGAAGGTGAACATGCGCTTGCGGCCGATGCGATCGCCGAAGTGCGCCATCACGATGCCGCCCAGCGGACGCGCGAGGTAGCCGGCGGCAAAGATGCCGTAGACCTGCAGCTGCGCCAGCCACGGCGCGGTGCCCGGCGGGAAGAACAGCAGGCCCAGCGTCTTGGTGAAGAAGACGAAGACGACGAAGTCGTAGAACTCCAGCGCGCCGCCCAGCGCCGACAGCGACAGCGTCCGCGCATCGCGGCGATCGAACGGACGATGCGCCGCAGTCGTCTGCACCGATGGACTCATTCCTTCTCCCGCCAATCCGTCATGGGCGCGCGAACATCGCATGCCGTCCCGGACGGCGTCCAGCATATGGGCGGTTTAACGCAGCCGGCGTCCCAGCGCGCGATCGATCCACCACAGCAGCGCCCCCAGCAGCAGGAACGCACCGGCCACGAGCACGATGTTGATGCCGGCCCTGCCCCAGCCCAGCGCCACGGCATCGAGGAACGGATACGGGTAGGTCCGCGTCCAGGTGGAACGCAGCAGCGTCCAGCCCAGGTAGAGCAGCGGCGCCAGCGTCCACCACAGCGGCGCGCGCGCATCGAGCCGGCCATGCGGCGCCGCCCACAGCCACCAGGCCAGATAGAGCGCCGGCGCGGCATAGTGCAGGCCGCGGTCGGCCCAGACCCATGGCAGGTTGTCGGCGGGCACCAGGCCGCGCAGCGCCACCATGTAGACCAGTCCGGTCACGCCGATATACAGCGCCACCGCACCGCGCACCGCCGGCCTGGCCCAGAAGCCGGCGCGTCCCCGCAGCGCGGCGCCGGTCGCCGCCACCACGGCGATGTTGCTGAGGATGGTGAAGTAGCTGAAGAAGCCCACCGTGGCCGGGACGATGCCCGCCTCCGGCGCCAGCGCCGACACCATCACCGCGTACTGCACGACCAGCGAGGCCAGCGACACGACCAGCGTCGTCGCCGCGAGCGCGCGTCCGGCCGGGGAAAACGAGGCGGCATTCGCATGGGCGATCATGGCGGCAGGACGGCGGCAAAGCGCGAGCATGCCAGCAACCGCAGTGGTCCGCATCCGGTCGCATGTACCGGCTGCCGGGCATGCGCGACAATACCGCCATGCCGATGCCCGCCCGCAACAAAGCCCTGCTGCAAATCCACTTCTGCGTGCTGCTGTGGGGCTTCACCGCCATTCTCGGCAAGCTGATCACGTTGCCGGCGCTGCCGCTGGTGTGGTGGCGCATGCTGTTGGTGGTGGTGACGCTGACGCTGCTGCCTTCGGTCTGGCGCGGCCTGCGCGCGATGCCGCCGCGGCTGGCGCTGGCCTATGCCGGCATCGGCGCATTGGTGGCGCTGCACTGGCTGACCTTCTACGGCGCAATCAAGCTGGCCAATGCGTCGGTGGCGGCCACCTGCATCGCGCTGGCGCCGGCGTTCACGTCGGTGGTCGAACCGTGGCTGGCGCGGCGGCCCTTTTCTGCGCGCGAACTGGCCTTCGGCCTGGCGGTGCTGCCCGGCGTGGCGCTGGTGGTCGGCGGCGTACCCGACGGCATGCGCGCCGGCATCGTCGTCGGTGCGCTGTCGGCGCTGTTCGTCGCGCTGTTCGGTTCGCTCAACAAGCGCCTGGTCGATCACGCCGATCCGCTGACCGTGACCGGCCTGGAACTGGGCGCCGGCACGCTGTTGCTGACCCTGCTGGCGCCGCTGATGCCGATGCTGTTCCCCGCCTTCGCCGGCGATCTGCTGGTGTTGCCCGGATGGCGCGACGGCACGTTGCTGCTGCTGCTCGCGCTGGCCTGCACGCTGCTGCCGTTCGCGCTGTCGCTGATCGCGCTGCGTCAGCTCAGCGCCTACCAGGTGCAGCTGATCACCAACCTGGAGCCGGTCTACGCCATCGTGCTGGCGATGCTGCTGCTGGGCGAGCAGCGCGAACTGACCCCGCTGTTCTACGGCGGCGTGGCGATCATCCTGGCGGCGGTGTTCGTGCAACCGCTGCTGGAACGCCGCCGGCCGCGCAAAGGCGTGCAGCATCCGGAAGTCCTCGGCACGTCCGAAGCCAAGGGCGTCGTCGATTGAGGCGCGGAACGATGCCGGATCGTGGCCTGCCGGCGATGGCCGTCAGCGCGCGACGACGACCGGCACCGGACTGGCAGCGATGACCTTCTGCGCGACCGATCCGACGAACAGGTTCTTCAGCGCGCCCCGGCCGTGGGAACCCATCACGATCACGTCGGCCTTGGTCTTCCTGGCCTGCTCGACGATGGATTCGGCCGCTTCGCCGACGATCTGCACTTCATCGAAGGCCAGTCGCGCGCGCTTGAGCGCGGTGCGCGCCTTCTTCAGCGCATAGTCGGCGTTCTCGCCGTGGTAGCGCGCCACGCCGTCGTTGCCCAGCGCGGCGGCGGCCTGCTTGAGCAGCGGCGGATCCACGTACAGCAGCGCGATGCGCGGCGCCTGCTTGAGTTCCTTGGCCAGTTGCGCCACATGGCGCACGGCCGCCTGTCCGATATCGCTGCCGTCGACGGCCAACAGGATCTTCATGATGTCTGCCCTCCGGAGATTGTCGCGGGCGGCACGCTGCCGTCCCGGTATGTCCAGCATCGGCGATGGCATCGGCGATCGCATTGATCGCGATCAACCGCACCGCCATGGCAAGGATGACATATCGCCGGCAACGCGGTCCTGTCCGCGCGCAGGACACGCGTTGCGCGCGCTACCACTCGGCCTGTTGCGGCAGCAGGCCGCGCAGCTCCTGATCGGTCAGGTTGCGCCACTGCCCGGGCTTGAGCGCGCCCAGCTTGACGTTGTCGATGCGCACGCGGCGCAACTGGGTGACGCGGTAGTCGAACGCCGCCGCCATCAGCCGGATCTGCCGGTTGAGTCCCTGCGTCAGGACGATGCGGAAACCGAACTTGGCGATCCGGCTGGCGCGGCACGGCAGCGTCGTCTGTCCGTGGATGCGCACGCCGCGCGCCATGCCGCGCAGGAATTCGTCGGTGACCGGCTTGTTGACCGCGACCAGGTATTCCTTCTCGTGACGGTTTTCCGCGCGCAGGATCTGGTTGACGATGTCGCCGTTGCTGGTCATCAGGATCAGGCCTTCCGACTCCTTGTCCAGCCGGCCTATCGGGAAGATGCGCTGCTCGTGGCCGACGAAGTCGACGATGTTGTCCTTGACCGCGCTCTCGGTCGTGCAGGTGATGCCGACCGGCTTGTTGAGCGCGATGTAGACGTGCCGGCGCTTGCCGGCCCTGGCCTCGCGCTTGCGCAGCGGCTGACCGTCCACGCGCACGTCGTCGTCCTGGCCGACCACCGCGCCGACGCCGGCCGGCTGTTCGTTGACGGTGACGCGGCGTTCGGCGATCAGGCGGTCGGCCTCGCGGCGCGAGCAGTGTCCGGTTTCGGCGATGTATTTGTTGAGGCGGATGGTCATGCCGACATTATCGGCGATTCCGGCGGCGTGCCATTACCGGAGAACGCCTCCTGCGCGAGTCCGTCCATCAGATCGGACAGCGGACAGGGCTGGTGCACCAGGTAACCCTGCACGTAGTCCACGCCGGCCTCGCGCAGATGCGCCAGCGCCGCCTCGCTCTCCACCCATTCGGCGATGGTCGTCTTGCCCAGTGCCCGGCCGATCTGGACGATCGACTGCACCAGCGCCACATCCACGTCGTCGCGGCCCAGATCGCGGACGAAGGCGCCGTCTATCTTGAGGATGTCCACCGGCAGGCTCTTGAGGTAGCCGAACGAGGACAGTCCGCTGCCGAAATCGTCCAGTGCGATGCGGCAGCCGCGTTCGCGCATTTCATCGATGAAACTGCGCGCATCGCCCAGATTGGCGATGACCGCGGTCTCGGTGATCTCGAAGCACAGCTTGCGCGCCAGCTGCGGATGCGCGTCGAGCAGCTCGCCGGCGTATTCGCGGAACGCCGGATCGGTGATCGACTGCGCCGACAGGTTGACGTGGCACAGATCCAGCTGCGCCAGATGATTAGGATCGCGCCCGATTTGCGCCAGCAGCGAGGTCAGCACGTGGCGGTCCAGCATCGGCGCCTGTCCGTAACGCTCCATCGCCGGCAGGAAGAAACCCGGCGACACCACCTGGCCTTCGCCGCCGGCCATGCGCACCAGCACCTCGTACTGCAGGCTGTCCTCGCCGTGCAGCGGACGGATGCGCTGCGCGTACAGCAGCAGCCGGTTCTCGACCATCGCCAGCTGCGTCTGCGCGACCCATTCCAGTTCGTTGCGGCGGCGGACGATGGCGCGGTCGGCGGAGCGATACGCGCGCACCCGGTTGCGGCCTTCCTCCTTGGCCAGATAGCAGGCGGTGTCGGCCGCGCGCAGCAGCGTGTCGGTATCGGTGGTGTCGCGGTTGATCTCGGCCACGCCGATGCTGCTACCCATCGCGAAATGGCGGCCCGACCACTGGAAGACGGTATCGCCCAGCGTCGCATGCAGGCGCTGGGCGACATGCTCGGCATCATCCAGCACCGCACCATGCAGGAAGATCGCGAATTCGTCGCCGCCCAGCCGGCCGACCCAATCGCCACCGCGCAGCTGCGCGGCCAGCGTGGACGAGAACTGGCGCAGGAACTGATCGCCCGCCGCATGCCCGCAGGTGTCGTTGACGACCTTGAACTGATCCAGGTCGACGAAGCACAGCGCATGCGGTCCGCCGCCGCGGTGCACCGCATGGATCGCCTGCCCGATCCGCCGCTCGATCTCGCGGCGGTTGATCAGCCCGGTCAATGCGTCGTGGCTGGCCTGGTGGGCGATTTCGTCGGCCAGCTCGCGCGCCTGCGACACGTCCTCGACCACCACGAAGATGCGATCGCTGCCCGGCCGCGCATCGACGATCATCGACGCCGTCCAGCGCACCCACAGCAGGTGGCCCTCGCGATGGCGCAGGCGGCGATCGCCCGGCTCGCACATGCGGATCCAGTCGATCGCGCCCTGGCGGTCCAGGCACAGATCGTCCGGATGCAGCAGATCGGCCAGTCGCAGCGTGTGCAGCTGTTCCGGGCGATAGCCGAGCAGCCGCGCGAAGGCATCGTTGCCGCGACGCAACCGGCCCTGGCGGTCGAGCTTGAGCATGCCGACCACGGCCTGGTTGAACGCCACGCGGAACTCGCTCTCGGTTTCGCGCACATGGACCAGCGTCCTGCGCATCAGCCGCAACGCATAGGCGCTCAACGCCATGAAGGCGAGCACGCACACGGTCATCAGCGCGCGACGCAGGCTGTGCACGCCCTCGACCAGTTCGGCCAGGAAAACGGTGCTGTTGGCGTTGCTGTCCATCCGCAGCAGCGCCTGGCGATAGGTGTTGCGGCGCGCCTCGGTCAGGCGCTGCAGCCGCACGTCTTCCTCGACGCGTTCGGCTAGCGCGACCATTTCGAGGATGTCGCGATCGGCCAGCCGCCATTGCCCGATGGCATGGCGGAAATACGGCGCATTCGAGAACAACCGGAACATCCAGATCATCCGCTCGATATCCTGCGGCGCATTGCCGCCCTGCAGGAAGCCGGCCCGCGCCGCGCCCATGTCGACCGGACGCCGCTCCAGCGCCAACCGCGCCTGCCGATCGCCCAGCGGTACCCGCAGCGCCTCGCGCGCCTGCGCCAGCGCGGACGGATCGCCGTGGGAAATGTAGCGTTCCAGGCTGTAGATGGCGCGTTGCTGCGCCTTGGACCAATGGTTCTCGCCGACGATGTAGGCGGTGGCGCCGGCCTGTATCTCCAATACCGCCGCGGTCAGCAGCGCGCCCATCGCCGACAGCAGGATGAACACCGCCACGCGCCGCGGCAGTTTGTCTATCCGCGCCGATCGGGTGCCGGTCGTCTGGCTGTTGGCTTTTGCCACTTCGCTCCCCGTGGCCGATCCAGCGGCCTTCCGCCGGCAACACCTTACCGCGCCAGTTGCGGTTCCGGCATGCAGGTCCGTATGAAGGAGGTATCGGCCGTTGGCCGCGAATCTTTCGCGCCGGTTCCGGCTCAGCCGGCCGTCTTGCGGGCGCGGCGGCTTTCGCGCTTGAGCGGTCCGCCAACCGGGCAGATCTCGAAGGCGAACTGGCTCAGCGTGTTGACCAGGTTGTCGGGCACCAGCCGGTACACCACGTACTGCCCGCGCCGCTCGCCGGCGATCAGGCCTGCGTTCTCCAGCACCGCCAGATGGCGCGACACCGCCGGCGCGCTCATCTCGAAACGCGCGGCGATATCGCCGGCCGGCAGTTCCTGCTCGGACAGGAAGGCCAGGATCTGGCGGCGCGGCGAGGACGCCAGGGCTTCAAAAATCTTGTCGGTGCTCATGTTTCAGGACAACGCGGCGTAAGGACGGGTGGCTCGTGATCGGCCGATGGGTCAAACATGCATGCGCCGCCGTGAATACAGCCAGACCCACCAGAACGCCAGCGCACTGATCGTGCCCAGCAGGCCCAATACTGCCACGGTTTGCAGATGCACCAGCCAGCCGTGCAGGGTCGGCACGCCATCCGCCACCACCGTTACCTCGTCGCCCAGCCAGCTGCGCGTGGCGGTGTAGCCGGGATGGCGCCGCCAATAGGGCCAGCCGTAGAGGCCCAACGGCAACGCGCCGGCGAGGAACCCGGCCGCCGCCATGCTGCCGCCGTTGAGACGTCCCGCGCGCCGCAGCAGCAGGAAAGCCGGCAGGCCCAGCAGCAGCACATGCGGCGCCACCACGACGAATACCATCAAGGCGATGAACAGACCCGCCTGGAAGCCTTCCATGCTGCCGTTGCCCGCCCACGACAGCATCAGGCCCATCAACGGCAACGCCAGCATGGCTGCCAGCGTCGCCGGCAGCAGCGCGCGCATCACTGCGAATCCGCAGGCAGCGGCGGCGGCACGGACGATGCGCGCGCATGCGCCTGCTGCCCGTGCGCCCAACCCGCCACGCGCCGGCCATAGCGCGCGATCAGCAGCATGTTGAAGAAGTGCATGCCGCCCAGCACCAGCACCGACAGGCCGATCTTGCTGCCGATGTAGGGCACCAGCGACAGCACCGCCTTGTGCATGTCCCAGTTGTCCAGCCGCAACGCGATGAAACCGATGTTGATGAGATAGAAGCCCACCACCAGCAGGTGATTGGTGGATTTGGCCAGCGTCGTGTCCTGGCCAAAGCACTGAATCAGGAAAACCTCGCCGTTGCGCGACAGCGTGGATGCCACCCACACCGTCATCGCGATCGAGATGCCGAGGTACAGCACGTAGCCGAGGTGGAGGATGAGATCGGGTGCCATGGCAAAGCTCCTGTAGTCGATTAGATTATTGCATATTTAACTATATTGTTAATTCATTGATTGAAGGTTTTCCATCCCGTGGACTTGCCGTTCGTCGGAAGCCGGCCCGTCGGCAACTCAGGAACTTGATGCGCGATCCGGCCCGACAACCGGCACGACCCCGGCTTGACGCATTGCTCGCTAGGGTCGGCAGACACCCAACCCCGGAGATCACGTATGCGGAATTCGCACGCGGTTACCCATCATCATGTCGACGTCGCCGGCGTCAGCACGTTCTATCGCCAGGCCGGACCCGAAGACGCGCCGGTCCTGCTGCTGCCGCACGGCTATCCGTGCTCGTCCCATGCCTACCGCGCGCTGATGCCGGCGCTGGCCGATCGCTGGCGCACCATCGCACCGGATTTTCCCGGCTTCGGATACAGCGACACGCCGGAGGATTTCGCGTATGGCTTCGACGGCTATGCGCGTTTCCTGGAGCAGTTCGCCGACACGCTCGGGCTGTCGCGCTATGCGCTGTACCTGCACGACTACGGTTCGCAGATCGGTCTGCGGCTGGCGATCCGCCGGCCGGACGCGATCCGTGCGCTCGTCATCCAGAACGGCGACATCTACCGCGATACGCTCGGCCCCAAGTACGCCGGCCTGCTGTCGTACTTCGAACAGCCCACGCCGGAAAAGCGCGCCAGGCTGGTCGAGGCGGTCAGCGAGGACGGCTACCGCGAGGAATTCCTCAACGACGTGGCGGACGAAGTCGCGGCGCGGATTCCGCCGGATCTGTGGAAGCTGCACTGGGCGCTGACCACGCCGCGGCGCCGCGACATCGGCGTGGCGTTGATGGAAGGATTGAAGGAGAACCTGGACTGGTTTCCGCGCTACCAGGCCTATCTGCGCGAGCGTCAGCCGCCCGCGCTGATCCTGTGGGGTCCCACGGACGGGTACATGCCCGAAGCGTCGGCGCACGCCTACCTGCGCGACCTGCCGCAGGCGGCGCTGCATGTGTTCGACGATGGCGGCCACTGGCTACTGGAGACGCATCTGGATCGTGCGGTGCCGTTGCTGCGCGATTTCCTGGGCCGCCACCTGACCGAATAAGCTACGCGGTTCGCATACCCGCTAAACCATCGTCCCCGCGCAGGCGGGAACCCAGCGCCTGTATTTCTTGTCGACTCGAAGACATTCGCAAGAGGAAACAGGCGGGGGGCATCGCGAATGCGCCGCGCTTCAGGCCACGGCGCAATCAGGCTATCCATCGGGCGTCCGCTAGTCCTGCGGACGCGGCTTCGCCGGTCCCTTGCGGTGCGGTTTGGCGGAATCCGGCTTGGCGGTACGCGGCTTGAATCCCGGCTTGCCGGCCGGCTTGCCCGCGAAGGGCTTGTTGCGGCGCGGCGGCGCGTTGCCGGCTTCCTCGCCTGCCTTGTGGATCCGCAGTTGCTGGCCGGACACCCACACCTTTTTCAGATGGGTCAGCACCTCGCGCGGCATGCCTTCGGGAAGGTCGAGCAAGGTGTATTCGTCGTGGATATCGATGCGGCCGATGTAGCGGCTCTCCAGCCCGGCCTCGTTGGCGATGGCGCCGACGATATTGGCCGGCTTGACGCCGTGCGCGTGGCCGACCTCGATGCGATAGCTTTCCATGCCCGTGTCGGGCTCGCCGCGCGGCGGCTTGTCGAAGCGCTTGCGGCCGCTGTCGGACGGTTCGGCCTGGGTGCGCGCACGCGCATGGCGATCGACATCGCGATCCTGCGGCGCGAAACCTTCCTCGCGACGCGGCCTTTCGGCGCGCACGGGCTTGTCGGCGTGCGCCGGACGCTCCCACTCGGCCTGGCCGGGGCGCTGGCGCGGGCGTTCCGCCGCCAGCAGCAGCGGCGTGTCGCCCTGCAGCAGCCGCGCCAGCGCCGCGGCGATCTCCACCGCCGGCACGTTGTGCTCCTGCTCGTAGCCTTCGATCAGCGCGCGGTACTGGCCCGCCTCGCCGCTGGCCAGCGTATCGGTGATGCGGGCGAGGAACTTGGCCACGCGCTTGTCGTTGACCGCCTCCACGCTGGGCAACTGCATTTCCTCGATCGGCTGGCGCGTGGCGCGCTCGATCGCGCGCAGCATGCTCTTCTCGCGCGGGGTGACGAACAGGATCGCCTCGCCGCTGCGGCCGGCGCGGCCGGTGCGGCCGATGCGGTGGACGTAGCTCTCGGTGTCGTATGGGATGTCGTAGTTCAGCACGTGGCTGACGCGTTCCACGTCCAGGCCGCGCGCGGCCACGTCGGTGGCCACCAGCACGTCCAGCTTGCCGTCCTTGAGCTGGCCGATGGTCTTCTCGCGCTGCGCCTGCTGCATGTCGCCGTTGATGGCGGCGGCGGCCAGCCCGCGCGCCTGCAGCTTGCCGGCCAGTTCCTCGGTCGCCGCCTTGGTGCGCGAGAAGATGATCATGCCGTCGAACGGCTCGGCCTCGAGGATGCGGGTCAGCGCATCGAGCTTGTGCATGCCGCTGACGAACCAGTAGCGCTGGCGGATGTTGGCCGAGGTGGTGGTGCGCGAGGCGATGTTGACCTCGACCGGATCCTTCAGGTAGGTCTGCGCGATGCGGCGGATCGCCGGCGGCATCGTCGCCGAGAACAGCGCCACCCGGCGCGTCTCCGGCGTTTTCTTCAGCACCGTCTCGACATCGTCGATGAAGCCCATGCGCAGCATCTCGTCGGCTTCGTCCAGCACCAGCGTGGTCAGCCCGGACAGATCCAGCGAGCCGCGCTCGAGGTGATCGATGACGCGGCCGGGCGTGCCGACGATGACGTGCACGCCGCGCTTGAGCGCCTGCAGCTGCGGGTAATAGCTCTGCCCGCCGTAGATCGGCAGCACGTGGAAGCCGGGAATCTTCGCCGCGTAGCGCTGGAATGCCTCGGCCACCTGGATGGCCAGCTCGCGGGTCGGCGCCAGCACCAGCACCTGCGGCCGGGACGCCTGCAGATCCAGCCGCGACAGCAGCGGCAGCGCGAAGGCGGCGGTCTTGCCGGTGCCGGTCTGCGCGGTGCCCAGCACGTCGCGCCCGGCCAGCAGCGCGGGAATCGTGGCGGCCTGGATGGGCGACGGCGACTCGTAGCCGATTTCGGTCACGGCGGCCATGACCGGCGCGGACAGGCCCAAATCGGTGAAAAGCAGCGCCGGGGCGGCGGGGACGGGATCAGACATGGGGAACTCCGGGGCGTCGCGGAGTGCGCACGCAAGACGGCATATTGTGCGCGTTCGCGGGGTTCATGTCGCGTGGAAGCCGCCTTCACGCCTCTAAAACCATGCATTTCAGGCGCCGGCGTGATTTTCCGCCTGCCCCGGCGAATCACTCCGCATACCCTCCTCGCCCTCCCGACGCATGGAAACCCTGACCGCCCGCATGGCCACCGACGACCGCCAGGAGTTCGCGCAGAAACTGCAGGATCACCGCGGCATCGTGGTGAAGGTGACCGCGACCTACTGCCGCGATCACGACGATCGCGCCGATCTGGCGCAGGAGATCGCCGCCCAGTTGTGGCGGGCCTGGCCGCGCTACGACGCCGCGCGCAGTTTCTCGACCTGGATGTACCGCATCGCGCTGAACGTGGCGATCTCGTACGTGCGCGGCAACCGCCTGCGCGGCCGGCACGCGGTGCCGCTGGACGAGGATCTGCACGACCTGGCCGATCCGCACGCCGCCGATCCGCACGCCGAGCAGCAGGTGCGTGCCCTGCACCGCTTCATCCACGCGCAGGAGCCGCTGAATCGCGCGTTGCTGCTGCTCTACCTGGACGACCGCAGCTACCGCGACATGGCCGACATCCTGGGCATCAGCGAAACCAACGTCGCCACCAAGATCAGCCGCCTCAAGCAGCGTATCCGCAACGAAATCTGACTTCCGCCATCGCATGGACACCATCATGGAACCCGACGAACTGAAAGCCGCCTGGCAGGCGCTCGAACACCGCATGTCCCGTCAGCACGAGGTCCACCTGCACCTGCTGCGGGAAGGGAAACTGGAAAAGGCGCGAAGCAGCCTGCGTCCGCTGATCTGGGGACAGATATTGCAGATGCTGCTGGGCATTGCGCTGATCCTGCTGGGCGTGGCCTGCTGGACGCGCAATACCGACGTGGCGGGATTGTTCGCCGCCGGCCTGGCGGTCCATGTCTTCGGCGTGCTGACCACGGCCGCGGCCGGGATCACCATCGGCCTGGCCGGCAGCATCGACTACACCGCGCCGGTGCTGAAAATCCAGAAGCAGATGGCGCTGCTGCTGCGCGTCTATGTGCTCAATGCCAACATCTGCGGCGCGCCGTGGTGGGTCGTGTGGGTACTGGTGGTCGCGGCTTTCGCGGGGCTGGATCCGGT
>Ga0160451_100575_pt1 | contig 18634 bp, 10 predicted proteins | sample HID1975M_E1MG_FD_108270 | JGI IMG/M metagenome (GOLD analysis project Ga0160451, IMG submission 108270) | Enriched soil microbial communities from UW Madison campus, WI, USA - HID1975M_E1 MG | ecosystem: Environmental > Terrestrial > Soil > Unclassified | place: USA: Madison, Wisconsin... | reverse complement strand
GCGTTCTGGTGCGAACGGTCAAGCAGCGCCAGGCGGGGCCGGAGCGTCAGGGCGTAGTGGGTTTCATCCCTGGAGGTGCTGAGGCGCTCAAAGCCGCTCACCACCCCCTGAAGGGTGCGCACGGCCTGCTGCATTCTGATACCGTAACCCGGGTCTTCCGGGGCCTGCAGCGTCAGGGAGGCGGCTTTCATCAGCATCATTTCTTTGCTGATGGCATGGTCGGCGCTGGTGAACTCGATGCGGTAACTGAACGGCGTGCTCAGGGCTTCATCGCCTTCAAATGCCAGCACATCCAGTTCAGCCTCACAGCCTTTCACCGCCAGCAGGTGATGGTTATGGCTGAATCTTACCGGGGGGTTGATGCTCATTCGGTCACTCCGTTGACTTAAGCCTGAAGGATTTGAGTATTAATAATTCCAGCTACCAGTGACTGTCAGTTGCAGGCCGTCCCATATTGCGGTTTTTATGCTCAGTAACTTCAGAAGAAGATTCATCATTTACGATGTCAGGTTTTTTTGGGATATTTAAAATCCCTTTCTCCATATAACTGTCATATCCTTGTGTCCAGTCAGCCATAGCTCTCAATTTTGCCATGAAAGCTTTATTACGACTGGCATCACAAAAACCAATCGGAATATCATAGGCAACAACCCGGCTCATAAACATTTCGTTCCTGGGCAAAGTGCTGTGATCTGTTGGCTGGGAGATATATTTACCCACTCTGATATTTCGCTCTTCTACCGTTTCACGGCGATAATGAGGAATCTGAGTGAAATCCGACTGTTCATACCCTGTTAAAATTTGTTCAAATGGATACAGGTTAATGTAGTTTTGATAGGTGTCATCATTAGGAATATTGAGATTATATTTATCATGCTCTTCTTTATTTAATTGCCCCCAGCCATAACCATATTTTTCCCCAGGTCTCTCATCCTTGTTATTACGAGTTTCATCAAGCTCAGCAAGTTTATCCGCAGGAATCGGTGCAAGAACTTTTTCACCGTTAATATCCAGAGTCCAGTATCCTGGATTGTTATAGGTTAACCAGTCACCATCATCATCCCAGAACGGTTTACCATCCGTTGGCGTAAAAGAAGTTCTGGGGTTCGGCGCATCTCCGCAAGGTAACCAGCGTGCCAGAATGCGTTGATACAGATGCCCCTTATGCAGTTCAAGCATCGGATGAGGAGTGCCTTCAGGACTGTTTTTCAACCCCTGCCAGCCAAGACTCAGGAGTGGACTGGCCCCCATTACCCTATCATGAGGATTACAGTAAATATAAAACCGACCATGATTATCACGCTCCGGGACTCTTGCCTCACTGCCCGGAGAAGATAATGTTACATCCGGTGTCCAGCGTTTTTTATCGTCCGTTTTGCCCACACACAATGCATTATAATCTTCCGGCTTTAACACTCCGGCCTGTGCTGCAATCTTATCTACGATAGCGGATAAAGTTTGGTCACGGGCATTATCGGAGGAAACCTCCTCCGCAGGCAGAGCCAGACTGTCTGTTGTTTTGGCTTCCATGGCATACGGAGAATTAAGAATAAATAACGCGTCAGGTGCTTTTTTAGCCAGGGTAGTTGCCGCCATAGCAATCATCGTTCCCTGACTGTGGGAAATGATGCTCACCGTATCGTGGGGGTATTCTTCACGAATTAAATCCACTAAATCAGCAAGGCGTTTCGCTGCATGAGCGTAGTACTCTCTGGGTGGAGCATCAGTCAGCAGGCGATCCAGGTCAGGCGCAAATTTTTGCACAGACACAACACCCAGTACTTTTGATTTAAACCCTTCTTTACTCCATAGCGACAACAGTTGGGTCGTTCCATTCTGGAAGGGACCACCGCCCCAGAAGAAAGGCCCTTTTTGGCGAATATCTGACTCTGAAATACCCTCAGCAAGAAGCTGGTGATAATCCTCATTACGAATATTGACCAAAGGAATTTTATACTTACCCTCTTCTCCATCCGCAGAACGATATCCCCAATAAAATCGTATCACCGGAGATCGCCCTTCATGCACTAGCCGTCTAAACCCTTTGTCGGCAGACCCACTATCGCAGCTATACACATTTTCTTGTAACTTAAAGTTGGTGTCATTAAGCCCCAGTCGAGCATTTAATCCCGTGCAAATATTTTTTTCTGCAATCTCATACCATTCACCAGTGGAGTTGACTCCATGAACAAAAATAACAATCCCCGGTAAATGTGGTGGTATCTGACATTCTCCACGTACCTTCACTGATTTAGGCGACGTAAAGCTTTTCCAGGAAGGACGTCCATTATCATCGATGCAGGTCTCCAGTATCCGGGTTGGTTCAGTATTATGCTCACTCATTATCCCACCGTCCTTTTAAATTTTACAAACTGAATTTTTGTTGGTTTAACAGTGCTATCGCAATGAAAACGGATATCATATTTTCTATTTTTTAAGGTTTCTTTGTTAAATTTGACATCTCTGTTTTCAGTAACATTTTGGGTCAGACTTCCGACCCCAGTAAGCTCACCATAATCAAAAGTAACTATTTTTAATCCATAAGCGTAATCATCACCTCTATAGAAAGCACTATTATCTACAGTGAAAACAGTACCACTATTAGGATGGCTTGATGATCTTTCATAAATTCGATCATAAAATGTTCTGCCCTCATCAGTTGAAACCATAGCCCCCTGATAACACCCCCGATTATTATCGCATCCGCTCCATGTATTATTGACATACGGAAATGCTAACGCCCCATTTGTGGCGTCATAGAGCAATATTCCGCCATAGGCCATAATACCATTTTCTACATTTTTTAACTGAATCTGCTCATCACCTACCAGGTAGTTCTTTATAAGTGTTCCATCATCCTTACGATAGTCACGATTTACAGTATCAACCCTTGTTTTTATCACCATCTTCGTATCATGGTAATAAATCTGTCCGCTTTTATCGCAGGCGATATAGTTCTCTAGTGTAAGGAAACGGTGATCGTCAATTCTGAATACCACCTGCGGGGGAGCGTCTGTCACAACAATCCTGTCATCATCATCCGCTTTCACCGGGCGAGCCATTCCATAGCCAAAACTCCCACCGACCGTGGGTAAATTAGATAAGATAAACAGTCCAAGAATAAAAAAAGAACAAACAACCCCAATGATAACTAACGTTTTAGTCTTCATTTAATTACCCTCTCCAGCCAGGTGATTTCCATGTCATCAGTCACTTGCGATTGCATTAAAGATGTTTCACCTGACCCGGATGTAACGCCGTCAATTAATTTTCCGCCGGGTAATTTAATGCGATATCGCTGATTTGATAATGGTTCTTGTGTCAGGCTATGCGTTAACTTGAATTTCTCAGTAAAGCTTTCAGGTTCAAAAGACTTCATCGCCCTCTGCAGGCTGCCTGACCCCGCTTTCCTGATGCCGGTGTTCTTAATGAGCAGTTTGCCCGGCCCGCCAATCTCAACATTCCCGCCCTTGATTCTGATATAGCCGCCACCGCAGACCAGCGTCAGTTCATCCTGCGCCGTCACCACCAGTCGCTTCCCGCTCGAAATATGTGTGTCCTGCGTCGACCAGGTGGTGATATTTCCGCCCTGCGCCTGAATATCAATATCATTATGGGAGCTGAACAATTTGGCCCCTTCACGGCTGTACAGGCTGAGTTGCTTGCCGGCCGCCAGCGTAAAGTCCTTCTGCACCCCGATATCCAGCTGTTTACCCGCCGTCAGCGTCAGGTTATCGCTGGCCGACAGCTGCATGTCTTCTCCGCTCACCAGCGCCATGCCCTTTGGCGCACTGCCCAGGATAACCTCTGCATGCAGTTGTTCGATTTTCTGTTTAAGCAGTTTTTGCTGGCGACTCACATCGGCCGCCAGTGCCTGAGCCTGTCGGGCACTGGCGGCAAGGGACTCCATTTCCACCAGGGCCGCTGAAAGTCGTGCGAGTGCCGGCTCCATATCCAGCACCGGACCCTGTGCTTTCGCCTGCCCGTCTGCGCTGATAAACAGCCCTTTCTGCGCACGTATCGCACCCCAGCTGTCGGTTCTGATTTCAAAACCCTCACCACGTTTTTGTTTTTCGCTGTCGACAAGATGCCCAAGATTCAGCTGGCTCTTGCCGCCGTATTCAGTGGAGACCTTGATATGTTCCTGGCCGCGGCTGTCATCGATGCGGATTTTGTTGTTCGCCGGCGTGCGCAGGACGTTACGTTTGTAGTTGCGGATGGTGATGTGGTCGCCGTGGGCCGAGTCATGCAGCACCCCGGAGATGTAGGGTCTGTCCGGATTACCGTCCTCAAAGCTAATCGCCACTTCGGTGCCCGCCAGCAGCGGCAAGTGCAGGCCGTAGGTATCACCTGCGTATTGGCGGGACTGACGGACCCACAGACTCTCGAACCCGGTTTCCCAATTATCACGGTCAAACAGCATGCTGATACGATAGCGGCCGTATTTATCGATATGGCCGTAGGTGTCATTTTCGGTGGTACTGGTGACGCGGGCCGGTAATGTCCCGGCCATCACCGGGCGTGGGCCAGGCTCAGGGCGGAAACTAAAATCAGTGCTGTCCGGGATACCATAGAAGTTAACGCCGAAATCTTCATCCCGCCGCGCATGGCTGTGCATCGCCGTGATGACCACACCCTGCGCAAACACCTCCGCCACTTCGTACCCACCGGTGACTTTCAGTACCCGACCTGGAGAGAGTATCGGGCAGCTGGTGATGGCGCGGGTCTGCGTCTGGCCATTCAGGTAGCGCTCGTGACGGATGCGGGCGTAAAACGTCCCGGACTCCGTAGCAGGATTGCGGTCATAGTGACTTCCCGGCGTCAGGTAGTTATCCGCATAGTGATAGGCATCACCGTAGGTGGTGGCATCCCCGCGAGTCACATCGACCTGGGTGTTCATGTCATCCGTGGCCTGGCGGTAGTTGTAATCACAGGTACTGACCTGCTTCTGCACCACGTTATGGTGGCTCTCTGTGCCCCAGACCGAGTCTACCCCTTCTGAATGCTGTCCTGATGGCGGAACCGATGGCAGCGTCAGGCCTTTTTCATACCCCTGCTGACCGTCGTAAAACTCCACTACGTCGATGTTCAGACGCGTGTCGGTGGTGAAACGGAACCAGATGCCGACCTCACCCAACAGGCGGGTGATGAAGCGCAGGTCGTCCTCGCCGTACTGCATCACCTGCTCCCGACGCGGGTACTCTTTTGCAAGCGAGAACAGAAAATCCTGACCGCGCATGTTGTGGCGCTCGCGCAGGATTTTTTCCACGATTTGTGGCACTGACATATCCTGATAAATGGCGTTCTGGTGCGAACGGTCAAGCAGTGCAAGGCGTGGCCGGAGCGTCAGGGCGTAGTGGGTTTCATCCCTGGAGGTGCTGAGGCGCTCAAAGCCGGTCACCACCCCCTGAAGGGTGCGCACGGCCTGCTGCATTCTGATGCCATAACCCTGGTCAACCGGAGCCTGTAAAGTCAGCGAACCGGCCTTCATCAGCATCATCTCTTTGCTGATGGCATGGTCGGCGCTGGTGAACTCGATACGGTAGCTGAACGGTTTACTCAGCGCTTCATCGCCTTCAAACGCCAGTACATCGAGCTCTGCTTCACATCCCTTCACCGCCAGCAGGTGATGGTTATGGCTGAATCTTATCGCGGGAATAGTGGTCATGGTAACGTCCTGTAAAAACCATCATTTGAACCTGACCGGGATATGCTACCGCCCTTCGCCAACTCCCAGGCGCATCAGTTCATCTCCATAACCCGACACGCCTTAAGCCTGGATGCCGGGTGTTGTAAACAGCGCAACTCAGCCCCGTAGAGCTGTCCATAGTGAGTGGTGTAAGCCGAAGAATAACGGCTGAAGAAGCGAAATACCGTGCCGGGCAAGATTGAAATTTGCCCGGTTAGTCAAAGACAGGAATTATTTGTAATGCCCTGTGCAGGCGGAATTACAACCTCTAATAAATCATCAATAATATCTACCTGAACGATATTTTTGGCGAATAAATACAAATAACCCTCGCCCAATGAAAGAGATATACTGAATAACTTCCTGTAATAAATCGCAACGTCGCCAAGCTTATTCTTTTTTTAGAACAGATCAATATGGTATGAAGGGATAATCCGGATTCAGACAAGTAAAACCCTTACCAGCTCGCGCCCCGACTGGCTTTGTTGATTTAGCATTACGTCTTATCTATTTTAATCACGCTAAGGGTATTAGCTAAACAAGTTCACATCATGAATATAATTATCATGACTTAGTTGTTATTTGCATATTTACGGACAACCATGAGTGCCAATACTCAGCATGTCGCCAATCTACAGAGCCCTCTTTAAATATCCGTTTCTACTCTCATCAATTATCATTATCTCAACCGCCATTCCCCACCTGTTTTTACTATACCCACGCCACGTATTCCTTACATACTGCTGTAATACCTCGCTCCCTCTGCAGGACACAACAATGAAACCGCTGCCCCCCATCGAACCGCCGCGCCGGACCCTCCTCAAACAAACCTTTGCCGTTTCTGCTCTTGCTGTCAGCGGACTGGCCGGTTTATCAGTGACCTCGGTTTCCTTTGCGGCGTCATTAAGCAAAGAGCAGCGTGACAATATGACCCCGGAGTCGGTGATCGAACATTTCAAACAAGGTAATTTGCGCTTCCGGGAAAATCGCCCGGTAAAACATGATTATCTGGCGCAGAAGCGCAGCAGTCTCACAGGTCAGTATCCGATGGCGGTTATCCTGAGCTGTATTGACTCGCGCGCACCGGCAGAAATTATTCTCGATACCGGCATTGGTGAAACCTTTAATACCCGTATCGCCGGGAATATCAGCAGCCGCGATGTCCTGGCGAGTATGGAGTTTGCCTGCGCGGTTGAGGGGGCGAAAATGGTACTGGTGATGGGGCATACTCGCTGCGGTGCGATCCGCGGGGCGATAGAGAATGCTGAGTTAGGCAACCTGACGGGGCTATTAGAAGAAATCAAACCGGCGATTGAAAAGACGCAATACAGCGGTGAACGTAAAGGCAGTAATTATGATTTTGTCGATGCCGTTGCGAAGACGAATGTCGAACAAACTATCGACAACATTCGCAAGCACAGCCCGGTATTAAAAGAGCTGGAAGATCAGCAGAAAATCATAATTGTTGGCAGCCTGTATCATCTTGATGGCGGCAAGGTCGATTTTTTTGCATCCTGAGCAATAACCGATTGTGTTGAAAAAACGCTCCCCCCAGCGTTATGCCGACGCTGCTGCCCCCTCCCCCTTGCCGCGTTAACGCGGAATATCGCTGCGATTAGCGCTTCCCAAACAGCGTTTTTAATGTATATTTATGCACAAATACCGCATATTGAATTACGCCACTGCCTTAACCCTCGTGTTTAACACCATGAAAACACCGCAATGACGCATATTTAACCAGACAACAACTTCCGTTTCAGAAAAGACAATGAATAAACAATCATCACAGCCCCGCGCCATTTATTACATCGTTGCATTGCAAATCTGGGAATATTTCAGCTTCTACGGCATGCGTGCCCTGCTGATCCTGTATCTCACTAACCAGCTCAAGTACGAAGATAACCATGCTTACGCCCTGTTCAGCGCCTACTGTTCGCTGGTGTACGTCACCCCGATTCTGGGCGGCTACCTGGCGGATAAAGTACTCGGCAACCGAATGGCGGTGATGACAGGCGCCTTGTTGATGGCAATTGGCCATCTGGTACTGGGGGCCAGCGAGATCTCCTCGGCGTTCCTGTATCTGTCGCTGGCGATTATCGTCTGCGGTTACGGCCTGTTTAAATCCAACGTCAGCTGCCTGCTGGGTGAGCTGTATCAGACCGACGATCCGCGCCGCGACGGGGGCTTTTCCCTGCTGTACGCCGCGGGCAACATTGGCTCGATCGTTGCGCCGATTGCCTGCGGGTACGTGCAGCAGGAGTACAGTTGGGCGATGGGCTTTGCGCTGGCGGCGATCGGTATGTTTGCCGGGCTGATCATCTTTATGTGCGGCAAGCGCCACTTCGCGCATACCACCGGGGTCAACAAAGAGGTGCTGTGCGCCAAAAAAATGCTGATGCCGGTCTGGGCGTGGCTGTTAGTGCTGCTGGTGACCGCCCCGCTGCTGATCACGGTGTTGTTCTGGAAAGAGTGGGCCGTGTACGCGCTGATTGCCGCCACCGTCGTCGGGCTGGCGGTATTGTTAAAAATCTACCGTCAGGCGCAGACCCACGAGCAACGTAAGTCCCTGCAGCTGATCGTGGTGATGACCTTTTTCAGCCTTCTGTTCTGGGCCTTCGCCCAGCAGGGTGGCAGTTCAATCAGTCTGTATATCGACCGCTTTGTTAACCGCAATATTCTCGGATACGCCGTGCCGACTGCCATGTTCCAGTCAATCAATGCCTTTGCAGTGATGCTTTGCGGCGTGGTACTGGCATGGCTGGTGAAAGAGGGCGTGAGCGGCAATCGGGTTATCCGCCTGTGGGGTAAATTCGCGCTCGGGCTGGGCTTGATGAGTGCGGGGTTCTGCATTCTGACCTTAAGCGCGCACTGGTCGGCGACCCACGGCCAATCCTCGATGCCGCTGATGGTGCTTGGCCTGGCGGTGATGGGCTTTGCGGAGCTGTTTATCGATCCGGTGGCGATGTCGCAAATCACCCGCATTACGATCCCGGGCGTGACCGGGGTGCTGACAGGCATCTATATGCTGCTTTCCGGGGCGATTGCCAACTATCTGGCCGGAGTGATTGCCGATAGGACCTCGCAGGGAGCCTTTGATGCCTCCGGGGCTATCAACTACTCCATCAACGCCTATATTGATGTCTTCAGCGCCATTACATGGGGTGCGTTAGGGTGTGTCGCCGCGGTACTGGCGATCTTGCTGTACCAGACCTTTAAAGTCAGAACGCGGCCCCTGACTGCCTGATTCAATTATATCTGCCCTCAGCCCAACAAAACGCATTCGTTGTTTTGTTGGGCCACGCCAGCCTGAACCAGCTTTGTTTTTGTACGTATCCCTCTAATCCTTAAAAGCTTGTTAACACCATTATTACACGGCCTGCACAATTCCCAAACACAGTAATGAAACAATATTTCAAAATATCGCTAATTGCGTTTCTTTTGTGATTCAGCTATCAGATACCCCTTAAGCAGCAGTGCTAACATGCAGTTGTATTAATTAATAACGCTAATAACAAAGCACTAAATGATGTATAGCACTCCTAAGGAAAATTCATGGATATCTTGTTAGGGTTGGTCAAAACGCCAGCGGTCATTATTGCGATCGTCGCGTTCCTCGGTTTACTTTTTCAAAAGGCGTCTGTTTCCCGTTTAATTACAGGTACTGCGCTCTCTTTTATTGGCTTTACGATGATAAAAGTGGGCGGCAGTATTCTGATGAAAGTATTAACCGCCTTTAGCTCATTATTCTCAAAGGCCTTTGATATTGTCGGCGTGGTGCCGAGCAACGAAGCAATCATGGCGGCCACTATCGATAAACTGGGGGCAACCGCCGCGTTAATCCTGCTATTCTCGATGATTCTGAACATTATCCTGGCTCGCCTGACTCGATTTAAATTTATTTATCTGTCATTGCATCTGGTTTTATTTATGGCGTTTGCCTTAACCGCCGTATTGATGCAATTTGGATTTAGTAATTATCAGATGGTTATTATCTCTTCGCTGTTAATCGGCACCTATATGGCGGTTTCCCCTTGGGTTCTTAACCGCTTTAGCCGTCAGATTATCGGTTCAGACGAGTACGCCATTTCTCACGCGGCGATCTCTTCTTATATTATTGGCTCTTATATGGGGAAATGGTTCGGTAATAAAAGCACCGACACCGAACACCTGAATATCAGCAATAAGTTCGACTTTATCCGCGAGCCAAACATCGCCACCCTGCTCACCATGCTGGTGCTGCTGCTGATCTCCTGTATTTTTGCGACGACCCCTCAGGTTAAAGATGCCATGACCATGGTGTACGGCGCAGGTGCGGGTGATAAAAATGTGGTCATATTTATCCTTGAGCAGTCCGCGATTTTTGCCTGCGGTCTGTATCTGGCTAAAGCGGGCGTAAACCTGTTTACCGCCGAAATCGTTCCGGCCTTTAAAGGCTTTGCCCGGGTCTTTGCCCCAGGTGCCGTTCCTGCCGTTGATGTAATGGTGTTGTTTACCAAAGCGCCGAACGCCACGCTGATTGGCTTCCTGATTAGCTTCGTGGTGGAACTGGTCTGTATCCTGATCTTCCCGGTTATTGGCCTGCCCATCATTGTTCCGGGGATCATGGCAAGCTTCATCACCGGCGGTGCAGCCGCCATCTTTGGTAACGCCACCGGCGGGTTCCGTGGGGCAGTTATCGCCAGCGGTATCAACGGGTTACTGCTGTGCGTGCTGCCCGCGCTGACGCTGCCGATTTTCTCTCAACTCGGTGCACACGGTGTGACCTTCGCCGACCCGGACTTCACTATTCCATCGCTGATTCTGGACTATATCCTCAGACTCTTCAGCTAAGCGGACAGAGCCAAACCACACCCGGGCGCAGTAGCGGTCCCGGGTTTTGTGTTTTCAGCCTCCCACAACCCCGCGCGGAAAGGGTATAATCCTGACTATCATTTGATGGATCCAGAAGCGACGATGACAAAACTCACATTACAAGAGCAGATGCTGAAAGCCGGCCTGGTCAGCAGTAAAAAAGTGGCGAAGGTGCAGCGCACCGCCAAGAAATCACGCGTGCAGGCGCGTGAGGCCAGAGAAGCGGTAGAAGTGAATAAACAGGCGCAAATCGAACGTGATAAAGCGTTGAGCGAGCAGCAAAAACAGGCCAACCTGGCAAAAGAATATAAAGCGCAGATCAAGCAGCTTATTGAGATGAACCGGATTGTCATTGCCCGGGGCGATATCGGATTTAACTTCACCGATAACAACCTGATTAAAAAAATCTACGTCGACAAGCAGACGCAAACGCAGCTGATCAACGGCCGCCTTGCCATCGCACGTCTGGTTGCTGAGGCGGGCCGCGAGAGCGAATACGCCATCATCCCGGCGGTGGTAGCCAGTAAAATTGCCCAGCGTGACGCGAGCTATATCGTGTTAAGCAGTGAGCTGACTCAGGAAGCGCAGGATGAAGAAGATCCTTATGCCGATTTTGTCGTGCCGGATGACTTGATGTGGTAAGCAGACGAACCACCTCCAACGGAGGTGGTTTTTTATATCCTTAACGCTCGCGGAACGCCTCCGCCTTTGCGCGCAGGATCGGTTTCAACAGATAGGCCAGCACCGTTTTCTTGCCGGTAATGATATCCACCGACGCGACCATTCCCGGAATAATCAATAGCGGTTTCTCATCCGTGCCGAGGTGGTTTTTGTCGGTACGCAGCCGGATGATATAGAAACTTTTCCCGTCTTTGTCCGTCACCGTATCGGGGCTAATCTGCTCCAGTTTGCCCTTCAGCCCACCGTAGATCGTGTAGTCGTAGGCGGTGAACTTCACCGTCGCTTCCTGTCCCGGTCGCAAAAACGCGATGTCCTGCGGGCGAATTTTGGCTTCCACCAGCAGCTGATCGTCAAGCGGGACAATCTCCACCAGGTCGTTACCCGGTTGGATCACGCCGCCGATAGTGTTCACCAGCAGCTGCTGCACCACACCCCGCACCGGCGAGGTCACCAACGTGCGGTTGACCCGGTCGGTGATGGCTTTACCCGAGGCCTGGATTTTGCTGAGATCGGTGCGGGCTTCGTTAAGCTGCCCCAGCGCCTCGCTGCGGTAACGACCGCGCGTTTCGCCCACCTTACTTTCAATCTCTTTGATGGCGGCCTGTGCACGCGGGATCGCCAGAATCACCGAGTCCAGCTGTCCCTGGGTTTCAACCACTCCACGGCGCAGACGCAGCATCTCCACCTTTGAAATCGCACCTTTGGACACCAGCGGCTCAGACATATTGACCTCCTGCTGCTGCAGCGCCAGGCTACGACGGTACTGGTTGATTTTGCTCTGGAAGTCGAGCAGCTCCTGCTGCTTCTGCACCAGCTGTTCGTTCAGGCCGGACAGCTCGCTCTGAATGCGCTTATTGACGCTGGCAAACAGCTCCAGCTCTCCGTTGGCAATATCCGGTGCCTGCTGAGTGATCTCTGGCGTCAGGGTCAGCGAAGCGGCATCGTCAAGCTGGGCGGTCAGACGCAGGATCCGCGCCTCAAGCGCCAGCTTATCGGCCTCGGTCTCCCCGGCGTTAGAACGGAAGCGGGTATCATCCAGGCGCAGCAGCGGTGCCCCGGCTTTCACCACTTCTCCTTCGTGGACGAAGACCTCAGCGATTATCCCCCCTTCGAGGTTCTGCACTTTTTGCAGGCGCGACGAGGGAATAGCCCGCCCTTCGCCGCGCGTCACCTCATCAATATTCGCCAGCGAGGCCCAGAGAATCATCGCAATAAAGAAAGCGAAGATTGCCCACAGGGTCACGCGAACCACGCGTGGGGCGTCATCCAGCAGGGCTTTATTGACCTCATTGGTGGTAAAGGGTGCGGGTTGTTTGTCTCCTGACAGCCAGCTCATCAGGCGGCTAAGCGCATCAACGATTCGCATGAATTTGTCCCTTCTTCAGCGCACTCATCACGCTCTCTTTCGGCCCGTCGGCAATGATTTTGCCGTTGTCGACGATAATCAGGCGGTCCACCAGCGACAGCAGCGACGCACGATGGGTAACCATCAGCAGCGTCTTGTTGGCAATCACCGGTGCCAGCGCCTTTTTGATCAGATCTTCGCTGGTGTTATCCATCGAGCTGGTCGGTTCGTCCATCAGCAGCACAGGAGGGTCGAGCAGTAGCGCGCGCGCCAGCGCCACGGCCTGCCGCTGGCCGCCGGAGAGGCTCATCCCACGCTCGCCCACCTGCATGTTGTAGCCGGACGGATGGCGACGGGCGAACTCGTGTACCCCAGTCAGGGTCGCGGCCCGCAGCATGGTCTCATCGTCCACGTAGCTGGCGCCGTAGACCAGGTTTTCGCGCAGAGTGCCGCTGAACAGGTGAATATCCTGCGGGGCATAGCCGATGTTATGCCGCAGGTCGTGAACATCCAGCTGGCGAATATCAATCCCGTCGATCAACACATTGCCGCCGTCGGGCTGGTAAAAGCCAACCAGCAGCTTTGCCAGCGAGCTTTTACCGGAGCCGCTGCGCCCGATAATCCCGACCTTTTCACCGGGCTGAATCGTCAGTGAGACGTTGGTGAGCGAGGTGTACTGGTTGCCCGGATAGCAGAAGGTCACGTCGCGCAGCTCAATGGACCCGGAGAGGGTTTCGCGCTTCAACGGCACTTCGCCGTCCTGCACTTCCTGCTCCAGATTCATCATTCTGTCGATGGTGGCTTTAGTCATCCGCGCACGCTGGTAGCGGGTGATCAGGCTGCACAGCTGGCCGATGGGCATCATGGCGCGACGGTGCAGCAGGTAGCAGGCAATCAGCCCGCCCATGCTCAGGTTGCCGCCAATAATGATGTACACCCCGGCGACGATAATCGCCACGCCGCTGGCCTGCTGCAGCCACGAGGTAAAGTTCACCGCCACATAGGAGAGCGATTTCACCCGCAGCTCAAGCTTGCTGAGCTGGCCGGTGAGATGCTCCCACTGATACTGGCGCTCGCTCTGGGCGTTATTAATCTTAATGGCATCGAGGCCGGTCAGCGTTTCCACCAGCATCGCCTGACGCTCGTTAGACAGCTGGTAAGTTTTTTTGACCCGCGACATCAGCGGACGCTGGATGAGCCAGTTCACCCCCAGCGCCAGCGGATAGCAGAGCACCGGGATCCACACCAGCGGCCCGCCGATCACCGCGATCACCACCAGAATCAGCAGCGTGAAGGGGAAGTCGATAAAGGCCGTCAGGGTCAGCGACGAGAGGAACTCTCGAATCGACTGGAACTCCTGGAAGTTCTGCGCAAAGCTGCCCACCCGCGGGGGGCGCAGCTTCATCTTCATTCCCAGTAGCCGCTCGAACAGCGCCGAGGAGACCACCAGATCGGTTTTTTTGCCCGCCAGATCGAGGCAAATCCCGCGCAGAATTTTCAGCACAAAGTCGAACACGTAGGCAATCAGGATGCCGATCGACATCACCCACAGAGTGGCAGTGGCCTGGTTCGGTACCACCCGGTCATAGACGTTCATCACAAACAGCGGGGCGCCGAGCGCCACCAGGTTGACCAGGAAACTGGCCACCACCGCATCGAGATACAGGGACTTCGACAGCTTCAGCGTATCCTGGAACCAGGCTTTAGTGCGCGGTAGCGTCGCCGTCGGCTGAGCATCGAATTCATGTTCCGGGGAGATAAAAATCGCCCTGCCGCTGTAATGCTCAGCCAGCGTCTCAGATGAAAACGTAATTTCGCCACCTTCGGTTTCGCTCGGCAGCAGACGTGCCTGCTGCTGCGCATCCCAGCCAATCAGCACCGCAGTCTGGTTGTTTTTCAGCAGCAGGATCGCGGGCAGCGACAGCGCGGTGATGTGCTCCAGCGGACGCTGCACCACCCGCGCCTTGAGCCCTGCCCGTCCGGCGGCGCGCGGGAAAGCGTCCAGCGTCAGGGTGTGGGATCCCAGCGGCAGCCCCGTCGTCAGGACGTTGCGGCTGGTGGCAATGTTGTGCAGTTTGCAGACGATCATCAGCGCGTCGAGCAGCGGATCGTCATGCATTTGCCGGGGATCCTGTCTGAGCGGGGCCTGCGGCGGCGTGTCGGCACGATCCGGGGCGGTAATATCAGGCGTCATTCTGTGCCTCAGTGTTCTGCAGACCGAGGCTGCAGATAAAAAAAGAGAGGGGCGTTACCGGAACCGGAAACACCCCCGTCAGCCTTCGAAGGGCCTATTTTAACTCAGGTAGCTCTGCCTGCGCACGCTGCGCCTGATCGAGCGGCTGCGCGGCTGACGGCGCCTGGATGTTCAGGCTTTTGAGCAGCTCGCCGGTACGGGCGCTGATGCGGTAGGTAGTGAACATGTCGACGAACTGCAGCTCAACGTAGCGGCGCTGGGCGCTGAACACTTCGTTTTCGCTGTCCAGCATATCCAGCAAGGTACGGTCGCCGAGGCTGAACTGCTCCTGGTAAGCGCTGCGCACCGTCACGCTGCGATCGGCATACTCTTTGGCGATCGGCACCTGTTTGGTGGCGTTGTTGAGGGCGTTCCAGGCCAGGCGCAGCTCTTCGTTCAGCTGGCGCTGGGCGTTGTTTTTCACATCCTGGGCCTCTTTCATTTTGTAGGCATAAGAGGTAAGGATCGCCTGATCGCTGCCGCCGTTGTACAGGTTGTAGCGCATGCGCAGCATTGCCTGCCACTCCTGGCTGTGTCCACGCGTACCGTCGATGTTATTGTCCATCGTGCGGCCCACTTCAACGTTCACGTCCGGGTAAAAGCGCGATTTTGCCGCTTCGTACTGCTGGCGGGTGGCTTCCACATCGGCATCAGCCTGTTTCAGCAGCGGGCTGTTTTCCTTCATTACCGAGCGCGCCGCCTCAAGCGAGGCCGGAACCGCGATCTTCGCCGGCATCACCAGCGTGTCAGCCTCTTTACCGGTGACGCTTTCATAGTTGGCGCGAGAGTCTTCGAGATTGGTTTGCTCTGTCAGCAGGTTGTTGCGCGCCTGCGCCAGACGGGCTTCGGCCTGGTCGAAGTCAGCCTGACGGCCAACGCCCTGCTCGGTGCGCAGGCGGATCTGATCGAACACCCGCTCGTGGTTCTTCAGGTTATCTTCGGCAAGCTTGACCATCTGCTGGCGCATCAGCACGTCGAGATAGCTCTGGATCGCCTTCAGGGCGGTATTTTCGCTGGTGTTCAGCACCGTCCAGGCGCGGGAGTTCACCGTCGCTTTCTGGCGGTCGACTTCACTGCTGGTCGCAAAGCCGTTAAAAACGTTCTGGCGCAGGTTGATGGCGGATTCGCTGCGGTGCAGGTCGCGCAGATGATCGCCTGCCGCACGGGTGCTGGCGTTATCGGTCTGTTCCCAGCCGGTACCGGCCGTCACATCCAGCGTCGGCAGATAGCCTCCTTTGGCGGCACGCAGATCCTGATCGGCGGAATAACGGCTGTTGACCGTGGCGTTCACTTCCGGGTGCCACAGCAGGCTGTCTTTTACCGCCTGCTCAAGGGTGGTTGCCTGGCTCTGTGTGACTACCAGCGCCAGCGCTGCACCCATAAAAATCTGACTGTACTGTTTCATCTTGTCGTTTTTTTCCTTCATATCCCTTGATTGTTGGTCAATATCCACCAGAGAAAATCCCATGCGACCGAGGGGAAAATGCATCCTGCGATTTGTACGATCGGACGCTATCCTTCGTCTGACCTGAAATAATCTGGCGGGGGTACGCCGCGCAGTCTCCTGCGCGGCAACCCGGTCAGGAAACTTCTTCCGGTTTAGCGATCAGGCTATCCAGCATCGCTTCGTGACCCGCATCGTAGCTGTCCGCCCCCACCGTCTCACCGCCTTCGGCAGGAACATGTGCGATCTCCGCCGGTCCGTCAGCGCTTTCGCTCTGCGGCCCCGCCTGGATCAGGCTGCTGAGATCGTTATGTTCCTCGTCATGGATGATGTCGTTGAAGTGCAGCTGTTGATCCTGCTCTTCCCCTGACAGCGTGCTGCTGGCGCTATACGCCTGCGCCGTCTGAATGTCAGCATGGCTTTGCTCAGTATCGGCAGCCGTGGTGCTGAACATCAGGTTATCGTCATCAATTAACGATGCGCTGTGATCCCCGGTATCGGCGGTGTGGTCAGCATTGTGGTCAGATTCTTCGCTCTGAGCACCCGCATGGGTCAGCTTGTCGTCATCGCCCTGGCTGGCCATCCGCGCCGCGCTGTGATTATCCGTTTGATTGTCATCATCACTGTGGCTGGCCGTGAGGGCGTTATCGTCGTCATGATCCACCGCGCTATCGCCAGCGTGGTGTTCGCTGACCACCGTTCCCCCCTTCTCGCCATCGAAGGTGAAGTCGGTGTCGTGATGATCGGAGGCGGTGGAGTCCACTTTCAGGGTGATATCATCGAAATCACCCTTCGCGCCCGGAAACTCGGCGCTGACCTGACCGGTATAGTGGGTGGTGTCGTTATCGAAGGTCAGGACGTAGACCTTATTTACCGCGTCATAGGTGGCGTTAACATGATTACCGGTAAAGGTGGCGCCTTCCGGGATCCCGCTCAGGGTGATGCTGTTCAGGTGATCGCTGCTGTCGGAACTTTCGAGGTTAACGTCCAGGTTCAGCGTCACTTTGGTGCTGGAGGTGGTATTGCCGCCGAGGCTGGAAGATGGCCCGTCACCAAAAACAACCCCTTCAATGCCGTTGGCGTTCTGGAAGGGTCCATTCCAGGTGCCATTTTCATAAACGTGAAGGTTATCGATATCGTTGTTCTGGTGGTTCTGCGGATGATCAACACCGGTAACGGTGTAATCCTTCTCGTTACCCTGAACAAAGATATAGTCCTTGCCTGCATCGCCTTCTGGCAAGCCCTGGTTACCGGTAATGCCGTTCAGCGGTTTAAATTCATAGCGGTCGTTCGACCAGTCACCCTGCTGGTAGTAACCGCCCGTATGGTCGCCGACCACAAAGATATCGGTATGTCCTTTACTGCTTTCACCCGCGTTGGCATTGCCACTGCTGGTGTAGTAGTGGATCTGATCCGGGCTTGCGGATTTCGGCACAAAATCGCCCTGGATCTTGCCATCCGGGCTGTCCGGGGTCAGCCAGACGTGCACGTTACTGCCGATCGCCACGATGACACCGTTCTGGATATCGTAGCCGTTCGGATCCCCGCTGCCGCCGTTGATATGGATCACCTTGTCATCTGACGTTTCCGTCGTTTTGCTGCCTGGGGTGACGGTGACGGTCAGTTTTATATCGGCGTCGGCATCGGCATCGGCATCGGCATCGGCATCGGCATCAGAATCAGAATCTGAATCAGAATCAGCGTCGGCATCCGTGTCTGCATCTGCATCTGCATCTGCATCTGCATCAGCATCTGCATCAGCATCTGCATCTGCATCAGCATCAGCATCTGCATCAGCATCAGCATCAGCATCGGAATCTGCATCGGCATCCGCATCAGCATCAGCATCAGCATCAGCATCAGCATCGGCGTCGGAATCAGCGTCGGCATCCGCATCAGCATCCGCATCAGCATCCGCATCAGCATCCGCATCAGCGTCGGCATCCGCGTCGGCATCCGCATCTGCGTCGGCATCAGAATCGGCATCAGAATCGGCATCTGCGTCGGCATCCGCATCCGCATCCGCATCCGCATCCGCATCCGCATCTGCATCTGCGTCGGCATCAGAATCGGCATCTGCGTCGGAATCCGCATCGGCGTCTGCATCTGCATCTGCATCAGCGTCGGAATCAGCGTCTGCATCGGCATCAGAATCAGCGTCGGCATCCGCATCCGCGTCGGCATCCGCATCGGCGTCTGCATCAGAATCGGCGTCGGAATCAGCATCCGCATCCGCATCTGCGTCAGCATCTGCGTCAGCATCTGCGTCGGCATCCGCATCAGAATCAGCATCCGCGTCGGCATCCGCATCAGAATCAGCATCCGCGTCGGCATCTGCATCTGCATCGGCATCAGCGTCCGCATCGGCATCCGCATCTGCGTCGGCATCAG
>Ga0160451_100574_pt1 | contig 18634 bp, 14 predicted proteins | sample HID1975M_E1MG_FD_108270 | JGI IMG/M metagenome (GOLD analysis project Ga0160451, IMG submission 108270) | Enriched soil microbial communities from UW Madison campus, WI, USA - HID1975M_E1 MG | ecosystem: Environmental > Terrestrial > Soil > Unclassified | place: USA: Madison, Wisconsin... | reverse complement strand
CGCCCCGGGATGCTCTCCCCTGCGAGAGATAGAGGGGCCGTCGCCACGGCCCGAGGCAAGGAGAGGCCCGTGGCCCGCTGTCGACGGACGGCGGAGCCGAGCGATGCGCCAGACCCCCAGGGCGCGGCGGCCCCGTCCGGAGCCAGCGCTTTTCCTCCAGGCCCGACAGGCACGGCAGCCCATCCGAAGCCAGTGCTCTTGCTCAAAGCTGGATAGGCGCGACGGCCCCGTCCGGAGACGAAGCTTTCCGCTCCCGACCAGATGCACGGCAACTGCGTCCAGAGCCGCCCGGTGCCCGGGCCAGCATGGAGAAGCGACCCTTGCACCTGCTTCCCTCGATCGGGAGAAGAACCCTTGTTTTCGGAGCGGGGACTTGCTCCGCTCCGGGAAGGTGCAATGCCGCGCGCCGCTACCAGCGTTCTTCCAGCATCCCCGGCCGGCACGCCAGCCACGCGCCGGCGAGCATCACGCCTACGCACACGACCAGGAAGGCGAACGGCAGCCGCCAGCCATGGCTGCTCTCGTGCAGCCAGCCGAACAGCAGCGGCCCCAGGCAGCTCAGCCCGTAGCCCACGCCCTGCATGAAGCCCGACAGCGCGGCCGAACCGGCCGGCGTGCGCGTGCGCAGGTTCACCAGGGTCAGGGTCAGCGGGAAGGTGCTCGGGCCCAGCCCGAGCAGCGACACCCACAGCAGCGGCGCGGCCATCGGCGCCCACAGCAGGCCGGCGAAGGCCGACAGGTGGCAGGCCGCGCACACCGCCACGAAGGGGAAGGGATTGCGCATCCGCGCCGCCAGCGATGGCACGGCCAGCGCGCCGAGCATGCCCAGCGCCGAATACAGCGCCAGCAGCGCGCCGCCACGGGTCGGGCTGGCGCCGGCCTCCACCAGCAGCTTCGGCAGCCAGGTGAACATGGAATAGGTGACCAGCGAAGTCATGCCGAACATCAGCGCCAGGCCCCAGCCCAGCCCGGTGCGCCAGACCCGCCCGCGCGGCGGCGGCGTGGCCAGTTCGGGCGCCTCGTCGCCGGGGACCACGGCGCGGTCGTGGAGCTCGGCCAGAGTGCTGCCGGCGCGCCGTTCGATCCGCAGCACGCCCAGCCACGGCAGCATCGCGGCCGCGGCCAGCAGCGTCCACACGCCCATCGAAACGCGCCAGCCGGCGGCATCGGCCAACGGTACCGCCAGCAGCGCCGGCAGGATCGTGCCGATCTGCAGCACGGTGATGTACAGGCTGCTGACCGGGCCGATGCGGTCGGGGAAATAGCGCTTGACCAGCGGCGGCAGGATCACGTTGCCGATGCCCATGCCCATCAGCGCCACCGCCGAGGCGCCCAGCAGCCCGCCGGTGCCACCGGCCAGCGAGCGCCACAGCAGGCCGGCCGCGGCCAGCGCCATCGACAGCACCGCGGTGCGTTCCAGGCCCAGCCGGTGCGCCAGCCGCGGCGTGGCCACGCCGGCGACCGCGAAGGCGGCGGTGGGCACCATGCCCAGCACGCCGGCCACCGTTGCGCCGAAGCCGAACTCGCCGCCCAGTACGTCCAGCAGCGGCGTCAGCGAAGTGACCGCGGTGCGCAGGTTGAACGCCGACAGCAGGATGCCGGCCAGGACCAGCAGGCGGCCGGAGGTCCGGGCGCGGGTGTCGCAGGAAGAGGTATGCGTCATCGGAAGCGGGATGGGGGAGGAGCCGGAACCGTGGTCCGTCTGGCAGGGAAAACCGGCGCGGGCCCGGCTTTTTCCAGCGCATGGAATCGATATCCGGAGAGGCGGGGCTCGAACATGCAGGGGCCCCGCCCGGGCGCGGAACATGGATCGGTCCTGTTCCGGGGGCCGCATCGGCAACGCGGGTGTGTTCGGGTTCGGGGCCGGTCAGGATAGCGCAGCGGTGGCGGATGCCCGTGCCTGCCCATCGGACGGTGTGGTCCGGATCTGCAATGCCGTCGCCGGCAGTCGCGCCGGGGACGAACCCGGTCCGCAGGACCGGCACTGATGGAGATGGTCTCAGCCAGCGAATCCGGACTCTTCGATCACCTCGTCCTCGTAGTCCACGAAACGGTCGAGGTCCAGCGTATCGAGCCGCAGCCGCTGCGCCGCCGAAGAGAACGCCATGGTCGCCAGCACCCGCTGCGGGTCGCGGGCCCAGGGCGGGATGTAGGTGGGGGCGGCAATGAGGCCGGTCTCGCGGTACGGGGCCAGGGTGATCGCGTCGGCCGTCGTCACGCGGCCGGCGAACAGCATCGGAAGCAGATCGCCGCGTCCTTCCTGCAGCGCCTTGCGGATGAAGACATGGATGAGCATCACCCCTTCCAGGTACGCGCCGTCCTTGGTGAAGCAGGCGCCGCCACGGACATCGCCGCCGCGGAACACGCGTGCCGCGCTGCGGTAGCTCTCGACCTCGCTCTGGCCTGCCGCCAGGAACCCGCGGAACACCTCGATGAAATCCGCGCCTTCCAGCGCCCGCTTGACCATCACCACGCGCAGCGCGATGCGCCGCAGCCGCGCGATGTCGATGGCGCCGGTGATGATTTCGGAGAAGGTGGCCAGTCCCTCCTGCGTGCGCGTCGTGCGCGGCGCGCCCAGGCCGAGCGTCCTGAGGTGCGGCTGATGGCGGCCATTGAGCGAGGTCAGCGTGTGGATGAAGGCCTCGTGCTCGGCGAGCTGCGCCAGGTCCCGCTCCGAGAACAGGGCGTTGGCGCGCAGTGCGATGCGTTTGCTGCTCGCGGCGGCTTTCGAGGACAGGTCGGGGTCCAGGACCACGTCCACGACGTCGTGCTGGAATATCGGGCCGATGCGCTCGCGCAGGCGTTCGGCGAACTGCCCGGCAGGGATGTCGAAGACGACCGGATCGAGCAGGCGGTGGTCGACCAGTTCGTCGGTGATGGCGAGCATCTCCTGCGCGCTGTCGGCGTTGGTCACCTCCTGGCTCCGGTAACGGAAATCCGGCCGCCCGTACAACAGGGCCGAGCAGCGCGTGAACTCCATCGTGCCGATGCCACCCAGCATGCGTGCGGCGACCAGGTAGCTCCAGGCGTTCTTGAACAGCCAGTGGCCGACCGGATGGCCGCGATCGATCCTTCGCATCAATGCCTGCAGCGCATCGATCTCGCGGGTCAATACGAGCGGGGCGCTGGCGGGCCGGGGCAGTTCGGGCGCGCCCCGCCGCCATGAATCGAGGAACCGGTCCTCCAGTTCGACCGGCCAGTTGATCGCCTTGAGGACCCGGATTTTCCGGCCCACAGCGACAAGCGCCGCATCCCACTCGAGAAGATCTTCCACCTGCGGATCGTGCGATGGCGCTGCAATCGCTGTCACGGTGCCTGCCTCCGGGTCGAACGGCGCCGCCGGGCCATTGTGCGTCAGTAAATACCGCCGCCTGTTGGCGTGTGTTACGGGTTCGTATACCCGGCGCGTCATCCGCTATGCGTCGGGCTGCCGCGAAGGAGCCGGCTGCCCCCGTTGGAACCCTGCGGGCAGCAAAAAACCGCCTGTCGGCGGTTTTTTTCTTAACACCTTGATTCCAATGGTCGGGGAGACAGGATTCGAACCTGCGACCTCTACGTCCCGAACGTAGCGCTCTACCAGCCTGAGCTACACCCCGACAAGGCCGCGCATGATACTGGATCGGTGGCGTCCGGGGCAAGGATGGGACCGGTTTTTCCTGCGTCCGCCGGCACGGGGCCGGCTGCGCGGCGGCTCCATTCAGCCGGCGGGCGGCGACGCATCATGTGGATCGCGTTATTCCCCGGGCTTGGCCGCCGAGCTGGCGGCTTCCGACGAGGCCCGGCGGGCGAGCACCGCTTCGCGATGGGCGATGTAGGCATTGGCGCCCAGGATCACCAGCGCGCCCAGCAGGGTCCAGCGGTCCAGCGTTTCGTCGAACAGCAGCCAGCCGAACACCGCCACGATCGGCAACTGCATGAAGCTGATCGGAGTCAACGCCGAGACCTCGCCCAGCTTCAGCGCCCGCGTCCACAGCATGTGCCCGCCGGTGCCGAAGAACCCGGCGGCCACCACCCACAGCCAGGCGATGCCCTGCGGCCACTGCCACACGCCCAGCGCCGGCAGCAGCGACATCGGCACCCACAGCAGGGTGGTGTAGATGACGATGCGGTCGGCCGGCTCGGTGGCCGACAGCTGCTTGATCTGGATGGCGACGATGCTCGACAGCAGCGCGGCCAGCAGCGCCACCAGCGCGCCGCCGCTGAAGTCCGTGCCGCCCGGGCGCACCACCAGCAGCACGCCGACGAAACCCAGGCCCACCGCGATCCAGCGGCGCGCGCGCACCTGCTCGCCCAGCAGCGCGGCGGCGGCGATGGTCACGAACAGCGGCGTGGAATACGACAGCGCCACCGCCTGCGCCAGCGGCAGGTGGCCGATCGCCCAGAACCCGGCGAGCATCGAGCAGATGCCGACCAGGCAGCGGAACAGGTAGCGCGGGAACTGGGTGGTGCGCAGCAGGCCCGGTCCGTGGCGCAGCAGCAGCGGCAACGCGGCCAGCAGGCCGAAGAAGTTGCGGAAGAAGGCGATCTCGAAGGTGTGCAGGCTGGCCGAGGCCAGCCGGATCGACACCGCCATCATGCCGAACAGCACCGTGCTGCCGAGCATCAGGCGCGCGGCGCGCCAATGGGTCGGCAGGGGTGCGGCGGTGCCCACTTCCTACCAGTCCGCGCCGACGATGCGCGGTTCCGGTTCCAGTTCCACGCCGAAACGTTCGCGCACCGAAGCGGCGATGCGCCGCGCCAGGTCCAGCAGCTGCAGGCCGCTGGCGTGGCCGTGGTTGACCAGCACCAGCGCGTGCGCAGCGGAGACGCCGGCATCGCCGTCGCGCCTGCCCTTCCAGCCGCAGGCATCGATCAGCCAGGCGGCCGAGAGCTTGCGCGTGCCGTCGCCATCGCCGGGGAACACCGGCAGGCGCGGATGGAGTTCCTGCAACGCCAGCGCCTGCGCCGCCGGCACGATCGGATTCTTGAAGAAGCTGCCGGCATTGCCGATGACCGCCGGGTCGGGAAGCTTGCGCCGGCGGATGCGGATCACCGCCTCGGCGACGTCGCGCGCCGAGGGCGTGCGCACCTCCATCGCCGCCAGTTCCTCGCCGATGCCGGCGTACTCCAGCCGCGGCGGCGCGGCGCCGGCCGCGCCTTCGCGCGCCAGTTCCAGTTCCACCGCGGTGACGATCCAGCGACCGGGCTGGCGCTTGAACACGCTGTCGCGGTAGCCGAAGGCGCAGGCGGCGCGGTCCAGGCGCAGCATGCGCGCGGCCTCGCGGTCCCAGGCTTCCACCGCGAGCACGCGTTCGCCGACCTCCACGCCGTAGGCACCGATGTTCTGGATCGGCGCGGCGCCGGCGCTGCCGGGGATCAGGGCCAGGTTCTCCAGTCCGCACAGGCCATGCGCCAGGCTCCACATCACCAGCCCGTGCCAGTCGGCGCCGGCCTCGGCGCGCACGGTCACGCGGTCGCCGTGGTCGGCGGCGAGGGCGATGGCGGACGCGCGCAACGCCAGCACCACGCCCGGCGCGTCGCCGGCGAACAGCAGGTTGCTGCCGCCGCCGAGCGGCAGCAACGGCAGGCCGCGGACCTGGCCCAGGTCCAGCGCCTCGGCCAGCGAACCGGTGTCGTTGACCTCCAGCAGCCACGGCGCGCGCGCGGCGACCCGGAAGGTGTTGCGCGCGGCCAGATCGGCATCGTGCAGCAGGCGGAACAGGGCGGTCATGCCGGCGCGCCCGCGCGCGGCGCACCCGATGGGGCGAGGTTCATGCGTCGGGATTCATGCGTGCCGGATCGCATCGCGCGGCCGATGCGGCATGGCTCATGCCGAGCCCGCCGTGCCGCGGCTGGGCGATTCCTTGCGCCGGCGCATCGCGTCGATGCATTCGCCGACCAGTTCCGGGCCGCGGTAGACCAGGCCGGTGTAGCACTGCACCAGGCTGGCGCCGGCGGCCATCTTGGCCACCGCGTCTGCGCCGGAGAGAATGCCGCCGACGCCGACCAGCGGGATCGATTCGGGCAGACGCGCGCGCAGCCGGCGCAGCACCAGCGTCGACTGGCCCAGCAGCGGCGCGCCGGACAGGCCGCCGATCTCGTGCGCATGGCGGTGGCCCTGCACCGCGGTGCGGGCCACGGTGGTGTTGGTGGCGACCACGCCGTCCACGGCCAGGTCGGACAGCACGCGCGCGGCGGCGTCGATGTCCGGATCGCTCAGGTCCGGTGCGATCTTGACCAGCACCGGTACGCGCCTGCCATGGCGCGCGGCCAGCCGTTCCTGCGCCTCGCGCAGGGCGCCGACCAGGCGGCGCAGCGACTGCTCCTCCTGCAGTTCGCGCAGGCCGGCGGTGTTGGGCGAGGAGATGTTGACGGTGATGTAGTCGGCCAGCGGGTAGACTCGCTCCAGGCAGTACAGGTAGTCGCTGGCGGCATCCTCGTTGGGCGTGTCCTTGTTTTTGCCGATGTTGATGCCCAGCAGGCCGCCCTTGCGGCTGGCGCGCCCGACGTTGCGTACCAGCGCGTCGACGCCGTCGTTGTTGAAGCCCAGGCGGTTGATCAGGGCCTCGTCGCCGACCAGGCGGAACATGCGCGGCTTCGGATTGCCCGGCTGCGGGCGCGGGGTCACCGTGCCGACCTCGACGAAGCCGAAACCCAGCGCCAGCAACGCGTCGACGTGCAAGCCGTTCTTGTCCAGGCCGGCGGCCAGGCCGACCGGGTTGGGGAACGCCAGCCCCAGCAGCTTGGTCGGCAGCGGGGCGCGCGGGCGCGCGAGCAGGCCGAGGGTGCCGCTGCGCCAGGCCAGGTCCAGCGCCTTCAGGCCCACGCCATGGGCGCGCTCGGCGTCCAGGCCGAACAGGAAGGGGCGGGCGAGGGAGTACATCGTGCGCGCGCCCTCAGGAATTGAGATGGGCGACCCAGGCCAGGCCGCCCAGGAACGCGAACAGCACCACGATGCCGATCACCCAAAGGGCCACCGCCACCCAGCCCAGCACCAGCCCGGCGATGGCCAGGCCGTCGCCGTCGAGTTGCCCGTTGCTGCGGCGGATCTCGGCGCGGGCCATGTGCCCGGTGATGATGGCCACGATCGTGCCGATGAACGGAATCAGGCTCCAGCCGAGGATGCCGGAGACGAGGCTGGCGACGGCGAGGGAGCTGGTTTTGCGGATCTGGTCCATGGAAGCGGTTCCTGTCGGGGGGCAGGTGGACTCGGCGGGACCGCCGCGGGGGAGCGGCCGGTCGGCGGGACGTGATTATTCCAGAACGCGGCAGCGGCCGTACGCCGGGCTAGGGCATGCGGCCGTGGCGCAACGCATGGCTCCATTCCGGCCGACCCCCGGCGGCGGCCCGCTGCGCGGCCTCCCCGAAGCCGTAGGGCACCGCCAGCAGTTGCGCTTCCCAGCGGCCATGACGGCGTTCCAGCAGCGCGTAGCGCGCATCCGGGGACCCGGTGCCGACGCGATGCGGAACCGGGCGTCCGGTGGCGAACGCGGGCAGGCCGACGCTCCCGGGATTGCAGGCCAGGCGGCCGTCGGCCAGCCGCAGCTGCCGCGGCGTGTGCGAATGGCCGCACAGCACCAGCGCCGCGTCGCCGGCCAGCGGATGCTCCAGCCGGCGTGCGACGGTGGCCGGATCGGCGGCGACGGTCGCCGGCGGGGCGATGTCCTCGAGCAGGTACTCCAGGTCGCTGCCGGGCGTGCCATGGCACAGCAGCACCTCGTCGATGCGCAGCAGCGGCGGCAGCGCGTGGAGCCACTCCAGTTGCGCCGGCGCCAGTTCCCGCCGGGCGTTGGCGTCGGAGGCGGCCAGCGCGGCCGGCTCGCCGAGCAGCTGCCGCTCGTGGTTGCCGGCGATGGTGGGCAGGTCCAGCGGCTGCAGCCGTTCCAGCGTTTCCCGCGGCCACAGCGGGCCGGAGACGATGTCGCCGAGGTTGACGGCGACATCGCAGCCGCGGCGCGCGACGTCGGCCAGCACCGCCTCCAGCGCCGGCAGGTTGCCGTGGATGTCGGAGAGGGCGGCGATGCGCATGGAGGCGGGATGCTCAGCCCGGCATGCCGGCGAAGATCCGGGTGTCGTAGTCGAAATCGACGTGGCCGTCGATGGCGGTGGCGGCGAACAGCCGCTCCAGCGCGGCCAGCATCGGCGCGTGCCGCGGATGGCCGGGCCCGGGCGCGTAGGACGAGGAGAGCAGCCGTCCGCGCAGGCCGTCCAGGTCCAGCCGCTGCGAATGCGGGAAGCGCGCCATCGCGCGCAGGCCGTCGCCGAACCAGCGGCGCATGTGGTCGTCGTCGCCGTAGCGCTCGGAGACGCTGGAATAGTCCAGGCCGTACTCCAGCAGCAACCGTTCGTAGCCTTCCAGGAACGGCGTGCCCGCCAGGCGGCGCGAGTTCCAGTAGACCGCCACCCGCCCGCCGGGGCGCAGGATCCGCCGCCATTCGGGCTTGACCGCCTGCTGGTCGAACCAGTGGAACGCCTGCGCCGCCGAGACCAGGTCGATGCTGGCATCGGCCAGCGTGGTCGCTTCGGCGCGGCCGTCCACGGCGGAGAAGCGCGCGTCGCCACCCAGCCACTCCACCGCGGCCTGGCGCATCGCCGCGTTGGGTTCCACCGCGACCACGTCGTGGCCGGCATCCAGGAACAGCTTCGAGGAGATGCCGGTGCCGGCGCCGATGTCGGCCACGCGCCAGGACGGGTCCACGCCCAGCCCGTCGCGCAGCCAGCGCAGCAGCGCGGGCGGGTAGTCGGGCCGGTAGCGGACGTAGTCGGCGACGCGGTCGCTGAAGCGGGTGGTCGGCGAGAGGTCGCTCACGGTCGTGCGGCGCGGGTGCCTACAGATCGAACCTGATGCCCTGCGCCAGCGGCAGCGAGTCGGAGTAGTTGATCGTGTTGGTCTGCCGGCGCATGTAGACCTTCCACGCGTCCGAACCGGATTCGCGGCCGCCGCCGGTGTCCTTCTCGCCGCCGAAGGCGCCGCCGATCTCCGCGCCGCTGGTGCCGATGTTGACGTTGGCGATGCCGCAGTCGCTGCCGGCCGCCGACAGGAAGCGCTCGGCCGCCTTCAGGTTCTGGGTGAAGATCGACGACGACAGGCCCTGCGGCACGCCGTTCTGCATCTCGATCGCGTCGTCCAGATCCGCGTACTTCATCACGTACAGGATCGGGGCGAAGGTCTCGTGCTGCACGACTTCGTCGCTGTTCTCCAGCCCGGTGACGATGGTCGGCAGGACGAAGTGGCCGGGGCGGTCCAGCGCGGTGCCGCCGGCCTCGACGGTGCCGCCGGCGGCCTTGGCCTTCTCGACAGTGGCCAGGAACTGTTCCACCGCTCCGCGGCTGTTGAGCGGACCCATCAGGTTGGCGGTGTCCAGCGGGTCGCCGATCTTGCCTTCGACCTGCTTGTAGGCCTTGACCAGCGTTTCCAGCACGCCGTCGTAGATCGATTCGTGCACGATCAGGCGGCGGGTGGTGGTGCAGCGCTGGCCGGCCGTGCCGACGGCGCCGAACACGATGCCGGGAATCGCCAGCTTCAGGTCGGCGCTTTCGTCGAGGATGATCGCGTTGTTGCCGCCCAGTTCCAGCAGGCAGCGGCCCAGTCGCCGGGCGACCTTGACCGCGACCTCGCGGCCGACCTGGGTCGAACCGGTGAAGCTGATCAGCGGGATGCGCCGGTCCTCGACCAGCTTTTCGGCCAGCGCGGTGCCGGCGTCGTTGACCAGGAAGAAGATGTCGGGGAAACCGCCTGCCTTGAGCGCGGCGTTGCAGATCTTCAGCGAGGCGATCGCGGTCAGCGGAGTCTTGTTGGACGGCTTCCAGATGCAGACGTCGCCGCAGATCGCGGCCAGGAACGAATTCCACGCCCACACCGCGACCGGGAAGTTGAACGCGCTGATGATGCCGACCAGGCCCAGCGGGTGGTACTGGTCGTACATGCGGTGGCCGGGGCGCTCCGAATGCATGGTGTAGCCGTAGAGCATGCGGCTCTGGCCCACGGCGAAGTCGGCGATGTCGATCATCTCCTGCACTTCGCCGTCGCCTTCGGCCTTGCTCTTGCCCATCTCCAGCGCGACCAGCGAGCCGAGCGCGTCCTTGTGGGCGCGCAGCGCGTCGCCGCACAGGCGGATCGCCTCGCCGCGGCGCGGGGCCGGGACCGTGCGCCACGCCTTGAACGCGGCCTGGGCGTTGGCGACCACGGTCTCGTAATCGGCCTCGGAGGTGGCCAGGACCTCGGCGATGACCTCGCCGGTGGTCGGGTTGGCCGGGCGCAGCACGCCGGCGCCGGTGGCGTCGGACCAGCTGCCGTTGCCGAGGTAGGTGCCGGAATTGGTGGCGCCAAGGCCCAGGGCCTTGAGCAGGGAAGCGGACATGGAATCTCCTGAGAATGGTGCGGGCCGGTGGCCCGGAGTCGCGCCGCGGGTGGGGGACGGCGGCGTCTCGATGCGTGGGGCGATTCTAGCAAACGGGCCCTTGGCCCCCGCCGCTGGCCCCGCCGCTGGCCCCGCCACGCGTCGCCCGGCTTGGGCCCTGCGCAGGCGCCATGCGACAATCCGCGCCCTGGCCCCGTAGCTCAGCTGGATAGAGCGGTCGCCCATATCGGGCCCGCTACAAGCAGCGGCCCTTAAAGATTCCAGGCAATGCACTGAATTCAAAGAAGTTCTGTGCAATGGCTGTGGATGTGAGCCTGTGCGACGTGCGGGCTCTTGCAGAGGACTCGCCCCAGTACCGTCCCTGCTGTGAGCGTTGCCTGCGGCGGGAAACTTCGCCCACCAGCGCGTGTGGAAATGGGGTGCATAGATGGGTAATCGGGACCACTTAAATCAATCGAAGGTCGTCGTTTTTGCCAGTGACGTGGGGCAAAACGTCTATGAGCATCCATGCCTCTATCCATGCTTTGACTTGGAGCGAAAGATCTTCCTTCTATGGGGTGCGCCGCTGGGTGTTGTGGTTCCTGCCGAGGTGTCTCCTTCTTCATTCGAGGTTCGTCAGAGCGGTGTTTGGTTAGTATTCGATCGTTTGTCCGATGCCGAGGTCTTCGCGAAGGTGCTGATGTCCGCTGCGAAGGATTTCGAGGACCTTTGCAGTCGACCTATGGACTAAAGCTTGAGATCGACTCTCGGCTGCTGGGGACTCAATTCCGCCTGTCGCGCCGATCAGTTTGCGGGATCGACGTTACCGTGGTTCGTCCGACTGCCCGATGGACTCGGCATAATGGGGCTGGGAACTATATAGTTGGGGTGGGCGATGAACTACGCGCGCAGAATGCTGGCTGTCCTGTTGGCTGTCCTTCCCTCAGTGGCCATGGCCAACGTTTTGGTCCAGAAGGGGGACTTGAAAGGGATGCCTTCGGTGCTGGTGGTAATCACCGGGAACATCACAGCCAATGACAGCGCCGAGTTGACGCGGCAACTGCAGGACGTTTCTTCCGACCGCTTCGCCCATCGCATGGCCTTCTTGGGCTCCCCTGGCGGCGATGTTGGATCCGCCATGGCAATGGGGAAGGAGTTGAGGCGTGTGGGCTTCGATGCCTACGTGCCAGCAGACATGCAATGCATGAGTTCCTGCATCTACCTGCTGGCCGCTGGTAAGAATAAGACGGTGATGGGTCCGGTCGGAATTCATCGCCCATACTTCACCGAGACCGCCAATGTCGCCGAGCAATACAAGCTACTCATTGACGAGTCCCGAGCCTACTTCGCGCGATTGAATATTCCCGAACGCTTGGCGGATGACATGTTCAGCACGCCGCCCTCCGATATGAGGATACTCACAGCAACTGAGTTGCGGTCCTACCGGCTGGACCAACCTGACATCGTTGATGACGAAATCAAACAGCTGGAAATGGCGCGCGAATTCGGCGTGGAGCGCTCAACCATGGTCCAGTTCAATGCCGATATCAATGCGATGTGCACCCGGTTCAAGGGTGATGCATTGTCCATGAGGGATTGCATGTGCGACGTATCGCAATCATATCCAGAGCCCATGCAGAAGGTGGCGTGCTCCACGCGATCGGGAGCGAAGTAGCAATGACCAGTCCGCAGCGCACTATCTTCATCCTGGGATTGCTGGCTTTGGCTGTTGCCCTGATCTGGGTGCCGTACAGCGCCACACTGGATTTCGGACGGTTCGCTGTCACTGCCCCAGCAGGCTACGCGACGATTTTCAGCTGGCCCACGAATAATGTGTGCGCCCAGTCCATCATCGACCAGACGCAAACCTTTGATTTCAAGGCCATCAAGGGGGACTGCCAGATTAGTATCGACGCCACCCGTTTGGCCCTGACCCTCGGTGCCCTTGTGGCCGTGACCTCGGCGCTGTTTCTAGTTGCTGGCAGGCGTCGAGTGCAGCAGGGATGATCGACCGTATGGTGGTGCGTGGATAGGTTGTGTGAAAAGCCTCGCTGGTGGACCTGATCCTTCTTGGGTGTCGTCGCGAGCATGAGCTATCCTATGCCTCTTGAGAGAATGGCCCCGTAGCTCAGCTGGATAGAGCGGTCCCCTCCTAAGGGACAGGTCGTGCGTTCGAATCGCGCCGGGGTCACCAGTCCAGCCATCAGCCGCCTCGCGGCCAAGTCCGGGACCTGCGGAGGCCCGCGCGCAGGCCTCCGGGCCCTGGGCACCCCCTGAGCGTTGCGCGCGACCACAAAAATCGGACACCCCCGTGGCAAAGACTCGCCTGCCAGTTCCAGAGACTCGCTCGCGAGTGGCAAAGACTCGCCCGCGAGTCATGAACACTCGCGCGCCAGTGTTTTCCATGCGCGCGCGAATGGAAATCGGCGACACGCCAGTTCGCGCAACTCGCGCGCCAGTTCCAAAGACTCACGCGCCGGTCAAGATGACTCATGGGCGAGTCAGAATGACTCGGTCGCCAGTCAAAATGACTCACGCACGAGTCAAAATCGCTCACGCGCCAGCTCCAGGCACGCACGCGCCGGTTCCAGGCACTCACGCGCCAGCTCCAGACATCCGCGCGTGGATGCCTGGCAGTGGTGCCTGGCCACCCGCAGCCGGCATGCCGGGCGCCGATGCCCCCGCGCCGGCCACGGCTGGGGCGGCCCCGGATTCCGCTAACTGTTTCTCCCGCAACGGAAAAATTCCGCGGATGATGCGCCGCAGCGCTTGACAGCCCCCGCCGGCATCGTGTCCTCTTGGCACCCATGTCGAAGATGAACGCCAACGCCTGCCAGCGTCCGCCCACCGGGCGGCGGCACGCCTGCGCGGTCGCGACCGGCATTACCACCATTACCGCCACCGGCATTACCCGCCCGGTGCGGTCCGTCGTCTTCGTGTAACCCGCGAAACCACGGCCCCGCACCTGGATCAGGTCGCGGGGCAACCCGCCACCGGATGCACGCGCGGGGCCTCCACCACCGAGGTCCTCCATGCCGTCGCACGCCGTACCCGCAACCGCAACCGCTTCCGCCGCCGCCCCGGCACCCGCGCGCACCGTCGTGCACAAGTTCGGCGGCACCTCGGTGGCCGATGCCGAACGCTACCGCCACGTCGCGCGCCTGCTGCTGGCACGCGAGGAACAGGTGCAGGTCACCGTCGTCTCGGCGATGAAGGGCGTCACCGACGCGCTGATCGAGCTGGCGCAGCAGGCCGCGGCCACGCCCGTCGACGCGGCGATCCCCGACTGGCGCGAGCGCTGGCACGAACTGCGAGCGCGCCACCGTGGCGCGGCGGTGGCGCTGCTCGACGAGCACGCCGGGCCGGCGGTGGAATGGCTGGACCAGCGCTTCGACGAACTGGCCCAGGTGCTGGCCGCGCTGAGCGTGATCGGCGGCCTGCCCGACGAGGTCCTGCAGCGGGTGCAGGGGCAGGGCGAGGTCTACTCGGCGCGGCTGCTGGGCGAACACCTGCGTGCGCTGGGCGCGGACTGCGCCGTGCTCGACGCGCGCGACGTGCTGGTGGTCAGCCACGGCGAGCTGGGCGTGGACGTGGACTGGGACCTCAGCGCGCAGCGCCTGGCGCGCTGGCGCCAGGCCAACCCGCAGCCGCGGGTGGTGGCCACCGGCTTCGTCGCCCGCGACGCGGAGGACCGGATCACCACCCTGGGCCGCAACGGCAGCGACTATTCCGGCGCGATCTTCGCCGCCCTGTTCGAGGCCGACGAACTGCACATCTGGACCGACGTCGACGGCGTGCTCTCGGCCGACCCGCGGGTGGTGCCCGAGGCGGTGCAGCTGGAATCGCTCAGCTACGACGAGGCCTGCGAACTGGCCTACTTCGGCGCCAAGGTCGTGCATCCGCAGACCATGTCGCCGGCGATCGAACGCGGCCTGCCGATCATCATCCGCAACACCTTCCAGCCCGACCACCCGGGCACGCGCATCACCGCCGAGCGCGACTTCAACGGCCCGGTGAAGGGCCTGACCCTGAGCCCGAACCTGTCGCTGGTGAACCTGGAGGGCACCGGCCTGATCGGCGTGCCGGGCACGGCCGAGCGCGTGTTCGCTTCGCTGCGCACCGCCAGAGTGTCGGTGGTGATGATTTCGCAGGGTTCCTCCGAGCATTCGATCTGCTGCGTGGTCAAGCAGGAGGACGCCGACCGCGCCCAGGCCGCGCTGGTCAACGCCTTCGCCCACGAACTGACCGTGGGCCAGGTGCAGCGCGTGCAGCAGGTGCCGGGGATCAGCGTGCTGGCCGCGGTCGGCGACGGCATGGCCGGGCAGCCGGGCGTGGCCGCGCGCCTGTTCGAGTCGCTGGGGCGGGCGCAGGTCAACATCCGCGCCATCGCCCAGGGCTCGTCCGAGCGCAACATCTCGGTGGCCGTGGACAGCGACCACGCCACCCGCGCGCTGCGCGCCGCGCATGCCGGGTTCTGGCTGTCGCCGCAGACCTTCGCGGTGGGCGTGATCGGTCCGGGCAACGTCGGCGGCACCCTGCTGGACCAGCTGCTGGCCGCGCGCGCGGGCCTGCTCGAACGCACCCACCTGGACCTGCGCCTGCGCGCGATCGCCTCGCGCAAGCGCCAGCTGCTCGACGTGCGCGGGATCCAGGACGACTGGCGCAGCCGTTTCGAGGCGGAGGCCGAACCGGCCGACCTGGACCGCTTCACCGCGCAGCTGCTCGACTCGCACCTGCCGCACGTGGTCATCGTCGACTGCAGCGCCAGCCCGGAAGTGGCCGACCGCTATCCGCAGTGGCTGGCCGCCGGCATCCACGTGGTCACGCCCAACAAGCAGGCCGGCGCCGGTCCGCTGCAGCGCTTTCTGGACATCCGCGAGGCGGCCGCCGCCAGCGGCGCGCGCTTCCGCTACGAGGCCACCGTCGGCGCCGGCCTGCCGGTAATTTCGACCCTGCGCGACCTGCTCGATACCGGCGACACGGTCACCTCGATCGAGGGCATCCTCTCCGGCACGCTGGCCTGGCTGTTCAACCGCTACGACGGCAGCGTGCCGTTCTCGCAGCTGGTCGCCGAGGCGCGCGCACTGGGCTACACCGAGCCGGATCCGCGCGACGACCTGTCCGGGACGGACGTGGGCCGCAAGCTGGTGATCCTGGCGCGCGAGGCCGGGCGCGAACTGAGCCTGGAGGACGTGCGGGTCGAGAGCCTGGTGCCCGAAGCGCTGCGCCAGGCCAGCGTCGAGGACTTCATGGCGCGGTTGCACGAGGTCGACGCGGCGTTCGCGGCGCGGCTGGATGCGGCCCGGGCCGCCGGCAAGGTGCTGCGCTATGTCGCCCGGCTCGACGCCGACGGCCGCGCCAGCGTCGGCCTGGTCGAGCTGCCGCGCGAACACGCCTTCGCCAACCTGCGCCTGACCGACAACATCGTCCAGTTCACCACCCGCCGCTACTGCGACAACCCGCTGATCGTGCAGGGCCCGGGCGCCGGTCCGGAGGTGACCGCCGCGGGGGTGTTCGCCGACCTGCTGCGGGTGGCCGCCGGCCGCGGAGCGCGCCTGTGAGCGCAAGTTCCGCAGCAGCGCAGCGGCAGGCGACCGCGTTCTCGCCGGCGTCGGTCGGCAACGTCGCGGTCGGCTTCGACATCCTCGGCCATCCGCTGGCCGGGGTCGGCGACACCGTGACCGCGCGGCGCATCGCCGAACCGGAGGTGCGCATCGCCGCGATCCGCGGCGCGCCGTTCCCGCTGCCGCTGGAGGCGGCGCGCAACACCGCCGGCGCGGCGCTGCTGGCGATGCGGCAGGCGCTGGCGCTGCCGTTCGGGTTCGAGATCGAGATCGACAAGGGCATCGCGCTGGGCTCGGGCATGGGCGGTTCGGCCGCGTCCTGCGTGGCCGCGCTGGTGGCGGCCAATGCGCTGCTCGATGCGCCGCTGTCCCGGCAGGCGCTGTATCCGTTCGCACTGGCCGGCGAGGCGGTGGCCAGCGGCGGCCGCCACGGCGACAACCTCGGGCCGATGCTGCTCGGCGGACTGGTGCTGGCCACCGCCGACCGGCTGGTGCGCATTCCCGTGCCGGAGCGATGGCACAGCCTGCTGGTGCATCCGGAAGCGGTGCTGGAAACGCGCCGCGCGCGCGAAGCGCTGCAGGGCAGTTACGAGCTGAAGGAGTTCGTCGCGCAGAGCGCCAACCTGGCGCTGGTCCTGGCCGGTTGCCACGCCGGCGACGCGGACCTGGTCCGCGCCGGCCTGCGCGACGTGCTGGTCGAACCGCGCCGCGCGCCGCTGGTGGCCGGCTTCGATGCGGCCAAGGCGGCGGCGCTGGATGCCGGGGCGCTGGGCGCGAGCATCTCCGGCGCAGGGCCCAGCGTGTTCGCCTGGTTCGAAACGCGCGAGCGCGCGCAGGCCGCCGCGCCGCTGGTGCAGGCTGCGTTCGCCGGCGCCGGCTTCGACAGCCAGGCCTGGGTCTCGCCGGTGGACAGCCCGGGGGCCCATCTGTTGTAGAGCGCCAATGAACGCCAAGAAACATCACCGACGTCGTCCCGGCGGATGCCGGCCCAGCGACCCGGACTTCATACGGACCGGCAGGTGCCGTTGAAGTCGCTGGGTCCCGGCATCCGCCGGGACGACGGATCGGAAAGACTCCCTTCGGAATCACGGAACCAATGAACTTCATCTCCACGCGCAACAACGCCCCCGCCGCCAGCCTCAGCGACGCCATCGCCGCAGGGCTGGCGCCCGACGGTGGCCTGTACGTGCCGGCGAAGCTGCCGGCCGGCCGCGACCTCGTGCCTGGCGACAGCCTCGCCGCGACGACCACGGCCCTGCTGGCGCCGTTCTTCGACGGCGATGCGCTGGCGCCCGAGCTGGCGGCGATCTGCGCCGAGGCCTTCGACTTCCCGGTACCGCTGAAGCCGCTGGCCACGCCGGGCGACCACGTGCTGGAGCTGTTCCACGGTCCGACTGCGGCGTTCAAGGACATCGGTGCACGTTTCCTCGCCGCCTGCCTGGCGCGGATCCACCGCGGCCGGCAGCGGCCGCTGACCATCCTCGTGGCCACCTCCGGCGACACCGGCGCGGCGGTGGCCGCGGCCTTCCACGGCCAGCCGGGCCTGCGCGTGGTGGTGCTGTATCCGGACGGCCGCGTCTCGCCGCGGCAGGCGCACCAGCTGGGGTGTTTCGGCGGCAATGTCGCCGCGCTGCGCGTGGCCGGTTCGTTCGACGACTGCCAGGCGCTGGTCAAGCGCGCGCTCAACGACGCCGGGTTGCAGGCGCAGGTGCCGCTGAGCTCGGCCAACAGCATCAGCCTGGGCCGGCTGCTGCCGCAGATGAGCTACTACGCGCACGCGGCGCTCGGCCACCACGCCGCGACCGGGCACGAGCTCGGTTTCGTCATCCCCACGGGCAACCTCGGCAACGCGATGGCGGCGATCCTGGCCCGGGCGCAGGGCGTGCCGCTGGGGCGCATCGTGCTGGCGACCAACGCCAACCCGGTGCTGCCCGAGTACTTCGCCGGCGACGACTATGCGCCGCGCGCGAGCGTGGCGACCGTGGCCAACGCGATGGACGTCGGCGCCCCCAGCAACTTCGAGCGGTTGCGCTGGCTGTACGCCGGCGACGACGCGGCATTGCGGGCGTCGTTCACCGCGGTGTCGGTGGACGACGCGACCATCCGCGCCACGATCCGCGAGCGCTGGCAACGCCACGGCGAGGTGTTCTGTCCGCACACCGCCACTGCGGTGCATGTGCTGGAAACGCTGCGCGCCGATGGCGTCGACGGCGACTGGGCGGTGGCCGCCACCGCGCACCCGGCCAAGTTCGAAGCGGTGGTGGAGCCGCTGGTCGGGCATATGGTGGAGGTGCCGCCGGCCCTGGCGGACCTGCTGGCGCGGCCGGCGCACGCCGAACCGGTGCCGCCGGAGTACGACGCCCTGCGCGCGCATCTGCTGGGCTGAGCGTGCCAGTCCAGGACTGACGCCTTGGGTTGTCGTCCGGGGCATGTGGGATAGAGCGTTTTCGGCGCTTCGGGGGCGTTGGTGTCGCACAGGTGGAAAAGGAGCCTGGACGCTGCGGTCGGTTACCCGGTTACCCGGTTACCCGGTTACCCGGTTAAGAGCGAAGAGCGTCGGCTTCGGATGGGGCCGAAGCTTGCTTCGGGCTCAGAGCGGAAAGCCTCGACTCCGGACGGGGCCGCCGTGCCCTGGGGGTCTGGCGCATCGCTCGGCTCCGCCGTCCGTCGACAGCGGGCCACGGGCCTCTCCTTGCCTCGGGCCGTGGCGACGGCCCCTCTATCTCTCGCAGGGGAGAGCATCCCGGGGCG
>Ga0160451_100572_pt1 | contig 18708 bp, 14 predicted proteins | sample HID1975M_E1MG_FD_108270 | JGI IMG/M metagenome (GOLD analysis project Ga0160451, IMG submission 108270) | Enriched soil microbial communities from UW Madison campus, WI, USA - HID1975M_E1 MG | ecosystem: Environmental > Terrestrial > Soil > Unclassified | place: USA: Madison, Wisconsin... | reverse complement strand
GGAATAGCTCAGTTGGTAGAGCACGACCTTGCCAAGGTCGGGGTCGCGAGTTCGAGTCTCGTTTCCCGCTCCAAATTCGATCCTCAGTGCGTCGCTGGGATCACAAAGAAGAGGCCTTAGGGCGTCTTTTTTTGTGCCTGGGATTTAGCAGTTAGCTCTTTTTTAATCTGAGGTTCTGGCTGTCGTGAAGCTGACACACTGCGGCAAGCCGTAACGCAGTCATGGCAGTCTCGGATGAGGGCAGTGCTAGGCTCTGTACGAAATCCCGAGAAACCCAATCGGCGCCCTTTGGACGCTGAAATTCTGTAGGGTTCCCGGCCATCTACGGAAAGGAATTCTGTGATGGCAAAGCGTTACGAACTCTCGGATGAGGCCTGGACTGTGGTCGCCGATCTTTTCACTGAAACCCATGGCCGGGGGCGGCCCCGCCTGAGCGACCGCCTGATGCTCGATGGCGTGCTCTGGGTACTATGTTCGGGCGCTGCGTGGCGAGACATGCCGGAACGCTTCGGCCCATGGTCAACGGTGTATCAACGGTTTCGGGGTTGGCGAAACCAGGGCACCTTCGATCAGATGCTCAAACGCTTGCACCTGAGATTGAATGAGCAAGGCTTGATCGATTTGCAAACCTGGATGATCGACTCAACTGCTGTACGCGCAACCCGAGCCTCTTCTGGCGCCGGGAAAAAAGGGGGCCTGACGAGCCTGCCGATCACGCTCTAGGCCGCAGTCGCGGTGGCCTGACAACCAAAATCCACATGCTCTGCGACGCTAAGGGGACACCGCTGCGTTTTCTCCTCTCTGGCGGTCAAGCCAGTGACATTAGCTACGCCCAGCCACTGCTGGACGACGTTAGCATTCCGTCAAGCCAACGAGGTCGTCCGCGCAAGCGCTGCAAATGGCTGCTGGCCGACAAAGGCTACGACGCCGAAGAGCTTCGCCGGTGCTGCGACCAATATCGAATGCCGCTCGTCATCCCGTTGCGCTCAATGAAACGCAAACCCAAGCCCGGCTTACCCAGACTGTTTGATCGGCCCAAATACCGACAGCGCAACATCATCGAGCGCATGTTTGGCTGGCTGAAAGAGAACCGCCGCATCGTGACACGCTTCGACAAGCTCGCGAAAAGCTATGCCGCTATGGTCTCACTGGCTTGTTCCATGCGGTGTTTGCGACATCTCTTTTCGTACAGAGCCTAAGTAACGGAGCCCTCCTTTTTCGAGCCGGACGGATGCGTCAGGGCATCTATCCACTGTCAATACGCTCGTACCGTCAAAGGTTAGGTAATGGCATATATCGCTGGCCCGTCGCGGGGCGCGCTCTTATTTGGATTTGGTAATTGAGCGGCGGTCCTGGCAGGCGGGCCCCACAGTCTATGCAGATTTTCGCCACAATGGATGGACAATTGATAGTAGGACAGGGGTAGTGTAGTAAGTGTAAAGATGGAAAGGACGATCAAGTGCCAACGCCTCAACTTTAGCTAGCCTTCGCGCCAGCGCAGCGCGTATTTCCGGGCGATTCGAGTTTGAGTTCCACAGGCCGTTCTGGTGCGCAACGCACAGGAGATGAAATCCATTTTCACTAGCAATGTCCTTGGCGCACGCAATGATGCAATCAAGGAATTCATCAACGATTTTGGTGGTTGCGTAGTGCTTGATCGGGTTAATGCCGCGAATCAGCAGGCTAGGGTCATTGCGGAGGGTCATAGTATAGAGCTGTACATTGCCCACCAGCCGCCCGAGGTGCTCGCTGAAGATGTTTAGATGAAAGTGATCTTCTCTCTCGAAGAGCTCGCGATTGATATCCGTGCAAATACCCGTCGTCGATTTTGCAAAAAATGACGCTGCATTTTTTGAGAGATACATCCTGATGCAATCAAAAGGTTTGCCCTGTTGGTGAATGAAATAGCGATAGCCTTGCAAATTCGATTTAAACCCACGGTTGAAGCGCTTCAATCCAGCGCGCTCGATATGAGCGCAGCGGTCCTGCAGCTCGTACAGCACATGCTTCATCTCGCTGAAGCCGGCGGTTGTGGGTCTGAATAGCGTATAGATTGTCTCGGCAAGTGGCGGGCTCGTGTCGCTCTCGCTGTCCCTAGCTGAGGACAATACTGGATTATTCCCCAGCACCCGCTGACTGGCGTTCAGATTGCTCTGGTGCAGATCGCTAATGAGCAGAGATAGGTCGTCGCAAAGCAGGTATCGTGTCAGCCAATACGGGGTGGTCAGGCCATGTTTCACTGCGTTTTCGAGTTTCTGAGGCTGTGCAATGACAGTCATTGCGTCAGCGGGCACCATGCCAGCCAAGGTGGTCACCAGGGTGGCGAACTCAGTCGGTGATCTGGCGATCACGTTGCGCAGGAGTGTTCGAAATCTTCCCCAAGCGTCTTTATCGCGTATGAGTTCAAGTAGGCTTTCCAGCGCGTCAATTGCACCAGAATGAATAAAAACGAGCTGGTGGATGTCAGTCAGGATTTTCTGATCGACTAATATCGTCAATAAGCGATCTCGTGTGGTGTTGGTTTCTAGTAATCGTTTGGCGGATGGGTTGCCGAGCACGTTCCATAGTAGCTGGAACAACGCCACGGGACAGGTGGCGCCGCTGCTATGCGGATGCAATTGCGCCTGGAGTGATTGAAAACGTCGCGCCATAACAGGTTCGATGCCGTAGTGGTGCAAAGCGGGTTCAATGTAACGCAATGCTGCCTGGGCTGAGGAGCGAGCAGACGAGATATCTTTCAAGGGGTTGAATCCCTTCAAGCATTGCTCGACCAAAAGCGTTTGATGTTCGGATTCGAGCTTTCCATAGGCCTCATAAGCGTCTGCATGTACAGGATCGATACCTGGTTGGGAGGCTTGTGTGAGTCGTTTGCCTCGTTTGGGCGTGCCCACCGCCTCGAGTTTCGTCCTGAACGGGTCCAATGAAATGCTCAAAGTTGAAGCCATATCACCGAATAGCGCCTGTGCTCCCTTGAGGCGTCTACGTACTGCTATCCGATGCCCTATAGCCCCATGCGCCAGGTGCTCGGGTCTTTCCGGCTCGCCGGTGTGGCTGGATATACAGATTGAAGGGTGGGTCTGCAGTACTAATGTCGGCCAGTGCCCATGCGCCTCATCCAGTTGCCAAGGCGTGCCAGGGGCAATCAACCCTACGACCTGCGCGGCAATTGCGCTCAGTTTGTCTTCATACGCATCAAGGCAGGGTTGATGGTGAGCGATCACCAGATGCAGCAAGTCAGGCAAATTGCCGGGCCCGTCGATGAAGAAGTAGAAGCGCAAGATACCTGACATCAACTGTTCGGTTGTGTAAGTACAGAACAACGGAGCATCTCGCACTTCATCATTGTTGAGCGCAACCAGCTCACGAACGCGCTGCTGTTCATGGAAACCGACCGACTCAGGCGGCGGGAGGTGTAAAAAGCCTGATCGTTCAAGGTGCAGTCTGATCAACGCAACGATTTGGTTGTCCCGGTGCCGAAGCTGCCAGTGAAAGTGGTGATTTCTTGCGTCTGAATGTTGTGCTTGGTCTGTCCTTCGTGTTGCATAGAGAATTGAAAACTGTTCCAGTACCACCTCGTACTGATCTGCACAGATTTGGGGGACGGAGCCTCCCTTAGTATGATTCGGCCGGACTCTCAACCGACCACTGACAGAAATGACATCCCCTTGGAAAATTCTTGATGTGGCATCGCGCAGCGACGGCTCCAGAACAATTACTTGCAATGAAAAATAGTGGCTGGCCACCCGTAGAAAAGTCATGGATCCCAGCTGCCGTACTGCCTCACAGTGGCCATTGATCCTAATGATCTGATTTTGACGCTCAGGCAGCTCGTCCGGGTATTCAACGGGCGGAGTTTCAGCCATGTCAGGTGTTTCAGTAGATTTGTGCATGACAATGATCGCTCCCTGACAGAAGGTGCATCGATACAGCGGCATTAACTGATTGCTCTAAGCGGTGCTCAGCAATTCATCTAGTGCTTGGTGGAAGTCCACCAGCAGAGCCTGTGCTCTGGCTTGGGAAATGGCATCTCGGTAATAGCAGAGGCTACCGACCAAGCCATCTTCCGTGCGTATTGTGTTTAGTGATACATCGGTTTTTATGCTGGTGGTCGGTACTCCGATACTGCGCAGCAGCGCCTTACCGAGCCAGCGTTGCGGTGTGGGGTAATTGTGATGGTTGTACCAAACGGGGAATCTTGAGCCATAAGCATTTGTGCGAGGCGAGCAGTTGGCTTCAAAAATATGCGGGGGCAGGAGGGCATTGCCATAGGCATGCAGCACACAATCATTAATTTGCGCGAGCAGCTGGCGTGAAGGCAGCCATTGACTGAGCTGGGGCCTGATCACCATGGGATGAACGAAGTATCCCACCACCGACTCAAGGGCAGCATCGGTTCGATTGGCGACCGGCGACCGTACATACAAATCTGTGGTGTCGGTGTTTCGAGCCAGCGCTAACATGAATGCGCTTAGTATGATTGTATACAGGCTGAATCCGGTGTGCTTGCACAGGTGGTCCATAGCGGGGAAATGTGCATCCAAGTTGAACTTAATGACCGCACTGCTAAAGGTGAATCTCCCTGGTCGCTGATGCGCTTCGTATAAGGTAAAAGGCTCGGGCAAATGTTCGAGTGTCCGTTTCCAGTAATCTATATGCTTATCAAGAACCTTGTCTGCAAGCCGCTGTTGCTGAGCATCCGTGTAATCTGAATAGCTTAGGTATTGCACGGCGTATTCAGGTACATCAGTCGATGACAGTGTCTGATAGTGTTCGCAAAGCTGGTCCATCAGTATTGAGCCGGACCAGCCGTCGAACGCAATGTGATGGACAGTGATGATCAGCACATCATCGGCTAAGGGGCATCGAACATAGCTGGCACGAATTAAAGGGGGAGTATTCAGGTCAAAGACGGTCAATGAGGCTTGTGCAATCAGGTCGGCGACACTGCTGCTGAATTGGTCTGTCGCGTCGAGGTTTATCAGCTGAAACGGTAGTGGAAGATCAGTCATTTTTTGTTGTTTACGATGCCATTGGCCATCTGCGCCCAACTTAAAACTGCATAGTAGCGCGGGTTGCTGTGCGAGTACTGCCGCAAACGCTTCGCGTAGCCTAGCAGTTGAGCACTCACCCTGAATGTGGAACGCCAGGACCACGTTTTCCAGGTGAGCCGGCGTCTCTGGAGGTTTATCTAGAACCTCCAATTGAGCCAGGCCAGGTGTTTCTTCACCCATTTGGCGGCGCCAGCTGTAAGCATCAAACAGCGCGCCGCTTTCACGGCCGTGATGGGCACCCTCATCGATTAACCTTACCTGCTCAGCCAAGTGCGGATTATCAAAGATATCTTTGGGACTAAGGTCGATGTTGTAGAGATTTGCAACCCTGCCCAGCAGCATCATCACTGATAGAGATGTTGCACCGCACTCAAAAAAGTGACTATGGTCTGTTATTTTCTGCAGATTGAGAATTTCTCTCCAGATTCGTTGCAATCCCTGGGACGTCGAGGTTTTCTCGCGGATATCAGTTGAAGCAGAATTGGCCGGGCGGTTTAGTTCACACAGCGCAGTGTAATTAATCTTACCATTGGGCAACAATGGCAGATCATTGAGAGCATGCAGTTGGCCGGGATGCATGTAGGGTGGAAATTCGGTTGCGAGGGTTTGCCTGATGCATTGTTCGACATCTGACTTGTTGGTGGCGTGTGTCACATAGGCTATGCATATCTGCTTTTCTCCGCTGACGAGATTGTCGATGTACGCGGCGGCGCAATGCACCCCAGGCGTTTGCTGAACGATTTGCTCTATTGCCAATAGTTCGATGCGGCGTCCATTGACTTTGTGTTGGCTATCGCGTCGCCCAAGGAAGCAAAGGTCACCCGCGGCCGATAAAAATCCTACATCACCCGTTTTATAGATTCGAATGAGTTGCCCTTTTATGTTGAGCGACGTGAAGTGAAGATCGTTTTCATAGGGGCTGTTGAGGTAGCCAATGGCGACACCAGGGCCGGCAATGACGATCTCTCCTTCCTGGAGAGGCTGTAGGATGGGTTCTCCCTCATCATCTAGTAGGTAGACCTGCATACACCGAATGGGTCGGCCTATGGGAGGAAGCAATGTCCTATCGGCATCCCGGTCAACTCGCCAGTACGTGGCATCTATCGTTGTCTCGGTGGGACCATAAAGATTGACCAACTGCGCACGGGTTTTCCCTAATACTAGATTAACCAGTGGCCAGGTCAGGGGCTCACCGCCGCAGAAAATCAGTCGGCAGGGTATATGCTCGAACGGCCGCAAGCGCGCTAGTTCACGCAGCAACGTAGGCACGAACTGGGCAATGGAGATATGTTCTTGTTGCAGCGTTAGCAAGATGCCCATGGGATGTTTTGTATAGGCGGTGGGGAGGATTACTGTGCGTGCGCCCGCCGCCAAGCCCGTCCATAGCTCCCAGACTGATGCATCAAACGCAATTGAGGTGCGTTGCAAGATAGTGTCGGATTCGGTGACATTGAAAGTCTCTATGAACCACTGGGTATGATTCAATAATGCCCCATGGCTGATCAGCACACCTTTGGGGTCGCCGGTTGAACCTGATGTGTAAATACAGTAGGCGCCCTCGTTCGGATGTGGTTGCGATAGCTGCTGACGTCGATATGTTCGGCTAAAGATGGTTTTCGGATGGATGGTTATCGCACGAAGATGCTGGTCAGAAAATGCAAGCGCGTCGCTGATTATGTGCTTAACACCGGCGTTAATCATCTGGGTTTTGATTCTGTGCTCGGGTGTTTCGAGGTCGATAGGTAAGTAGGCGCTACCATGTTTCATTATCCCCAGGCAGACAACTATGAGTTGTACTGTTCTCTCCATGGCAACAGCTACGATAGCATGCCTTGGTAACTCCTTAAACTCAAGATAACCAGCAACCAAATCGGCCTGCTGGTCCAGCTCTTGATAAGTTAATCGCTGCTCGCCGCACTTGATCGCTATACGTTCTGGAGAGGAGCGGACGGAGCCTGAGAACATATCCAGGATGCTGTCGTAATTGCCTTTATGCATTGAAGATCTCTCCTGGTCATGAATGGTCAGTGGCGTAGAGTCATCCTGCTGAATTGCCTGGCGCACCGCAACTACCAAGGTTGGTAGTTGCGGGATCTACGATGAGCTGTATTATTTTCCTACTGTCGCTGCTGTGCTTCCAATCTTGCCGCTTTATCCAAGTGAGTGATAGATCATGCTGACAAGTCGTATGAGTGTCGCGAAAAGTATCTCTTACATGTCGGTTCCCATTGCCGTGGGGGTTGTTATCCAGTCCCTATATTTGACGATAGATCTCTTCTTCGTCAGTCATCTTGGCGAAAATGCGGTCGCAGGCGTCGCCTCCGCAGGCACTGTCTCCCTATTTAGTGGAATGCTTGGGCAACTTTTAGGTATAGGGGCGGTGACACTGATCGCTCAAGCCCTAGGCGCAGGCAATTTTTCACAGGCGCGACAAATATTTTCTCACGCTGTTTGGATGGCTGTTTTTTGCAGCGGCGCTGTAGTTGTCTTCGGATACATGGGTGCAGCTCACACATTCTCTAAATTAGCCTCGGGTGAGGCGGCGCAGCAGCTTAGTGAGTCCTACTTGAATGGTTATATTCCAGGTGTGGGCATGCAAATTATTATAACCGTCACAACTTTCGGTTTGCGTGCTGCCGGCGAGCCCTATGGACCATTGATCGCTCAGTGTATATCAGTGCCTATCAACCTTGTACTGACCCCCGTATTGATATTTGGCGTGCCGGGCGTCAATGGAATGGGAACTTTTGGCGCCGGAATGGCTACAACCTGCGCTAGCGTAGTTGCGGTAATGATTATTCTTTGCAGGGCATTTGCTCGTTATAAGCCATTCATAATGCAATGTGTGGCTTATCGTTGGGAATATTCTATTGCACGCCAGATAATTATGATCGGATTTCCTGCCGGTTTGGAGAGTTTGGTTATTTATCTCTATGTCGTCGCAATGTATTGGGCCGCCGCAAAACTGGGGTCGCCCGTTCAAGCGGCATTCGGCATTAGTTTGCTGATCGTCCAGGCGCTTTTCAATCCGTGTGTTTCTGTGGCGCATGGGTGTGTACCGGTGGCAGCATACTATCTAGGGGCGGGTAATCTGGCGAAGTTCCGAGACACCTACATTGTCGCCTTGGTGCTGGTTGTCGTCGTAATGGTCTGCCTAACAATAGTAAGTAATTTGTTTGGTGGCAGTATAATTTCAATGTTCTCTACTGATCATCAAGTGCGGGATGACGCTTTATATGTGCTGATGTGTTTGTCATTCAATTTCGTTGTCGCGGGCTTGAGTCATGTCAATACTTCAATACTGCAGGCTGCTAGGCAAACTATCTGGTCGTTGATGGCTGTTTCTACACGTTTAGTTATTTTTGTCGCGCCTTTATATCTACTTGTCGCTTTCGATGAGGTGGCTTTGAAGTCCTTGTGCTTATTGTCAAATCTGGCTTTTTTGGCTCAGGCACTAATCAGTAGTGGCGCAGTGTATTTTAGCATCAGAAGTCTTGTGTCTGTTGGTTCGGTGCCTGAGGCTACCTCATCGCTCGGGTTTGATACGTTGAGAGTGAAAAAGGAGCGATAGTACTCATGAGAGATTCAATAGGTGCTGCCAATGTATGGCGCTCTTCAAGCGAGCTGAAACAGTGCGAAAATACCTATTCCATAAATTCTGTGCTCGCTAGGGGTTACAAAATTCATTTGGCAAGCGATGTGATGTCGGTGTCATCTGATCTTCTTGCTTCGTTCATTGATACAGGTTGTGCGATGGTGGTTTATACGCCGACTGTAAATGTCTTATATGGTGACATCATTCGTCAAAAGTTTTCGCAGATGGAAGGTGGCGATCGTGTGTGCTTTTTCGAACTTGCTGTTACCGAGAGGAATAAGGACATTGATATGTCGCTTGAAGTATGTCGTATGGCCAAGCAGATCAACTTGCCCCGCCACGGGCAGATCATTGCAATTGGTGGTGGAGTGTGTCTGGATGTCGTCGGGTTCGCGGCATCCATTTACAGGCGTGGTGTCAGGTGCATTAAAATACCGACGACTTTAATTGGAATGATTGATGCCGCAGTTGGTATTAAAAATGGTATTAATTTTGAGGGGAAGAAAAGTGTACTCGGTTCGTTCTATCCGGCAGAGTACACCGTCATCTGTCCGAGGTTTTTAAATACTCTAGCCGTGGAGCATTTGAAAGCAGGGTTCGCCGAAGCGATCAAGATAGCGATCATTAAGGATGTTGTATTGTTTCAGCAGTTGGTCAGTCTTTCAACGCACCTACACGACGATAGATTTCAAGATAGGAGGGGCTGGGAGGCGATTGCTCGGTCGGTAACGGGCATGTTAACGGAGTTGTCGGAAAATCTCTATGAGCTGGATAGTTATCAGCGTTATGTAGATTTCGGTCACTCGTTCAGTCCTCATATAGAGTCGGCAACTGAGTATGAGGTCAGTCATGGTGAGGCCGTGGCAATCGATATTGCGTTATCGGCTGTCATCAGTGCTCAGCGTTCAATTTTGCCCTGGCCTACCTGTGATTTGATTGTCAATACTCTGAATAGCGCAGGACTGCGCGTCACCGTTCCTGCTCAAGTTGATACGCTGAGACTGTATGAATCATTGGCTGCAGTTGTGGCCCATCGTGCGGGGGCACTCAATCTTGTTATCCCTGTCGGTATTGGCGCCGTCACCTATGTAGAGCAGTGGCGTGAGTTGTCTCTCGAACAGTTGCAGTTGGCTGTGAACCACTTGGCAGTCAATTATGACTAACCTAGGCTGTGCAACCTGGAGCTTACCTCCAGACTCCGCATCTGTAGCTTTGCCGGAGCATATGTTGCTGCATGCTGGCGTACAGACATTGACGGAACTGCGTTACTTAAAGGCTTGTCCACTGTCTGATGAGCAAGCGCTAGATATTTACCTGCAGCGTTACAGCATCCACCGAAAAGTCAGTGCCATCGGGTTGAATTTGATTGAGGCGCTCGGACTGTACGAGCGAAGCGCCCATAGCTTGCATGCCGAATTCTTCGAAAGTGCCGTGCATATTGTCAAGTTGGCGGCTCTTTTGGAAGTTCCTGTTGTTTACATTCCAAGTTTCAATGAAAATGAAATAGTCCAGGCGAATGACTTTGCCATGACCGTGACGTTTTTCAGGCGACTGTGTCGTACAACTCGAGACTTGCCTGTGATGATTGCAAGTGAAAACAGTTTATCCGCTCGGCAACAACTGGCGCTTGTAGAACAGGTAGGCGAGCGTAATTTCAGAATCCTTTTGGATACGTTCAATCCCCTACGCTGGGGGCATTCGGTCGAAGAAATAGTTGCTGCAGTCCACCCATATCTCCTCGATCAGGTGCACGTGAAGGATGGGATTTTACCGGGGTACGGCAATGCGTTGCTTGGCGAGGGAAATGGAAATGTAAGTCACATTATTGGTGCCATAGAGCGTCTCGGTTTTTGCGATGCTTATATCCTTGAAAATAACTATTCATTGTTATCCCTGGCTGGGTTAAAGATGGATATGGCTTTTTTACGGATGTGTTTATCCGCCATGTAAACTATCTGGAGTTGAGGTGCGAGAGATGGTTGATTCTAATAACCCACTGCGAAAATGGGCGCTCGCTTTGCCAAATAACGCTGGTGTATCTTGCCAGTATGAGGAGTGGATCGATAGCTACCGCGTGTTCGTCAATCGTGACGCCGTAGTGCCTCAAAACAAAGGACCTCGGACCAAACCAATCAATGGTCCACTCTTCGGTACAACGTTTCTGGTGAAGGACAGCATCGACGTGATTGGGTTTCCGACAACCAACGGCACAGTGACGCTGAGTAGTAACTTTCCGTCTTTTGATCATTCACTGGTAGCCCGTCTCAAGACTTTAGGTGGTACATGCGTTGGCAAAGCCAATCTTGATGAAATGAGCTACGGTTGGGCATCTGACAATGCTTATTTCGGACAAGTGATTAACCCTAAATTTCCTCATTATTCACCAGGCGGCAGCAGCGGTGGATGTGCTGCGGGTGTGGCTGGGGGAGCCGCTTATTTTGCGGTTGGTGAAGACACTGTGGGATCGTTAAGAATTCCTGCGGCATTTTGTGGTGTCAGTGCTTATCGGGCGATTAGCACGCAGCCAGTCACCGAGCGCGTTTGCCCGTTGACGTTTTCCGGATATGATCAGGTAGGACTGATCGCACCTTCACTCAGCGATATTTCTAAGTTGGACAGCCTCATTCACGACTATGAAGAGCTGCCTGATGTGATACCGGGTGATCTGTCTATTGCTGTTGCGGCAAATTTTTCCTTATTAGCGCTCGCACCGGAAGTTGAAGCCTGCATGCAGGATGCGATTTTCAAACTTGCCAGCGTCGGGGCAGGCATAGTGATGCAGGAGGTGCCGCGCTCATTCAGCTTGGCTGCACCCGCACTCACCACAATTGTAAACTACGAATTTTTACCCGCATTTAACTGCTATCTGAAGAGCAGAGTGGGTGAGCCAACGACGCTGGAGCAACTCCTTCAACATCAAGATACCCCGACTACCCATCGAATAAAAGCTCTGGCCTTCCCACCCGGCAGGCCGACATCAACTGCGTACGAGCGCGCCTTGGATGCTGCTCAGAGGATAAGACAAGACGTAGTCGATTACTTCCTCAATACTCGCTGCCAAGTTCTCATTCATCCCACGGTTGCTGTCAATATTGCTGCCTTTAATATTCACCATAACGCGCTCGTAGACCCTATAGCACTAGCTCAACATGTATCGGTCGCACCGTGCGCACAGACGATCGCGATAAATTTTTCAGTGATAGGTCCCGAGGGGGCACCAGTAGGTATAGAGATGTTATGCGCACCGACTATTGACGCCCGAAACGCGTTGGCAATTTGTCGCACAATAGAATCCATTGTCAAATAATGTACCTGTGGGAGTGACATGTCCATACATTCACGTTACAAGGCGAGGTCTTATGAGGGTTTTAAATATTGAAATTGAAGTAAATTCGCGGTGCAATCGCAAGTGCAGTTATTGCCCTGTTTCGATCATGCCCCACCCTCAAGTTCCACGATTGATTCAGGAGCATGTGTTATCTTCATTTATCAATCGATTGATGGAAATAAAATTTGATGGGCGGATTTCGTTTCATTTCTACAATGAGCCACTCCTGCATAAAGGACTGGAGAGTATTATTCGTCGTGTTGCGGAAGCGGTACCAACGTGTCGCCCCGTGCTTTTTACCAATGGAGATCTGTTGAGCCAGCAGCGCTATGATTCGTTGATCGATGCTGGGTTGCAAATGATTGTTATTACATCACATAGTGGTAGATCACACCCGCCCCGTCCAAAACAAATTGTTCAGTTCTCGGACGATTTGGTGCTGACCAATCGCGGTGGCACTATGGTGGATCTGCCAAAATCTACCGAGCAGGACATCTCGCAATGCTGTTTTGCTCCGACGGAGATGTTGATAGTCACTATTACCGGTGATGTGGTTCTCTGTTACGAGGATGCTCATCGCAGCCATGTTATGGGCAACATATGTGAGCAATCCATCGCCCAGATCTGGAATAGCCAGAATTACTCGCGCATTCGTGCTGCATTAGAAGCCGGCAATCGGGAAGGTGCATCTGAGATGTGTAAGCACTGCACTAATCGCGCGCATACGATTATGGGCATGTCCGATCGCTCTGAACCTTTTTGGGACCTTATCTCCTGAGCAATTGCGCTCAACTAAGTACTCTTCCGTCAGCAGGTATAGCACATGAGCATTCAAAACGAGGCGAGCAACCATACTGTCGATATGCCGGCAGATGCAATGCCGACCTGGCCAAAATGGCCTTCACATGATAGCGGCACGCTAAAACTCGTAACCGAAGTCTTGGAGTCGACGCGCTGGACGATCAGTGGCGCCTACGATGGTAAGGAAACGTACGAGCGGCGTTTTGCCAGGGCGTTTGCTGCCTACTGCGGCACCCGGTATTGCACACCTGTAACCAGCGGCACCTCGGCGCTGACGATTTCACTGCTGGCCCTCGGTGTTGGCGCAGGTGATGAAGTCCTGGTGCCTGGGCTGACCTGGGTAGCTTGCGCCTCTGCCACCTGCAGCGTTGGCGCGGTTCCGGTTCTGGTCGATATTGAACCAACATCGCTGTCCATGTCGCCGCAAGCCGCTCAGGCACAGATCACTCCCAGGACCAAGGCAATCCTATTGGTGCATCCCTACTGTCGGACAGTAGACATCGACGCCTTCCTTGTGATTTCCAAGCGTTATGGAATCCCATTGATTGAGGATTGCTCGCAGGCTCATGGGGCTATGTGGCGCGGCCGCAAAGTCGGCTCCTTTGGTGCGGTTGGCTGTTTCAGCATGCAACAAGCTAAGGTGCTGACCTCAGGTGAAGGCGGCGCGGTCGTTACCTCCGATCCTGTATTGGCAGAAAAGCTTGAGCAGTTGAGAGCTGACGGGCGGCTGTTCTCCGGCACGCCTGTTGAAAGCCGCCTTGAGTTGATGGAGCGGGGTGAGGTGCAAGGACAGAACTTTTGTCTAACGGAATTCCAATCGGCCATATTGCTTGATCGATTGCCGCATCTGGATCAGCAGAATACACAGCGTGAAGTCTGCGCGGAGACCCTGCAATCGTTGTTCGAGGAAGAGGAAGACTTCATCACGTTCTTGCACCGAGATCCGCGCAATACACGCTGCACTTATTACAATCTAGTGATGAAAGTTGGGCTGGAGAAATATTTCCCAGGGTGCACTATTGATGCGCTTGCCCGTGCGTTAACCGAAGTGCTGGGGGTTCAGGTAAGCCCGCTTTATCAGCCGATGAATAAGTTCACACTATACAACCCTTTATCCAGTCCCAGAATAAAGAACTTTTCGAACAGATTTGATTTTGAGCCCACCCTGTATTCATTACCCGAGGCTGAGTTGGCCCGTTTGAATCACCTCACGCTGCCTAACTGGGTCCTGCTTGGCGGCGCCCATGCAGCACAGTGCATTGCGACGGCCGTTCGGGCTCTCGCAGCGCAACCGCACAAGGTTCTTGCCTTCCGGCAGGCTCCCACACATGAAGCGTTCTGATCACGTTCAGCGGGGTTACTCGTCATGAAAACCGTGAGTATTACCATCATCGGGCTTGGGCCCCGTGGTCTTTGTGTCTTGGAGCGCATTCTATCGCTGGCCGCGCGGGAGCCGCGGCTGGAGGTACAGATCGTGATAGTGAACAAGGGGTTGCCAGGGCAAGGTGTTCACGGCCAGTCCCTATCCGACAGATTCTTGCTCAATACCGTAGCGGGGCTGTTGACGATGGTTCCTGGTGATGGCTTTTCGCCCTCTCTGGTCAAAGGCTCGTTCTTGGACTTTTTGCCTTGGTTGAAGCAGCAGGGCATGGAAGCTGACAGCGGTGCCTATGTTCCAAGACGCTGGTTTGGAATGTATTGCCACGCACTTTATCTGCGCCTTTTGGAAATCTGCCCGCTCCATTGCCAGGTGGAATACATCGATGACGAGGCTGTCGACATCAAGCAGGACGTTCAGAAAGAGGTGATTCGCCTGCGTTCCGATCGTTGTATTGTTAGCGACTACGTGGTGATTGCGATCGGTCATTTGCTCCCTATCGAAAATGGTGCCAGGACAATCACGAACATCTACCAAGCCGACCTTGACCATCTAGTTTCTCCCGAAGGAGGCACTGTCGGGATCCAGGGATTTGGTTTGACGGCCATGGACGCTATCGCTGAGTTGACCCGAGGTAGGGGCGGTGTGTTTGCCGACGGTGCTTACAAAGCAGCGGGTACCGAGCCGGCCATTGTCCTCTTTTCGCGCAGCGGACTGGCGTCCCGGGCACGCCCGATCGATGACGGCCGTGCCGCTTTCGAAACCAGGCTGCAATTCGATGAAAAGGCTGCATTGGCCTTGCGTGAGCAGTATGATCTTGGTGCCATTAATTTCATGACGGACATTTATCCATTGCTCGCTCAGGATGTGGCGCGTGTGGCGTTGGCAGAGGAGGTGTCAGTCGAAACGGCAACGGCGCTGATGAATAGTCTCTTGTGGCCGGATTATTCCCTTGCAAGCAGCGAAGCCTACTCTGCTGCTTTAACTGCGTTTATAACGGCTGACCTGAAACAGGCTCGTCTTGGCTTGGCGGGGAGCGCTGAAAAACGGGCACTAGAGGCTCTGATGAGCGCCCGGGAATCAATTAGAGCCATCGTGAACCATGGCGGGCTGACGTCACCATCACATCGTTGGTTCTACAACCACTTTGCCCCTGCAATAAATCGCAATGTCATCGGCCCACAGTACCATCGGCAGGAAGAATTGCTGATATTAATCGACGCCGGGGTTGTTTCGGCCCCCTTGGGGCCTGCGCCTGAATTGCGTTGGGTACCTGAGAAGCGTTGCTGGAATGTACGATCGACGGTATTTGCCAAACCGGTAAGCATCGATCTGGACTGTCTTATCCATGGCCACACCGCGCAACCAACGCTAAGCAATACTACAAGCTCTCTAATCGTTGCGCTGGAGGAGGGAGGGCGTATCCATTCCTGCTTTGAATCGCAGCTTGCGACTCCAGGGATCGCTGTCAGTGCTAATTCAAATTGCATGTCGACGCTCGGCATTGCACAAAAGCGGTTGTTCGTTACAGGGGTGATCAATGAGGGCAGTACTTATTACAACTGGTACGTGCCCACTAAAGCGGGAAAGTCCACGCCATTCGTAGAGGCACAAAGAATCGCCGGCGCGATATTGGGTGACGAATCGTGGGCGTAACTGAGCGCAAGATCGCGTGGGTAACGGGCGGCAGTCAGGGCATCGGCCTGGCAATTGTCGAGGCGTTGAGGCAGGCACACTACGTTGTCGTGACCCTGCAACGCAGCGGTGGTGATGTTGTTTGCGATCTTTATCAGACGGGGAATATAGATCAAGCCTGGGGTGCGGCCGAAAAACTTACGGGTTTACCGGACTTACTAGTTTTGAATGCTGGCATCTGTATAGATGATGATTTCGTCAATACGAATATCTCAATGTTGGAGTCGCTATTTGCATTGAACGTATTTAGCCCGATGTTGTTGGCCCGATTGGCAATTCGTGACTGGCAGTCACAAAGCAGGGAGGGCCACATCATTTTCATCGGCTCGCAGGCTGCACTGCCAGGAGCAAGGCAGACAGGCAATACCCTTTACACCGCAACCAAAGGTGCACTGCAAGCGCTCATCGGGCCATTAGCGTGGGAGTGCGGCCCGACCGTCCGGATCAACTGCATTGCCCCGGGAGATGTGATGACTCCAGGGGAAGAGAGAAGCTTGCACGCGAGGGCGGAGAAGACCGGAGCGGAGATCCAATCATTGATTGCCTTGACCGCAGACAGTACTGCTCTTAAACGCTGGGTAAAGCCTGAAGAGGTTGCGCAGGCAGTCGTGTTTCTTGAACGATGTAGCGCTATGACCGGAACGCTATTAAATCTCAGTGCCGGCGCTTCCGTTTATTGACTGTGTCGATCACAGCTGCGTTACGTGGGGAGATTGCACCGTAACCAAATAACCGCTGCAAGCGGTGTCGTTGTGGATGGTTTTGTGGTAACGACCGTTTTTGAAATGAAGCGCTATGCCGTCATCGACGGCATAGGCAGGATAGATACACCCGTGGCAGACCAGTTCGACAAATGAGGTCTTCCGACCTTTTTCTGAATTGAAATGTGGACACAGCGCGCCTGGGAGTAAGCCTAAGCCCCGGATCAGTGCAAATGCACCCCCAGAGTCTGAGTGACCGAAATCGAACCAGCATATGGCGCCTGCGCTGACTCCGCATAGCACCTTGCCTTTGTTCCTGGCCTTTTGCAAATAACTGATGATTCCAAACTCCTGCCAGATAGCCAGCATTGCACGGGTATTACCACCAGCGACGTAAATGATATCTGCCATCGCGAACATTGATGAAATTTTCTCCATGTCCACAAAGGGCGGGGTGAAGAATGCGAGATTCATAACTAAGCAACCCGCACTTGTATATTTGTTTCTGAAGTCGGAAGTCTTCAGTGGGTCGTCACCATTGGCGGTAGAGATATAAAGAACTGAGGGTGAGTCTTTGCCCGTTAGCGCGATTATATATTGGTCAATCGGCGTCATGGCTTTCTCGTCGGCGTTGGATTCACCACCAATTACTATTATGTTTGAGTTGAGCACCGGCGACTCTACTGGTTGGAAAGGACTTACATTATTCACGCTGGGGAGGCATGCTTGTCAAGCGATATAGCCAATCGACATCGTGTTTCATACCATCTGAAAGGCCATTAAAGATTGATTCAAAAAGTTTCGTACATGTTTTGCATTACCGTACATCGGATTGCGGTCATTTGACCGGTAAATTTGTTTGTATTGTTTGCCGTCTCCAGCTTAGGAGATAAAGCCTTTTGTAGGATTTTTTACCGCGTACCCATGGGGTCTAACTAAGGGGGCTTCTGTGTCGGTCACTTCCAAAGGATCAAAAAACACCTAAGCTTGATCCTTGATTCGATATGCATCGAGAAAATAATCCGATTGTATAGATAGGGTTCGCCTGTCCGAAGTGGTGGCGCGAGGCCAAGGAAGTGAAGTATGTATGAATGGATCAGTAGTTTGAGTCGGCAACTCAATTTTTGTGAGTCTGAAGAGGGCAGAGTGGAAGTCCTGCAGTCATTGATAAGCAGTTTTGGTTTTGAGTTTTTTTGCTTTTCAATTCGATCGGCGATACCGTTCATAAATCCAAAAACTAGAATTTTCGGTTCTTACCCCGTTGATTGGGCGGAACGGTACCTGAATATTTATCACGCTCGTGATAGCGAGCTTTTCATCAAATACTCGAAATCTTCACTGCTGGTGATCTGGGACCACGTTTCAATGGCGACAGTTGACGTGGCATTGTCGGAGGAAGCAATTGGGCACGGATTACGATACGGATGCACTCTTAAGGTGCGCGATTTTACTAATTCATTTCTCACGTTGTCAGTGGCCAGACCTACGACGGCGATCACGTTGAGTGAGGAGCAGGAGTTGGGTATTAAGCTAAGGGTTCTCATTGAAGTCTTTGGCGAGTACATGAACATAAGACAAGATGGCGTGAGTGGAGCTAGGGAAACGCTGCTGACAGAGCGCGAACGTCAAATCTTGCAGTGGACAGCCGAGGGAAAGAGTTCAGCGGAGGTAGCCATGATATTGAGCATTTGCACCGATACGGTGAATTACCATTTGAATAATGTCAAAAATAAGCTTGGCGTCACCAATAAAACTTCTGCAGTTGCCTATGGCGTTGCTCTCGGCCTAATTTGAATAAGCCTACCAATGTTTCGTGCGGTCGGTTGTGCATTTCAACTAATCACTAATCCCTTATAGTGTTTCGGCTGTCGTAAGTCATGGGCTGTGGGGGCGGCGGTAGTTATTCGGCTAGTAGCATAGTCGCAGGCTTCAAAAGTAAGATTTCGGTGCGCTTGTGACTTCTATTTTCGAGTGTCAGTGACTATTTGTAACTCAGATTCATCAAGTACAGCGAAGCGTTTCTTAGGTAGAGTCAAGCCCAAAAGCCAAACAGCACCAACGCCGCCACACCCAGCCCAACCGCAATCGAACACCCACCCAACGACAGTGCCGCCCGGCCTTGCCGGTACCAACCGTCATGGCCCAGCTGCCGTGCTGGG
>Ga0160451_100570_pt1 | contig 18720 bp, 15 predicted proteins | sample HID1975M_E1MG_FD_108270 | JGI IMG/M metagenome (GOLD analysis project Ga0160451, IMG submission 108270) | Enriched soil microbial communities from UW Madison campus, WI, USA - HID1975M_E1 MG | ecosystem: Environmental > Terrestrial > Soil > Unclassified | place: USA: Madison, Wisconsin... | reverse complement strand
GGCAGTGCGGGGGTATGGCGCAAGCAGCACACGGATGTGCTGCGCTCGGCTGTCGGAGGCAGGACGCCGGAGCCAGCCGATGCGCCATACCCCCGCACTGCCGCGGCTCCCGCCGAAGCCGACGCCACCCGACGCCCTGGCTCCTGAGGTTGCCGTTGCTGTTGCCGTTGCTGTCTTCCGTGCCGCACGGATCCGCAGTGGACCCGTGACTACTCCGGGTCGTAATCCAGGTTCGACGCCAGCCAGCGTTCGGCCTGGGCCACGTCCACGCCCTTGCGCCGGGCGTAATCGGCGACCTGGTCCTTGCCGACGCGGCCGACCACGAAGTACTGGCTCTGCGGATGGCTAAAGTAGTAACCGGACACCGCCGCGGTAGGCAGCATGGCGAAGCTCTCGGTCAGGATCATGCCCGCGTTGGCGCCGGCATCGAGCAACCGGAACAGCATCGCCTTCTCGCTGTGCTCCGGGCAGGCCGGATAGCCGGGGGCGGGGCGGATGCCGCGGTACTTCTCGGCGACCAGCGCCTCGTTGTCCAGCGCCTCGTCCGCCGCGTAGCCCCAGAACTCCTGGCGCACGCGCTGGTGCAGGCGCTCGGCCAGCGCCTCAGCCAGGCGGTCGGCCAGGGCCTTGAGCAGGATCGCGTTGTAGTCGTCGTGCCCGGCCTCGAAGCGGGCCACGTGCGGCTCGATGCCGATCCCGGCGGTGACCGCGAACGCGCCGATCCAGTCCTGCACGCCGCTGTCCTGCGGGGCGATGAAGTCGGCCAGGCAGAAGTCCGGGCGCTCGACCGGCTTGTCGACCTGCTGGCGCAGGAAGTGCAAGTTGGCCTGGCCGCCATCGTGGCGCAGGACCACATCGTCGCCTACGCTGTGCGCCGGCCAGATTCCGAACACCGCCTTCGCGGTCAGCCACTTCTCCGCGACGATCCGGTCCAGCATCGCCCGCGCGTCGCGGTACAACTCGCTGGCCTGCGTGCCGACCACTTCGTCGGTCAGGATGGCCGGGTACTTGCCGGCCAGCTCCCAGGCCTGGAAGAACGGGGTCCAGTCGATGACCGGCAGCAGGTCATCGAGCGGCCAGTCGTCGAATGCGTGCACGCCCGGCCGGTTCGGCACCGGCGGTACGTACGCGTCCCAGCCGCCATCGAAGCGCTGCCCGCGCGCCTTCTCCAGCGGTACCAGCCGCTTGGCGTCGCCGCGGTTGCGGTGGCGGGTGCGGATCTCGGCGTAGTCGGCGTCGTTGGCGGCGACGAACTTCGCCCGCAGGTCGGCGCTGATCAGCGACTGCGCCACGCCGACCGCGCGCGAGGCGTCCTTCACCCAGACCGTGGGCGACTTGTAGTGCGGATCGATCTTCAGCGCGGTGTGCGCGCGCGAGGTGGTGGCGCCGCCGATCATCAGCGGCATGGTGAAGCCCTGGCGCTGCATCTCGCGGGCGACGTGGCTCATCTCCTCAAGCGACGGGGTGATCAGCCCCGACAGGCCGATGATGTCGGCGTTCTCCGCGCGCGCGGTGTCGAGGATCTTCTGCGCCGGCACCATCACCCCCAGGTCCACGACATCGAAGTTGTTGCAGGCCAGGACCACGCCGACGATGTTCTTGCCGATGTCGTGCACGTCGCCCTTGACCGTGGCCATCACGATCTTGCCGTTGGACTTGCCGACGTCGCCGGTGCGCAGCTTCTCGGCCTCGATGAAGGGGAGCAGGTAGGCCACCGCCTTCTTCATCACCCGCGCCGACTTGACCACCTGCGGCAGGAACATCTTGCCGGCGCCGAACAGGTCGCCGACCACGTTCATGCCGTCCATCAGCGGGCCTTCGATCACGTCCAGCGGGCGCGTGGACTGCCGGCGGGCTTCCTCGGTGTCCTCCTCGACGAAGGCATCGATGCCGTGGACCAGCGCATGGGCCAGGCGCTCGCGTACCGGCTTGCTGCGCCAGGCCAGGTCCTCGGTCTTCTTTTCGCCCTTCCTGCCCCTGTACTGCTCGGCGATCTCCAGCAGCCGTTCGGTGCCGTCGGCGCGGCGGTTGAGAACCACGTCCTCCACGCGCCCGCGCAGCTCCGGATCCAGGTCGTCGTATACCGGCAGCGCGCCGGCATTGACGATGCCCATGTCCATGCCGGCCTTGATGGCGTGGTACAGGAACACCGAGTGGATCGCCGCGCGCACCGGCTCGTTGCCGCGGAAGGAGAAGCTGACGTTGGACACGCCGCCGGACACGTGGCAGTGCGGCAGGGTCCGCTTGATGATGCGGGTGGCCTCGATGAAGTCGACCGCGTAGTTGTCGTGCTCCTCGATGCCGGTGGCGATGGCGAAGATGTTCGGGTCGAAGATGATGTCTTCCGGCGGGAACCCGACCTGGTCGACCAGGATCCGGTAGGCGCGGGTGCAGATCTCGACCTTGCGTTCGCAGGTGTCGGCCTGGCCCTGCTCGTCGAAGGCCATGACCACAGCGGCGGCGCCGTAGCGCAGCACCTTGCGCGCGTGCTCGACGAAGGCGTCCTCGCCTTCCTTGAGCGAGATCGAGTTGACCACGCCCTTGCCCTGCAGGCACTTCAGCCCGGCCTCGATCACCTCCCACTTGGAGGAGTCGACCATCACCGGGATCTTCGCGATGTCCGGCTCGGAGGCGATCAGGTTGAGGAATTTCACCATCGCCTTCTCGGAATCGATCAGGCCCTCGTCCATGTTCACATCGAGGATCTGCGCGCCGCTGTCGACCTGCTGGCGCGCCACCTCGACCGCTTCGGCGTAGCGGTCTTCCTTGATGAGCTTGCGGAACTGCGCGCTGCCGGTGACGTTGGTGCGCTCGCCGACGTTGACGAACAGCAGCTCCGGGGTGATGACCAGGGGCTCCAGGCCGGAGAGGCGGGTGTGGCGGGGCAGGGACGTGCTCACGCGGCCTGCTCCAGCACGGTGCGCGGCACCCGCGGCGGCAGCCCGCGCACCGCCTCGGCGATGGCGCGGATGTGGTCCGGCGAGGTGCCGCAGCAGCCGCCGACCAGGTTGAGCAGGCCGGCCCGCGCGAACTCCTGCAGGACCTCGGCCATCTCCTCCGGCGTTTCGTCGTAGCCGCCGAAGGCGTTGGGCAGGCCGGCGTTGGGATGGGCGCTGATGTAGTAGGGCGACACGTCCGACATTGCTTCCACATGCGGGCGCAGGTCCTTGGCGCCGAGCGCGCAGTTCAACCCGATCGACAGCGGCCGCGCATGCGCCAGCGAGGTGTGGAAGGCCTCGGCGGTCTGACCGGACAGGGTGCGTCCGGAGGCGTCGGTGATCGTGCCGGAGATCATCACCGGCAGGCGCCCGCCGCGCGCGTCGAACACCTCCTCGATCGCATACAGCGCGGCCTTGGCGTTGAGCGTGTCGAAGATGGTCTCGACCATGAGCGTGTCGGCGCCACCGTCGATCAGGCCCTCGACCGCCTCGCGGTAGGTGCCGCGCAGTTCGTCGAAGCTGGTGTTGCGGAAACCCGGGTCGTTGACGTCCGGACTGATCGAGGCGGTGCGGCTGGTGGGGCCGAGCACGCCGATGACGAAGCGCGGCCGGTCGGGGGTGGCCGCCTCGACCTCGTCGCAGACCTCGCGCGCCACGCGTGCGCCGGTCCTGTTGAGCTCGTACACCAGGTGCTGGAGGTGGTAGTCGGCCTGGCTGACCGAGGTGGCGTTGAAGGTGTTGGTCTCGACCAGGTCGGCGCCGGCCTCCAGGTAGGCGCGGTGGATGCCGGCGATGAGCTCCGGCCGGGTCAGCAGCAGCAGGTCGTTGTTGCCCTTCAGGTCATGGCCCTGCGGTGCGTGGTCGCAGCCCGGACCGTGCGCGTGTCCGGCAGGGGAGGGTGCGGCATCGCTGGCCGACGCATTCGCGGCGGCATCGTGCAGCGAGTCGTAGCCGTCGGCGAAACGCTCGCCACGGTAGTCGGCCTCCTGCAGCTCGTGGCGCTGGATCATCGTGCCCATCGCCCCGTCGATGACCAGGATGCGCTCGCGCAGCGCCTGCTCGAGCAGGGCGACGCGATGCGGGTGCAGCCAGGGCAGGGTGTTCATGGATGCGGACTCATGGTTTGTGGGCGATCAGCGAGATCACCTCGAAGTGGGGCGGGCGGCGCTCGCGGGTGACCGTCTCCAGGCTGGTGACGTCCAGCCCGGCCTTCTCGGCGAACCTGCGCAGCTCCTTGGCCGGGAAACCCAGGTTGACGTGGCCATAGGTCTCGACCACGGCCTTGTGCTCGTGCCGCGCCAGGCTGCTCAGCAGCAGCCGGCCTCCCTTGCGCAGCACGCGCGCGCCCTCGGCGACGGCCTGGGCGGGTCTGGCCGAGTAGGTCAGCGCATGCATCAGCACCACCAGGTCGAAGCTGCCGTCCTTGAATGGCAGCGCGTGCATGTCGGCTTCGCGCACCTCCACGTTCTCCAGCCTGCGCAGGCGTTCGCTGGCGGCGGCGACCACGCGCGCGCTGGTGTCGATGCACACGTAGCGGCTGGAATGCGGCGCCAGCAGTTCGGCCAGCACGCCGTCGCCGGAGGCGATGTCGAGCACGTCGCCGGTCTCCAGCAGCGGCAGCGCGCTGCGCGCCAGCGCCTCCCAGGTGCGGCCGGGGGAGTAGTGGCGTTCCATGTCGCCGGCGACGCTGTCGGCCCAGTTCTGGTCGGCAGCGCGGGCGGCCAGCACGGAAGGCAGGCGCTCGGCGTCCTGGCGCAGCAGCGGATCGTCGCTGCCCGTGCTCAGGGCCTGCCACAATGCGCGCTGGGCCGGGTCCAGCGCAGCCTCGTCGAAGCGGTAGTAGGCCGAGACGCCGGCGCGGCGGTCGCGGACCAGGCCGGCTTCCTTGAGCTTGGCCAGGTGGGTGGAGACGCGCGGCTGGGCCAGGCGGGTGACCGAAGACAGTTCGGCCACGGTCAGCTCTTCCAGCTCCAGCAGGGCCAGCAGGCGCACACGGGTGGCATCGGCGAAGACCTTCAGCCGGACCGACCAGTCTTCCAGGTCCATAAATATCTTCCTATCGCGATATAGAGATATTCTGGCGGTCGCGGTGTCCCGCGGTCAAGTTGCGTACGTCCGCGAATGGCGGTTGGTTACAATTGGCACCATTGCCTGTGACCGGAGGGGTCAGCCGTGGATTTCAGCTTCACCGAAGAACAACTGATGCTGCAGGACGTCGCGCGCCGCATCGCCCAGGACGTGATCGCACCGAGTGCGGAGCACTTCGACCGCAATGGCGAGTTCCCCCTGGAAAACATCCGCCTGCTCGGCGAGAACGGGCTGATGGGCATCGAGGTCCCCGACGAGTACGGCGGTGCAGGGATGGACCCGGTCAGCTACGTGCTGGCGATGGTCGAGATCGCCGCCGGCGACGCCGCGCATTCGACCATCATGTCGGTCAACAACTCGCTGTTCAGCGCCGGCATCCTCAAGCACGGCAGCGAGGAGCAGAAGCAGACCTACGTCCGCGCGATCGCCGAGGGCCGCGAGATCGGCGCCTTCGCCCTGACCGAACCGCAGTCCGGCTCCGACGCCACGGCCATGCGCTGCCGCGCGGTGAAGCAGGCCGACGGCAGTTTCGTCGTCAATGGCAAGAAGAGCTGGATCACCTCCGGCCCGGTGGCGAAGTACATCGTGCTGTTCGCGATGACCGAGCCGGACAAGGGCGCGCGCGGCATCACCGCCTTCCTCGTCGACACCGCGCGTCCGGGCTTCCACCGCGGCAAGACCGAGCCCAAGCTGGGCATCCGCGCCTCGGCCACCTGCGAGATCGAGTTCGCCGACTACGTGGCGCAGCCGGCCGACGTGCTGGGCAAGGAAGGCGACGGCTTCAAGATCGCGATGGGCGTGCTGGATTCGGGCCGCATCGGCATCGCCTCGCAGGCAATCGGCATTGCCAGGGCCGCCTACGAGAAGACGCTGGAATACGTGCGCGAGCGCAAGGCTTTCGGCGCGGCGATCGGCACGTTCCAGATGACCCAGGCCAAGATCGCGGACATGAAGTGCAAGCTGGACGCGTCGCTGCTGCTGACGCTGCGGGCGGCCTGGCTGAAGGCGCAGGGCAAGCCGTTCTCGGCCGAGGCGGCGATCGCCAAGCTGACCGCGTCGGAGGCGGCGATGTGGATCACCCACCAGGCAGTGCAGATCCACGGCGGCATGGGCTATTCCAAGGAGATGCCGCTGGAGCGCTACTTCCGCGATGCGAAGATCACCGAGATCTACGAGGGCACCAGCGAGATCCAGCGGCTGGTCATCGCGCGCAGCGAGACGGGGCTGCGCTGAGGCGCGGATCCGGAGCTGCGGAATCGAAACGGGGCCGGAAGGGCCCCGTTTCCTTTTGCGGTGAGCGGAGAATGCAAATGCAACTGCAGGAGCAAAGGCGTTGGGTGGGGTCGGCTCCGGTGGGAGCTGCGGCAGTGCGGGGGTATGGCGCAAGCAGGCCAGGGATGGCCTGCGCTCGGCCGTCGGAGGCAGGACGCCGGAGCCGGCCGATGCGCCATACCCCCGCACTGCCGCGTCTTTCCGGTGCGTCGGGGGTGTGGCTTCGTTCAACCCGCTCAACCGTCGTCCCGCGCAGGCGGGGACCCAGCGACTTGCGCGCGGCGTTTTCCATTTACAGGGGGCGTTCGGATCTGAAGGCCAAAGTCACCGGGTCTCCGCCTGCGCGGGGACGACGGTGATTGGTTGTTGCCGAAAATGTGGGAGGTGAAGTCGCCCGTTCCGCCTTCGCCTTCGCCGCTGTTTTCGCTGATCGAAGCCACAACCTCAACGCCACCGGAGGACGCCGTGCCCTGGGGGTCTGGCGCAAGCAGCACAGGGATGTGCTGCGGTCGCTCGTCGGAGCCATGGATGGCGGAGCCGAGCGATGCGCCAGACCCCCAGGGTACGGCGGCCCCGTCCGGAGCCGAAGCTTTCCGCTTCGGCCTCACCCGACGCCGAAGCTCTTCGCTATCGACCGAGTACACACCCGCGGTGGCCGGAGCCAACCTGTCCGCCCGATACCCCGGCCGATACGGACAGGCGACCCTTGCACTTGCTTCCCGCAATCCGGAGAAGAGCCTTTCATCGGGGCCGGCGATGGCTTCAAATGGCGCCAGTGGACGGCATGGATCACCGATGACGGGCGGGCAGGGCGGGACGGCCAACTGCAGCGTGGTCGCACGCCCCGGTGTCCGCCGGTGCCTGGCCTGGTTGCGCTGGGGTGCGGTGGCGATGCTGCTGGCCATCCTCCTCCTGGACCTCGCCTTCCCGCCGCCGCGGCCCGCCGCCAATGCCGGCGGCGCCACGGTGGTGACCGCCGCCGACGGCACGCCCTTGCGCGCCTTTGCCGATGACGGCGGCGTCTGGCGCTATCCGGCCACGCCCGAGTCGGTCTCGCCGCTCTACCTGGAAGCCCTGCTCGGCTACGAGGACCGCTGGTTCTACCGCCACCCCGGGATCAACCCGCTGGCCCTGCTGCGCGCGGCCGGCCAGTGGCTGCGCAGCGGCGGCGTCGTGTCCGGCGGGTCGACCCTGACCATGCAGGTCGCGCGCATCCTCGACGGCCGCGACACCCGCAGCCTCGGCGGCAAGCTGCGGCAGATGGCGCGCGCGCTGCAGCTGGAAGCGCGGCTGTCGAAACGGCAGATCCTGCAGCTGTACCTGGAGCGCGCGCCGTTCGGCGGCACCATCGAAGGGGTGGAGGCGGCCAGCTGGGCCTATCTGGGCAAGCCGGCGTCGCGGCTGTCGCATGCCGAGGCCGCGTTGCTGGCGGTGCTGCCGCAGGCACCGAGCCGGCTGCGTCCGGATCGGCATCCGCAGGCGGCGCGCGCGGCGCGCGACAAGGTCCTGGCGCGCATGCGGGCGCTCGGGGACTGGTCGGCGCAGGACGTGGCCGATGCGCGGATCGAGCCGGTGGTCGCGCGTTCGCTGCACGTGCCGGTGCACGCGGCGCTGCTGGCCCAGCGCCTGCGCCAGGCGCAGCCCGGCGCGCAGCGCATCGCCACCACGCTCGACGCGGACCTGCAGCGCGCGCTGGAGGAACGGGTGACGGCCTATTTCGCGGCGCTGCCGCCGCGGACCTCGGCGGCGCTGCTGGTGGTCGACAACGCCAGCATGCAGGCGCGCGCCTACGTCGGTTCGGTCGAATTCGGCGACCGCGACCGGCTGGGCCATGTCGACATGGTCCGCGCCTGGCGTTCGCCGGGTTCCACGCTCAAGCCGTTCCTGTACGGCATGGCCCTGGACGACGGCCTGATCCATTCGGAAAGCCTGCTGGTCGACGCGCCGCAGGATTTCGGCGGCTACCGTCCGGGCAATTTCGGCGAAGCCTTCAACGGACCGGTCGGCGCGGCCACGGCGCTGCGGCTTTCGCTGAACGTGCCGGCGGTGGATCTGCTCGACCGGGTCGGCCCGGCGCGCTTCGCCGCGCGCCTGGACCATGCCGGGATTCCGCTGCGCTTTCCGCGTGGTGCGCGGCCGAACCTGGCCCTGATCCTGGGCGGCACCGGCGTGCGCCTGGAGGACCTGGTCGGCGCCTTCGCCGCGTTCCAGCGCGGCGGCGCGGCCGCGCAGGTGCGCTACACGCCGGGGCAGCCGCTGCGCGAACGCCGGGTGCTGTCGCCGGGGGCGGCGTGGATCGTGCGCGAGGTCCTCCAGGCCAACCCGCGCCCGGGCCAGGCGCGCGCGGTCTTCGACACCGGCGCGCGACCGCCGGTGGCTTGGAAGACCGGCACCAGCTACGGCTTCCGCGACGCCTGGGCGATCGGCGGCACGCGCCGCTATACGGTCGGCGTCTGGGTGGGTCGCCCGGACGGCACGCCGTTGCCGGGGCAGTACGGCGCGATCACGGCCTTGCCGCTGCTGTTCGAGACCATCGACAGCCTGCCGCGCGCACCGGGCGATGCCGATCCGCTGCCGCGGCCGGCAAGCGTGGACCGCGTCGAGGCGTGCTGGCCGCTGGGGCTGGCCGCCGCCGATACGCCGCCGGCGCTATGCCAGCGGCGCGTGCAGGCCTGGCGGCTGGACGGCGTGGTGCCGCCGACCTTCGCCGAACGCGATGCGCGCCTGTGGAACGCCGGCCGCGAGCGCTTCCAGGTGGATGCGGCCAGCGGCCTGCGCCTGTCCGCCGATTGCGCGCGGCCGCACCCGGTACGGACCGCGGAGATCGCGCGCTGGCCGGCGCTGCTGTCGCCGTGGCTGCCGGCGGACGTCCGCCGCGCCTCGCGCTTGCCGGCGCTGTCGCCGGACTGCGCGCCCGACGGCCGCGGCGCCGACGAGTCGCTGCGCATCGAAGGCATCGCCGACCGCGCCACCCTGGCGCCGCCGCCGGGTGGCACGCGTGGGCTGCGCCTGCATGCGCGCGCGCTGGGCACCGCCGCGCCGGTGCAGTGGCTGCTGGACGGACGTGCGATCGCGCGCACCGAAGGCGCAGGCGGCTTCGAGCACGACTACGCCGGTGCCGGCCGCGGCGACCACGTGCTCACCGCGCTGGCCGACAGCGGCGCCTGGGCGCAGGTGCGCTTCCGCGTGGCCGGCGTGGGCGAGCCCTCAGCCCAGGTGCTCGAGCACGTAGTCGGCCGATGACACCTTGAATTCGCCCGGTGCCTCGACGAACAGCTGCTTCACCACCCCGTCCTCGGCATACAGGGCGAAGCGCTTGGCGCGCAGGCCCATGCCGTAGCCGCTGGCGTCCATTTCCAGGCCCAGCGCCCGGGTGAGTTCGGCATTGCCGTCGGAGACCAGCTGCAGGCCGTCGGGCGCGTCCAGGGTCTTGCCCCAGGCCTGCATCACGAACGGATCGTTGACCGCCATGCAGACCACGTCGATGCCGCGGCTGCGGAAATCCTCGAAGCGGGCGATGAAGCCGGGCAGGTGCTTTTCCGAACAGGTCGGGGTGAACGCGCCGGGGACCGCGAACAGCACCACGTTGCGGCCCTCGAACAGGGTCGGCGTGTCCACGCTCTCCACGCCTTCGCGGATGCGCTTGAGCACGACTTCGGGAATGCGGTCGCCGATCTGGATGGTCATGGGGGTGTCCTGGGGGGAAGGCCGTGCGTGGCCGGGAGGCTGAACGCAGTCTAGCCGCAACGGCGTGGCCGCTGCGTGGAGAGTGCTTGAAAATCCGGGCGGCGGGTCCATTTTCCCCTGCATCGCCGCGCGATCGACGCGGCACATCGAGCAAGGAGAACGACATGGCCATCGTCCGCTACAACACCGTTCCGGGACGCCACCTGCAGGACGAGTTCAGGCAGGTGTTCGAGCGTTTCTTCGGCGACGCCGGCGCCGATCCGTCCGACGTGGTGACCAGCCAGTGGGCGCCGCGCATGGACATCCGCGAGGAAGCCGACCGCTTCGTCATCTTCGCCGACATCCCGGGCGTGGACCCGAAGGACATCGAGGTGCAGATGGACAAGGGCATCCTGACCCTCAAGGGCGAGCGCGCCGGCGAGGAGGCCGAGGAAGGCAAGGGCTATTCGCGCCGCGAGCGCGCCTGGGGGGCGTTCCACCGCCGCTTCGCGCTGCCAGACAGCGCCGACGCCGACGGCATCACCGCCAGCGGCCGCCACGGCGTGCTGCGGATCGACATTCCCAAGCGCCCGCAGGCCACGCCGCGGCGCATCCAGGTGCAGTGATGCCTGTCGGGCACGCGCCACCGGTCCGCATCCGTGCGGCCGTGGCGACGTGCCCGCCGTCGCCGCAGCAGTGGGCGCCCGCACGGCGCTGGCGACGAACCCTTAGAATCCAGCCCGTGGCGCACGCGCCGCGGGCTTCCGTGTTTTTCCGCTGCGTGCGACGGGCGCAGGCGCAACGCAACCATCGATGGGTGAACGGATGGAATTCAAGGACTACTACGCGATCCTCGGCGTGGAACCGACCGCCGGCGAAGCCGAGATCAAGTCGGCCTACCGCCGGCTGGCGCGCAAGTACCACCCCGACGTGAGCAAGGAGGCCGACGCGGAAGAGAAGTTCAAGTCGGTCGGCGAGGCCTACGAGGCGCTGCGCGATCCGCAGAAGCGCGCGGCCTACGACCAGTTGCGCGCGCGCGGCTACCGGCCGGGGCAGGAGTTCCACCCGCCGCCGGAGGGTTTCGACGGCGCCGGTTTCGACTTCGACGAGATCTTCGGCGACATGGGCGGGCGCGGCGGCGGGAGCGGCGGTTTCAGCGACTTCTTCGAGAGCCTGTTCGCGCGCCAGCGCGGCGCCGGCGGTCCGCGTCCGGGCGCCGGCCAGCAACCGCGCGGCGACACCCGCGCGCGGCTGGCGGTGCCGCTGGAGGCGGTGTATCGCGGCGACAGCGTGCGCATCACCCTCAACGGCCGCCAGCTGGAAGTGAAGGTGCCCCGGGGCATCCGCGCCGGGCAGGCGATCCGCCTGGCCGGGCAGGGCAACGGCGGCGGCAACCTGCTGCTGGAGATCGAATACCAGGCCCACCCGCAGTTCGAGGTGGACGGGCGCAACATCCTCTACACGCTGGAAGTGCAGCCGTGGCAGGCGGCGCTGGGCACCGCGCTGAGCGTGCCCACGCTGGGTGGGGCGGTGGAGCTGAAGATCCCGGCCGGGTCCGATTCCGGGCGCAAGCTGCGCCTGCGTGGCCGCGGGTTGCCCGGCGGCGCGTCGACGGAGCAGGCGGGCGACCAGATCGTGGAACTGGAAGTGCAGGCGCCGGCGCCGGAAACCGAGGCCCAGCGCCAGGCCTATCGCGACCTGGCCCAGGCTTTCGGGGACTGAAGTCCCGCGCTCAGGCCTGGTCGGGCACCGCGCCGGCTTCGCCGCCGAGCAGCCGGCCGATCACGTCCGACAGGTCCGATTCGGAGAACGGCTTGGTCAGGTAGGCGCGCGCGCCCTGGCGCATGCCCCACATGCGGTCGGTGTCCTGGTCCTTGGTGGTCACCAGCACCACCGGGATGTCGCGCGTGCTGCTCTCGCGGCTGAGCGTGCGCGTGGCCTGGAAGCCGTTGAGGTTGGGCATGACCACGTCCATCAGGATCAGGTCGGGCAGTTCGGCCTTGGCCACCGCCACGCCGGCCGCGCCGTCCTCGGCGGTGAGGGTCTCGTGCCCGAGCTTCTCGACGATGCGCTGGATTCCCATGAGCTGGGACGGCGAATCGTCCACGATCAGGATGCGTGCCATGTTGCGTCCCCGGTGTATCCCCTGCGCGGGAGTGTAGTCGTTGCGCCGGGCGTCAGGAAGTCTTCCGCGTCGCACGGCCAGGCGCGAACATTGACCGTGCGCACACTGCGGCAGTTCGCGGGGACCCTCAGCAGGCGTCGGCCTGGCCGGTCGCGTAGCGCAGTCCGCGCAACAGGTGGGCGCGGAACACGGGATCGGCGTACAGCGCCTGCGCGTGGCCCAGGCCGGTGTACCAGGCGCGGCCGCCGGCGCCGGCATGGCACCAGGCGATGGGATGGTCGCTGCCCATGGTGCCGCCCTCGTAGCCGGATTCGTCCACGGTGGCCACCACCTGCACGGCCGCGCGCGGGTTGCGGTCGTAGTTGTACAGCTCGTCGGTGACCCGCCAGCGTTCCCGGCCGTCGGGTCCGCGCCCGGCCTCGAAGTGCACTGGCGCGGTCTGCAGGCCATGCGGGTGGCTCTTGAACCAGGCACCGGCCAGGTTGCCGTACCAGGGCCAGGCCTTGCCGGTATCGGCCGCCGAATGCACGCCCATGAACGCCCCGCCGCCGGCGATGTAGCGTTCGAATGCCGCCTGCTGCGCCGGCGCGAGCACCTCGCCGGTGGTGTTGGCGAAGACCACCGCGCGGAAGCGTGCCAGGCCGGCATCGTCGAACACGGCAGGATCCTCGCTGTGCACGATGTCGAACCCCGCACCGTCGGCCAGTTCGCGCAGGGCCTGCACCGCCTGCGGGATCGAGTCGTGGCGCCAGCCGCGGGTGCGGGTGAACACCAGCACCGCCGGGCGTGGTCGCGTGTCCGCGGCTTCCGCGCCGGTGGCATCGGCCGACGTGGCGGCCTTGGCTGTGGCGTTGGAGGAAAGCAGGGCGGCGGAGAGTGCGGCCAGGAGCAGGCCGATGGCCGCCGATCGTGCGGGGCGGGACCGCGAAGCGTGCGAGGTCATGCGTCGAGCGTAGCCGAGCGATGCCGGCATTGCCCGCTGCGACGCAACGACCGCGGACGATGCCGTCTAGAATCGGCCGGGATCCGCAGTCACGCAGGGGGTGGAGATGGGAATGGACATGGGCGCGAACCGTTCGATCGCGTGGATCGCAGTGGCGGTCCTCGCGCTGTCGGGTCTGCCGGCATTCGAGGCACCGGCCGGCGAAGCGGCGGCATCCGGCGGCAAGACATGGACCTTCGGCACCACGCCGGTCTGGCAGGACGAGTTCGACTACGAAGGCCGGCCCGATGCAGCCCGCTGGGGCTACGACACCGGCGGTGCCGGCTGGGGCAACCACGAGTTGCAGTACTACACCGACCGGGAGGCGAACGCCTTCGTTGGCGACGGCCTGCTGACGATCATCGCGCGCAGGCAGAAGGCCGGGAAGAACGCGTATACCTCAGCGCGCCTGGTCTCGCGCGGCAAGGGCGACTTCCAGTACGGGCGCGTCGAGTTCCGCGCGCGCCTGCCGGTCGCGCGCGGCACCTGGCCCGCACTGTGGATGCTGCCCACGGAGAACCGGTACGGCGGCTGGCCGCATTCGGGCGAGATCGACATCATGGAGCACGTCGGCTACGACCCCGGCACGGTCCATGTCACCGTCCACACCGGCGCCTACAACCACCGGATCAAGACCCAGCGCGGCACGCAGACGCCGGTGGACGGCGTCGATACCGCATTCCATCGCTATCGCGTGGACTGGGCGCCGGACTGGATCCACGGCTACATCGACGACGTGCGGGTGTTCGAATTCGCCAACGAAGGCACCGGCCCGGAGGCCTGGCCGTTCGACCAGCCGTTCCACCTGCTGATGAACGTGGCCGTCGGCGGCGACTGGGGCGGGGCGCAGGGCGTGGACGAAGCCGCGTTCCCGGCGTGGATGGAGGTGGACTACGTGCGCGTGTATCCGCTGCTCGATCCGCCACGGGAGTCGCGCTAGGACTGTCCGCGGTCATCCGGGCAGTCGTACCACCGTCCGGCCAAGGGCGCCGCCCGCCAGCATCCGGTCGAACACGTCCGGCAATTCCTCAAGCGTGGCTTCGCGGGTGCAGATCGCGTCGAGCTGCGCCGGCTTCCATTCGCCGGCCAGCAGCGCCCAGATGTCGTCGCGGATGTCGCGCGCGGTGCCGGCCGAGCCGATCCCCAGTAGCGACACCCCGCGCAGGATGAAGGGCATCACCGTCAGCGCGTCGAGCGAGGGCGTGGCGGCCAGGCCGGCGGCGGCGATGTTGCCGTAGGGCGCGGTCTGCGCCAGCAGGCTGACCAGCATCGGCCCGCCGACGTTGTCCAGGCCGCCGCCGAAGCGGATCGATTCGAGTGGGCGGCTGGCCTGCAGCGCATCGCGGCCGAGCACTTCGCGCGCGCCCAGCGACTTCAGGTACGCGGCCTGGTCGGCCTTGCCGCTGACCGCGTGCACCTCGTGGCCGGCGCGGCTGAAGATCGCCACCGCCATCGAGCCCACGCCGCCGGTGGCGCCGGTGACCGCCAGCGGCCCCAGCTCCGGGCGCTGCCGGTTCTCGCGCATGCGGTACAGGGCGAGCGCGGCGGTGAAGCCGGCGGTGCCCAGGACCATGGCCTGGCGCAGGTCCAGCCCGCGCGGCAGCGCGACCACCCACTCGGCCGGCAGCCGCGCATAGGCCGCGTAGCCGCCGTCGCGGGTCTCGCTCAGGCCGCAGCCGGTGACCAGCACCGGGTCGCCTTCGCGGAATTTCGGATCGGTCGAGGCGACCACATGGCCGGCGACGTCGATCCCGCCGACCAGCGGAAAGCGGCGCAGGATCTTGCCCTTGCCGGTACCGGCCAGCGCGTCCTTGTAGTTGACCGAGGACCAGGCGGCCTTGACCACCACCTCGCCGGGGGCGAGGTCGTCGAGCGATACCGGCTCGATGCCGCTGTGGTATCCGGCGTCATCGTTGTGGATGCGGAAGGCGGGGAAGGTGGCGGGGATGGACATGGCCGGTCCTCGGTGCGTCGGAGAACGATTCTGTCATGCCATGCCGAGCCGGCGGAGCGCGACTTTGGTAGAGCGGGGTTTGTCCCACTGCGCTCATCGATGGCCCGAATCAGAAGCAGCGGGGCAGGTCCGCCCTACGGGGCCCGGTGCGCGGACAGCCCCGCCGCGTCGCCACGCGCCCATGGCCTTACCGCATCGCGTCGCGTCGCTTTTCGTCGATCCACTTGCTCGCCTGCGCCGGCTCATACCCCCGCATCCACGCCAGCATCGCGTCGATGTCGCCGCCGTGCCACAGGTCGGCGCGCTGGTCCGGATGCAGGAAGCGCTCGGCCACCATGCGGTCGATCATCCCGATCAGCGGCGCGTAGAACTCCTCGACGTCGAGGAAGGCGCAGGGCTTGTTGCCGATCCCCAGCTGGCGCCAGGTCAGCATCTCGAAGATCTCCTCCATCGTGCCGAAGCCGCCGGGCAGGGCGACGAAGGCGTCCGACAGGTCGAACATGCGCGACTTGCGTTCGTGCATCGAGCCGACGATCTCCAGTTCGGTCAGGCCGCGGTGCGCGACTTCCCAGTCGGCCAGCTGCTTGGGGATCACCCCGGTGACCTGGCCGCCGGCGGCGAGCACCGCGTTGGCCACCGTGCCCATCAATCCGACGTTGCCGCCGCCGTAGACCAGGCGCAGGCCCTCCTTGGCGAGACGATCGCCCAGGGCGATGGCGCGTTCGGTGTAGGCCGGCTTGCTGCCGGCGTTGGAGCCGCAATAGACGCAGATCGATTTCATGACGGGGTCCTGTGGTGCCGTGTCAGTCGCGCGATTTCCGCTGGCGCACCAGGATGGCGGCGCCCAAGGCGATGAAGGCCACGCCGACGCCGCTGAAGGCAATCCTCTGGCTGGCCAGCGCGCCGACGAAGAACATCACGCCGGCGGCGATGTAGAGCCCGGCGGTGACGCGTGGAGGGAGTCCGTTCGATGCCATGGTCAGCTTCTCCAGGATCATTGGCTGTGGGCTGGAACGACAAAGCCGGGCTGTGCCCGGCTTCTTGCCATAACCCAAGTCAGTGGTGATTCGCGCCAGAGGCGCGTAGAGCGGGATGGCAGCACGCATGCAGATGTCCGCTGCGCCGGCATCTGCATCCACAAGGCCAACTCCCGACGGTTCTTGCCATAGCCCCCAAGTTGGGGGCGGTTCGCGCCGAAGGCGCGAAATGGCGGGGATGGCTGCACGCGGATCCCGGTGTTTGCGCAGCAAACCCGGGCATCCATAAAGCCAACTCAGTTGGCTTTATGGATAGCGCGCTTGTCCACCGCCATCGCGGCGTCGTGGATCGCCTCCGACAGCGACGGGTGGGCGTGGCAGATCCGCGCCAGGTCGTCGGCCGAGCCGCTGAACTCCATGGTCAGCACGCCCTCGTGGACCAGTTCGGACACGTTCGGGCCGATCAGGTGCAGGCCGAGCACGCGGTCGGTCTCGGCGTGCGCGATCACCTTGGCGAAGCCGACCGGCTCGGCCATGGCCACGGCGCGGCCGACGGCGGCGAACGGGAAGGTGCCGGTCTTGTACGGCACGCCTTCGGCCTTGAGCTGCTGCTCGGTCTTGCCGACCCAGGCGATTTCCGGGGCGGTGTAGATCACGTAGGGGATGGTGTCGAGGTTGACGTGGCCGGGCAGGCCGGCGATCAGCTCGGCCACGGCGATGCCTTCCTCGAAGCCCTTGTGCGCCAGCATCGGCCCGCGCACGCAGTCGCCCACCGCCCAGACGCCGTCGACGCCGGTGTGGCAGTGCTCGTCGACCACAACCTGGCCGCGCTCGTTGAGCTGCACGCCGGTGCCTTCGGCCAGCAGGCCCTTGGTCGCGGCGCGGCGGCCGACGGCCACCAGCAGCTTGTCGACGACCAGCGACTGCTCGCCGGACGCGTCGGTGTAGGCGATCGCCACTTCCTTCTTCTTGCCCTTGGCTTTGACCTCGGCCTTGGAGACCTTGGCGCCCAGCTTGATGTTCAGGCCTTCCTTCTTCAACTCGCGCGCGGCCAGCTTCGCCACTTCCGCGTCGGCGGCCGGCAGGAAGTCGGGCAGGGCCTCGAGCACGGTGACCTCGGCGCCGAGGCGGCGCCACACGCTGCCCAGCTCCAGGCCGATCACGCCGGCGCCGATCACCGCCAGGCGCTTGGGCACTTCGGTGAAGTCCAGCGCGCCGACGTTGTCGACGATGTTCTCGCCGTCGAACTTCGCGAACGGCAGTTCGATCGAATCGGAACCGGCGGCGATGATGACGTTGGTGGCCTTGAGCTCGACCTCGGAACCGTCGTGCTGCTTGACCTTCACGATGTTGCCCGGCTGCAGCTGGCCGAAGCCGTAGTACGCAGTGACCTTGTTGGCCTTGAACAGCATCGCGATGCCACCGGTGAACTGCTTCACGATGGCGTCCTTGCGGGCGACCATCTTCGGCACGTCCATCTTCGCGTCCTTGAAGCTGATCCCGTGCTGGTCGAACTGGTGCTGCATGTTCCAGTACTGGTGCGTGGAATCGAGCAGCGCCTTGGACGGGATGCAGCCGACGCGCAGGCAGGTGCCGCCCAGAGCGGGCTTGCCGTCCTTGCCCAGCGCCGCATCGATGCATGCGGTCTTCAGGCCCAGCTGCGCGGCGCGGATCGCGGCGTGGTAGCCGGCCGGGCCGGCACCGATGACGACGACGTCGAATTGTTCAGCCATTAGGGAATTCCTTTGCCTTTATCCCTTCTCCCGCCGGGAGAAGGTGGCGCGAAGCGCCGGATGAGGGTGGGGTGGGCGGCGCTGGTGGCCGGCCCTCTCCCCAACCCCTCTCCCGGTGGGAGAGGGGCTAAAGCGGAGATCACAGCCCGAACAGGATCCGGTTCGGGTTCTCGAGCTGGTTCTTGATGTCGACCAGGAACTGCACCGCGTCCTTGCCGTCGATGATGCGGTGGTCGTAGGACAGCGCGATGTACATCATCGGCGCGATCACGACCTGGCCGTTCTCGGCGATCGGGCGGTCCTTGATGGTGTGCATGCCCAGGATCGCGCTCTGCGGCGGATTGACGATCGGGGTGGACATCAGCGAACCGAAGGTGCCGCCGTTGGTGATGGTGAAGGTACCGCCCTGCAGGTCGTCCAGCGCGAGCTTGCCGTCGCGTGCCTTCTTGGCGTAGTCGGCGATGCCCTTCTCGATGTCGGCGAAACCCATCCGCTCGACATTGCGCAGCACCGGCGTGACCAGGCCCTTGTCGGTGGACACGGCGATCGAGATGTCGGCGTAGCCGTGGTAGATGATGTCGTCGGCGTCGACCGAGGCGTTGACCGCCGGGAAGCGCTGCAGCGCGTTGGCCGCGGCCTTCACGAAGAAGCTCATGAAGCCCAGCTTGATGCCGTGGGTCTTCTGGAAGTCCTCACCCAGCTCCTTGCGCGCCGCGGCGACCTTGGCCAGGTTGACCTCGTTGAACGAGGTCAGCATGGCGATCGAGTCCTTGGACTGCATCAGCCGCTCGGCGATGCGCTTGCGGATGCGGGTCATCGGCACGCGCTCTTCCGGGCGCGCGCCGCCGGCCTTGCCGGCGCCGCCGCTCTTCGCATAGTTGACCAGGTCTTCCTTGGTCACCGCGCCGTGGCGGCCGGTGCCTTCGACCTGCGACGGATCGATGCCCTCCTTGGCCGCGGTGAAGCGTGCGCCCGGCGGCAGTT
>Ga0160451_100568_pt1 | contig 18791 bp, 15 predicted proteins | sample HID1975M_E1MG_FD_108270 | JGI IMG/M metagenome (GOLD analysis project Ga0160451, IMG submission 108270) | Enriched soil microbial communities from UW Madison campus, WI, USA - HID1975M_E1 MG | ecosystem: Environmental > Terrestrial > Soil > Unclassified | place: USA: Madison, Wisconsin... | reverse complement strand
GGCCTGGGCACGGTCGTCGCCGCGCGCGGTGCCGGTGCCCATCATCGCCAGGCCCATCTCGCTCATCACCGTGCTCACGTCGGCGAAGTCGACGTTGATCAGGCCCGGGCGCACGATCAGGTCGGCGATGCCCTGCACCGCGCCCTGCAGCACGTCGTTGGCGGCGCGGAACGCCTGCACCATCGTCGCGTTGCGGCCGAGCACGGTGATCAGCTTCTCGTTGGGGATGGTGATCAGCGAGTCGCAGTGGGTCGACAGTTCCTCGATGCCCTTGAGCGCGACCTGCATGCGCCGGCGACCCTCGAACGGGAACGGCTTGGTGACCACGGCCACGGTCAGGATGCCCATCTCCTTGGCCAGCTGCGCCACCACCGGCGCCGCGCCGGTGCCGGTGCCGCCGCCCATGCCGGCGGTGATGAACACCATGTCCGCGCCTTCCAGCGCGGCGATGATCTGTTCGCGGTCCTCCAGCGCGGCCTGGCGGCCGACCTCCGGGTTGGCGCCCGCGCCCAGGCCCTTGGTGACGTTGCCGCCGAGCTGCAGCTGCATCTTGGCGCCGCAGTTCTTGATCGCCTGCGAGTCGGTGTTGGCGGTGATGAATTCGACGCCGTCCACGCTGCTGTTGACCATGTGCGCCACGGCATTGCCGCCGCCGCCGCCCACGCCGATGACCTTGATCACCGCATTCGGAGCCATCTTCTCGATCAGTTCGAAATGTGCCATGTCCGTTGTCCTCTGTTTATAAGTGCCGGCTTTCTGCGCTCCGGCGTTCTTGTCGGTACTGCCTTGTCGCTCTTTCGTCCTCGGGGCCTGCCCGTTTGCCGCCAGTTGCCGCCTCGCCTCTTCGCCTCTCGCCGGCCGTGGCCGGCTCCCGCCGCAATCCGTCGCTCGCCGCCTACCGTGCGGCGCTCAGAACTCGCCGCCGTACCACTTGAATAGCTTCTTGAAGAAACTGCCCGCGCGTCCGCTCGGCAGCGATGGCCGGCGCGGATGCTCGATCTGGCTGCCCATCAGCAGCAGGCCCACGCCGGTGGCGTGGACCGGGTTGCCGACCACCTCGCCCAGGCCGCTGACGTGCTGCGGGATGCCGATGCGCACCGGCATCTGCAGCATTTCCTCGGCCAGTTCGATCACCCCTTCCATCTTCGAGGCGCCGCCGGTCAGGACCATGCCCGCGCGGACCAGCTCCTCGAAGCCGGAACGGCGCAGCTCGGCCTGGACCATCTCGAAAATCTCTTCGTAGCGGCCCTGCACCGCCTGCGCCAGCGCGGCGCGCGGCATGCGCCGCGGCGGCCGGTCGCCGACGCTGGGCACCTGGATGCTTTCCTCGGCGGTGGCCAGCTGGGCCAGCGCGCAGGCGTAGCGGACCTTGATCTGCTCGGCCTCGGGCGTGGGCGTGCGCAGCATGTGCGCGATGTCGTTGGTGACGTGGTCGCCGGCGATCGGCAGCGAGGCGGTGTGGCAGATCGCGCCCTGGATGAACACGGCGATGTCGGTGGTGCCCGCGCCCATGTCGACCAGGACCACGCCCAGCTCGCGCTCGTCGGCGGTCAGCACCGCCACGCTGGAGGCCAGCGAGGACAGGATCAGGTCGTCGACCTGCAGGCCGCAGCGTTGCACGCACTTGCTGATGTTCTGCGCGGCCGACTGCGCGCAGGTGACCAGGTGCGCGTGCACCTCCAGGCGCACGCCGGTCATGCCGACCGGGTTGCGGATGCCTTCCTGCGAATCGTCCAGCACGTACTCGCGCGGGATCGCGTGCAGGATGCGCTGGTCGGCCGGGATCGCCACCGCCTTAGCCGCGTCGAGCACCCGGTCCAGGTCGGCCCAGGTCACCTCGCCGTCGCGGATCGGGACGATGCCGGGCGAGTTCTTGCACTGCACGTGGTTGCCGGAGATCGAGGCGTAGACCGAGCGGATCTCGCAGCCGGCCATCAGCTCGGCTTCCTCGACCGCGCGCTGGATCGACTGCACGGTGGACTCGATGTCCACGACCACGCCGCGCTTGAGGCCGCGCGATTCGTGCGAGCCGATTCCGATCACCTCGATCGGGTTACCCGGCTGGTATTCGCCGACCAGCGCCACCACCTTGGAGGTGCCGATGTCGAGTCCGACGATGAGGGACTTGTCGCCTTTGCGGTTCATGTACTGCTCGCCTGCTGTGCTTGCGTCCGCGCCGCGCCGGCCGGCGCCTGCGGAACGGGTGGGGAAACGACGGCCTTGGCCTCGGGCGTGCCCCAGGCGACGGTGAATCCGTTGGTGTAGCGCAGGTCGGCGCGGGCGATCGGCCGCGCCTGCCGGGCCAGGAGCTGCGGCAGCACGCGGGCGAAGCGGTGCAGGCGCGCGCGCGCGTCGTCGCGGCCGACCACCACTTGCAGGCCGTTGTCCAGGGTCATCGACCAGCTGCCGCGATCGTCCATGCCCAGCCGGTCCACGCCGTAGCCGAGCGGCGCGAACAGGCCGCGCGCCTCGTTGTACAGTTCGACCACCTCGGCGCTGCGGGCATCCGGCCCGCCCAGGTGCGGCAGGTTTTCGCTGGCCATCTCCTTCGGCAGCGGGAACAGGTCGCCGCGCTCGGACAGCAGCCGGTCCTCGCCCCAGAACGCGAACGGCCGGTGCTCCACGATCTGGATCTCCAGCACGTCCGGCCACTGCTTGCGCACCTGCGCGCGCTCGACCCAGGGCAGCTTTTCCACCGCACGCTGCGCGGAGTCCAGGTCGATGGCGAAGAAGCCGCGTGCGGCGTACGGCGCCACCGCGCCGCGCAGCTGCTCGGCCTGGACCCGCTCGAACTGGCCGGTCACACGCAGGCGCGACAGCGGCCAGCGCTCGGCGCCGACCCAGCCGTTGAGCACGGCCACCACCGGCAGCGCGACCAGCGCCACCGCGAGCAGCCAGGCCAGGATGCGCAGCAGCGCGTTCACGCGGCGGCACCTCCGTCGTCGTCCGCGGCCTCGGCGGGCACTGCCTGCTCCCGGACCGTGCCTTCGAGGATCCGCCAGCACAGTTCCTCGAACTCGATGCCGATCTGGCGCGCGGCCTTGGGCACCAGCGAGTGGCTGGTCATGCCCGGCGCGGTGTTGACCTCCAGCAGGTACGGCGCGCCGGTGGCGCGCGAGCGCATCACGTCTACCCGGCCCCAGCCGCTGCAGCCGGCGGCGCGGAACGCGGCCAGCGCCAGTTCGCCCAGCCGGGCCTCATCTTCGCCTTCCAGGCCCGGGCACAGGTACTGGGTGTCCTCGGCGATGTACTTGGCGTCGTAGTCGTACCACTCGCCCTTGGGCACGATACGGATCGAGGGCAACGCGACGTCGCCGAGGATGCCGACGGTGAGCTCGTCGCCGACCACCATCTGCTCCATCATCAGTTCGCCCGGGTAGCGCGCGGCCAGTTCCAGCGCGCCGTCGAGGCCGGCCTCGTCCATCACCCGCGACACGCCGACGCTGGAACCCTCGGAAGACGGCTTGACGATCACCGGCAGGCCCAGCCCGCGCGCGGCTTCGCGCAGCGCCGCAGCGCCGGCGCCGCGCGCCAGGCGCTGGTAGCGCGGGGTCGGCAGGCCGAGCGACAGCCAGACCTGCTTGGTCCGGATCTTGTCCATCGCCAGTGCCGAGCCGAGCACGTCCGAACCGGTGTAGGGCACGCCCAGCGCCTCCATCAGGCCCTGGACCACGCCGTCCTCGCCGCCGCCGCGCTGGCCGTGGAGGATGTTGAACACGCGGTCGAACTTCTTCGCCAGCAGCGCCTCGGCCAGCGCCGGGATGCCGTCGACCGCGTGCGCGTCGACGCCGTGCGCGCGCAGCGCCTCGAGCACGTTGCGGCCCGAGTCCAGCGACACTTCGCGCTCGGAGCTGGTACCGCCCATCAGCACGGCGACGCGGCCGAACACGGTCGGATCGGCGAAGCGCGGTGGCGGCAGCACGGTCGTGGCGCTCATGCCTGCTCTCCGGGCGCGGCGGCGAAGCCGTCGGTGGCGATCTGGTGGGCGACGTAGCCGATGTCGCCGGCCCCCATCATCAGCAGCAGGTCGCCGTCGTGGAGCACGTCCGGCAGCACGTGGACCAGGTCGGCGACCTGGCCCACCACCACCGGCTCGCTGCGGCCGCGCGCCCGGATCGCGCGCGCCAGCGAGCGCGCGTCGGCGCCGGGGATCGGCGCCTCGCCAGCCGGATAGACCTCGCTGAGCACCAGCGCGTCGGCCTCCGACAGCACCGCGGCGAAGGCGTCGAACTGGTCGCGGGTGCGCGAGTAGCGGTGCGGCTGGAAGGCAACCACCAGGCGCCGGTCCGGCCAGCCGCCGCGCGCGGCGGCGAACACCGCGGCCAGTTCATTCGGATGGTGGCCGTAGTCGTCGACCACGCGCACCGTCGCGCCGGTGGTCGTGGCGACGTCACCCAGGTCGTTGAAGCGCCGGCCGATGCCGGCGAACTTCTCCAGCGCGGCGGCGATGTTGTCCGGCGATACGCCCAGCTGCCAGGCCACCGCGGCGGCGGCCAGCGCGTTGAGCACGTTGTGCCGGCCCGGCAGCGCCAGTGTCACCGGCACGGTGGCGCCCTCCGGCAGGCGCAGGGTGAAGCGCATGCGCGGGCCGTCCTGGACGATGTCGTCGGCGCGCACGTCGGCGTTCTCGGCGGTGCCGTAGGTCATCACGTGGCGCGGGGTGTGCGAGGCCAGCGCGGCCACTTCCGGGTCGTCGATGCACAGCACCGCCAGGCCATAGAACGGCAGGCGCTGCAGGAACTCGGCGAAGGCCGACTGCAGGCGGGCGAAATCGCCGCCGTAGTTCTCCAGGTGGTCGGCGTCGATGTTGGTGATGACCGCGATCAGCGGGTTCAGGCGCAGGAAGCTGCCGTCGCTCTCGTCGGCCTCGGCCACCAGCCACTGGCCGCCGCCGAGCTTGGCGTTGGCACCGGCGGCCAGCAGCTGGCCGCCGATGACGAAGGTCGGGTCCAGCCCGCCCTCGCTGAGCACCGCCGCGGTCAGGCTGGTGGTGGTGGTCTTGCCATGGGTGCCGGCGACGGCGATGCCGCGACGGAAGCGCATCAGCTCGGCCAGCATCGCCGCGCGCGGCACGATCGGGATGCGCTGGCTGCGCGCCTCCATCAGTTCCGGGTTGTCGTCGCGGATCGCGCTGGACACCACCACGCAGTCGGTGCCCAGCACGTTGGCCGCCGAGTGGCCGCGGACGATGCGCGCGCCCAGCCGCGCCAGGCGGCGGGTGGCGGCGTTGTCGGCGGCATCGGAGCCGGATACTTCATAGCCGAGCGTGAGCATCACCTCGGCGATGCCGCTCATGCCGGTGCCGCCGATGCCGACGAAATGCACGCGGGGAAAGGCGCGCACCAGGTCGTCGGTGTCGTGCAGGCGGCGGATCATGCGGAGGCTCCGGGTTCGGTGATCGATTCTTCGAGGACGATGGCGGCGATGCGCTCGGCCGCGTCGGGTCGTGCCAGCGCGCGTGCGGCCGTGGCCATGGCCAGCCGGCGCGCCGGATCGGCGGCCAGCGTGCGCAGCGCGCCCTGCAGGTTCGCGGCCAGGTGCGCGTCCTGCTTCAGCAGCAGCGCGGCACCGTGCCCGACCAGGTAGTCGGCATTGCGGGTCTGGTGGTCGTCGACCGCGGCGGCGAACGGCACCAGCACGCTGCCCACGCCGACCGCGCACAGTTCGGCCAGGGTCGAAGCCCCGGCGCGGCACACCACCAGGTCGGCCCAGGCGTAGGCGGCGGCCATGTCGTCGATGAAGGCTTCGACTTTCGCTTGCACGCCGGCGTCGGCGTAGGCGCGCCCTGCCTCGGCACGCAGCTTCTCGCCGCACTGATGGCGCACGTCCACCGGCAATCCCTGCAGCGCGGCCAGCGCCGCCGGCAACGCGTCGTTGAGCGCGCGCGCCCCTTGGCTGCCGCCGAGCACCAGCAGGCGCAGCGGACCTTCGCGGCCGGCCAGGCGCTGTTCCGGCGGCGGCAGTGCGGCGATCGCCGCGCGCACCGGATTGCCGGCCACTTCCTCTTCAGCGAAGCTGCCCGGGAAGCCACTGAGCGTGCGTCGGGCCAGCTTCGACAGCACCCGGTTGGTCATGCCCGGGGCGCGGTTCTGCTCGTGCACCAGCAGCGGCAGGCCGGAAAGCCACGCCGCCAGACCACCGGGACCGGAGGCGAAGCCGCCGAAACCGATCACCGCGCGCGGCCGCCGCCGGCGCAGCACCGCGCGAGCGGCGTTGACTGCCTTGAACAATTTGAATGGCGCGGCCAGCAGGGTCAGCTTGCCCTTGCCGCGCACGCCGGCCACCGGCAGCGTATCGATCTCGATCCCATGCTGCGGCACCAGCCGGGTTTCCATCGCCCCGGCCGCGCCCAGCCACACCACCGGCACGCCGCGGCCGCGCAGCACCTGCGCCACCGCCAGCGCCGGGAAGATGTGGCCGCCGGTGCCGCCCGCCATGACCATGACCGGACGATCATGCCGATCGCCCGCATGCGGATGCGCGGGCGTCAGCGAAGGATTCGCGCCCATGCCCGCGCTCACGAAAAGCCTCCGAAGGTCGGCTCGACGCGCGAGGTGCCGCGGCCGCGCAGGCCGACGGCGGCGCCATGCACGTTCGTGGCCGCCGCCACCGGTTGCGGCGCGCGGGCCGGCGCGGCCGGCTGTGGTTTCCTGACCGGACGCGAAGCCGGCGCCGCAGCCGGCGCGGGTGCCGCCACCGTGGATGCGCCGGCGGCGGGCGCCGTCTCCTGGCGCACCGCACGCTGCCGCTCGGCGCGGTCCAGTTCGTAGGACACGCGCAGCAGCAGGCCGATGGCCACGCAGGTCATCATCACGCTGGAACCGCCGGAGGACACCAGCGGCAGGGTCAGGCCCTTGGTCGGGAGCATGCCCAGGTTCACGCCGATCGACACGAAGCTCTGCATGCCGATCCACAGCGCCACGCCGAAGGCGATATAACCGGCGAAGTGGCGGCGCATCTCCACGCACTGCGCGCCCAGGTACAGCGCGCGGCCGACCAGCAGCGCGTACAGGCCGATCACCAGGCACACGCCGAGGAAGCCCAGTTCCTCGGCGATCACCGAGAAGATGAAGTCGGTGTGCGCTTCGGGCAGATAGTTGAGCTTCTGCACCGAGGCGCCCAGGCCTACGCCGAACCACTCGCCGCGGCCGACCGCCATCAGCGCGTTGCTCAGCTGGTAGCCCGAGCCGAGCTGGTCGGCCCACGGATCCAGGAACGAGGTGATGCGGCGCATCCGGTACGGCTCGATGATCGCGATCGCGGCCAGTGCCGGCAGGCCGATCACGATCGGCAGCGACATCCGCGGCAGGTTGACCCCGCCCAGCACCAGCATGCCGGCGGTGATCGCCAGCAGCAGCGTGGCCGAGCCGAAGTCCGGCTGGGCCAGCAGCATGCCCACCAGCAGTACCGCCACGCCCAGTGGCTTGAGCATCGCCGCCCAGGTGGCGTTGACCTCGTCGCGGAAGCGGACCAGGTAGCTGGCCAGCCAGACGATGTAGATCACCTTGACCGCTTCCACCACCTGGAAGCGGGAAATGCCGAAGTTGATCCAGCGCCGAGCGCCGTTGACGCTCACGCCCAGGCCCGGCAGCCACGGCATCAGCAGCAGCACGAAGCAGCCCAGCAGCAGCAGCTGGTTGTACTTCTCCACGGTCTTGAGCTCGGTGCGCATGGCGACCACGGCCAGGACCGCGCCCACGCCGACGAACAGCACGTGCCGGACCAGGTAATGGAACGGACCCACGCCCAGGTTCTCGCCGATGGCGATCGAGGCCGAGCCGACCATCACCACGCCCAGGCAGGCCAGCGCCAGCGCGGCGCCCAGCAGCCACGGGTCGTAGCGGCCGCCGATGGCTTCCAGTCGGGTGGCCTGGCGCGAGAGGTCGTTCATCAGCGCACCTTCAACGTGGCCAGGCCGACCAGGACCAGGATCACCGAGATGATCCAGAAGCGGACGATCACGCGCGGCTCCGGCCAGCCCTTCAGCTCGAAGTGGTGGTGGATCGGCGCCATCCGGAACACGCGCTTGCCGGTGAGCTTGAACGAAGCCACCTGGATCATCACCGACAGGGTCTCGATGACGAAGATGCCGCCCATGATCACCAGCACCAGTTCCTGGCGGACGATGACCGCGATCGTGCCCAGCACCGCGCCCAGCGCCAGCGCGCCGATGTCGCCCATGAACACCATCGCCGGATAGGTGTTGAACCACAGGAATCCGAGGCCCGCGCCGGCGATGGCAGCGCAGATGATGATCAGCTCGCCGGCGCCGGGCACCTGCGGGATCTGCAGGTAACTGGAGAACACCGCATTGCCCGAGGCATAGGCGAACACGCCCAGCGCGCAGGCCACCAGCACGGTGGGCATGATCGCCAGGCCGTCCAGGCCGTCGGTCAGGTTGACCGCGTTGGAGAAGCCGACGATCCAGAAGTAGGCGATGGCGACGAAACCGATGCCCGCCAGCGGCAACGCGATCGACTTGAAGAACGGCACGTAGAAGGTGGTCGCCGCCGGCACGTCGGCGTACAGCCACAGGTACAGGCCGGCGGCCAGGCCGAACACCGACTGCGCCAGGTACTTCCAGCGCGACTTCAGGCCGTTGGGATCGCGCTTGACGATCTTGATCCAGTCGTCGTACCAGCCGATCGCGCCGAAGGCCAGCATCACCAGCAGCACCGTCCACACGTACTTGTTGCGCAGGTCGCCCCACAGCAGCACCGAGGCCAGCACCGTGATCAGGATCATCGCCCCGCCCATGGTCGGGGTCCCGGCCTTGGAGAAGTGCGACTGCGGGCCATCCTTGCGGATCGGCTGGCCGCCCTTGAGCTGGCCCAGGCGGCGGATCACCGCCGGCCCCCACCACAGCGACAGGAACAGCGCGGTCAGCGCCGCGAGGATGCCGCGGAAGGTCAGGTAGCCGAACAGGCCGAAGAAGTTCTCCAGCCCCTGCAGCCAGCGCGCGAGTTCAAGCAACATTCGTAGCGTCCCCCTGCGCCAGCAGCGCGGTCACGATCCGGTCCATCGCGCTGCCGCGCGACCCTTTCACCAGCACCCGCAACGCGTGGCCGGCGCCGCCGGAGGCCGATACCCCCGCGCGGGCGCGCAGATCGGCGGCCAGCGCCGTCGCAAGTTCTTCGTGGGTGTCGAAATGGCGGCCGCCGTCGCCGAAGGCGCGCGCCGCGGCGGCGCTGAGCGGGCCCAGCGCATACAAACGCGCGATGCCGGCCTCGCGCGCCCGCGCGCCGGCGGCGGCATGCAGCGATTCGGCCTCCGCGCCCAGCTCGCGCATGTCGCCCAGCACCAGCCAGGCTTCGTCGCCGGTGGCGGCCAGCGCGTCGATCGCCGCATCCACCGAACCGGGATTGGCGTTGTAGCTGTCATCGACCAGCACCGCCCCGTCCGGCAGCGCATGCGCCACTTGGCGCCCCGGCACCGGCCGCGCCTCGCCCAGGCCGGCGGCGATCTCCGCCAGCGGCACCCCGCAGGCCACGGCGATGGCCGCGGCGGCCAGCGCGTTGCGCACGTTGTGCCGGCCCGGCAGCGCCAGCGCCACCTCGGCCTCGCCCTGCGGCGCGACCAGCACGAAGCGGCTGCCGCGCTCGCCGGCGCGGATGTCGCGCGCGGTGACGTCGGCACTGGCCTCCAGGCCGAAGCGCAGCACCTGGCGGCCGCTGTCGGCGGCGCGGATGACCTGCTGCTCGAACCATTCGCCGAAGGCGTCGTCGGCATTCACCACCGCCACCCCGCCGTCGCCCAGCGCCGCGTAGACCGCGCCCTTGGTCTGGGCCACGCCGAGCAGGGTGCCCATCCGCTCCAGGTGCGCGGCGGCGACGTTGTTGACCAGCGCCACGTCCGGCCTGGCCACCGCGGTCAGGTACGCGATGTCGCCGGGCTTGCCGGCACCCATCTCGTAGATCGCGAAGTCGGCGTCCTCGGGCGCGTCGATCACCGCCAGCGGCAGGCCGATCTCGTTGTTGCGGTTGCCCGGGTTGGCGTAGGCCCGGCCGGCGCGCTGCAGCACCGACAGCAGCAGGGTCTTGACGCTGGTCTTGCCGTTGCTGCCGGTAATGGCCACCACCCGCGCCCGCCGGTCGCGCTGGATGCCGGCGGCGATCCGCGCCAGCGCGCGCGCGCTGTCGTCCACCAGCACCTGCGGCAGCGCCGGCTCCAGTTCGAGCAGGCGCTCGACCAGCAGCGCCGCGGCGCCGCGCATCGCCGCGTCGGCGGCGAAGTCATGCCCGTCGAAGCGCTCGCCACGCAGGGCCACGTACAGGCTGCCCGGAACGAGTTCGCGGGTGTCGTGGCCGACGGCCTCGATCACGGTGTCGTCGCCGTGCAGTTCGCCACCGGCCCAGTGCGCGATGAGGGACAGCGGCAGGCGGTTCATGGCCGTGCCTCCAGCGCGCGCCGCGCCACGTCGGTGTCGTCGAACGGATGGCGCACGCCGGCCACGTCCTGGTAGGGCTCGTGGCCCTTGCCGGCGACCAGCACGATGTCGTCCGCGGCGGCCTGGCCGATGGCCCGGGCGATGGCCGCGGCGCGGTCGCGCTCGACGGTGACCGCCTGCGGCGCGGCGAAGCCGGCCAGGATGTCGGCGACGATGGCGTCGCCGTCCTCGCCGCGCGGGTTGTCGTCGGTGACGATCACCACGTCGGCCTCGGCCTCGGCGATCTGCGCCATCTGCGGACGCTTGCCGCGGTCGCGCTCGCCGCCGCAGCCGAACACGCACACCAGGCGCGCGGTCGCGTGCGCGCGCAGGCTGGTCAGCGCCTGGGCCAGCGCGTCGGGGGTGTGCGCGTAGTCGATGACCACCAGCGGCAGCGCGCCGTCGCCACCGAGGCGGTTCATGCGACCGGCCACCGGCTGCAGCTGCGACAGGGTGGCGGCGATGATCGCCGGATCGTCGCCCAGCGCATGCAGCACGCCGGCCACCGCCAGCAGGTTGTCGACATTGAAGCGGCCGAGCAGCGGCGAACGCACCGGATGCGACTCCCCGCCCGCGACCAGATCGAAGCCCAGACCACGGTTGTCGAACCGCAGCGCCTCGGCGCGCACGGCGGCGCCGGCCTGGCCGCGGGAACTGACTCCCACCGCCTGCGACTGCGGCGCCAGGTTGCCGTGCAACGTGCGGCCGAAGGCGTCGTCCAGGTTCAGCACCGCCGCCTTCAGGCCCGGCCGGCCGAACAGCCTGGCCTTGGCCGCACCGTAGCTGGCCATGTCGCCGTGGTAGTCGAGGTGGTCGCGGGTGAGGTTGGTGAACACCGCCACGTCGTAGTGCACGCCATCGACGCGGCCCTGGTCGAGCGCGTGCGAACTGACTTCCATCGCCACCGCCTGCACGCCGGCGTCGCGCAGTTCGCCGAGCAGCGCGTGCATGCGCAGCACCAGCGGCGTGGTGAAGCCGGTCGGCTGCACCTGGCCGTAGCGGCCGGCGCCGAGCGTGCCGATGCTGCCGCTGTCCACCCCGCGCAGGTGCCAGGCCTGGGCCAGCAGCTGCACGGTGGAGGTCTTGCCGTTGGTGCCGGTGACGCCGACCATCGTCATCGCGTGCGAGGGATGGCCGTGGAACAGGTCGCCCATCGTGCCCAGCCGCGAACGCAGGCCGGGCACGGCTATGGCCATGGCCGGGGCCGGGTGTTCGGCCGGGGCCGGCGGCTCGAACAGGATCGCCGCGGCGCCCTTCTCCTCCGCCTGCGCGGCGAAGGCCAACCCATGCGTGCCGAAACCGGCGATGGCGACGAAGGCATCGCCACGCTCCAGTTCACGGCTGTCCATCACCAGCCCGGAAACGTCGATGTCGCGCGGCAGCGCGACGTCGGGCAGCAGGCGAGACAGTGGCATCGTGCGGGTCATGGATGCCCCCCGCCGCCAATCACGCCAGCGGCTCCGACCGCATCCATCGCCGGCGGGATGGTCAGGTCGTCGCCGTCGAGGTCGTCGATCGCCTGCGGCAGCTGCGGCAGCGAGGCCTGCCGCCGGGCCTCGCCCTTGGCCTGCGCCGCCAGCCAGGTATCGATGTCGTCCGGCGGCACGTCCATCAGCCGCAGCGCATCCTCCATCACGCTGCGGAACACCGGCGCCGACACCAGGCCGGCGAAGTAGGAGCCGCTCTGCGGATCGTTGATCACCACCACGGTGGCGAAACGCGGATGGGTCGAGGGCACCAGGCCGGCGAAGGTGGTGGTGTAGCGGCGCGAATAGCCGCCGCCCGAGGCCTGGCGCGCGGTGCCGGTCTTGCCGGCCACGTGGTAGCCCAGGATCGCGGCCTGGGTGGCGGTGCCGCCGGGCTCGGTCACCGTCTGCATCATCCGCAGCACTTCGTCGGCGATTTCGGGCTTCACCGCCTGGCGCGCTTCGTTGATCTGGCCCTTGACGAAGGTCGGCGCGATCAGCTGTCCATGGTTGCCCAGAGCCGCGTAGGCCTGCGCGATCTGCAGCGGCGTGACCGACAGGCCGTAGCCGTAGGCCATGGTCGCCTTGGTCAGGCCGTCCCAGCGCGCGGGCTCGCGCAGCGAACCGACCGCCTCGCCCGGGAACCCGCTGTGCGGCGCGCTGCCGTAGCCGAAGCCCTTGACGAACTCGTAGAAGTACTGGTTCGGCAGCGGCTCGGCCAGCTTCACCGCGCCCAGGTTCGAGCTCTTGGTGACGATGCCGGTGACGTCCAGCACGCCGTAGTTGTGGTGGTCGCGGATCGTGTACTTGCCCAGCGCCATGTAGCCGGGATTGGTGTCGAAGCGCGTGGCCGGGGTGACCTTGCCGGCATTGAGCGCGGCGGCCACGGTGATCGGCTTCATGGTCGAGCCGGGCTCGACCAGGTCGGTCACCGCGCGGTTGCGGTGCGCGTCCTGCGCGCCGCCGGCGACCGCGTTGGGGTTGTAGCTGGGCAGGTTGACCATCGCCAGCACTTCGCCGGTGGCCACGTCCAGCACCACCACCGAGCCGCTGCTGGCCTTGTGCGCGACCAGCGCATTGCGCAGTTCGCGGTAGGCCAGGAACTGGATCCGGCGGTCGATGCTCAGGGTCAGGTCCTTGCCGGGCTCGGCGGCGCGGACCAGGTCGATGTTCTCGACGATGCGGCCGTGGCGGTCGCGGATCACCCGCTTGCTGCCGGGCTTGCCGCGCAGCCACTCGTCGAAGGCCAGCTCAAGGCCTTCCTGGCCGCGGTCGTCGATGTTGGTGAAGCCCAGCACGTGCGCCATCGCCTCGCCCTGCGGGTAGAAGCGGCGGAACTCGCGCTGCGAGAACACGCCCGGCACGTTGCGGGCGAGGATCGCCCTGGCCTGGTCCGGATTGATCCGGCGCTTGAGGTAGACGAACTCCTTGTCGGCGCGCTGCGACAGGCGGCGGGTCAGTTCGTCCTCGGGCACGCCCAGCGCGCGCGCCAGTTCCGGCAGGCGGTCCGGATGGCGCATCAGCTCCTGCGGATTGCCCCACACCGACTCCACCGGCGTGGACACCGCCAGCGGCTCGCCGTTGCGGTCGGTGATCATGCCGCGCGAGGTCGGGATCGGGATCTCGCGGACGAAGCGCGCCTCGCCCTGGCGCTGGTAGAAGTCGGAATTGACCAGCTGCACCCAGGCCGCGCGGCCGACCAGGGCCACCGAGCACAGGCCCAGGGTCACTCCGACCAGCAGCATGCGGCCGTGCAGGTTGAACGCACTGCGGTTGCGGTTCGGGCGGGCGGGACGGTTCGAAGGATTCGGATGGTTCATGGCCGCACCACGACGATGTCTTCGGCCTCGGGGAACTTCATCCCCAGCCGCTCGCGCGCGACCTGGTCGATGCGGTTGGCCTGCGCCCAGGTCGCCTGCTCCAGCTGCAGGCGGCCGAACTCGATGTTCAGTTCGTCGCGCTCGCGCTCCAGCCGGGTCAGTTCGACGAACAGCTGGCGGTGGTGGTAGCGCTCGTAGACGACCGCGATGCCGGTCGCGACCGTGGCCAGCAGCAGGACGGCGAGCAGGAAGCGGCTCATGCGGCCAGCCTCCCGTCCATGTCCAGCTTCTCGGCCACGCGCAGCACCGCGCTGCGCGAACGCGGATTGGCGGCCAGTTCGTCCGCTTCGGCGCGGATCGCCCCGCCGATCCCGGCCAGCACCGGCACGAACGCCTGCGCCTCGGGCAGCCGGCGGTTGGCCGGCGGCGCCTTGGCGTGGCGGGCGATGAACTGCTTGACGATGCGGTCTTCCAGCGAGTGGAAGCTGATCACCGCCAGCCGGCCGCCGGGCCGCAATGCGGCCAACGCCGCGTCCAGGCCGGTTTCCAGGTCGGACAGTTCGCGGTTGATGTGGATGCGGATGGCCTGGAAGCTGCGCGTGGCCGGGTGGATCTTCTCTTTCCCGCGCGGCATGACCGAGGCGATCAGTTCGGCCAGCTGCGCGGTGCGGACGAGTGGTTCCTGCGCGCGGCGGGCGACGATGGTGCGGGCGATGCGCCGGCTCTGCTTCTCCTCGCCGCAGGTGAACAGCACGTCGGCGATCTCGCGCTCCTCGGCGCGGGCCAGCCACTGCGCCGCGCTCTCGCCGGATTCCGGGTCCATGCGCATGTCCAGCGGGCCGTCCTTGCCGAACGAGAAGCCGCGCTCGGCCACGTCCAGCTGCGGCGAGGAAACGCCCAGGTCGAACAGGATGCCGTCGAGCTTGCGGGCCTGTTCCCAGGCGCCGAGCGAGGCGAAGCTGCCGCGCCGGATCGACACGCGCGCGTCGCCGCCGAAGTTCCTTTCGGCTTCCGCGATCGCTTCCGGGTCCTTGTCCATCAGCAGCAGCCGGCCTCCCGGGCCGAGTCGTTCCAGCACTCCGCGCGCATGCCCACCGCGCCCGAAGGTGCCGTCCAGGTAGCGTCCGTCCTCGACCACACGCAAACCGTCCATGACCTGCGCGTACAGCACCGGCAGGTGCGCCGCCGGCGCCGACGGGTCCGCGGGGTGGCCGGGCTGCGCGGTGTTGCGCATCCGGTCCCCCGCCATCACAACTTCAGGTCGAGCATGTGCTCGCTCAGATCGTCGTCGGACAGGGTCCGCCGGATCTGCGCGTGATGCGCCTGCTCGCTCCACAGTTCGAACTTGTCGCCCATGCCCAGCAGCACGGCCCTCTTCTCGATACCCACCGCGCTGCGATGGCTGGCCGGGATGGAGATGCGCCCGTTGCCGTCCAGTTCCACCGGCGTGGCCGCGCCGACCAGCTTCAGCTGCAGGCTGCGGTGGGCGGCGCGGGTGCTGGGCAGCGCGTTGACCGCGTCGCGCACCCGCTCCCATTCCTGCTGCGGGTACAGGTACAGCGAGCCGGCCTCGAACGGGTTGTAGGCGATGACCAGGCGATTGCCGCAGTCGCGCGCGACCTGGTCGCGCCAGGCCGTGGGGATGGCCACGCGCCCCTTGTCATCCACTGTGATGGCGGTCTCGCCCTGGAACACGTTCGCTGCCACCCGACTCCGGCCTTGGGATGTCATTCAACCACGGAAAACCACAGAAATCCCGGTTTTCCCCCGAGAGCCCACCTTAGGAGTCACCAACAGGGTTGTCAACAGGACAGCAGGGAAAAAATCACCTGTTCCGTCAATGAGTTGCAGCGATGTTCACAGACAAGTTCAAGGGTTTTCCACAAGTCGCTGTTTAGTCTCAAATTTTGAGATTCTTCACTTGTGAAGGCTGTGTTAGTTGCGCGAAAACCGGCCACGCACGCTTCGTGCTGCGCTGCGGCAAAGCCGGTCCGGAACCCATTTGCGCCAAGACCGGCGGATCCGCTCGCCGCAGTCGCAAGTCCGTCTCCAGGAGGCTGGCCGCTGCGGGACACCTTCCTCATGGTCCAGACGCCCTTGTCGCCCGCAAGACGGGCTCCTACAGGAAATGGCGTGCGGCCCGCTCAGTGGGCGGGGTCGAAGTCCGGACGGAAATCGCGCAACCAGGCTTCCCAGTCCTCCCGGGTCGGGAAATCCAGCCCGCGATCCCAGGCGGCGCCGTGGTAGTAGACGAACGGCCGCCCGGGCTCGACCCGGACCAGCACCAGGAAATTGTCCGCATCCCTGGCGAAGCGGACGACGGTGGCCGGATCGACCAGCACCGCGGTGCCGATGCTGCCGTGCCGCGGATCGGCCGGCTCCCAGTAGGCGAGCAGGCCGCGCGCCGGGTCGGCCGTCAGCACCCCGCCGCCGTCGCCGGTGCCGCGCCGGTTCAGGCCGATGCCGACGATCATTTCCCCAAGACGGTCCGAACCGATCGTGGAGACGGCACGGTTGAGGTTGGAGCCCAGCGGCAGGGTGACCACGCGATGTTCCCAGACCCGGCGGTCCACCCCGACCGGCCAGGGCGCATAGTCCAGCTCGAACGACGCACGGTCCGGCCCCTCGTCCAGGATCCGGTAGTCGCGGAAATTGCGCGACGTCCACAGCTTGTCGTCGTCCCAGATGCCGAGCCCGCCGACCCCGCGCGAACCGCCCACGTCGTAGAAATCCAGCCCTTCGCCGTGGTCCTGGTGGTAATCGTCGCTGGCAAGCTGGCGCGCCATGAACGGCGGGCGGACTTTCTTGACCCACACGTCCACGCCCGAGCCGGACGGCGGCTCGACCTTCTGCAGCGCCGGCCCGTAGACGCGGAAGGCGATGCGGTCGTTCTCCCACATCAGGTCGTCGAGCCGTTCCGGCACGAAGCGCACCGTCGCGCGCGGCCCGGCATCGGCCTGCGGCGCCGCGGGAGCGGATACCGGCGATGCGGCCAGCAATGCCAGCGCCCACATCGTCAGCGAGGCGAGGCGGCGCAGGCCGGCTGCTGCCTTCTTCGGCGGGTCAATGCTGCGCATCGAGCCGGTCCATCTGCACAGCGGCCATCAGCAGGGCGCCGGTGCCAAACAGCTGGGTGTCGTCCGACCGCACCTCGGCCGGCGCCTCGCCCACCTGCTGCACCCATCCCAGCCGCCCGTCCTCGCGCACCGCGCGCCGCAGCGCCGCCCATCCGCGCTCGATCGCCGGCAGGTAGTCTTCGCGCGGCAGCAGGCCGGCGTTCACGCCCCAGGCCAGGCCGTAGACGAAGAAGGCGGTACCGCTGGTCTCCGGCAGGGGCTGCGGATCGAGCAGCGACGACGGCCAATAACCCTGTTCGCCCTGCAGGGTCACCAGCCGCGCAGCCATTTCCTTCAGCAGGGCCTCGTAACGCGGTCGGCTCGGATGGTCGGCGGGCAACGCCTGCAGGATGCGGGCGATGCCGGCCACGACCCATCCGTTGCCGCGGCTCCAGAACACCTTGCGGCCGGCCGGGCCGCGTGCGTCGAAGAAGCGGCTGTCGCGGTAGTACAGATGCTCGGCTGGATCGTAGAGATAGTCCGTCGTGGCCCAGAACTCGGCGTCGGCGTGTTCGCGGTAGCGCCGGTCGCCGGTCGCCGCGGCCAGGGCCATCCAGCCGGGTGGCGCCATGAACAGCGCATCGCTCCAGCACCAGCGCGCCTGGCAGTCGGACTCACCCTCCCCGGGCCGGGTCACGAACTCCAGGCTGCCGCGGGCCGGCGCGGCGAGCACCGCGTCGAAGCGGGCGCGCATGGACACCAGCTCCTCCGGTTCGCCGGTCGCCCCGGCCGCCCAGACCCAGGCCTGGCCGATCGCATCGGCGTCGGCATGGCGCGGCCGGGCGTCGAAACCGTAGCCTTCCTGGCGCGCGTGCCCGACCAGGGCCCGGCGGTAGCGCTCGTCGCCGGTCGCATCGGCCAGATCGGTCAGCCCGATGTAGAACGCGGCCTGGATCCAGTCGCGCGGCTGCGCGGTCTGCGCCCTGAAGGTGCGCACGTAGTCGAAATCCTGCATGCGCGACAGCTGCCAGTCGGCCACGCGGCGCGCCAGTTGCAACTCGTCAGGGATGCTGGCCGCGGCCTGTTCCGGTGCCGCCGGCGCTTGCGCTTCCCCCAAGGCGACAGCGGCCGCCGCCGGAACGATCAGCACGGCCAGGCAACACTGGATCGCGAAACGTCGAAGGGTCATGCGCGCTCCTGCGAGCGAACGGCCGCGCAAGACTAAAGGCTGCCTGGGGACGGCACAACGCACCGGCCCACGCCGCAACGCCTGGCGGAGCGGCAGCCGCGGCTGTCGCCGCCCCCTGGCACGCGGCTGGCGCGCCGCGCGCAGGCGCGCCAGCGAGGAAAGGGGCGGAGCCGGCCGATAAGCCGGGTTCTGTCGTGGACAGTCATTCCTCTAGGCGCAACGTCGCCGTTACGCTCGAGCGGCCTACCCGGACCCGACGCGGGCCGCGTCATGAGGTCCCTATTTGGCCTTGCTCCCGGTGGGGTTTGCCGTGCCGGTCCGTTGCCGGACTCGCGGTGCGCTCTTACCGCACCATTTCACCCTTGCCCGCATCCCGAAGGACCGCTGGCGGTATCTTTCTGTTGCACTTTCCGTCGGCTCGCGCCGCCCAGGCGTTACCTGGCACCGTGCCCTGTGGAGCCCGGACTTTCCTCGGCACCCGAAGGTGACGCGACTGCCTGGCCGACTCCGCCACGGGCATTTTACGGCTTTCGCCACGTGAAAAGCGCCGGCATCGGATTGGTCACCCGCACCTTGGGGCAAAAGCGGAAGCGCTGGCTCCGGGCGGGGCGGCTGCTTGCCGGGGTTTGGAGGAAAAAGCACTGACTCCGGACAGGGCCGCTACTGGCTGTGCGTTGGAGGAAAAGCGTCGGCTCCGGACGGGGCCGCCGTACCCTGGGGGTCTGGCGCATCGCTCGGCTCCGCCGTCCGTCGAAAGCGGGCCACGGGCCTCTCCCTTGCCTCGGGCCGTGGCGACGGCCCCTCTATCTCTCGCAGGGGAGAGCATTCCGGGGC
>Ga0160451_100565_pt1 | contig 18928 bp, 18 predicted proteins | sample HID1975M_E1MG_FD_108270 | JGI IMG/M metagenome (GOLD analysis project Ga0160451, IMG submission 108270) | Enriched soil microbial communities from UW Madison campus, WI, USA - HID1975M_E1 MG | ecosystem: Environmental > Terrestrial > Soil > Unclassified | place: USA: Madison, Wisconsin... | reverse complement strand
GAATGGCGGCACGGCATCGATGGCAGCGACGTGCGCCCGGGCCTGATCAAGCTGGGCGTGGAAGGCGATCCGCTCAGCGATCTGGAGCGCAAGGTATTGCGCGCCGCAGCCCGGACGCACCGGGAAACGGGCCTGGTCATCGCCGCCCACATCGGGCCTTGGGAAGAAGTCCAACCCGGACGCAACGCGCGCTGCGCGTTCGAACAGATCGATCTGCTGGAAGCGGCGGGCGTGACGCCCTCGGCCTGGATCTGGCTGCACGCGCAGAACGAAGCGCTGGCGGAACATCACGTCCGCGCGGCGCAACGCGGCGCCTGGGTGGCATTCGACGGATTCCGTCCTGGCCAGGCGGACCGCTATCTCGAACTGCTCGTGCGGATGCGCGATGCGGGATTGCTGCGCCGCGTGCTGGTTTCGCAGGATGCCGGTTGGTACAACGCCGGCGCGCCGCGCGGCGGCGACTTCAATCCTTTCCATCCTATCTTCACCGAGCTGGTCCCAGCGCTGCGCGACAACGGTTTCGACGAGGACGATGTCCACACCCTGTTCGTGCGCAATCCGGCGCGAGCGTTCGCGTTCGACGTGCAGCGGCGGTAGCGCGGCAGGAGAAGGCCGTCATGGCGGTGATGGATCGACGCCACCGCATGATCACTGCGACTTGCACGGCGTTCCGTGGCCGCAACCCATGACCGACTGCGTTGGGAAAAATATGCCGACGTGGCAATCGTGGTCCCTGGCAATGGCGGGTCGAGGTAACGGCGGGCTGGAAAACGCGTTGCCGGCCCGTCAGTCGCCGCCGCGCGCCTTCAACAGGTCCAGCTTGGCCTGGTAGCGCGCGCTGCCGTCGTGATCGGCGAGTTTCCGCGCCTGCAGCAGCGCCTTGCCCGCCTGTTCCGCATCGCCGCCGTACAGGTACGCGCGGGCGAGGGCGAAGTGGAACCGGTGCTCGCCGGGATGCAGGCGGATGGCGCGCCGGTAATGCGCCACCGCGGCGGCATAGTTCCCGGCCGCTTCGGCGGCGTGGCCCTGCAGGAACTGGTGGAACGGATCGCGCTTCAGCACGCTTTCGTTGCGAAGCCGCAGCTGCCGTGCGCGCAGCGGGTCGCCCATGCGTTCGTAGAGCAGCGACAGGTTGGAGAGCGCGCCCCCATGCCTGGCATTCTGTTCCAGGGCAGCCCGGTAGTACCGCTCGGCGACAACCATGTCGCCGATGCGCAGCGCCACGACGCCCGCGTTGCTCAGGTTGTCGGCGGAATCCGAATCCAGTTGCAGCGACATCGCCATGAAGGGCATGGCGTCGTCAGGGCGGCCGTCGATGACGAGTTCCATGGCCCGGTTGCTGTAGTACATCGCGATCAGATCCCGGTCGGCGATCCGGCGTGGCGGGTTGCGCGCAAGAATGTCGTCCGACGCGACGTCGATCGTGTAGTGGCGCTGTTGCGCGCGCACGCCGGTGTTGACGTGGTTCGAACGGACGATATGGCCGTTCTCTTGGCGCCACGACAGCACTTCGTCGATACGTTGCGCCTTGGCCTCGAGTCCGGCCTCGCGCGCCAGCACCAGCGTCAGCATCGTGAAGGCGAGACAGTTGGCTTTGCGCGTGCGGAACGTCTGCTCGACGGTATGCGTCGCCGCATGGTCGTACTCGATGCCCAGGCCATCGGTCTTGTCGAACACGAATGCCATCAGCAGTTCCAGCCGCGTCGTCGACGACACGCTGCGGTCGTTCACCGCACGGTGGAACGCCTGGCGCAGGTCCGGCGGCATCGCCATGATCTGCGCGGGATCGGGCGGAGCGTCGTCGCCGAGGATGCCGGCGGTGGCGACTGCCGGGGACGCGTGGCCGGCGATCGCCAGGGCCGTCGCGAGGATCCAGGTCTTCATCGGATAACCTCCGCGGCCGCATGCGTGCAGGCCGCAAGCCGAGTCTAGACCCTTCCGTGCCGGCATGCGTGTGCCCGGCTTGTGCAAATGACCAATGGAACAGTGGTATCTGTGAGCGCGGACGGCACTCTCTTGAGATACCGGGTGCGATGGGTAAGGCCGGCTGGAGCGCCCCGGTTCGCACCGCCCTTCAACGGGTCATCCGCGGTTCGATTCGTTCTCCGCGGTGATAATCCAGGCGCGCGAGCCGAAGAGCACGCCGTCCGGGGTCAGGTGCGCCTCCAGCATGGCGCGCAGTCGGCCGAGCGTGTCGTCATCCGCGGCATGCGTGCCGGTGCATGCCTCGTTCCCGAGGAACAGCCCGGTGACGGCGTTGTATGCCGTATCGACATCCGGACCATAGAAGACCGGTTCGTGCGCTTCGGCAAAGTCGATCGAAGCAAAGCCGGCCTCGGTCAGGATGCGCGTGGCGACCGTGCGATCGCCGAGCGAGAATGCGGCGCCACTCGCCGGAGGTAGGCCGGCCGGCGCCAGCGCGGCCTGGATGGCGGTGGCCCACTCGTTGCGGGCATGGGACTGCCAGACCATCAGCACCAGGCGCGCTCCCGGGCGCATCGCCCGGCGCATGTTGGCGAAGGCGGCGACCGGGTCGGCGAAGAACATCGTCCCGAAGCGGCTGATGCACAGGTCGAAATACGACGATGGAAACGCATGGGTCTGCGCATCGCCCCGTTCGAACGCGACGTTCCGCAATCCCACTTCCGCGCTGCGTTGGCGCGCGGCCCGGAGCAGCTCCTCCGACACATCGACGCCGATCGCGCTTCCGTCCACCGCGACGCGGGCCGCTTCCCGTGTGGACTGTCCTGCACCGCAGCCGATATCGAGGATGCGATCGCGCGGGCCGATCTCGAAAGCGGCACGGAAGCGTTCGTTGTGCCGCTTCAGTTCGGCGTCGTAGAAATCGGCGAGATCCACGGCCATGGCGGCTACCGGCTCTCGACAGCGCGTGCGTTCTCCCGGCTCAATGCCGCCTGCACGGCGGGGCGTGCCTCGATCCTTGCGACGTAGTCGCGGAGCTTCTCGCCCAGCGGAAAATCCAGCTCGAACGCGCCGCGCGCCATGACGAACAGATAGGCATCCGCCACGCTGAACGTTTCGCCGAACAGATAGCCGCGATCGATCCGCGCTGTCGCAAAGCCGAACGATCGCACGATGTCGTCGGCGATCGGCTGCCGCGCGTCTTCCGGAAGCGATAGATAGATCGGGAACCGCTTGTGGATCTCGCTGGCGATGAAGCTCAGCATTTCCAGCAGGCGGTAGCGGCCGAGTTCCCCGACAGGGGCGAGCTGCGTCGCGCGGTCGGCTACCCAGGCGAGGATCGCCAGGTTCTCGGTCAGGACTTCGCCATCGTCGAACATCAGCGCCGGCACCAGGCCTTTCGGATTGACGTCGAGGTAGTTGCCGCCGTCGGCCAGCCGCTTGGTATCGAGATCGACTTGCGCGATTTCGAACCGGAATCCGCCCTCCAGCAGGGCGATGTGATCGGCAAGACTGCTGAATTCGGGCGAAAAGAACAGTTTCATCGAAGCCACCTCCTTACTTGCGGATGGAGACAGGGAATCGGCAGGCGTGGTCCAGAGACGCAGGCGCTGGATGCGCGTAACACTTCCATGCCCTGACTGCCATTAGGCTATTCGATCGAATGCACGAATGCATTCAGAAAAAGGACCGAAAATGCCGAATTCCAGAAAAACAGATCCCGTTCGGCCAGCGCACGCGGGCGGGCGTCCGATCGACGCGTTCGACCGAAAAATATTAGGCGTGCTCGCATCGGATGCGGACATCAGCTACGCCGAACTCGGCCAGAGGGTGGACCTGTCGGCGCCTGCGGTCCATGACCGGGTGAAGAAGCTGCGCGCGTCCGGCTGCCTGCGCCGTACCGTGGCGCTGCTCGATGGACCTGCGGTCGGCAAGCCGCTGCTCGCCTTCGTCCACATCGACAGCGCCGGCTGGGGCGGGACGCAGGAACTGATGTCGATGGCCGAACTTCCGGAGGTGGAGGAAATCCACTCGGTCGCCGGCGACACCTGCATGTTGCTCAAGGTGCGCTGCGCGTCGAGCTGGGCCTTGGAAGGATTGCTCGCGCGGCTGTACGCGATGCCGGGCGTGAAGGGCACGCGCAGCTATGTCGTGCTTTCGACGTACCTGGAACGCAACATGCAAGCTGGGATCACCGAATTCGGGGAGAAGGAATAGCGTCGGTGCGCTTCGCGCCGACGGGATCGATGCGCACCGATGATTCGAGATCCAGCCCTCGCGACGCTTGACGTCAAACCCCAGGCGCAAACGGAAGCGCTGAGCGTGTCTCAGTCGTTTCCATCACAGGCCGCCAGTGCACACGCCAGCACCTGCGCGAAGTCGGCATCGAGATCGAGGGTGTCCACGTCGGACTCGCCGCGTGGGTCCTGCAGGGCCTCGAACTGGCTGTCGAGCAGGGCGACCGGCATGAAGTGCGCATCGCGCCCGCGCATGCGCGCGGCGATGACGTCGCGATCGCCTTGCAGGAACAGGAAGCGCAACGGGACGCCAGCGGCGCGCAGCTGGTCGCGGTGCGCGCGGCGCAGGCCGGAGAACGCCAGCACGACGCTTTCGCCGGCGGCATGGCGCGCGAGCAGTTCGGCGGCGAGCGCGGCCACCCACGGCGTGCGCATCGCATCGGTCAGCGGCCGGCCGCTGGCCATCCAGGCGCGGGCCGCGGCGCTGTGGAAATCGTCGGCATCCAGATAGCGCCATCCGCGTTCGGCGGCCAGCGCGCGCGCCAGCGTGCTTTTGCCGCTGCCGGAAACGCCCATCACCACCACGGCCTGTGCGCCCGGACTCATTGCGGCAGTTCCACCCGCACGCGGTAGCGGCGGCCCGCTTGCACCGGGCGCAATGCATCGCCGTCGAGTCGTTGCCCGTCCACGTCGATACGGATCGTATCCAGCCCGGCCATGCGGCGGAATTCCACGTCGAACTCCGCACCGCGGAATCGCCGCCACACCCGCGCCTGCGGCCAGTGCGACGGCAGTTGCGGCGCGATGCGCAGCGCATCGCCGTCTCCGTGCAGGCCGAACAGCCCTTCGATCAGGCAGCGGTACAGCCACGCCGCGGTGCCGGTGTTGAACAGCTGGCTGGAGCGGCCGGCGGTACGCGGGTGCAGACGCCACGCGCCGCGGTAGTAGTTCGGCACGAACACCGGCAGCTGGCCGCGCCGAAGCATGTCGTCCGGATCGGGCGTGGGCAGCATCGCGCGCAGTACGCGCCAGGCGCGGTCGGCATCGCCGACGCGGTAGAGCGCGTGCAGGTAGAACGACGCGGCATGATTGTAGACCGCGCCGTTCTCGGCCGAGCCCGGGAACTTCTGCGTCAGCCGGCCGACGTCCTCGCGCATCCGCGTGTACGGCGGATCCAGCATCGCCACGCCGTAGGGCGACACCAGCTGCGCGTCGATCGCGGCGAGCAGGCGTGCGCGTCGGTCCGTGTCGGCCGCGCCGCTGAGCATCGCCCAGCTCTGCGGATTGAGGTAGATGCGTCCTTCGTCGTCGGCGCGCACGCCGAAGACGACGCCATCGTCGGTGATGCCGCGGCCGTACCAGTCGCCGTCCCAAAGATGCGCGTTGACCGCGGCATCGAGCGCGTCCGCGCCGTCGCGGAATTCGGCGGCCAGGTGGGCGCGGTCACGGCGCTCGCACACGTCCGCCCACAGTCGCAGCGCGTGCGCGCTGGCCAGCGACAGCCAGCCGGAAACGCCGCGCCCCCGGTAGCCGACCATGTTCATCGGGTCGCACCAGTCGCCCTGGGCGATGTAGCTCAGGCCACGCGCGTCGCGCGCGCGCAGCAGCCAGCGCATCGCCACGCCGATGCGTTCGAATACGCTGAGCGTGCGTCCGTCGGTATCCGTGACCGGCGCATCGAGGATGGCATCGTCGCCGGTTTCGTCGAGATAGGCCTGCAGGCAGACCGGCAGCCAGACGCAGTGGTCGGCATGCGGCACCTGGTTGATGAACTTCAGTTCCGCGCCTTCCACCAGCAGGATGCCGTCCGGCATCGCGCCGCCGGCTTCCTGTTGCGACAGCGCATGCAGGAACGCCTCACGCGCGGCCTGCGGCTGCAGGTACGCCATGCCCATGTGGTCCTGCAGGTAGTTGCGCGTCTGCGGATCGGTGGTCAGGCGATTGGCGTCGCCGTGGTAGTAGACCTGCCGCGGTAGCCAGTGGTTGGCGAACGCATCCAGCCACGCGTCCGGCGTTTCGATGCGCAGGCAGCCATGGCCCGCTTCCAGATAGTCCGCATAGGCCGCCGTCGAATCGGTAAAACCGTGCGGGGACAGATATCGCTCGCGCAGCGCGAGGATGTCCGCGTCGTCGCGCGCCGGCGCGAACAGGAAGCGGTATTCCTGCATGTCGCCGGGTTCCAGCGCGACGCGGTACTGCAGCGCCGCGGTCGGCATTTCGTACAGCGCATCGCCGCCGCCGAGCGTTTCGCGTTCGACGATGGACGACGGTGCGTGCAGGCCGCCTTCGCCTTCGAACGCGGCCTGGCTGGTTTCCCAGGTGTCGGGCGCGCGATCGTGCAGCAGCACGGTACGGTCCTTGAAATCGCGGTGGCGGAAGTAATCCTCGACCTTCTGGTACGGCGTGACGCTGTCGCAGACGATGCCGCCCAGATCGGCGCGATAGCGGCCGGACTGGTTCATCCACGACATGTAGCCGACCGGGAAATACGGATACAGGCTGAGCCGGCGCGCGCGCCCGGACCGGTTGCGTACGCGCAGCGTCCACAGTTCGGCCACGTCGTCGACCGGCAGCGACACGGCCATGTCCACTTCGATGCCGTCGCAGCGCACCCGCCACGCGACATCGGCGGTGCCGATCGAGAAGGCGAAGTCGTCGGGCGCGCGCCGCACCGGTTCGTGCGGCGCGGAGAACAGCAGACCGTCGTCCTCATCCTTCACGTAGCAGAAGCGCCCCGGGTGATGCGCGTAGTGCGGCTGCTCCGGCTGCATGAAGGTCTTGGCCTCCAGCGTCGGCGCGTGCGCGTACTTCGCCGGTTCCGGCTGCATGAATTGCGCGCTGGCGTAGCCGCGGCAGTTGAGCTGCAGCAGTATGCGGCGGTTCCACAGGAATGCCGACGCCTGCGGCATCGCGGTCGGACTGGCCAGCACGAAGCGCCGGCCGTCCTCGTGGAAGCCATACAGTTCGTCGCTCATGCCGCCGGTTCCCGGCGTGCCTGCAGATCGGCCTGTACGTGCGCCAGGGCCGCATCGTCGAGCGGATAGAACCGCATCGTCCAGGCGGCCAGCAGCGCGACCGCACCCGGGATTACGGTGAGCAGCAGCGCGATGCCCAGCCGCGACGCGTCCGACTGCGCCTGGTTGGCGACATAGCCCATCGCCGCCAGCGTCCAGGCGATCGCGGCCGAGGCCAGCGCGCCGCCGAGCTTTTGCGAGAACGTCGCGGCCGAGAAGGTCATCGCGGTCGCGCGACGGCCGGTCTTCCACTCGGTGTAGTCGGCGCAGTCGGCGTACATCGAGAACGCCAATGGGGACTTCGGCCCCAATGCCAGGCCGACCAGTGTGTTGAGCGCGAACATCGCCCAGATAGCATCCTTCGGCACGAAGAACATCGCGCAGCTGAGCACCCCGACCGTGGCCATCAGCCAGACCATCAGCCGCTTCTTGTCGATATGTCGCGTCATCACCGGCGTCAGCGCCGCGCCGACGGCCAGCGCCACCGAATAGGTGCCGAGGAAAACGCCGGTCAGATCCGGCCGCTCGACGTAGTACTTCAGGTAATACACCACCGAACCGCTGCGCATGACGATGGTGATCATGATGATCAGCGCCAGTGCGAACAGCACCAGCCAGGGCCGGTTGTCCAGCAGGTCGGCGAGATCCTGCTTCACCGCGCTGCGTTGCTGCGGCGGCGGCGCAATCCGCTCGCGGGTGGTCACGAACACGGCGACGAAGGCGGCCGCGGCGATCACGCCGTACAGCGCCAGGGTGAGTTGCCAGCCCAGCGGCTCGTTACCGCGGCCCAGCCAGCGCACCAGATCGAGGGTGAGCCAGTTGACCACGGCCGTACCGGCGAACGCAGCGATGAAACGAAAACTAATTAGCGTCGTGCGTTGCTGGCTGTCGGCGGTGATCACGCCGGACAGGGCGGAGTAGGGCGTGCTGAGCACGGTGTAGGCCAGCATCATCAGGGTGAAGGTGGCGTACGCCCATAGCAGCTTGCCGCCTCCGCCCAGGTCCGGCACGGTCCACGTCAGCACGCCGGTCAACGCCAGCGGCAGCGCGCCGTACAGCAGATAAGGCCGGAAACGGCCATGGCGGCTGCGGGTGCGATCGGCGATGGCGCCCATCAGCGGATCGGTCGCGGCATCCACCAGCTTGGTGACCAGGATCATCGTGCCGACCGCGCCGGCGGCCAGCCCCATCACGTCGGTATAGAAGATCAACAGGAACGCGGAGATGTTGGCCCAGTACAGGTTGAAACCGAAATCGCCGACGCCGTAGCCGATCTTCTCGCGCAACGGCAGTCGCGCATGGACTGGAGAGACATCGGCGGCGCGTGCGGAATCGGCCGATGTCGTGGTGCGATCATGCATGCCCGCTGGTTCCTTGCCCTTGGTCGCGTAGCGTGATGGGGCCGGCATCAGCGCCGGCCCGTCCGACAGCGCTGCCGAGCTTGCGCTGCCGGAGCTGCGCAGGCAAGTGCGGTGAATGCGCTGTTTTCGGTCGCCGACAAACTACGTGTTCTCACGAGTGATCGCGATCGAGATCGAGCGGGGGAGACGAAGGCAACCAATTCGATACCAGGAATGGCTGAAGCGTTGTCAGGGGTATGACCTATGCGTCGCTTGGCGCAGAACGGGAGGCGGTGTGTTGAAGGTGGGTGGCGGAAGGCGATAGCGGGAGCCATTGTTTCCCGTTCTACAGGACGAAGGAAGCATTCCGGTTGGCCCTATCGTGCCTGCGCGATCGCGACGGCCTTTCCGCCATCCCGTACCGACGCGAAGATCGCATCCAGCACGCGCATGTCGCGCACGCCTTCCTCGCCCGGCACGCGCGACGGCGCGCCGCTGAGGATCGCCAGCGCGTCCTGGTCCATCTGTTCGGCCTGCATGCGCGGCCGCGCGCCCAGCGTGGGCGGCAGCACGGTGCCGTCGCTGAACTTGGCGGTGTTGCCTTCGTAGCCCTGGAACGGTTCCATTTCGTACCAGCCGTTCTCGCAGTCGACGCGCAGGCGATTCAAGTTCTCGCCGAAGCTGGTGACGCAGTCGGCGACAATGCCGTCAGGGAATTCGAGCCGGAATCGCGTGGTCTCGTCCACGCCACGGAAGATCTCGGGCCGCGCGGTGTGCTGCGTCGCGCTGACCGACACCGGCTCCATGCCCGTGCAGTAGCGCGCGGCATTCAACGCGTACACGCCCATGTCGTACATCGCGCCGCCGCCGCGCGCCGGATCCAGCCGCCAGGCATCGCTCCAGCCTTCGCGGAACCCGTGGAAACCCGCCTGCGCCTGCACCTTTCGGATGGCGCCGAACGGCTTTTCCTGCGCCATGGCCATGAACCGGCGGGTATTGGGCTCGTGCTGCATGCGGTAGCCGATGCTCAGGCGCACGCGGTTGTCGCGGCAGGCCGCGATCATCGCCTCGCCTTCGGCCGCATCCATCGCCATCGGCTTCTCGCACCAGACGTGCTTGCCGGCCCTGGCGCCGGCGAGGGTCAGCGGCTTGTGCAGGTGATTGGGCGTGACGACGTAGATGACGTCGATGTCCGCATTGTCGGCGATGCGGGCAAGCCCGTCGTAGTCGTAGACATTGCCGTCGGGGATGCCGTACCGCTGCTGCCATTCCTCGATCTTGTGCGGCGATCCGGTGACGATGCCGGCGAGCCGGCAGTGCTGCGTCAGCTGCAACGCGGGGGCCAGCAGATCGCGGCTGTAGCCGCCCAGTCCGACCAGCGCGACGCCGAGTTTGCGGCCCGAAGGATTGGCCCAGGCGCCTCGCGCAGCCCACGTGGCCACTCCCGCCAGTCCCAGAACCTGCAGCGCCTGGCGCCGGGTCGTGCCTTTCGATAGACGCTTCATCTTCGTCTCCTTCCGCAGGGGGGCTGCGGCGATGTTAGCAACGCGGCAGCCCGAAGACGTTGGGGGCGCGTGAATCTTCTCGCCGGCAGGGACAGGTGCCGGCGATTGAACGTAAGATCGCCTGCTATTCACTGCGTGGGAACTGCCGGATGATCGACATGACGAACGTGGCGCGGGCCTGCACCGCCCTGGCCCTTCTTTTTTGCGGCGCAGCCAGCGCGCAGGGCCCGGCCTTCGATGTGCATGTCCACCTGCGCGACGGCGAAGCGTCCATCCGCGAATACCGGGCCGACGTGGAGGCCGCGAAGGTACCCCTGGCCGGTTTCGCGGGCATGTGGTTCGGCGGTCCACACCAGGCGCTGCAGGGCGAGCCGGAAAAAACGCGGGCGCGCAACGAGGCGTTGATCGCATTGGTGCGCAAGCATCCGGACATGGTGCCGATCGCGGTGGTCCATCCCTACGACGGCCAGGCCGCACTGGACGAACTGGATCGCATCGCGACCAGCGGCGTGAAAATCATCAAGCTGCATGCGCACACCCAGCGATTCGACGTGTCCGACCCGCGCGTGCTTGCGCTGGCGCGGCACGCCGGCACGCTGGGATTGGTGGTGCTGATGGACAATGCCAGTATCGTCGCCGGCGACAACGAGCATCTGTTCAACCTGGCCGTGCAGGCGCCGAAGACGACCTTTGTGTTCGCCCACATGGGCGGGCTGAATTTCCGCTTCTGGAACATCCTGGCGCTGGCGCGGACCGCCGACGGGTTCGCCTTGCGGAACGTCTATTTCGATATCTCGGCGACGGTGATCCTGATGGCCGATTCGCCGCTCGCCGAAGAGTTCGTGTGGACGCTGCGCAATGTCGGCATCGATCAGGTGCTGCTGGGGTCGGACTATCCGCAGATTCCGCTCGGCAAGACCGTCGCTGCGCTCGAGCGGCTGGATCTGACGGACGAGGAAAAAGCGAAAATCCGTGCCGGCAATGCGCTCAGGCTGTTCGGGCGATCGCACTAGCGGTCGTTACGGATTCGCCAATTCCGCACTGCCCTAATCGATCTGGCAGTTGCCCGCCAACGCGTCGATGGCATGGACGTGCGGTTCCGTCTTGCCGTTTCAGGCGAGCGCCGCCGATTCGACGGCGTGCACGCCCTCTTGTGCGGCGATGGCCGCTTCCAGCAGGTGCCGCGCGATGTTGGGTGCCGGATTGATCCGCCAGCCGCGCGGCAGCAGCGGTTCCAGGCTGCCGAGAACGACACTGGCGAAGTGCTCGCCGCCGCGCCGCTCGGCGCGCTCGCCGCCGATCAGGCCGGGCCGCACGAAGGTCAACGAACGGAAGCCGATGGCCTGCAACGCCTGTTCGAGTTCACCCTTCACCCGCGAATAGAAGATCCGCGACGCCGGGTCGGCGCCCTTGGCCGAGTTCAACGCATAGGCGGGCGTGCCATGGCGATGCGCGAGCCGGGCGATGGCCAGCGGGTAGTCGTAATCGATCCGGCAGAACGCTTCCCGCGAGCCCGCGGCCTTCATCGTGGTGCCCAGCGCGCAGACGACCGCATCGGCGCGCCACCATGGCGCATCTTCCGGCAGCCGATCGAAGTCCACGACCGGCGCCAGCAGCTTCGGATGGGCGGGCAGGGCGCGTCGGGTCGGCGCCACGACGGTCCCGATCCGCGCATCGTCGAGCGCGAGCGCCAAGACATGGCGGCCGACCAATCCCGTAGCGCCTGCCAGGATCAGTTTCATGCCGGTGGCTCCTGCGTCATGGGTGGATGACAGTATCCACAAAGAACGGCGGGCGGAACGACCATCGGCGGCGATCGACGCTACCGGTCGCGATGGCGCATCACATCAGCAGGCAGTCGATGCCGTCCAGCGCGATATGGATCAGCAGGCCGATGCCGAACCAGCGCGTCTTGCGTGGCAGGGTCAGCGCACCGTAGGCCGCGATCGCCGGCCACGTGTGCAGCGGATGGAAGCCGAGGCTGCAGCGTCCCGGCGCATAGACCGGCTCGGCGAGCAGGCGGTCGAGATCGATCACCCAGCCGGCGAGCATCCACAGGGCGGCACGTTTCCATTGCGCGGGCCAGAACAGCCTGGCGGCGGCCACCGGCACCAGCACGTGCAGCAGCAGGTGGATCAGCGGGCGGAATTCGAAGTCGGACAAGGAAGGCACCCGGCGAGAGGCGGATCATTATCGCGTCCGACGGGCGGGCCATGGCGCGAGCCGATGCAACCGGACCGTCGGAAGCGCCAAGTCGACTCGGGATCCCGCCGGACTTGGCATATCAGTCAGAACCCAGGTCATCGCTACGACCGGCGCGCCTGTCACCGGTTGGTATAGCTGGCATTGCCCAGGCCGGTGCCGATGGTCAGCACTCCCCAGCGCCGCGCCTTGCGCATGCGCAGATGCTCGCTGAGTCCCTGCACCACGGCGTCGTTGTGCATGACCACGCGCGGGTCCTTGCCGTTGATTGGGTCCAGCCGCTTGCCCAGTTCGCGCGGCAGGTTGAACGGGATTTCCCAGTCGCCGGGCAGGTTCTGCGCGCCCTGCGGGATGCCGCCGTCTTCCTCGATCTGGCCCGGGCAGGCGACGCCGACGAAGGGCGCCAGCCGCACGCCCAGCGTGCGCGCCTGCGCGGTCAGCCCGTTGAGCATGGCGGCCAAGCGCGTCACCGCTTCGCCGCGGCCGGGTTCGTCGTCGGCATGGCGCCATTGCAGGCGCTCGATCACGCGCGCCTTGCCGCCTTTCTCGTCATCCGCCAACCGGTGCTCGACGATACCGCAGCGGATGTTGGTGCCACCGACGTCGACGGCCAGAAACGCTTCGTGGCGTCGGTGAGCGTCGCGCGGCAGCAGCGGGACCCAGCCGAGCAGGCCGCCTTCGTCGGCATCGTGGCCAAGTACGTGCAGTTCCACGCTGGCATTCGCGATCTTGAGCAGGCGCATCGCCCGGCGGATCGCCAGCCCGCCGACCTCGCTGTCCGGAAAACCGCCACCCAGGATGATGTCGTCGACCTTGTCCCATTCCGGCTGGGCGAGGAAACACTGCACCACGTGCACCAGCCGGCGCGCGTACTCCTCCACCGCCAGATGGACCAGATGCGCGGCGTCGGTATCGCCGCCCACCAGCACCAGGTCGATCGCCTTCTTGCCGACCTCGGCGGTCGGTTCCTTGCCGAACGGATCCTTGCCGGTCCGCTGCTGCTTGCGCGCGGTGTCCAGCAGTTCGCGGAAAGCGGTCTGGCTGGCGCGATCGCCCAGGAAGCCGTCGCTTTCCGGATCGCGGATGGCCAGGTTGTAGTTGTCGATCGACAGCATGGGCAGGCGCACGGCGTTATGCAGGCCGAGATCGTCCTTGGATCTGGAAGGGGAACGCTTGGCCATGGAGGCGGGTACCGGACGGAGAGGGCGCCAGCGTAGCGGCGGCGAAGTGATTCCCGGGTGTTCGCCCGCGCTCGGTTCGATCCGCCGTTTCAATCGCGCCGGCACGCAGGCGCGGAGTCCGCCACCGCGCGGGCCTTGGCGCTCTGATCGGGACCGGGCGCGATGACGTCGGCGATGCACGGCGACTGGGCGCCCAGCGCGACCGCGATGAGGTAGGACGTGTCGCGCGAAGGCTGCTGCATGTCCTCGGCAATCTCATGGCGGAACACCAGCGTGTCGGGCGCGAAGGCATCGCCTTCGCCGGGACCGCGCCATTCCAGTGGCCCGGCGATCCCGTTGAACGCACCGCGGCTCACCCCGGACAGGCGCAGGCTGGCGAACTCGCCGCCCGGTACGCGCACGAACAGGTTGTGGCGGCCGTCCGACTCGACCAGGCGCACGCCGTAGCCGGGCGCGGGGCCATCGCATTCGGAGACGCGGTAGCCGGCTTCTTCCGGCTTGTCGGTGGTGATGCGGCAGTCCTTCAGATCGGTGTAGCGGGAGGAGCGTCCATTCGGATCGGGGATTCCATCCGGTAATGAGGACGGCGGCGGAGCGGCGGGCGTTGCCGGCCCGGGTTCGGCGGTGGCGGCGGGCTCCTGCTGGGTTGCGCTGCACCCTGCGATCAGCACAGCGAGGAAAGTGCCGGATATCCATGCGGCGACGCCGCGGCATGTCGTCTTCAACGGGTAATTCCTTCGTTGGGGAATGCTGTGTCGGATAGTCGTCGCCGGGGCGCGAAATCGGCGTCAATCCGGACAGGCGCTTGCGACACGGCCCGCGCGGCCGCCTGTGTCGGACTGCGATTCGATGCTGCCTGCAAGTTGCAGGCGCGTTCTTCGGCGGTGCTACAGTGCACCGCTTCTTCGGCATGACAGTGCGCTCCATGACAAGCGACTCCTTTTATCCCATCGGCACCCCCGGCCAGGCCTGGGGCACTGCAGAGAAAGCCCAATGGCGCGCCCGCCAGCGGGTGCAGCGCAGCTACGCCGGCGACGTCGTGAGCGTTATCGAACGGCTGCGCGATCGCTTCGATGTGCAGCAGTACGGCGAGCTGGACTACGCGCACGACGGCAGGTTCCCGCTATTCGCCGTGCGCAGCCGCGATTGGGACGATGCATTGCCGATCATGCTGGTGACCGGCGGGGTGCACGGCTACGAGACCAGTGGCGTGCATGGCGCGCTGCAGTTCCTGGACGAGCGCGCCGGGGACTACGCCGGCAAGGCCAACCTGCTGGTCGCGCCCTGCGTCAGTCCCTGGGGCTATGAGCGCATCCACCGCTGGAACGCCGATGCGATCGATCCGAACCGGTCGTTCCGCGAGGACAGCCCGGCGCAGGAGTCGGCCGCGCTGATGCGGCTCGTCGCGCCGCTGCGCGGCCGCGTGCGGATGCATATCGACCTGCACGAGACTACCGACAGCGACGAGAGCGAATTCCGCCCGGCACTGGCCGCGCGCGACGGCAAGGCGTATGAGCCGGGCGAGATCCCCGATGGCTTCTACCTGGTCGACGACAGCGAGAATCCGCAGCCCGGTTTCCAGCAGGCGGTGATCGACGCGGTGGCGCGGGTCACCCATATCGCGCCGGCCGACGGCAACGGCGAGATCATCGGATCGCCGGTGGTCGCGCCGGGCGTCATCCGCTATCCGTTCGAGCGTCTGGGCCTGTGCGCGGGCCTCAGCGGCGCCCGCTATACCACGACCACCGAGGTCTATCCCGACAGTCCGAAGGCGACGCCGGCGCAGTGCAACGCCGCGCAGGTCGCGGCGATAGGCGCGGCCATCGACTACGCGCTGGCGAACGGCTGAGGAGGCGACGGCGTCGTGACCTCCCCGGCGGGGTTTGCGCGTTGGGCCATGTATCGCAAAGCCGCAGCCACGCGTATTCATGGCCGCGTTGGCCGATGCAGTGCATCCCACCCGCAACGTGAGGTCAATCCATGGCCGTCGCCGACATCATCGTTCTGGCCACGCTGGCGGGCGCTCCGGCCATCGACGCGGAAAAGGACGCCGTCATCGCCGAGGTCGAGGCCCGCGACGCGGAGATCGCCGCGGCGCATGGCAGGGGCGATATGGCTACCTATCGATCGGGGTTATCCGATCGTTATGCCTACATCGACGTTAGTGGCCGGCGCGTCACCGCCGACATGCTGGAAGCGCGCCGCAGCGCCGATCTACGCCGCGTGGTGTCGTCCGAAAGCAGCGAAGAGGAAGCCCTGCGCCTGTCCGATACCATCGTGCTGCTGCGTGGTCTGGAACGCAGCGTGGCCAGCTACTACGGTGGCCTGCCGCGCGTGAGCGCTTCGCGTTGGAGCGCGCTGTGGGTGCGCGAAGACGATGCCGTTTGGCGGATAGTGGCCGAGACCTCCACGCACGTAGAGGAGAGCAACACGTTGCCCTTCGTCATGTCGCCGCAGTCTGCCGCCACGCTGCAGGCGCTCGCCGGTCGCTGGACGCTGTCGCTGCAGCCGCGGATGGATCTGCTGCTGGCGGTCGAGGGCGATCACCTGATCGGCAGCCTCGTTGGCCAATCCGTGCGCTGGACGTTCCGGCCCGCGTCGGCATCGCACTTCATCGCCGAGGAGCGGCCGTTCGAATTGCGCTTCGCGCCGGACGGGAAGTCGATGCAACTGGTCACCTGGGGGACCGCCACGGCCGCCGTGCGCGCGGCGAAGTGAACGATGCGTCCGGTCAGCGGACGTGCGCCATCCATTGGCGGAGAATCGCCTGCAAAGGGCCGTGCATCGCATTCACCGAATCGGTGTCCTTGAAGTCCACGCAGGCGCGGTCCGGTCCCAGCCATTTCAGCAGGTGCTCCGGATCGGCGACGGCGCCGGCGGGTATGGCCTGTTTACTTTTCGCGCCCAGGTGCACGATGAGTTGAAGCGGTGGCTTGCCGGCGAGCCGCATCGTGGCGAAGTGTTCGGTCGTGTGGAAACTTGGCGCGTTCCACTTGATCGATTCGCCGATGGCCGGATCCACGTCGAGAATGTGCTGCCTGAGCATTCGAACGTTGGCCAGGCGCGGATGATCGAGAGCGGCCAGATAGGCTTCTACGACCGCGGTGCCGGTCTTGTCGGATAAGGTCGCCATGCAGTCCTCGTGGTGTGGTGCCGCGCAAGACGGCCGCGATGCCGATCGGTGGATGATTATCGAACAGCAGCAGGCAGCGGCAACCGCACGATGTCGGGCGCAGGCGACGGGGCGGCGATGCGCTGCAGCCGGAACTCTGCCTGCAACCGCCACGGGCCACCGGGCGCATCCTGTATGCGGCCGCGCCATACGAAGCGATCCTGCTCGATGTCTTCGAAAGACCAGAGAATCGGTTTGCCGTCCACGTGCCCATGCAGTTCGATGCCGCGTCCGGTCCGGCCGCCCTGGAGGCGGTTTTCCACACCGGAAACCGGATTGATCCAGAGGACATGCCAGCGCCCGTCCGCGCGCTCGAAGCGGCGCAGGCTGGTCCCGTAGCGATCGCTGGCGGCGCTGCCACGGTCGAGGTGGCGCTCCCCGCGCGGCGGGGATATCCAGACGTCCTGGAGGACCCGTCCCTCCAGTGTCCAAGCGAACCACCATTCGCCCCGGCTCTCGCGCACGTTGCCGTCCGCGTCGATATCGCGGACCTGGGCCTGCCAACCGCCGACCAGCCAATCGACGTCGCTGGCGTGCGGCCCGAGTTCGGGCGAAGGCCCCGCCGCCAGCAGTGCATCGACGAAACCGTTTTTCGCCAAGCCTGGCGCCGGCAATCGCTGCCAGATGCCGTCGTAGTCCGTAACCACTCCCGCTTCGTCCACCTCAAGCGTTGCGCTGGAGCCGCTGTCCCGATGCTGATGACGCCAATGGCGTGCATCGAGACGGGTGTAGCGCTGCGCGGAACGCTGTACTTCGAGCGAAGGTAAGCGGATCCGGATTGCGCAGACATCCATCCGTTCCCGGTCCGCGGCCTGCATGCGCCGGATCGGCAACATATAGGTGGACGGACTCATGCCGAGATCGATGTCGTCACAATCTTCCAAGCCCGGCAGCGGTTCGCCATCGCCAAGCCAGACGCCATCCGGGTTCCGCTGCAGCGACAGCGTGCGGCCCGCATCGCCCGACGTTCGTTCCAGTTGCAGCGATACGCTCCTGCCGTGCGAATCGGCCAGTAGCGTATAGCGCACCGTCATGGCCTGGCCTTCATGCAGGGCGAGAACATCGCCGGTCAGGCGATGCCGACCTTCGCTTGTCCGCTGGAAGCGGACCGTCTCCACGCCCGCATGATCGAGGATGCGCAGCCAGCGCACCTGCACCTCGGCGCTGGCCGGAAGGTCCGCGCATGACGCCGGAAGCGGACCTATGCAACCGCATGCGATGCTTGCGGCAAGACGTAAAAGGAAGGTAGGCATGGCATTCGGGCCTGGCGGTATCCGGCCGCTCCGGGTGGCCGCTATCATGCGGTGGCGAATCGAGCCGGAACTTGGGGAAAATTGCGATGCCGGCATCGGTTCCGGATCCTCCGCTCATGACCGTGACGCCGTGGGCCGAGGGCGACGGGTGGCGCATACGCGAGATGATTTGCCGGGCGGGTCCGGCTTCGCCGGCGTTCGAGGAAAGACACGACTGGACCGGCCTGGCGCTGGTGGTCTCCGGATACTTTACCTACCGATCCCTGCGTGGCCGGGAATGGCTCGTGCCGGGCGCATGGCTTCTATGCACGGCCGGCACGTGCTTCGAGTGCGGCCACGACCATGGCCAGGGTGATGTCTGCGTGTCGTTGCAATTCCGCGACGATCGGCTGCAGCACGCCTTGGCCAGCTTGCGCGGTGTGGCACCGGAGGCGTTTCCGTCGCATCGACTGCCTCCGCTTAACGCCACGCTGCCATGGGCGGTGCGCTGCATGGCCCTGCGGGAGTCGGGCGAGGATGCCTATGCGCTGGCCATGGAGGTGTTGATGGGCATGTTGTGCCTGGCCCATACGACCGGAACGCCGGCGCGTCTGCCCGGCCTCGAACTGGCGATAGTGTCCGCGCAGGCGAAAGCCATCGATGCCGCGCCGCACGAGGACTGGTCGCTGGACGCGCTGCAGGCCCGCAGCGGGCTCGGGCCGTTCGTACTGCTGCGCGCCTTCCGCCGCCTGCTCGGCGTCACGCCGTATCAGTACGTGCTGCGCCAGCGGTTGCAGTCCGCCGCGGGAATGCTCCTGCGCGACAGGCGTCCGGTGCAAAACGTCGCGCTGGAGTGCGGATTCGGTGATCTGTCCGAATTCCATCGGCGTTTCCGGCGCGTGTTCGGTACGACGCCGGCCCGCTACCGCGACCATTACGCGCGGGCCCGCGCCGTCGCCACGTGCCGGGGCGGAACGCGCGGCGCATGGCCGGGATCGGATGAAGCGCAGCGGCAGGCGAGGGATATCACGGAAAAGCGCTAGCATCGTGGCTTGCCCAAGCCCGGAGCCCGACATGACGATCCCGCCGCGCAAGACCGCCCGCGACTTCGACCCGCAAGTG
>Ga0160451_100562_pt1 | contig 19002 bp, 18 predicted proteins | sample HID1975M_E1MG_FD_108270 | JGI IMG/M metagenome (GOLD analysis project Ga0160451, IMG submission 108270) | Enriched soil microbial communities from UW Madison campus, WI, USA - HID1975M_E1 MG | ecosystem: Environmental > Terrestrial > Soil > Unclassified | place: USA: Madison, Wisconsin... | reverse complement strand
TGCTCGCGTTCTGGCGCGAGGCGCCGCGCGGCCTGGCGCAGAAAGCCGTCATCGCGCTGATCGTCGGCTGGCTGGCGGCGGCGTGCGGCGTGCTGCGGCGGCGCTGCCGTCCGGCATAGCGGTGTCTGCCTCCTTGCGAGGCAGCGGTTGGATGCGAAGGCCGCGATGGCGGCAGACATCGATATCCGGATAGAGCACGGCACGGCCTGGGCGGAACGTCAGGCGAAAGTCGTAGCGACAGCCCTCGCCGGCGATTTCGACGGTGGCCGAACCGCCGCCGCCGGGCACGGGCCCGCCGAGCGTCAGCGGTTCGAAGTCGTTGCGGCCCGCAGGCGACACCGCCACCGACGCGAGACTGTCGTGCGCGCGATTGATCAGTTCCAGGTAACGCACCGGCCCGGTGGCGCCGGCATCGGGCAGGGCGACAGGCGACAGCAAGGCAAGCAGCAGGAAGCGCGTCGGATGCATGGCATCGGTCTCCGTGGATGAGGGCTGCCGGCGGCACTGTCCTCGTTGCATGGACGAGCGCCGGTACCCGCATCACGCCTGCGCGGCGGCATCGCGCAAACCGATCCGGGACGAATCGTCGTCCCGCGCGTGCGAATCGTAATGGTGTGTCGTGGCGCTTCCCGGCGCCGGATGCGCGGCCTAGGATGCTGCCAATCCGTCACTGCGCCCTCCGATGAAGATCCGTCTCGGCAGCATGGAAATCCGCCTGTCCCGCTACCTTGGCCTGTGGTCGGTGGTGGTGTTCGTGTTCGCCGTGCAGGGATGCATGACCGACGCGGTCAACGCCGTCCGCGTCTGGCCGGCACTGGACTACCTGCGCTGGTCGATGGTGCAGTGGTTCACCTGGGCGGCGCTGGCGCCGGTGGTATTCCGGCTCGGGGAACGCCACCCGATCAAGTTCCCGGTACGGCTGCGTTCGCTGGGCAGGCACATCGTCGCCAGCATCGGCGTGACCGTGCTGGCGATCCTCATCGGCGCGGCGGTGTCGGCGGTATTCGAACCGAGCACCTTCGGCGAGCAGATCTGGCAGTTCATCAGCAAGCATGTCGCCACCGGCCTGCTCGCCTACTGGGCCTTGCTGGCGCTGCAGCAGCTGCTGCATTTCCAGGCCGAAAAGGCGCGCCGCGACGTGGAAGCCAGCCGGCTGGCCACCGAACTGGCGCAATCGCGGCTGCAGGCGCTGAAGACGCAGCTGCAGCCGCACTTCCTGTTCAACACGCTGCACGCGATCATCACCCTGCTGGACGAGGACGCGCTGTCGGCCGAGGACATGCTGCTGCGCCTGAGCGAACTGCTGCGCGCGTTCCTGGAGGACTACGACGGCCAGGAAATCACGCTGCGCCGCGAGCTGGCGCTGCTGGATCTCTACCTCGGCATCCAGCGCATGCGCTTCAAGGATCGGTTGACCACGCGGGTATACGTGGCGCCGGACACGCTGGACTGCGCGGTGCCCAGCCTGCTGCTGCAACCCATCGTCGAGAACGCGATCCGCCATGGCATCGGCCAGCGCGCCGGCGAGGATTGCATCGAGATCGAGAGCCGGCGCGAGGGCGACGCGTTGTGCATCGAGGTGCGCAACCGCAACAGCACGCTCGAACAGGAAGGCGGCGCGGCGGGTCACGGCATCGGCCTGTCCAATACTCGGCTGCGGCTGAAGGAACTGCATGGCGACGCCGCCACGCTGCGGCTGGACATGGTCTGGCCGCAGGGCGTGGCCTGCCGCATCCGCGTGCCGTTCCGCGTACTGGAGGAACCCGACGACGTGCCGGAGCATGTCCCCGCATGAGCCTGACCGCGCTGGTGGTGGACGACGAGCCGATCGCGCGGCACGCGATCGTCCGCCTGCTGCGCGAGGATCCGGACATCGAGCTGCTGGGCGAATGCGGCGATGGCGCCTCGGCGGTGGCCGCGATCCGCAGTCAATCGCCTGACCTGGTGTTCCTGGACATCCAGATGCCGGTGATGACCGGCATGGACGTGGTGGCGACGCTGGGCGCGGCGCGGATGCCGGCGACGGTGTTCGTGACCGCCTACGAGCAGTACGCGGTGCGCGCGTTCGAGGCCAACGCCGTGGATTACCTGGTCAAGCCGTTCAGCCGCGGCCGTTTCGCCGACACGCTGCAGCGCGCGAAGGCGCGGCTGTCGTCCGGCGATGGCGCGCAGGCGGTGGCGCGGATCCAGCAGGCACTGGAGGCGCTGCGCCAGCGCGACGACTACCTTGAACGCCTGCCGGTGCGCGTCGACGAGCATGTGGTGTTCATCGATGTGGACGACATCGTCTGGATCCGGGCCAACCGCAACACCGTGCTGATTCACCTGGCCCAGGGCAGCCACGAGATGCGCGAGACAATGGCTACGCTGGCGGCGCGCCTGGATCCGCGGCGCTTCGCCCGCGTGCACCGCTCGGCCATCATCAACATCCGCCGCGTGAAGACCCTCCATCCCTGGTTCAATGGCCACCATGTCGTCACCATGGACACCGGCCAGCAACTGCGGATGAGCCGCTACCAGCACGACACCTTTTTGCGGCTGGCGACGACACGACGCCAGGAATGACGCGCATGCATGGTTTTCCCTATTGTCTTTGCTGCCTGGCCCTGCCGCTGTGGCTGGCCGCATTGCCTGCATCCGGCGGCGAGACCGGTAACCGGCCAATCGCGAGCGCGCGCGTGGCCTTCGATCGCGACGGCATCACCGCGACGCGCGTCACCGGGCCGGCCGACATCGAAGCCGGCCGCCGGCTCAGTGCCGACGATCCGGTGCGGATCGCGTCCGTCTCCAAGCTGGTCGTCGCGATCGCGGTCATGCGGCTGGTCGAGGAAGGCGCGCTCGATCTCGACGCCGACGTGTCGCGACAGCTGGGTTGGCCGCTGCGCCATCCGCAGTGGCCCGACACGCCGATCACGCTGCGCCTGCTGCTGTCCCACCGCAGCGGACTGACCGATGGCGCCGGCTACTGGCAGGTGCCGCTCGGCGGACGACTGAAGGAGCTGCTCGGCGATCCGCGCGCCTGGGATGCCGCGCACGCGCCCGGCGATTACTGGCGCTACGCCAATCTCAATTTCCCGCTGGTCGCCGCGGTTATGGAGCGCGTCACCGGCGAGCGCTTCGACCGGCTGATGGACCGCCTCGTGCTGCGGCCGCTCGGCATCGCCGGCTGCTACAACTGGGACAGCTGCGACGATGCCACCGCCGCACGCGCGGTGGTGCTGTACCAGAACGGCAAGCCGGTGCGCGACGATCATCGCGGCCGCAAGCCGGACTGCGCGGTGACCCCGACCCCCGATGGCCGTTGCGATCTGTCGCGCTGGCGCGCCGGCGACAACGGCGCCCTGTTTTCGCCGCAGGGCGGCCTGCGCATCTCGGCCACCGATCTGGCGAAGATCGGCCGGCTGCTGCTCGGCGACGGCAGCGTCGATGGCGTGCGCCTGCTATCGCCCGCCTCGGTGCGTGCGATGTCGCAACCGCTGTGGACCTACGCGCCGGGCAACGGCCTGCCGTACGAGGAAGACGGCGATCACCGGCCCGACAAGGGATTCACCTGCCGCTACGGCCTGGCGGTGCAGACGCTCGCCACTGCCCATGCCGATTGCGGCGACGATCCGTTCGGCGACGGCGTGCCGCGCGTGGGTCATGCCGGCAACGCGTACGGCCTGCTGTCCGGATTGTGGGTCGATCCTGCGGGCGGCACCGGCGTGGCGTATTTCGCGACCGGCGTGGGCGATGCCGCGCCGGGCAGGCATTCGGCCTTCAGCGCGATCGAGGAAACGCTGGCGCGCGGGGAGTAGTTCCTGCACGAGTCCTTGCACGACGACGCGATCGACCGGTGTTGCCTCAGGCGGCCGCCGGCTCCCGCCCGATCTGCCGTGCGATCGCGGCATGCAGCTGCGGATGCGCCGGCACGCGGATGCCGAATTGCCGTTCCAGCACGCCGACGACGGCCTCGACGCTTTCCAGCATATGCCGTCGACTGGGCTGGCCGATGCGGTGTTCGGTAAACCGCTCGTTGTTGAGGGTGAGGCGCAGGCCTGGGCCGGTGCGCGCGGCGATGAGCTGATCGCGGAATGGCGAATCCGGATGGGTGGACACGTACCAGTTCCCCACCTCGTAATCGATGGGCGATTGCCGCTGCAGGTCGAACACATACATCGCCCGCCATTCGTCCGCCACCCGTGCGAGCAATACCCAACCTTCGCCACGCCGGTCGAGCCGATAGGGTTCGTGCGGCGTGGACTGCTCGACGCCGGCCTCCAGCCGCAGCGGCGCGGTCGGTACCATGCCGCCGAATCCCACATCCACCAACCAACGCACGTCGTCCAGCGTGATCAGGATGGCCAGATGGGTACGCGCGGTCTGCGCGTCCACGGGCCCGCCCATCACCACGCGCCCGGTAACGCCCCGGGCATCGAAACCCAGGCGCCGCAGCAACGCCAGGAACAACAGGTTCAGTTCGTAGCAATACCCGCCGCGCGACTCGTGCAGCAGCTTTCGCTCCAGGGACGGCAAGTCCAGCCGTACCGGCTCACGCAGCAACATGGCCAGCGTTTCGAACGGAAACGCCGTGGTGTGGCGGAGTTGCAGCGCGCGCAGGGTGTCCAGCGTCGGCGGCGGTGCCCGCTCGTATCCCAGGCGCTGCAGGTACGGCTCGATGCTTTTCAGGGAGGCTGTCATGGGTAAGCAAGCGGAAGCTTCGGAGGGAGCAGGCTGCGCCCTCAAGCGCGCTTGAGGTCAAGCGGAACCAGAACCACGTGGAGCATCGGATCCGCACCGTTCTAGTTAGTTCTCCTCGTCTTCGTCGATCTCCTCAGGCCCGCACCACCAGACGCGGCCTTCTTCCGGCTGCGGGATCGCAAGCTCGCGCGTTTCGATGCCCTCGATGCGCCTGCCGGGCGAGGCGGCGGCCCAGTCTTCCAGCAACTTCTCCACCGACCATTGGCTTTGCGCGGCGATGCCCAAGTTGCGGCCGGGTTGCCACTCGTCGCCCGCCGCTTCCGAATGCTTGTGCGGAGCGCCATAGCTGCAACGCAAACAGTAGTACGCGATGTTGCCGGTCCAATCCTCGGCATAGCCGATGCCTGGCACCGACGCATCGAGCAGGGTTTTCAGATCGGCCGGACTGTCGCAGCTCACGAATACCACGAACGTCTGGAAGTCCGACGGCACCAGTCGTTTCAACTCGTTGAACACCGGAAAATTCCGTTCACCATCGAACCGCGTGCCCGTGGATGCCCCATCGTGCAACACGATGTCGCCGAAACGATGGCCGCTTTCTGGCAGCGGCACATTGAGCAGGCGCGCACGCACCGGATCGATGCGGCGCATGAATACCGTCTCGCCGCCATGCCAGGGATTAAGGCGCACCACGGCCACGCCGAAGTCATCGTCGATGGGACCGCTGCCTTCGTCGATGCGGATGCCGCAAGCCTTCCATAGCCGGCGCGCCTGATCCCACCGACCCAGCGCCGTCGCCGCAATGGCGCCGTTCCAGTGCTCGGCTTCATTCTGCTCATCGTCCAGTTCGATAGCGCGCAAGTTATGGTCCAGCGCGATTTTCCAGTCCCTCAGGTACTTGTGAGCCAGCCCACGCATGTAGTGGTAATGCGCAGCGTCCGGCCGGTGCCGCAGTAATGCCTCGAAATGCCGAGACGCTTCACTTAGCGCGCCTTGATCCATGGCCGCATAGGCTCGGTCGTGCAGTTGGGCGAGTTCTTCCTTGGTCGGTTCGTTCATCGGCGGCGTGGCGTGGGCGAGGAGAACACTGATTGTCGCTCATCGTTTCGGTTGCACGGTATGGAACGCGCTGTCCGCAAGATGGGTGAAGTTCGATCAATCGGACATCGAACCGCTTCCGTCATTCAGGCGCGGCGTTCTGCGTATCCGGCGATAAGCGATCTTCAAGGAACCGCAGGATCAGGTCGTTGAACAGCTTCGGCGATTGCCGGTTGGGCCAGTGGCCATGGTCCTTGAGCACCACAAGCTGCGCACCGGGAATCAATCGCGCCGCGCGGGCGGCCTGTTGCGGCCTGACCGCGACATCGCGATCGCCCTGGATCAGCAGCGTGGGACAGCTGATCCGGTGAAGATCGGGCAACAGATTGACCTTCATCTTCCACAAGCCGATGGAAGCGTTCTGCCAGTCGGAAGCGCCCGCGCCATTGCGCAGGATTTCCTGGTGCACCGCATCCACGACCTCGTCGAGATCCGGCGATGGGCCGGCGAACAGGCCCTTCCTGACCAGATGCTCGGCCATCGAACGCTTGCGGAACAACAGCGTCGAGAGCCCCGCGGTGAACCACGACATCTTGGCCGTCAGCCAGAGCAACTGATGGAGTCCGGGCGGAAACTCGATGATGCCGGCCGGCGCGACCGCCACCAGCCGCCCGACCCGGGAGGGACGGGTGATGGCGTAGTCCAGTGCGATCGCGCCGCCTTGCGACAATCCGATCAGGTGGGCCTGCCCGAGATCGAAATGTGCGAAAACGGCGTCGACGCATTCGAGCAGCGACGCATGATCCGCCACGCCTCGCCACGGCCTGCTTTCGCCCTGCTTGGGCCAGTCGATCGCGAAAACCCTGTAACGGGACGCCAACACCGGCAGCAGGCGTTTCCAGCTCAGGCAGGCATTGTCGATACCCGCGCCGCTCAACAGGACCACCGCCTCGCCGGCGGTGGATGCCGAAAGCACATGCAGGCGTCCGCCGGGCATGTCTATCCAGTTGGAGTGGATCTTCTCTTTCATGCCGCAGCCGCCCGACGATTCCACGATGCTAGCAAGCCGTCAGGCATTGCGTGCGCATGCGCCATGGCAATCGCGGGTCTTCGATTCGCATGATCGTTCTCCATGCGCTGGTACAGGCGCGCGAGCATGCACGTACCCTATCCGTCACATGAGTGGCGAATGAAGCGAGCCGGCGGCAGAGGTTGCGCCGCAGGCGGTCGCAGGACAAATTCGCCGTCGAAGCGGAAGCGTTCCTTCCTGGAGACCAATGATGATTTCAAACCCCTCACGCGTATTGTCGATCCGTCTGGCAACGATATCCGCCGCATCGTTGCTGCTGGGCGCCTGCGCCACGAGCACAGGCGGCAGCGCGCTCGCGATCGGGCAGCAGGCCAGCATGAAAGGTCAGATCGTCAGCGTGGATACGGCGCCGTGGACCTACGACGGCAGCGCCGTGGTGAAGGTGTCGACCGCGAACGGCAACATCGACGTGCACCTGCCCGCGCGCTGGAACCTGTGCAAGGCGCCGCCGCCGGACGACGTGCAGTCGCTCAAGCCCGGCGACCGCGTCACGGTCACCGGCACGGTGACAGAAACCTCCAGCCTGGTCGTCTGCGAGCGGCCGGAGCACGGGCTGCGCAAGGCGCCGTGACGCGAGTGTCGGCGCAACCGCCGGCCGATCCCGAGTTCTGCTTGCCGCGTCAATCCCGCCTTCGAATCAGTCGCGCCACCACGCCGTCGTCGGTTGCGGCGCGGCCAGGTCGAAGCGCTCGCCCATGCGCGGCGTCGCCAGCGGGATATCGCGATCGGACGCCAGCGCGGCGACGCGCTCGAACGGATCGTCCCAGGCGTGCATCGCCAGGTCGAAGGTGCCGTTGTGAATCGGCAGCAGCCAGCCGCCGCGCAGGTCCTGGTGCGCCTGCACGGTCTGCTCCGGCTGCATGTGCACGTAGGCCCACTTCGCATCGTACGCGCCGGTTTCCATGAAGGTCGCGTCGAACGGCCCGAAACGGCGGCCGATTTCGGCAAAGCCGGCGAAGTAGCCGGTGTCGCCGCTGAAGAACAGGCGCAGTCCCGCATCGCCTTCGCCGGCAGGCGGATCGATCAGCACCCACGAGGTCCACAGCGTGCGGTCGCCATCGAACAGGCCGCGCCCGGAGAAATGCTGCGCCGGCGTGGACGCGATGCGCAGGCCTTCGAACTCGGCCTCCTGCCACCAGTCGAACTGGCGCACCTTGTCCGCCGGCACGCCCCACGCGATCAGCCGGTCGCCGACGCCGAGCGGCGTGAGGAACACCTCGGCCTTGTCCGCCAGCCGCACCACCGCATCACGGTCGAGGTGGTCGTAGTGATCGTGCGACAGCAGCACGCCGCGCAGCGGTGGCAGGTCGTCCAGCGCGATCGGCGGCGCATGGAAGCGCTTGGGACCCATCCACTGCATCGGCGAGGCGCGCTCGGCGAACACCGGATCGGTGATCCACCACTGGCCGCGCAACTTGATGAGCAAGGTCGAATGGCCCAGGCGGAACAGGCTGCGGTCGGGCGCCGCATCCAGGCTGGCGCGGGTCAGCGGCAGCACCTCGAGCGGCTTGGCCGGCACGGTGGTCTCGGGCTTGTTGAAGGTGAAATCCCACAGGATGCGCGCCAGCAAGCCGATGCCCTGGGCCGGGCGCTGCACCGGGTTGCGGAACTTGCCGTCCGCGGCCTGGGGAGAGGTCGGGTAGTCGGCAAGGGGACGGCTGGTGCGGGCGAACGACAGGGCGCAAGCGCTCATGGAAAGGACTCCTAGGACGAGGATCGCAATCGCCATGCGGCGCCAGGGCCGGCGGCGATGCGGGAGGGAGATGACGGGCTGGCTGGGGACGGACATCGGGGGCATCCAGAATTTACACTGCACAGTGTAGTTTAATCTGGAGAAAAGTAAACCACACGGTGTAAACTTTCCGTCATGAGCCTGTCCGACACCCCCGCCCGCCTCACCGACCGCAAGCGCGCCGCCATCATCGACGCGGCCGTGGCCGAATTCCGCGCCGCCGGGTACGAGGCCACCAGCATGGATCGCGTCGCCGCCAGCGCCGGCGTGTCCAAGCGCACCGTCTACAACCATTTCCCCAGCAAGGAAGCGCTGTTCGTCCACATCGTCGACGAGCTGATGGCGCGCGGCAGCGACGAACACGCCACGCCCTACCGCGCCGACGTGCCGTTGCGCGACCAATTGCTGGAACTGCTCCGGCACAAGCTGCGCCTGCTGCGCGACCCGGATTTCGCCGACCTGGCGCGGGTGGCCATCGCCGCCGGCCTGCACTCGCCCGAGCTGGCCCGGCAGATGACCGAACGCCTCGGCCAGCGCGAACACGCCGTGACCAGCTGGGTGCGCGCCGCCGTCGCCGACGGCCGACTCAAGGCGCCCGATCCCGGCTTCGCCGCGATGCAGCTGGAATCGCTGATCAAGGGTTTCGCGTTCTGGCCGCAAATCGCGATGGCGCAGCCGTTGCTGACCGAAGCGCAGCAGGAGGCGGTGGCCGACTCGGCGGTGGAGATGTTCCTGGCCTACTACGGCTGAGCCGGCACGCGCATCGCAATCACGGCAGGCGATCGGGGAAAGCTGAAGGCAACCCATCCGCTGCGATTTTCTTCTCCCCGGGTCACGTCCGTATCACTTGGCGTCGCGCACCCTGATCGCCCGTAACAAAACGATGGAGATGCGAGATGGGAATGTTGAAGATTGTCACCGCCGGCGCGCTCAGCTATGTCGCCTTCAAGGCGTGGCAGCGTTACCAGGCCAGTTCGAGCCTGAAGTCGGAACTCGATGAAGGCGATACGACGCCCCCGCATGGCGATCCGATTCTTGTCGGCGAAACGCTGGACGTGGGACCGGTACCGCACGCCGGCGCGCAATTCAGCCGGGGCTTCGGCGAAGCCTGAGTCAACACGACAAGCGCAATGCGGGACCCCTGCCGGCCCTCGTGGACCTGCAGGGGTTACCGGCGGTAATACCGCAATGCGCCATTCATTCCGCGAGCTGCATGCAAATCAGCGCAAGCGCAGAGCAGGCGAAACAAACCAAGCTGAATCCAGTGGACAGGCCTTACGTGCCGACTTCTGCCAGGCGGCAGAACACGGATCTCTAGCGTCAGGAATTCGGATTGGCGGGCGGATCCTTGCTGCGGGTCCGGGACACCGCGGTAACGATGCCGATGCCCAACAGCACCACCGTGCCCACCCCGATCCACTGTGGGGCCAGGCCGGCCAGATGCGCGCCATAGGCCAGACCACCGATCAACACTGCGATGCCTACGAGATAGATCGCCAACGATGACATGTGCGTGCCTCCTGTTCTGTGGACCGCGCGATTGTAGGGGGCGTCCGTGCTAGCGGCGTGAGGGCGGCTACGACATCAAGGAATCGAACCAGGACCACCGAATCACTGCATGAAAGCGAGCTGCTGTCTCGCGATGGTCCGCAGCTCGGCGTGCGTCAGGCCGAGTTTGTCGACGACGCCTTGCGCTCGTCGGCCAGCGAGTAGCCCATCGAAAGCACCACGGCCCGCTCGATACCGGCCGCATCCAACTGCGCCACCAGCGCGCGGCCGTCGCGCTCAGGATATTTGACGATGGGCGCGAACGCCGGACTCACCAGATGCTGGTGATAGTCGACGGCTGGCGCAGCGAGCGCGGGATCATGCCCGGCGGCTCCGCACCCGATGGCCGCGGCAAGCATCCCGCACAGCGTCAGCATGGTCCCCATGCGCGCATCACAACACGGCGGTCGAAGGGCGCCATGTGCCGCTGGTCATCCCTTGCATGAGTAGTTGATCGATTGATGCATGCACCGCACGCCGACGCGCAGTTCAGCCCGGGCTTCGACGAGGTTCGATTGCAAGCGGCTGGCGGCAGGCGGACGAGTCCGCCTGTTTTCGTGGGGCTCAGTGCAGCGTCACCACGATCGGTTCGGCGCGGGTGACGATCAGGGTGTGCTCGAACTGCGCCGAGCGGTTGCCCTTGGCGCCGACCAAGGTCCAGCCATCCGCCGCTTCTTCGACCAGGCGGCTGCGGGTGGAGAGGAAGGGCTCGATGGTGATCACCATGCCTTCGTGCAGCACGCGGGTGTCGTCCAGATCGTAATAGCCGGCGATGTGCCCGGGTTCCTCGTGCAACGCGCGGCCGACGCCGTGGCTGCCCAGGTTCTCGATAACCCGGAAACCGAAACGATGCGCGGTCGATTCGATCGCCGCACCGATGCGATTCAGCGGCTGACCCGCGCGCGCCACCTTCATCGCCTCGGTCAGGGCCGTGCGCGCGGCATGGCACAGGCGCGTGTCGCGCGCCGAGGCCGACGGCAGCACCCGGGTGCCGCCGGTATCGGCGAAGTAACCGTCCAACTCGGCCGACACGTCGACATTGAGCACATCGCCCGGTCGCAGCACCCGCGCGCCCGGAACGCCATGCGCGGCCTCCTCGTTGACGCTGATGCAGGTCGTCCCGGGAAAGCCATAGGTCAGCCGCGGCGCCGACCGTGCGCCCGTTTCGGCCAGCAGCCGCTCGCCGAAGGCATCCAGTTCGCCGGTCGTCATGCCGGGCCGTGCGGCCGCCAGCATCGCCTCACGCACACGGGCAACGATGGCGCCGATGCGCTGCAGGGCGTCGATGTCGGATTGGGATTCGATGGTCATGGGTGGAGTCTAGCGGGATTGGAGGACATCGCTGGCATGGTTGCCGAACAGCGCCGCCGCGTAGCCTTCCGCGAGTCCGTCACGCCTGAAGTGGTCACCAGCGAAACGGAATCGATTTCCCTCAGGGCTCGCGCAAGGCGTCCAGCGCGGTTGCCACTGTCTCCGGAGCGAACCGGCAATGGCCTTCGCCGACGCCGGGGAGCGTACGCACCTGTGCGTCTCGGCCGTTGGCCTTCGCCAGCGCCGCGTAGCCGACGCTGAAGCCGCTGGTGACGAGGGGATCGACGGCGTTCGGCTGCAGCACCACCGGCACCGGCGCGGCGCCGGTCAGCCCGCCGGTGCGTCGGATGTAGGCGGTCGCGGCCGGGTCGGCCGTGTAGCGGCGGATGCGCACGCCCAGCGCGGCTTCGTCGCCGTCGGTGCCGTCGGCACCGGTCGTGCTGGCAGCGGGGAAACCCCCGGCGCGCGTGGCGAGTTCGCGCAGCGCGACGTAGTAGAGCCACAGCGATTCGACCGCATCCGCACGCGCGATGTCGAAGCGCCTGGCGAACGCCGCGGCGCGCGTTTCGTCACCGGCGAAGGCCGCCTCGATCGCATCGCCATCGGGCTCCCCCGGCAGCGCCTCGTCCGCCAGTCCGCCCGGCGCCTGCGGCAGCACGCCGGGGTACAGCGCATCGAAAGCGGCCAGCGGCGCCAGCGCGCCGCGCGCGAACATCGTTTCGGTCGGCACCGCGACGGGGCACATGGCGATCACCCCGTCCCAGCCGCGCGGATGCCGCTCGGCGCTGGCCAGCGCGATCAGTCCGCCCATCGACCAGCCGACCAGCCAGGTCTTCTTCGGCGTGCCATGGCGTGCGACGAAGTGCGCGCGCAGGCGCTCGGTGTCGGCGATGGCCTCGGCAATCGCCCAGCCCTGCGTCGAGTAGTCGCTGGACGCCACCGCGAAGCCGCGCTCCAACAGCGGCTGCATGCCGCCGGGCACTTTCATCGGCCGCTGCGGCGAGCCGACGACAACGTAGCCGTGCGCGTTGACCACCAACTCGCCGTTCCAGTCCGCGGGGATATCGATGCGATAGGGCGCGCCGTCCAGCGTGCCGGTGTCGACCACGGGTTCGGCCGGTGCTATCCGCGCAGCCGCTACCGCCGCCGTGGCCGGCGGCCGCATGTCCCCGGTGGCACAAGCGGCGAGCATCGCCGTCGATAACACGATCGCAAAACCACGAGCCGACATGCGCATGCTCATTGCTCCTTGTTGCCGCCAAAGCATCAGGCGAACGGAAAATTTGCGCTCTGATCCCTGCTTGGGGCCCGGTTTCACTACGGTCAGAACCTAGGGAGCATGAAGGAAAATGACTGGCTGCAGGGCAAGCACCACTCCCACAGTTTGCGAAGTGAACCTGACCCCGTTGCTTAGCTAGATATCCACCGCAAGCCCGTTCCAGTAGCTTAGGCTCGACCATGCATAGCGATTTTTGTCCATGCCGCTCCAGCAATTCGTTCAATAGTTGAATGATTCTATCGCTAAATATCTTTTATTAACAGTGGTTTATGATGACTTCCTGAAAACGGATTCGTCCTGGACGGAATCCAGTAATTTCAAGGACAGCAAAACGCGGTTGCTGAACGGCCAGAAACGTGTAACATGCATCCAGACTTGGACGGGAGCCGTTTGCCATGACCGTTTCGACCGAATCCCCTGGGCCGTATGCCCCGAGCAGCGCGATCATCGGCTTGCTCACACGCGCCCGCACTCGCGGATTGATGGCCCCCGTCACCAAGGACGTACTGATGCGGGCGGGCATCACCGATAGCTTGGTCCCCCGCACACTGCAGAGCCTGCAGACCCTTGACCTAATTGACGAGACTGGTCAGTTCACCCCAATCATGTCGAAGCTGCGCGCTGTTCCCGAGGCCGCCTACAAGGAGGCCTTGGCTGAATGGCTTCAGTCGACGTACGCGGAAGTGTTCCAGTTCGTCGATCCTCGTCACGATGACGTGGTGCGGGTGCGCGACGCGTTCCGCCTATACACGCCGCACGGTCAGCAGGATCGAATGGTGTCGCTGTTCATGGCGCTGTGCGCCGAGGCCGGCATCATCGATGCGGCGACCAGCGAGGGGAAGTCCGCGCCGCGCAAGCCGGCCCGCCCTGCAACCGCCTCGTCTATCAAGCGGACGAAGTTGCCGACCGGTAAGCCGCAGCACTCGCCGCCTCCGCCGCCCCCGCTCCATTCGGGACTCCCACCTGCGCTCGCCGGCATGCTGGAAAGCATCCCTCGCGGTGGAGCTGGATGGACGAAGTCCGACCGCGACAAGTTCGTGTTGACATTCGGCGCTGTCCTCGACTTCGCCGTGCCCATCGTGACAGCCGAATCGCTCCGCTCGACGGCCGAGCCGGTTCAGGACGAGGAGGACGAATCGTGAGGAGATAACCGAGGCGCCCGGGGCACAGATTCACCAGCCGCCCGGGCGACCTGACGACAAGGCCCCATGCGCTCTACTCCGGCAAGAGACGAAGCGCATGGGGCCATGGCTGGATCTACATCTTTGGAAGCGCTGCTAGTTCGCTTACTTCAGTCCGGGATGCATGTTCGTCGCATGCAAGTAACCCCGGGAAGGGAGGTGATGCTAATGACGCAGTTGAAGCTCGCGCTGCCCATCCCTGATGGTTACGTACTGATCTTCCGTCCGTACCGTGACCTGAAGAATGGCAAGCGCATCTACGCGAAAACGTACGGCTATCGTGCATTCCCGATGGTAGTCAAGGCGGTTTAACCCGGGCTTGCAGCGCTTCCGATTCTAGGCCTTCGTCTTAGGCCTGTCCAACGCCTCTTTGGGCTTCTTGATGGGCTTCACGTTCTCGATGTGGGGGCTGTAGAGGCGTGGACAACATTCGCCTCAACACGGCGTCGAACCCGTCGGCTTGGGGCGTCTCAGTCTTTTTCTTCATCACTCGAATCTACGCACTCGGGCGCGAGATTCAACCCGTTCGCGCTGGGTGTGTCAGCTACACAATCGCCAAAAAAGGGCGACCGATGTCGCCCTTTTTTATGCCGCTAAATCATCAAACCCCAACCGGATTCGCCTTCTCCGGGTCGATCTTGTACTGCTTGATCGCCCGGGCCACGTCCTTGCCGGTCATCTTGCCTTCCTTCGCCAGCGCGGCGATGGCGGCGTGGGCGATGTAGTACCTATCGACCTCGAAGAAGCGGCGCAGGTTGGCGCGGGTGTCGCTGCGGCCGAAGCCGTCGGTGCCTAGCACGGTGTAGGGCATCGGCACGAAGGCGCGGATCTGGTCGGCGAAGCCGCGCACGTAGTCTGTGGCGGCGATGGCCGGGCCGCCGCGGCCTTCCAGTAGTTCGGTCACGTAGGCCTTGCGCGGGGCCTTGGCTTCGGGGTTGAAGCGGTTCCAGCGTTCGGCGTCGAAGCCGTCGCGGCGCAGCTCGTTGAAGCTGGGGCACGACCAGATGTCGGCCGACACGCCGAAGTCCTTGTCCAGCAACTCGGCCGCGGCGATCGCCTCGCGCAGGATGGTGCCGCTGCCCAGCAGCTGCACGCGCAGCTCGCCCTTCTTGGGCTTGCCGGCATCCTTGAGCAGGTACATGCCCTTGATGATGCCTTCCTCCGCGCCGGCCGGCATTTCCGGGTGCGCGTAGTTCTCGTTCATCAGGGTGATGTAGTAGTACTCGTCGACCTGCTCGGCCATCATCCGCTGCATGCCGTGCTGCAGGATGACGGTGACCTCATAGCCGAAGGTCGGGTCGTAGCTGCGGCAGTTGGGGATGGCACCGGCCAGCAGGTGGCTGTGGCCGTCCTCGTGCTGCAGGCCTTCGCCGTTGAGCGTGGTGCGCCCGGCGGTGCCGCCGAGCAGGAAGCCGCGCGTGCGCATGTCGGCCGCCTGCCAGGCGATGTCGCCGACGCGCTGGAAGCCGAACATCGAGTAGTAGATGTAGAACGGCAGCATCGCCACGTCGGACACCGAGTAGCTGGTGCCAGCCGCCATCCACGAGGCGATCGCGCCAGGCTCGCTGATGCCCTGCTGCAGCACCTGGCCGGACTCCTCCTCGCGGTAGTACATCAGCTGGTCGGCGTCGACCGGCTTGTACTTCTGCCCGAACGGGGCGTAGATGCCGATCTGGCGGAACATGCCCTCCATGCCGAAGGTGCGCGCCTCATCGGCGACGATCGGCACGATGCGCGGGCCCAGTTCCTTGTCGCGCAGCGCGATGTTGAGGCTCTGCACGAACGCCATCGTGGTGGAGTAGCTGCGCTCGCCGCTGTCCTTGAGCAGGCGGTCGTACTTGTCCAGGCCCGGCACGGCGATCGACTTGCTGGCCTTGGGCCGGCGCTGCGGCAGGTAGCCGCCGAGCGCGGCGCGGCGTTCCTTGAGGTACTGCACTTCCGGCGAGTCCTCGCCGGGATGGTAGAACGGGACCTGCTCGGCCGATTCCAGCTGCGCGTCGCTGAGCGGGATGTTGAAGCGGTCGCGGAAGGTCTTGATGGCGTCGTCGTCGAGCTTCTTGGTCTGGTGGGTCGGGTTGAGCGACTCGCCGGCCGAGCCCATGCCGTAGCCCTTGACCGTCTTGGCCAGGATCACGGTCGGCATGCCCTTGGTGTTGACCGCCTCGTGGTAGGCCGCGTAGACCTTGTGCGGATCGTGGCCGCCGCGGTTGAGGCGCCAGATGTCGTCGTCGGACAGGCTGGCGACCATCGCCGCCGTCTCCGGGTACTTGTTGAAGAAGTTGGCGCGCGTGTAGGCGCCGCCGAAGGCCTTGCAGTTCTGGTACTCGCCGTCGACGGTTTCCATCATCAGCTTGCGCAGTATGCCGTCGGTGTCGCGCGCCAGGAGCGGATCCCAGTAGCTGCCCCACAGCAGCTTGATGACGTTCCAGCCGCCGCCGCGGAACACCCCTTCCAGCTCCTGGATGATCTTGCCGTTGCCGCGCACCGGGCCGTCCAGGCGCTGCAGGTTGCAGTTGACGACGAAGATCAGGTTGTCCAGCCCTTCCCGGCCGGCCAGCGCGATCGCGCCGAGGGTCTCGGGCTCGTCGGACTCGCCGTCGCCGATGAAGCACCACACCTTGCGGTCGGACTTCTCGATGAGGCCGCGGTGCTCCAGGTACTTCATGAACTGCGCCTGGTAGATCGCGCCCAGCGGGCCCAGGCCCATCGACACGGTCGGCGTCTGCCAGTACTCGGGCATCAGCCACGGGTGCGGATAGGACGAGATGCCCTGGCCGTCGACTTCCATGCGGAAGTTGTCCAGCTGCGCCTCGTTGATGCGCCCTTCCAGATACGAGCGCGCATAGATGCCCGGCGCGCTGTGGCCCTGGATGTAGAGCAGGTCGCCGGGGTGGTTCTCGCTCGGCGCGCGCCAGAAGTGGTTGAAGCCCACGTCGTACAGCGTGGCCGCCGAGGCGAAGCTGGCGATGTGGCCGCCCAGGTCGCCGGGCTTGCGGTTGGCGCGCACCACGGTGGCCATCGCGTTCCAGCGGATGATCGAGCGCAGGCGCCATTCGATGGCCGCATCGCCCGGACTCTTGGCCTCGTTGGCCGGCGAGATGGTGTTGACGTACTCGGTGGTCGGCGAGAACGGCAGGTAGGCGCCGTTGCGGCGGGTCAGCTCGACCATGCCTTCTAGCAGCTGGTGGGCGCGCAGCGCGCCGTCGGCATTGATCACCGCCTGCAGCGAGTCGATCCACTCGCGGGTTTCCGCCGGATCCGGATCGCCCTGCAACATCTCGTTCAACCAGTTCATCGCCGCTCCCGTGACCGCGCCTTGCGCGCGGTTTGATCGTTTCTGTGGACCGTGAAGTGTAACGCACGGCCTCTTGCGCGGACGTGGCTACGACGGCGTATGGAGGCTGTTTTCAGGCTGTCCCGGCACTGTCGGCGGACAATCCGTCAGCACCAAAGCAAGACCTCTGGCGGCAGCGTTGCGACCTTGGTCGTATGGCCGGCATGCGTATGCCGCAGTGCGGCATCGGCGTTCGCGCCTATGATGGCTGGCGAGGGGATGGGCGGGGAACCGGCATGTCCAAGGAAGTGCAGTCCCGGACCGACAGCGTGCACTGGCGCGACAGCCTGCGCACGCGCATCGCGCTGTGGGTGGGCGCGCTGAACCTGGCGCTGCTGCTGGTGCTGCTGATCGCGATCGCCGGGTTCGGCCGCCAGTGGATCATCGAGGACGCGCGGCGCGGCACGCGCGCCAGCGCGCAGGAGGCGGCCGAGGCGCTGGAGCGCACGATGGATGGCGTGGCGGTCACCACCCGCGGCCTGTCCGACCTGATCGCCCACGGCACGCTGGATGCCGACGAACTGATGCTGACGCTGCGCGCGATGATCGACGCCACCCCCGGCGTGGTCGGCGGACTGGTGATCCTGGAACCGCGCGCGCCGGGCGAACTGGGCTTCGCCCGCTATCACGGCCACGGCCTCAACTCCGACCTGATCGCCCGCGGCTACGACTACCGCGCCCAGGGCTGGTACCAGCGCACCGTCGCCTCGCCCAATGGCTGGTGGTCCGAGCCCTATCTGAACCGCACCGCCGGCGATGTGTGGACGGTCACCTACAACATGCCGCTGCGCGATCGCGGCCGCGGCGCGCGCACCCGCGGCATGGTCAGCCTGGACCTGCCGCTGGAGGCGCTGACCGGGCCGCTGGAGTCGCTGGCGCACCTGCCGGGCTGGCAGGCGATGCTGATCGCGCCGGCCGGCACGCTGGCGATGAATCCCGATACCGGCGTGGCGCGCGGCGAGCACCTGGACGCCTACCTGCAACGCAGCGGACGCACCGACCTGGCGCCGGTGGCCGAGGCGGTGCGATTGCGCGATGCGCTGCGCTACACCCACACCGATGCCCATGACCGCCAGACCCGCTACACCGTGGTCGAACCGATCGGACGCACCGGCTGGACGCTGCTGGTCGCCCAGTCGCACACGCTGATCATGAAACGGCTGATGCGCGCGCTGTGCCTGCTGCTGGCGATCGGCGCGGCGCTGGCGCTGGTGTTCATGGCGGTGGCGCGGGTGCTGGCCGGTTACGTCAGCCGGCCGGTCAAGCAGCTGTCGGCTTCGGCCGCGGCGCTGGCGAGCGGCCAATACGACCTGGCGGTGCCGCATACCGCGCGCCGCGACGAGGTCGGCCTGCTCGCGCGCACGCTGGCGCGCGGCAGCCAGGCCATCCGCCGGCACCTGGACGAGATCGAACGGATCGGCGCGGCACGGCACAAGCTGGAGAGCGAACTGTCGATCGCCCGCGACATCCAGCAGGCGATGCTGCCGCCCGGGCGCGTGCTGCGGCAGGGCGCGCACGCGCTGGAGGCGTTCGCGCAGCTGCAGCCGGCCAAGGCGGTCGGCGGCGATTTCTACAGCTTCATCGAGGACGACGGGCGGCTGTGGTTCGCCATCGGCGACATCTCCGACAAGGGCGTGCCGGCGGCCATCTTCATGTCGCGCGTGGTCACCGTGCTGGATGTGATGGCGCACGCGATTCCGTCGCCGGCCGCGGTGCTGATGGAAGCCTCGCGCCGGCTGGTGGAAGGCAACGAGACCTGCATGTTCGCCACCGTGCTGTGCGGCAACATCGACGTGCGCAGCGGCCGCT
>Ga0160451_100552_pt1 | contig 19329 bp, 18 predicted proteins | sample HID1975M_E1MG_FD_108270 | JGI IMG/M metagenome (GOLD analysis project Ga0160451, IMG submission 108270) | Enriched soil microbial communities from UW Madison campus, WI, USA - HID1975M_E1 MG | ecosystem: Environmental > Terrestrial > Soil > Unclassified | place: USA: Madison, Wisconsin... | reverse complement strand
CAAGCAGGCCAGGATGGCCTGCGCTCGGCTGTCGGAGGCAGGACGCCGGAGCCAGCCGATGCGCCATACCCCCGCACTGCCGCGGCTCCCGCCGAAGCCGACACCACCCAACGCCTTGGCTCTCGCGGTTGCGGTTGCGGTTGCCTTGCCACCGCCCGGCATCATCGCCCGACGGACAGCTCCTCTAGATCGCGCACGACACCCCGGTCCCACGCAGGCCGCAATAGCCGGCAGGATTCTTCGACAGGTACTGCTGGTGGTAGTCCTCGGCGTAGTAGAACGCCGGCGCCGGGTACACGACCTCGGTGGTGACTGGCGGATAGCCGGATTCGCGCAGCGATCGCTGGTAGGCCTCGCGGCTGGCCAGCGCCGCCTCGTACTGCACCCGGGTATGGCAGTAGATCGCGGAACGGTACTGGGTGCCGACGTCGTTGCCCTGGCGCATGCCCTGGGTCGGATCGTGGCTTTCCCAGAACGTCTTCAGCACCGTGGCGAAATCCACCTGCGCCGGGTCGTAGACCACCCGCACCACTTCCGCGTGTCCGGTCTGTCCGGAACACACTTCCTCGTAGGTCGGGTTCGGCGTGCCCCCGCCGGCATAACCCGCCGCCGTGGTGTAAACACCCGGCAGCTGCCAGAACCTGCGCTCGGCACCCCAGAAACAGCCCAGGCCCAGGTCCACCGTCTCCATCCCGGGAAAATCGCCGCACAGCAGACGCCCATGGACGTGGTGGACGTTGTGCAGCGGCAGAGCCTGCGCGCGTCCGGGCAGCAGGTCCTGTTCGCGCGGCAGGCGCTGTTTCCAGGCGCCTATGCCAGGGAGCGCTCCAATACCCACGGGAAACTCCTTCAGGCCGGCTGGAGGCCGGGTTCGTTCCCTGAAATGGGGTCCTCGCCGCCGCCGGGCAAGGGCTCCACGCCCAGACCTTCGGCCCGGAGCGCGGCCTCGGCCTCCGCCATCCACGGGTCGGGCACGCAGACCCGCAGCACCCCGAACAGCGGCAGTTCCCCCGCCGCCCCCAGCAGGTTCTCGCCGAAGACGAAGGCCGGGATGCCGGCGCCTTCCAGCACGTGCCGGGCCAGGTGGGCGTCGATCAGGTTGTGGGCGCGATAGGCGACCTGCATGGCCTGTCTCCCGCATGTACGCCGCGATGCGGCCTCCACGCCAGCATACGCCCGGCGCCGCCCAGGCGATGAACCCCGCCGCGACCGCATCCGCCGGCCGCGACGGTCCCTCGGCTAAACTTGCGGTTTGCCTCTGCAGCTCCCCACCCCATGTCCGACCCTACCCCGCCACCCGTCGACGCCACGCCCGGAACGCGCGCCACCGATGCTCCGGCTTCGGCGAAGAAGGATTTCATCCGCCAGATCGTCCGCGAGGACCTGGCCAGCGGGAAGCACGACGCGATCCGCACCCGCTTCCCGCCCGAGCCCAACGGCTACCTGCACATCGGCCATGCCAAGGCGATCTGCCTGGACTTCGGCGTCGCCGCCGAGTTCGGCGGGCGCTGCAACCTGCGCTTCGACGACACCAATCCAGCCAGGGAAGACCCCGAGTTCGTGCAGGCGATCCAGGACGACGTGCGCTGGCTGGGTTTCGACTGGGCCAGCCTGCGCCACGCCTCGGACTACTTCGGCGTGTACTACCTGGCCGCGCGCAAGCTCATCGCCGACGGCAAGGCCTTCGTCTGCGACTTGTCGGCCGAGGAAGTGCGCCAGTACCGCGGCAGCCTGACCGAGCCGGGCCGCAATTCCCCATACCGCGACCGCAGCGTCGAGGAGAACCTGGACCTGTTCGCGCGCATGCGCGCCGGCGAGTCCGCCGACGGCGCCCGCACCCTGCGCGCGAAGATCGACATGGCCGCCGGCAACATCAACCTGCGCGACCCGGCGCTGTACCGGATCAAGCACGTCGAACACCAGAACACCGGCAACGAGTGGCCGATCTATCCGATGTACGACTTCGCACACGCCCTGGGCGACGCGATCGAGGGCATCACCCATTCGCTGTGCACGCTGGAGTTCGAGGACCACCGCCCGCTGTACGACTGGTGCGTGGACAACGTCGACCTGGCCGGCCATCCGGAACTGCTGCAGCCGCTGCTCGACCGCGGCCTGCCGAACGAAGCGGCCAAGCCGCGCCAGATCGAGTTCTCGCGCCTGAACATCAACTACACGGTGATGAGCAAGCGCAAGCTGACCCAGCTGGTCGGCGAAGGCCTGGTCGAAGGCTGGGACGATCCGCGCATGTACACCCTGCAGGGCCTGCGCCGGCGCGGCTACACGCCGGCCTCGCTGCGCCTGCTGGTGGACCGGGTCGGCATCAGCAAGCAGAACTCGGTGATCGACTTCTCGGTGCTGGAAGGCTGCCTGCGCGACGACCTGGACGCGACCGCACCGCGGCGCATGGCGGTGGTCGATCCGCTGAAGCTGGTGTTGGCCAACCTGCCTGAAGGGCATGAAGAGTCGCTGACCTTCCCCAACCATCCCAAGGACGAGTCGCAGGGCGAACGCCAGGTGCCGTTCTCGCGCGAGCTGTGGATCGGGCGCGAGGATTTCGCCGAGGTCCCGCCCAAAGGCTGGAAGCGGCTGGTACCGGGCGGCGAGGCGCGCCTGCGCGGCGCCGGCATCGTCCGCATCGACGAGGTGGTCAAGGACGACGCCGGCAACGTGGTCGAACTGCGCGGCTGGCTGGATCCGGAATCGCGCCCGGGCATGGAAGGCGCCAACCGCAAGGTCAAGGGCACGATCCACTGGGTCAGCGCCGCACACGCGGTGGCCGCGGAGATCCGCCTGTACGATCGCCTGTTCTCGGTGGAAAAGCCCGACGACGAGTCCGACGGCAAGACCTACCGCGACCATCTGAACCCGGACTCGAAGAAGACCGTGCAGGGCTGGGTCGAGCCGGCCGCGGCGCTGGCCGCGCCGGAGCAGTCGTTCCAGTTCGAGCGCACCGGTTATTTCGTCGCCGACCGCTACGACCACACGCCGGACCGCCCGGTGTTCAACCGCAGCGTCACCCTGCGCGACACCTGGGCGGCGGGCTGAGCGACGCACCCATGCTCTATGCCCAGGTCCACCTGACCCTGCCCGCCTGGATCCACGACGCGTTCGACCAGGCCGCCACCTATGCCAGCGACGAGGACAAGGTCGGCCTGGCGATCGAACTGTCGCGGCGCAATGTCGAAGCGCGCAGCGGGGGTCCGTTCGGCGCGGTGGTGTTCGGCCCGGACGACCGCGTGATCGCCGCCGGCGTGAACCGGGTGATGCCGCACACCACCTCGCTGGCGCATGCCGAGAACATGGCCTACATGCTGGCCCAGCAGCAGCTGCAGACCCCGCGCCTGAACGACGTGCTCGCCCCGGTCACCCTGGCCACCTCCTCGCAGCCGTGCTGCCAGTGCTACGGCGCCACGATCTGGGCCGGCATCGACCGCCTGCTGATCGGCGCACGCTCCGGGGACGTGATGGAACTGACCGAGTTCGACGAGGGCCCGCTGCCGAGCGACTGGATCGGCGAACTGGAGCGCCGCGGCATCGCCGTGACCCGCGACATCCTCCGCACCGAGGCGCGCGCGGTGCTGCGCGCCTACGGCGAAAGCGGCGGCGAACGCTACTGACCCGATTGCGGCGGCGCCCGGCACCGCGCCGCCGCAGCGTCCCCTGTCCACGCAGTCACGGCCCGCCCGCGGCGCGTTCCCTTCGACGCCCCTCCACCACATGGAGCACGACTGCATGAACGGCCTGCTGGGCTACTGCCGCCAGGGCTTCGAACCGGAACTGGCCGCCGAACTGGGCGAACGCGCTGCGCTGGCCGGCATCGCCGGCTACGCCCGCGCCAGCCGCGACGACGGCCATGTGCTGTTCGTGACCGGCGACGACGCCGACGCGCGGGCACTGGACCGCGCGCTGCCGTTCCGCGACCTGGTCTTCGCCCGGCAGAAGCTGCGCCTGTTCGCGGAACTGCGCGGACTGGATCCGAAGGACCGGCTGGCCCCGCTGCTGGCGGCGCTGCCCGATGGCCTGCGCGTCGGCGACGTGTGGGTCGAGCATCCCGACTCGGAGACCGGCAAGCCGCTGTCGGCGCTGGCGCGCAGCTTCGGCAACGCGCTGCGGCCGGCACTGCGCAAGGCCGGGCACCTGTCGGCGAAGGAGGATTCGCGCCTGCCGCGGCTGCACGTGTGTTTCCTCGACGGCGACCACGCGCTGCTGGCCCTGGCCGATCCGCGCGACAGCGCGCCATGGCCGCTGGGCATCCCGCGGCTGAAGCTGCTGCCCGACGCCCCTTCGCGCTCGGCGCTGAAACTGGAAGAGGCCTTCCTCGCCCTGCTCGACGCCGGCGAGCGCGAGCGCCTGCTGCGCCCCGGCATGACCGCCGCCGACCTCGGCGCCGCGCCCGGCGGCTGGACCTGGGTACTCACCCGCCACCACCTGCGCGTGACCTCGGTCGACAACGGCCCCCTGCGCCAGCACGTGCTCGACACCGGCCTGGTCGAACACCTGCGCGCCGACGGCTTCCACTGGCATCCGCAAAAGCCGCTGGACTGGATGGTCTGCGACATGGTCGAACAGCCGGCCAAGGTCGCCGCACGCATGGCGCAATGGTTCCGCGAAGGCTGGTGTCGGCACGCGGTATTCAACCTCAAGCTGCCGATGAAGAAACGCTGGCAGGAAACCCGGCTATGCCTGGACCTGTTCGCCGCGCAGGCCGGCAAGCCGCTGACTGTGCGCGCGAAGCAGCTCTACCACGACCGCGAGGAGATCACTGTCTTCGCGACGCCGTTGTAGAAGGTTCTTCCCGCGATTGCGGGAAGCAGGCAAGGGTCGCTTCTTTGTGATGACCGGGCTGCCTGGCTGGCTCTGGACGCCGCGGCGGTGTACTCGGCACGGCTTAAAGCGAAAAGCTTCGGCTCCGGCCGGGGCCGCCGTGCCCTGGGGGTCTGGCGCATCGCTCGGCTCCACCGTCCATGGCTCCGACGAGCGACCGCAGCACATCCCTGTGCTGCTTGCGCCAGACCCCCAGGGCACGACGTCCTTCGGTGGCGTTGGGCGTGTGGCTTCGATCGGGGGAAAGCCAGTGGTCAGGCGAAGGCAGGACGCAGCAACGCAACGTCCGCATCACCGGCAACAACCAATCACCATCGTTCCATGCAGGCGGTTGTAGGAGCCCGCCTTGCGGGCGACAAGGGCGTCGGAGTCATGGGGGCGTCGCCTGTGCCGACGGCGTCGCGTCGCCCGCAAGGCGGGCTCCTACAATCGCTTGTGCGGAGACGATGGCTTTAGGCCCTCGACCCGGTTCTCGACTGTATGGGCCCCACCCATGGGAAACGAGGGTTGAGCGGGTTGAACGAAGCCACGCCCCCGGCGCACCGAAAGACGCGGTAGTGCGGGGGTATGGCGCAAGCAGCACATGGATGTGCTGCGCTCGGCTGTCGGAGGCAGGACGCCGGAGCCAGCCGATGCGCCATACCCCCGCACTGCCGCGGCTCCCACCGAAGCCGACACACCCGACGCCGGCTCCCACGGTTGCGGTTGCGGTTGCTTCAGCTGCCGTTTCCCGAAGCTGCCAACCTCCCATGCTTCGCGCGGTGGCGGCGATCCGGCCGCCTACAGGAACGGAAACACCAGCTTGAGCAGCGACTTCACCCCACCTTCCGCACTGCTCGCCACCGCCTTGGCGCCCAGGCTGTTGAGCGCATTGCGCGCATCGTCCCAGCGCAGCTTGGTCACGTCCTTCTTCAACAGATCGGCCAGTTCCTCCGTGCCCGGTGCGAGATGGCGCAACTCCTTCACCACCGCTTCCGTGTCCGGCTGCAGGAAACCGCTGTGCTCAGCCAGCGCCACCAGCGTGTCGAAACGCACCGCCACCACCTCCCGGTTGCGCTCGTACACCGGCAAGGCACCGGCGTCTAGGATCGCCTGCTCGAACAGCTGGCGGTCGTCCGGATGCTCCACCCGCACGGCGAGGAAACCGTCCTTGCGGCTGCGCTCGCTGACATGGCGGCTGCCGGCGCGCAGGTTGGCCGAAGTGAGCACATGGCCGAGGATGCGGCGCAACGCCGCGTCGGCCGGCTCGGCGACCAGCTGCCGCCAGCGCGCGTAGCCGTCGCGGCGCAGCGCGCGCAGCTTCGCCGGAGTCACCCGCAACTGCGCGGCGGCGGCGTGGTTGCTGGCGTTGCGGTCGATCGCACCATCGCGTTCGAGCAGCACGTAGACCAGCAGCTCCAGGTCGCGCTTGCTGAGCGAGCCGAACCCCTGCAGCTGGGTCTGGCGCAGGAATTCGGCGGCGAAGGCGGCCGGATCGTTCAGTTCGAGCTGCTGCATGGGACGGGCTCCTCGGGCACGCCAGTATGGGCGCCGGCCGTCGCACAGGCCGGGACTGCCCTGCGCATGTTACGGCCCGTGGAACTGGGCTTGCCCCGCTGCCCGCGTCCGGGCCCCGCCACCGCCGCGTCGCCTCGGGGCGGAGCGGCGCTCAAGAAGCAAGAAGAACGAACGTGATTGCCATAGGGGTGCTGGCGGCGCGCAAGAGCGGCGGGGCAAGCCCCGCTCTGCGGAAGCGGGCCCTTCCGGATCAGCGGCCGAATTCGCGGCCAGGCCGGTCGCTGCGGAACACCTCGATCGCGCCGCGGTCCTGCAGGGTCACGTAGACATCGCGGCCATCGGTGCCGCCGAAGGCGACGTTGGTCGGCTTGAGGCCCTTCAGCCGCACCTCGCGCAGCACCTCGCCAGCGGGCGAGACCACCGCCACCGTGCCGGCGCCGTACCGGGCGATGTAGAGGTTGCCGTCGACATCGCTGCGCATCCCGTCCATACCGTGGTCGGGGAATTCGAGCAGCAGGCGCTTTTTCGACACTCCGCCGTCGGCGTCGAGGTCGTAGACCCAGACCCGGCGCTGCACGCTCTCGTTCACGTACAGGTGGCGGCCGTCCGGGCTGACCTCGATGCCGTTGGTCGTGCCCATGCCCGTCTCCAGCCGCCGCATCGTGCCGTCGCGACCGATGCGCCACAGCTGGCCGGCGTCGTTCTTCCAGTCCGGATCGCTGGCGTAGAGCGTGCCGTCCGGCGCCAGGGCGATGTCGTTGGGCTGGTGCGCGCCGTCCAGGTGCGCGAACACGCGCACCGCGCGCGTGCCCATGTCCACGGCCAGCACGTTGTGGCCACTGTAGTCGGCCACGTACATGATGCCGTCGCCGCCGAAGCGGATGCCGTTGCCGGTGCTGCCGGCGGGCAGTTCGACGAACAGCGAGGCGGCGCCCCCGCCATCGGCCTGCGGCACCACCTGGCCGATGGTGCCGTCGCGGCCGAAGCTGACCGCATACAGCACGCCGCCGGGCCCGGTCGCCGGCCCTTCGATGCCGCCACTGAACACCCCATCGCCGACGAAGTCGCGGGCCACGAACAGGTCGCCACCGTCCGCGGCCGCGGCCGCGGCGTAGCCGGCGGCTGGAGTGGCGCAGGCGGCGATGGGCAGCAGAAGCGGCAGCATCGCGGCGGCGCAGGCATGCCGGATGGGACGACGGATCGTGGGCAGGCGGGCGATGGCGGCGTCCTCCAGGAAAGGCGCGCCAGTGTGCCAGAGCCGCCCACGCATGCGCCCCCGTGCGGAACGCGATGCTGGCATTGGCCGGCACCGCGCCCTATCGTTCGGACCGGACCGTCCACGCACGCCCCCCGGAGGAAGCATGTCCCCGTTGCGACTCACCCGCCGCCACCTGCTTTCGACGATGGCCGCCGCCGGCCTTGGCGCCACGCTGCCGGCCTGCGCGGAGAAATCCGCGTCGTCGTCGATCCCCTCGCCCCGGCGCAAGGATTCCATCGGCGTGGCCCTGGTCGGCCTGGGCGGTTATGCGACGAACCAGCTCGCGCCCGGCCTGCAGCGGGCCGAGCATTGCCACCTGGCCGGCATCGTCACCGGCTCGCCGCACAAGATTCCGGCGTGGCAGCAGAAATACGGCATCCCCGACCGCAACGTCTACAGCTACGACGACTTCGAGCGGATCGCCGACAACCCGGACATCCAGGCCGTCTACATCGCCACCCCCAACGACCTGCACAAACCGCTGGCCGTGCGCGCGGCCAGTGCCGGCAAGCATGTGTGGTGCGAGAAACCGATGGCGATGAACGCGGCCGAAGCGCAGGCCATGATCGATGCCTGCCGTGCCAACAAGGTACAGCTGGCCATCGGCTACCGGCTGCAGCACGAACCGAACACGCGCCGGCTGATGGCGATGGCGCGCGATAGACCCTACGGCAGGATCCTCAAGGTCCGCGCGGAGGCCGGCTTCGACGCCTACGACGACGTCGATCCCGCGCACAAACCCTGGCGGCTGCTGCCGCAGCATGGCGGCGGCGCGATGTACGACATGGGTGTCTATTCGCTCAACGCGGCGCGCTACACCAGCGGCCAGGAACCGGTCGCGGTGACCGCGCGCCAGTCCGTCCGCCGGCCGCAGCTGTTCCAGGGCATCGACGAGACCATGCACTTCACCCTCGAGTTCCCCGACGGCACCGTCGCCGAGTGTGCGACCAGCTTCGGCGAGAACATGAACACCCTGCGCGTCGACTGCGAACACGGCTGGTACGAACTGTCGCCGTTCCAGACCTACGACGGCCTGAAGGGCCGCACCAGCGACGGTCAGACCTTCGCCGACGCGGTGCCGCACCAGCAGGCCCGGCAGATGGACGACGACGCGCTGGCGATCCTGCGCGGCACCGCGCCGCTGGTGCCCGGCGAGGAAGGTCTGCGCGACATGCGCGTGGTCGATGCGGTCTACGCCTCGGCGCGCGGGAATGGTCGGCGCATCGTGCTGTAGGAGCCCGTCTTGCGGGCGACCCGAGGCCGTCGGAATGCGCGCTGGCCTCCGGATGCCGCTCCAGGCTTCGGGTTCAGTGGTCCGCTTTCGAACGCGGGATGCCTGGCGGCCTCGGGTCGCCCGCAAGACGGGCTCCTACGGAAAAGGTGACGCGGTTCAACGCCGCTTCACCCGCCTGCTTCTAGCTTTGCGCGCCAGGCAACCCCATCGTCCCCCGCCATGAACCGCTTCGCTCCCGCCTCCCTCATCCTGCTCGCCCTGGCCACGGGCACTGCCATGGCCGCCAAGGGTCCGCCGGCCACCACCTTGCCGCTGCCGCCACCGGCGGCGACGCCGGCCGACCAGCCGCTGCAGCGGCAGACCGGCATGGCCGTGATCGAGGGCGCGCATGGCGAGCGCACCATCATCCGCTCTCTGGAGCCGCACAGCCTGGTCGGCGGCGACCGCCTCGACTTCAACCTGCTCGACAGCAGCGGCGATGGCGTGGTCGACCGTGCGGAAGCGGCCGCGGACCGCGACCTGAAGATCCGTTTCGACAGCGTCGACGGCAATCGCGACGGCGTCCTGGACCGCGACGAACTGGCCGACTGGATCCTCTGAACCGGACCGCGGCCGCTCAGATCCCGGCCGCGTGGCGCCACAGCGCGCGCTGCAGCGGCGGCAGTTTGCCGGCCAGTCCCAGCAGCGGGCCCCGCGCCAGCGTGGCGACCGGATCGGCATTGGAAAACAACCGGTTGATGCCCTCGAAGGCGTAGGCCGACACGGTGTTGTCACTGCGCCGCCGCCGCGCCCAGCGCTGCAGGCGATGCGGCGCGGTCCAGTCGGCGCGGCGCGCGAGCGCCGATCCGATTTCCGCCGCCAGCGCGGCCACGTCGCGCAGGCCCAGGTTCACGCCCTGCCCGGCCAGCGGATGGACGACATGGGCCGCGTCGCCCAGCACCAGCACCCGGCCGGCGACCTGCCGGCGCACCAGTTGGCGGCGCAGGGGGAAGGCGACGCGTGCCGACACCGGCGCCGCACGGCCCAGCCGCGCGGCCGAAGCATCGGTCAGGGCGACGGCGAAGGCGTCCGCGTCGAGCGCCAGCACGCGCGCGGCCTCGGCGTCGGGCAGCGTCCACACGATGGAACTGCGTCCGTCGGTGAACGGCAGCAGCGCCAGCGGGCCGGTCGGCAGGAACCGCTGCCAGGCGGTGTCCTGGTGGGGCAGCCCGGTTTCGATGAAGGCGACCACGCCGCGCTGGGCGTAATCGTGCGTGTCGACCTCCAGCGCGGCGAGCCGGCGCAGGTCCGATCCGGCGCCGTCGGCGGCCACGGCGATCCGCGCCTCCAGCCGGCTGCCGTCGTCCAGGCGCAGGCGCACGCCGGCAGCGTCCTGCTCCAGCGCTTCGACCCGCGCCGGGCAATGCAGCCGCACGCCCGCGGCGGCCAGCGCCGCCCACAGCCGGTCGACGAGCAGGTCGTTCTCGACGATCCAGCCCAGTTCCGCGCGGGCCATGGCCGCCGCGTCGAAGGACAGTTCGCCGCCACCGCCGGCATCCCATACCCGCATCGCCCGGTACGGCTGCGCGCGCGCCGTCAGCACCTGCGGCCACACGCCCAGCCGGTCGAGCAGGCCGGCGTTGTCCGGCGCCAGCGCGTACACCCGCAGATCCGGTTGCACCGCCGACCAGCGCGGCGCGGGTCGCGGCTCGACCAGCGCTACTTCCATCCCGACACGGGCCAGGGCCAGCGCACAGGCTGCGCCGACCACGCCGCCACCGGCCACCGCCACGTCCAGGCGCGCGCGGCTCACCGGCACAGCTCCGGCACGTCGCCGCGGAATCCCATCGCCCCGCCCACCAGCCACGCCTGCAGCCAGCCGGCGCGGTCGGCGGCCAGCAGGCCGAGGCTGCGCAGCGGCCGCAACAGCGGCGAGGGATTGCCGGTCATCCGCGCCAGGCCGTCGGAAAACGCCAGGGTGCGTTCGCGGTCCTCGCGCCGGCGTTGCGCATGGCGGGCCAGCAGGGCCGCGTCGCCCGGATCTCCGGCGTGCGCGCGCAGCCCTTCGGCCAGGGTCAGCGCATCGCGCAGGCCGAGGTTGAAGCCCTGCGCGCCGACCGGGTGGATCGTCTGCGCGGCGTTGCCGAGCAGCACCGCGCGCGGCGCGACCAGCGCGTCGGCCACCACCGAGGTGATCGGATAGGCGCTGCGCTCCCCGGAGCCGAGGAAACGGCCGGCGCGCCAGCCGAACGCCTGCTGGATCCGCGCCAGCCAGCCGGCCTCGTCCAGCGCGGCCACCGCCGCGGCCTGCGCGGTGGGCACGCCGTGGACCACGCCGTAGCTGCGGTCGCCGCGCGGCAGCAGCGCGGTCGGACCGCTGTCGGTGAAGCGCTCCCAGGCGGTGCCGTCGGGCGCGCGTTCGGCGCGCAGTTTGGCCACGAACAGGGTCTGTCCGTAGTCGTGGGCGCGGCTGCCGATGCCCAGTGCCCCGCGCAGCGCGCTGCGGGTGCCATCGGCCGCGACCAGCAGGCGGGCCTGCAGGCTGGTTTCGCCTTCTTCGTTGGCCAGACGCAGGCCGCGGGTATCACCGTCGTCGCCTTCCACGGCGACGAAGCGCGCCGGCCGGTAGCGGGTCAGCCGCGGCAGTTGCGCCAGCCGCGCCTCCAGCGCCTCGCCGAAATCGCGGGCCACGACCACCTGGCCGAAGGCCTCGCGGCCGTAGTCGGCCGCCTCCAGGCGCACGCTGCCGAAATCGCCGGCGCGGCTGACGTGGATGCGGCGGATCGGGCCGGCCGGCGCGCGCAGTTCGCGCGTCACGCCCAGCGTGTCGAGCGCGTTCACCGACGCGGCGGCCAGGCTCAGGTTGCGCTGGTCGAACACCGCCGGCAGGTCGCCGGGCGGGGCGGCCTCGACCAGGGCCACGTCCAGCGGCAGGCCGTCCAGGGCGATCGCCAGGCTGGCGCCGACCAGGCCGCCACCGACGATGACGACATCGTGGGTTCGGATCATCGGCACATGATACGCGGGGCTGGAGCGCGGCCCCGGCGACGCTCGGCTAGAATGCGGCCACGCCTTCCAACCCCGTGCGCCAATGACCGCCACCACCTCCCGCCTGTTCATCCTGTCCGTCCTGGCCCTGCTGATGGCCGCCTCGCGGGGGCACGTGTTCGACCACTTCTCGCCGCCGGACGCGACCTGGGCGGTGTTCTTCATCGCCGGTTTCCACCTGCGCGGCTGGGGCCGCTGGGCCTTCCCGCTGCTGATCGCGCTGGCCGTGGCGGTGGACTGGGTGGTGATCACCGGCCAGGGCATCGACTTCTGGAGCCACTACTGCGTCTCGGCCGGCTACTGGTTCCTGGTGCCCGCCTACGGCGTGCTCTGGGCCGGCGGCGCCTGGCTGCGCCGGGGCTACACCGGCGCCAGCTGGGAAGCGGTGGGCTGGCTGGCGATCGCATTCGCGGTGGCGGTGCCGCTGTGCCACCTGTTCGCCCAGGGCAGCTTCTACTGGCTGAGCGACTCGGTCGTCGACCCGACCCTGGCCGGCTGGTGGAAGAACTACACCGACTGGCTGCCGCCGTACATGGCGACCACCAGCGTCTACGTGGGCATCGCCGCGATCCTGCAGCTGGCCGCCGAGCGCATCGCGCCGCTGCTGCCGCGCGGCGGCGACCGCACCGCGCACTGACGTCGGCGCCCGGCCATGGGCAACCGTCTCTCGAAGATCTACACCCGCACCGGCGACGACGGCAGCACCGGGCTGGGCGATGGCAGCCGCACCGGCAAGGATTCACTGCGGGTCGAGGCCTACGGCACGGTCGACGAGGCCAATTCGGCGATCGGCGTGGTGCTGGCGGCCCCCGGCGTGCCGGAGGAGGTGCGCGACCTGCTGACCGCGGTCCAGCACCAGCTGTTCGACCTGGGCGGCGAGCTGTGCATCCCCGGCCACGCCGCGATCGACGGCGGCGACATCGACGCGCTGGAACGCCATCTCGACCACTACAACGCCGACCTGCCGGCGCTGAAAGAGTTCATCCTCCCCGCCGGCGGCGAGGCCGCCGCGCGCTGCCACCTGGCCCGCACCATCGTGCGCCGCGCCGAGCGCGGGGCCGTGGCCCTGTCGCGGGTCGAGCCGGTGCGCGGCGAGGCGGTGCGCTACCTCAACCGCCTCTCCGACCTGCTGTTCGTGCTGGCGCGGGTGCTGGCCCGCGCCGACGGCCAGGGCGAAGTGGTGTGGCGGCACGAGCGGCGCAACGCCCGCTAGGGCCGGACTGGTCCGTCAAAGGCGACCCCGGTCTTCCCCCTCGTAGAGCCGGGCTTGCCCGGCTCTTCTGCGGAGCGAGGCGCGGAACTGCCGCGACCGGGCCGGGCAAGGCCGGCCCTGCAGGTAAATCCGGCCGACCAAAGCCGGATGGAATCCCGGCGGCCGCCGCGCTAGCTTGGCCGCATGCTCGCCTACACCCATCCCAGCTGCCTGGAACACGACCCTGGCCCAGAGCATCCCGAGCAACCGGCGCGCCTGCGGGTGATCCTCGATGCGCTGCACCTGGCCTTCGCCGACCTGGACTGGCGGCAGGCGCCGATGGCCCCGCGCGGGGACCTGCTGCGCGTGCATGCGCCGGACCTGGTCGACGAGGTGCTGGCGCCGGTCTCGGGCCTGCACCGGCTCGATCCGGATACGGTGCTGTCGCCCGCCTCGGGCCGGGCCGCGCTGCACGCGGCCGGCGCCGGGCTGGCGGCCGTGGACGCGGTGATGGCCGGCGAGGCCGCCACCGCCTTCTGCGCGGTGCGCCCGCCCGGCCACCACGCCACCGCCGACGCAGCGATGGGGTTCTGCCTGTTCAACAACATCGCCGTCGCCGCGGCCCACGCACGCGATCGGCACGGGCTGGAGCGCATCGCCATCGTCGATTTCGACGTGCACCACGGCAACGGCACCCAGGCCATCTTCCAGCGCGACCCAGCGGTGGCCTACTTCAGCAGCCACCAGTCCGGGCTGTATCCGCATACCGGCGGCGTCCACGAGCGCGGCGCCGGCAACCTGCACAACGTGCTGCTGCCGCCGGGCTGCGGCGGCTTCCGCTTCCGCAACACCTGGCTGGATACGCTGCTGCCGGCGCTGGACGCATTCGGTCCGCAGCTGGTGCTGGTCTCGGCCGGTTTCGACGCGCACCTGGCCGACCCACTGGCCGACCTGATGCTCGATGCCGAAGACTTCGCCTGGATCACCGGCGAGCTGCGCGCCGTCGCCGACCGCCATGCCGGGGGCCGGGTCGTTTCCATGCTCGAAGGCGGCTACAACCTGGATGCGCTGGCAGAGTCGGCGGTCGCCCACGTCGGCGTCCTGCGCACCTGATCGCCCGGTCCGGCAGCCATGCCAGGCATGAACCCTGCCTGCGCGGCAGGCCGGCTTTCATTGCCGGCATGCACCCGCATCCGGCAAGCTACCGGCGATTTTCGGCCCGGATGCCTCCCGCCTGTGCGATCCCCCCTGCGCCTACTGCCGTTGTCGTTGAGCATCGCCGCCTGCCTGCCCGGCATGGCACTGGCCGACGACAAACCCCTGAACTGGGCCCTGTGCCCTGCCGGGGACATCATCCCGCCGTTCGACGGCGCGCCGCCGGCGGCGCAACCGGGCGACCCGGCGCGCGAGCAGCAGCCCACCGTCGTCGACAGCGACGAGCAGGTCGGCACCCGGAGCACGCCCCAGTTCCAGGGCAACGTCGCCCTGGTCCGCGGCGACCAGTTCCTCGGCACCGACAGCATCCGCATGGACACCGAGGCTGGTACCTATATCGCCGAAGGCAACGTCCGCTACCAGGATTCGGGCATCCGCATCATCGCCGAACGCGCCGAAGGCAACCAGAACACCGACACCCACGTCATCACCAACATCCGCTACCAGCTGGTGGACCGGCGCGGCAACGGCGGCGCCGATTCGATCCAGCTGACCGGCCCGCTGGGGCAGATGCACCACTCCACCTACAGCACCTGCGACCCGTCGCAGCAGATGTGGGAGCTGCGCGCGCAGCAGATCGACGTGGACAGCGACGAGGGCTTCGGCGTGGCCCGCAACGCAGTGCTGCGGATGGGCCGGTTTCCGATCCTGTACGTGCCCTGGTTCAAGTTCCCGGTCGACGACCGCCGCCTGACCGGGCTGCTGTATCCGGCGGTGAGCATGTCCGGGCGCAACGGCTTCGACTACAAGCAGCCCATCTACCTGAACCTGGCGCCCAACTACGACGCCACCCTGACCCCGCGCTGGATGAGCCAGCGCGGACTGCTCCTGGACAGCGAGTTCCGCTACCTGTACCGGGGCGGGCGCGGCATCGTCAATGCCTCGTACATGCCAAACGACGACCTGCGCGACGGCAGCGACCGCGGCCGCTTCCTGTTCAGCGGCTACCACAACGTCGACCAGCACTGGCAGGCGCGCGCCACATTGGGCTGGGTCAGCGACGAGCGCTACGTCGAGGACTTCGCCAACCGCCTCGCCGGCATCTCCGCCTCTTACCTGCAGAGCACCGCCGGCGTGTACGGGGTGGGCCAGTACTGGAGCGCCGGCGCGATGGCCGAGCACTTCCAGCTCACCGACTACACCCTGACCGACGCCAACCTGCCGTACAGCCGGTTGCCGCGCGTCTACCTGAACTGGGAGCAGCCGCTGGGCCACTGGCTCGACGCGGGCCTGTCGGCCGAGGCGGTGCGCTTCCACCACAGCGAGCGCGCCGGCGGCAGCCGCCTGGACCTGAAGCCATACATCGCCGCGCGCCTGGGCGGTCCGGCCTGGTACATAACCCCGACCCTGGCCTGGCGCTATACCGCCTACCAGCTGGAAGACGATCTCGCGCAGAACTTGGGCGGCGACACCTCACCCGACCGCAGCCTGCCGGTGGCCAGCCTCGACGCGGGCATGTACTTCGACCGCGACACCACCATCGGCGACGCGAACTACCTGCACACGCTCGAGCCCCGGCTGTTCTACCTCAACGTCCCCTACCGCGACCAGAACGGCCTGCCGCTGTTCGACACCCGGCCCTTCACCTTCAGCTGGGGCCAGCTGTTCCGCGACAACCGCTATTCCGGCGCCGACCGCCAGACCGACGCCAACCAGCTGACCGTGGCGCTGAGCACGCGATTGATCCGCCAGGCCGACGGCCGCGAGAAGCTTTCGGCCAGCATCGGCCAGATCCGCTACTTCGAGGACTCGCGGGTCGTGGCGCCGGGCGAACTGCCGGTCGAGGAAGGCAAGTCGGCCTGGGTGGCCGACGCCAACTACGCGATCAACGACCGCTGGAACCTGGGCGCGTCCTACCAGTGGGACCCGAAGTTCCGCCGCGAGGACCTGGCCAGCGTGCGCGCGCGCTACCTGTGGCCCGGCGACGGCGTGGCCAACATCAACTACCGCTACCGCCGCGACCTGCTCGAGCAGGTCGACTTCTCCTTCCTCTACCCGATCAACCCGGTCTGGAGCGTGGTCGGCCGCTACTACCATTCGATCGACGACGACAAGCTGCTGGAAGCGGTCGGCGGCGTGCAATGGGACAGCTGCTGCCTGGCCGTGCGCGCCCTGGCCCGGCGCTACGTGCGCAACCGCGAAGGCGAGATCGACAACGCCATTCAGGTGGAATTCGTGCTCAAGGGCCTAGGGTCGGCCGGCCAGGACACGGAGCGGACGTTGCGCCGTGCTATTCTCGGCTACTACCGCGACGACCTGTATCTGGTCCCGCCCAGCAACACCACGCCCGATCCGGACGACTACGATCCGAACCTCATTCCCTGAAGTCTCCATGAGCCGACGCCTTTTCGCGATCCTGCTGGCGGCCACCGCCCTGTGTTCCCTTCCCTTCGCCTCGACGGCCCAGCAATCGCAGCCGATCGAGCGCATCGCCGCGGTCGTCGACGAAGACGTGATCCTGCAGAGCGAACTGGACCTGGCGATGCGCAACATCACCTCCCAGTACGCCGGCCGCGAGGACCAGCTGCCGCCGCGCGCGGTGCTTGAACGGCAGGTGCTCGAACGCCTGGTGCTGACCAGGCTGCAGGTCGCCCGCGCCAAGGGCAACGGCATCCGGGTCAGCGACCAGGAGATCAACCAGGCGGCGGCGACCATCGCCCAGCAGAACAACCTGACGGTCGACGGCCTGCGCGAACGCCTGGCCTCCGACGGGCTGTCCTACGACGATTTCCGCCGCTCGCTGGCCGACGAGATCATGATCCAGCGCCTGCGCCAGAGCTTCGCGCAGAGCCGGATCAACGTCAGCGAGAGCGAGGTCGACTCGGCGCTCGCGCAGCAGGCCGCGGGCGGCAGGCAGTTCCACCTCGCGCACATCCTGGTCGGCCTGCCCGAGGGCGCCACCCCGGAGCAGATCGCCACCGGCCAGCGCAAGATCGACGGCATCAAGAGCGTGATCGACCGCGGCGAACTGAACTTCGCCGCCGCCGCCGTGCGCTATTCCGACAGCCCCAACGCGCTGGAAGGCGGCGACCTGGGCTGGCGCAGCCTGGACGAGATCCCCAGCGCGTTCTCGCGGACCATCGCCGAACTGTCGCCCGGGCAGATGATCGGTCCGGTCCGCGGCCCCAGCGGCTTCCAGCTGCTGCAGCTGGTCGACGTTCGCGACGCCTCCGCCGATGGCGCGGCGCCGCAGCTGGTGACCGAATACCACGTGCGCCACATCCTGGTGCGGATCAACGACCGCCAGGACGACGCCACCGCCAGGGCGCGGATCGACACGCTGCGCGCGCGCGTCGCCGGCGGCGCCGACTTCCAGGAGGTGGCGCGCGAATCGTCCGAGGACAACAACACCCGCGGCCAGGGCGGCGACCTGGGCTGGTTCCCGGCCAACGCCTTCGGCCCGGAGTTCGGCAGCCAGGTCACCGCGCTGTCCGACGGTGGCATTTCCCAGCCGTTCCGCACCGACGCCGGCTGGCACGTGATCCAGCGCGTGGCCGAACGGCAGACCGACGTGACCGACAACAACCGCCGCGCGCAGGTCCGCGAAACCATCGGCCGGCGCAAGCTGGAAGAGGACTTCAACCGCTACCTGCAGGAACTGCGCGGCGAAGCCTACGTGGTGTTGCGCACCGGCGACCGCACGGTGGACGAACCCGCCGCCGGCGACGCGCCGGCCGCCACTGCCGCACCGGCGACGCCGCCTGCCGGCGGCTGAAATGACTCCTCCCCGGCTCGCGCTGGTTCCAGGTGAACCGGCCGGGGTCGGTCCGGAACTGTGCGTGCGCCTGGCCCAGCGGCCACGCACCGACTGCACGCTGGTCGCCTTCGCCGACGCCGGCACGCTGCAGGCCGCCGCCGATGCGCTGGGCCTGCCGCTGAACCTGCTGCACGAGGAGGAAACGGCGCGCGTGCCGGGCGACCTGCCGCTGCGCCTGTTCCCCAACGCCAACGTTTCCGCCTTCGGCCATCCCGATCCGCGCAATGCCGGGGCCGTGGTCGGCGCCCTGCTCGATGCGGCCGCCAGCTGCCTGCGCGGCGAATTCGCCGGCATGGTCACCGGGCCGGTGCAGAAGGCCACGATCAACGAAGGCGGCATCGCCTACACCGGCACCACCGAACTGCTCGCCGACCATGCCGGCCGCGACGTGGTGATGATGCTGGCCAACGATACCGTCCGCGTCGCCCTGGCCACCACCCACCTGCCGCTGCGCCAGGTCGCCGACGCGATCGACGCCGGCCTGCTGGAGCGCGCGCTGCGCATCACCCGTCGCGCGCTCCACGAGGATTTCGGCATCGCCCAACCGGTCATCGCAGTGCTGGGCCTGAACCCGCACGCCGGCGAGAATGGCCACCTCGGCCGCGAGGAACTCGACACGATCGTTCCGGTGCTCGAGCGGTTGCGCGCGGAGGGCATGCAACTTCCCGGCCCGTTGCCGGCGGACACAGCGTTCCTGCCGGGCAAGCTGGCGGGCTTCGACGCGGTCCTGGCCATGTACCACGACCAGGGCCTGCCGGTGCTCAAGTACAGCGGTTTCGAGCGTGCGGTGAACCTGACCCTGGGCCTGCCCTACCCGCGCGTGGCGGTCGACCACGGCACCGCACTGGACCTGGCCGGCCGCGGCGTCGCCGATCCATCCAGCCTGGAAGCGGCGGTGGCCACCTGCGCGCGGATAGCCGCGCGACGCGCGGCGGTCTAACTCCTTTCAAAGCGAAAGGCGCTAGCTTCGGACGGGGCCGCCGCACCCTGGGGGTCTGGCGCATCGCTCGGCTCCGCCATCCATGGCTCCGACGAGCGACCGCAGGCCATCCATGGCCTGCTTGCGCCAGACCCTCAGGGCACGACGTCCTTCGCTAGCGTTCGGGTCGTGGCTTCGATTAGTGAAAACCTGTGGCCAGGCGAAGGCAGGACACAGCACAGCACCGCACCGCCCGCATCGCCGACAACAATCCATCGCCCCACCCCCTGTAGGAGCCCGTCTTGCGGGCGACAAGGGCGCCGGAATCATGAAGGCATCGCCCGTGCCGACGGTGTCGGGTCGCCCGCAAGACGGGCTCCTACAACACGGGAACGCCGCCGGT
>Ga0160451_100546_pt1 | contig 19437 bp, 14 predicted proteins | sample HID1975M_E1MG_FD_108270 | JGI IMG/M metagenome (GOLD analysis project Ga0160451, IMG submission 108270) | Enriched soil microbial communities from UW Madison campus, WI, USA - HID1975M_E1 MG | ecosystem: Environmental > Terrestrial > Soil > Unclassified | place: USA: Madison, Wisconsin... | reverse complement strand
GATCTTCCCGCTGGCGATCAAGGGGCTGGGCCGCTTCACCGAGACCGGCTCGGCGCTGCTGGTGATGGGCATCGCCGGCGGCGCGATCCTGCCGCAGGCGTTCGCGGTGCTGAAGCAGCACTACGACTTCCAGTGGGTGTTCGCCGCGTTGGCGGTGCCGTCCTACCTGTACATCCTCTACTTCGCCCGCCATGGCCATCGCGTCGGCAAGGCGAAGGGCGGCTGATTCGCGCATCATTGGCGCTTTCCCAGGATGAGCGAACTCCCCATGCGCAGACCGACCATCAAGGATGTCGCCGAGCGGGCCAAGGTCTCGCTGAAGACCGTCTCGCGCGTCATCAACAATGAGCCGTCGGTGATGCAGGGCACGCGCGCGCGCGTCCTGCACGCCATCGCCGAACTGGACTACGAACCGGATCAGTCCGCGCGCAACCTGCGCAGCGGCACGCCGTTCGTGATCGGGCTGGTCTACGACAATCCCAACCCGTACCACATCATCGGCGTGCAGAACGGCGTGCTGGCGGCGTGCAAGGAAACCGGCTTCGGCCTGCAGATCCATCCGTGCGACTCGACCTCGCCGCTGCTGGCCGAGGAGCTGGCCGAGTTCGTGCAGCGCTCGCGCCTGGCCGGGCTGGTGCTGACCGCGCCGATGTCCGAGCGCAAGGATCTGGTCGAGGCGCTGGCCGCGCGCGGCGTGCGGCTGGTGCGCATCATCGCCGCGACCGAGGACCCCGACGACGGCCACCCTTGCGTCTACGTCGACGATCACGACGCGGCCTACGAGATCACCGAGCACCTGATCCAGCTCGGCCACCAGCGCATCGGCTTCCTGTGGGGCGGACTGGCGCACCGCTCCAGCATCGAGCGCTACAACGGCTACGAGAAGGCGCTGAAGGACTACGGCATCACCGTGGACAAGCATCTGGTGGTGCCGGGCGACTACACCTTCGACGACGGCTTCCGCGGCGCGCGCCGGCTGCTGGCGTTGCGCGAGCCGCCGACTGCGATCTTCGGATCCAACGACGAAATCGCCGCCGGCGTGCTGGCCGCGGCCAAGTCGACCGGCATGAACGTGCCCTACGACCTGTCGATCGCCGGGTTCGAGGACAGTCCATTTTCCAAGCAGAGCTGGCCGCCGCTGACCACCGCCAAGCAGGCCACCGAGGACATCGCCCGGCAGGCCGCGCGCCTGCTGATCGCCGGCCTGCGCCAGGACGCCTACGACGACCATCCCACCGCCATGCACAACCAGGGCTTCGTGCCGCAACTGGTCGTGCGCGGCTCCACCGCGCCGGTAAGACCGCGCTCCGACTAGCCACCCACGATGACCGATACCGATCCATTGCCCTCGCCCGAAGGCACGCTGATGTTCCAGGAAGCGCAACAGACCGCCGACGTGGTCGCCGCGCAGTTCGCCCGCAACCACGATACCGTCGTGGCCTTGGCCGAGGACTTGCGCCGCAACCCGCCGCCGTTCGTGGCGACCTGCGCGCGTGGCAGTTCCGATCACGCCGCCACCTACGCCAAGTACCTGTTCGAAACGCAGATCGGCATCGTTACCGCGTCGGCCTCGCCGTCGGTCGGTTCGGTCTACGAGGCGAAGCAGAGGCTGGAAGGCGCGCTGTACCTGGTCGTCTCGCAATCGGGCAAGAGTCCGGATCTGCTGCGCAACGCGCAGGCCGCCGCGCAGGCCGGCGCGCGCGTGGTGGCGATCGTCAATGTCGAGGATTCGCCGCTGGCGCAGCTGGCCGATACCGTCATCCCGCTGCATGCCGGCCCCGAGCGCAGCGTCGCTGCGACCAAGAGCTATCTCGCCTCGCTGTCGGCGATCCTGCAGCTGGGCACGCTGTGGAGCGGCGCCACCGCGCTGCAGGAAGCGCTGCCCAGGCTGCCCGATGCATTGCGTGCCGCATGGCGATCCGACTGGTCGCCAATGACCGATGGTCTGGTCGATGCGCACAACCTGTTCGTGCTCGGCCGCGGGCTGGGACTGGCGGCGGCGCAGGAAGCGGCGCTGAAGTTCAAGGAAACCTGCGGCCTGCATGCCGAGGCCTACAGCTCGGCCGAGGTGAAGCATGGCCCGATGGCGCTGGTCGGTCCGGGATTTCCGGTGCTGTGCTTCGCCCAGCCCGACGAAACCGAAGCCGGCACGCTGGCGCTGGCCGATGAGTTCCGCGGCCGCGGCGCGCAGGTGTGGGTGTCGTCGGCGCACGGCGATCTGCCGCTGGCCCAGACGCCGCACCCGGTGTGCGCGCCGCTGCTGACCATCCAGAGTTTCTATCGCGCGATCAACGCGCTGGCGCTGCGGCGCGGCCACAATCCCGACGTGCCGCCGCATCTGAACAAGGTCACCGAAACGGTATGAGCCTCACCGCCCTGATCAATGCGCGCGCGCTGACCGCCGACGGCTTCGTCTCCGGCCTGGCGGTATTGCTGCAGGCGGGCCGCATCGCCGGCGTCGTGGAAGCCGGCGCGGTGCCGCAAGATGCCGCGCGCCACGATCTGCAAGGCGCCTGGCTGATGCCCGGCTTCATCGACGCGCAGGTCAACGGCGGCGGTGGCGCGCTGTTCAACAACGACACCCGTGTCGAGGCGTTGCGCACGATCGCGCGCGCGCATCGCCGCTACGGCACCACCGGCTTGCTGCCGACGCTGATCAGCGACGATGCGCAGGTGATGGAACGCGCCATCGCCGCGACCCGCCAGGCCATCGCCGACGCGGTGCCGGGCGTGCTCGGCCTGCATCTTGAAGGCCCGTACCTGGCGCCGGCGCGCAAGGGCACGCACGATGCCGGCAAGTTCCGCGTGCCGGATGCGGACGAAATCGCGATGGCGACGTCGCTGGACAACGGCATCACGCTGATCACGCTGGCGCCCGAGCGCGTGCCGGCCGACACCATCCGCGCGCTGGTCGGACGCGGCGCGATCGTCGTGGCCGGCCATACCGCCGGCAGCTACGAGGAGATTCGCGCCGGACTGGACGCCGGCCTGCGCGGCTTCACCCATCTTTTCAACGCGATGTCGCCGTTGCAGGGCCGCGAGCCCGGCGCGGTCGGCGCGGCGCTGGAGGATCGCGACAGCTGGTGCGGCATCATCGTCGACGGCGTGCACGTGCATCCGGGCAGCCTGCGCGTGGCGCTGGCGGCCAAGCCGCGCGGCAAACTGTTCCTGGTCACCGACGCGATGCCGCCGGTCGGCGCCGACAACCCCAGCTACGAGCTGTATGGCGAAACCATCACCGCCATCGATGGCGTCGTGCGCAATGCCGCCGGCGCGCTGGCCGGCTCGGCGCTGGACATGGCCACCGCGGTGCGCAACAGCGTGACCATGCTTGGCCTGCCGCTGGCCGAAGCGGCGCGGATGGCGTCGGCCTATCCGGCGGATTTCCTCGGACTGGGCCACAGCCACGGCCGCATCGCGCCGGGCTATGCGGCCGATCTGGTCGCGCTGGACGCCGATTTGCAGGTGGTGGCGACGTGGATCGGCGGGCAGGACGAGTGGTATTGAGTCTCTTCGGATCCGTGCTCCGCTACTCGCGCGACCGTCCTGTAGCGCGAGCTTGCTCGGCCGCTTTCGGGCACTGGGTAGGTGCAGCCAGGCAAGCTCGGCGCTACAAGGCAACCTGGCGGCGTGCCGCGCGGCCGCGATGCAGGCACTGAGCACGCCCTCGGCATGAGCCAGCCCACCGTCTCTCCGTCGGCGCGCCTGGCCTCGGTCGATGCGCTGCGCGGCCTGACCGTGGCGGCGATGCTGCTGGTCAACAATCCCGGCGACTGGGGCCATGTCTACGCGCCGCTGCTGCATGCGCAATGGCACGGCTGCACGCCGACCGATCTGATCTTTCCGTTCTTCCTGTTCATCGTCGGCGTGTCGATCGCGCTGGCGGTGGCGCCGCGCGTGGACGCCGGCGCCGATCGCGCAACGCTGACGCGCGCGGTGCTGTGGCGCGCGCTCAAGATCGTCGCGATCGGCCTGCTGCTGCACGCGCTGGCGTGGTGGTGGCTGGATCGCGATCATTTCCGCCCGTGGGGCGTGCTGCAGCGGATCGGCCTGTGCTTCGGCATCGCCGGCTTGCTGGCCATCCACCTCCGCGCCCGCGCACAGGTGGTGCTGATTGCGATCTTGTTGATCGGATACGCGGCATTGCTGGCCGCAGGCGGCAGCCATGCGCGCTGGGACGACCTGGCCAGCCGCATCGACACCGCATTGTTCGGACCGCTGCTCTATCAGTTCGACCCGGCCAGCGGCCGTGGCCACGATCCGGAAGGATCGGTCAGCACGCTCGGCGCGCTGGCCACCACGCTGATCGGCCTGCGCGCCGGCGACTGGCTGCGGCAAGCGCGCAGCGGGCGGTTGCTGATCGCCGGCATCGCGCTGCTGGCGGCCGGTGCGCTGTGGTCGCGCTGGCTGCCGATCAACAAGTCGCTGTGGACGTCGTCCTACGTGCTGTGGACCGCGGGCTGGGCGATGCTGGCGCTGTGGCTGTCGCACCGGCTCATCGATGCGCGCGGCTGGCCTGCGCTGGGCCGGCGCTTCGGCGTCAACGCGATCGCGGTCTATGCCGGATCGGCGGTGATGGTCTATGCGCTGGCCGGACTGGGCTGGGCGGGACCCATCTACGAACAAGGATTCGCCGGGTGGATGGCGCCGCGCTGGGGGCCTTATCTGCCATCGCTGGCCTATGCGCTGGCGTTCGTGGCCGTGTGGTGGGCCGTGGCGTGGTGGATGGACCGCCGGCGCTGGTACGTGAAGGCCTGAAACCGGCATCCGGCCGTCACGTTTTTTTCCGGTTCGCTGCGTTACAACCGACATCTTCGCGAACCGCCGGTGATCCCATGTTCAAGCCGCTCCCGTTGCTGGCCGGATTGATGCTCGTCGCCTGCGAGGCGCCGGCGCATGTCGAAACCGCACAGCGCGCCGAACCGGTGCCCGTGCTGGCGCACCAGATCCTGCTGGCCTCGTCGTCGCCGTCTTCTCCGCAACAGGACCCCAGGCCGACCGCCGACGCCACGCCTTCGGCCGAAGCCGCCGAGCCGGCGCGGGTCATGGCCGGCCCTTCGCCGGCGCTGCGCATCCCCAATCCACCGTTCGCCCGCACCGAGGTCGCGCGCTTCGACGAACCGTGGGCGATGACCTTCCTGCCCGACGGCCGCCTGCTGGTGAGCGAGAAGCGCGGCAAGCTGCAACTGCTCAACATCGCCAACGGACAGAAGGGCGAAATCACCGGCGTGCCGGCGGTGGCCTATGGCGGCCAGGGCGGTTTTGGCGATGTCGTGCTGCATCCGCAATACGCCAGCAACGGCTGGGTCTACCTGAGCTACGCCGAGGCCGGCAGCGGCAGCACCCGCGGCGCGGCGGTGGCGCGCGCCAAGATCGCCTTCAGCGGCAACGGCGGTCGCCTGACCGACCTGCAGGTGATCTGGCGGCAGACGCCCAAGGTGACCGGCGAAGGCCATTACGGCCACCGCATCGCCTTCGGCGACGGCAAGCTGTGGATCACCTCCAGCGACCGGCAGAAGCTGGATCCGGCGCAGGACATGCAGTCGGCGCTGGGCAAGCTGATCCGCCTCAACGACGACGGCAGCGTGCCCGGCGACAATCCGTTCGCCGCGCAGGGCGGCGTGGCCGCGCAATTCTGGACGCTGGGCCATCGCAACCTGCTCGGCATCGCCTTCGATCCGCAGGGCAAGCTGTGGACGCACGAGATGGGTCCGGCCGGCGGCGACGAATTCAACCTGATCGAACGCGGCACCAACTACGGCTGGCCGCTGGTATCCGAAGGCCGCCACTACGACGGCACCGCCATTCCCGGACATGCGACGCGGCCGCAGTTCAATGCGCCGGAAGCATTCTGGAATCCGGTGATTTCGCCGGCCGGACTGGTGATCTACAGCGGCCAGATGTTCCCGTACTTCCAAGGCAATGCCTTCATCGGCGGGCTGTCGTCGCAGGCGTTGATCCGCGTGGAAATCGCCGGCAATACCGCACGCGAGGCCGCGCGCTACCCGATGGGCCGGCGCATCCGCGAGGTAGAGCAGGGCCCGGATGGCGCGCTGTGGCTACTGGAGGACGGCAGCGATGCGCGACTCTGGAAGCTCACGCCCAACCAGGGCTGAGCCGCAATCGTTGCACCGCGCCGCGCAGACCTGTATTTGCGCGGCGCGTGCATGATTTGGCAGAACCCGTATCGACGGCCAACTCACACAAATCCACCGTCGTCCCGGCGCAGGCCGGGACCCAGAGACTTTCACTCTTCGCGTTCGAAACACGGGGTCCCGGCCTGCGCCGGGACGATGATCATTGGCTTTGCGATAGATCGGAGAACCCAGCCAAGATGGCATTTTCGTTGCCCATGACTGCGATCAAGCGTCCCGCATCTCGACGATCGGCTTGAACCCGCCCCAGAACATGCGCTTGCCGTCGAACGGCATGCTGTCCGGCCCCATGTTCTTGATGCGCGGATCGTCCATTACCTGCTTGTTGATCTTGTCGCGCTGCGCGCGCGAGCGGTAGACGATCCACGAGAACACCACGACCTCGTCCGGCTTGAGCTTGACGGCCTGCGGAAACGACGTGACCTTGCCCGGCTGCACGTCGTCGGCCACGCATTCGATGTACTCCAGCGCGCCGTACTCGCGCCACACCTTGCCGGCCTTGCGCGCGATCTTGCGGTATTCGTCGATCTTGTCGCGCGGTACCGGCAGCACGAAACCATCCACATACGCCATCGTCGTCTCCCGTTCGTCGCCGGCGAGCCTGCCGGCAGCGGCATGCTGCCGCCAGCGATGTTGGGATGGCGTGTATGCAGGCGGGCACCGCAATTCCTGTGCGCGCTGGGCGGGAAATCGCTCGCCCCAACGATCCGTCAGACGAGGAAAACCGCGATATTCCTGTAGAGCGGAGCTTGCTCCGCCCTCACTGCCGGAGACTGTTCGAACAATCCGTCCGGCCTAGGCGCCGTGGCGGTAAAGCCAGTACCCGCCTACCGCCAGACCCGCCCAGAACAACAGGCCCACGACACCGCAGGCCGTATAGCCCGGTTCGCTGCGTGGCAGCAGCATGCGAAGCAGCAGGCGGCCCGTGCCGACGAGCATCAATTCGACCACGATCTCGACGACGATCCGTCCGAGAAAACGGACAACGCCCCCGAGTGCCTCGCCGGCGATATCGCCTATCGGCATCGTTGTACCCCGCAATGGAATGTCCGGATCATGCTGCCGGTTTGCGGGCCGCGGCAATGGCCGCTATCCGCGTCCTGGCCAATGCCTGGCCGATCTCAGGACCGGACAAGTCTTCTCGTGCGATGTCCTTCGCGCTCACCGCCAGCGCGGCGCGATGCAGCCGCTGCAGTTCCGCACCTTGCGGATAGTCCGCCTCGGCGTTGCCGCCGCGTCCACGCTTGTCGGCCTCGCAGACCTGCGCCAGCTGCGCGATGCGGCCGGGTTTGCGAAAGGCATCGCAGCGCGTCAGCAGTTCGTGCACGGTGGCGTCGCGCAGTTCGAAGATGCGATGCACGTTGAGATGCTCGCGGCAGGCCATCACCGCCAGATCGCGGTATTCGAGCGGCACTTTGAGCCGATCGCACAGCGCCAGCACCGGCTTGACGCCGCGCTGCTCGTGCATGATGTGGCGCGGCAATTCCTCTTCCGGCGTCAGCGCCTTGCCGAGATCGTGGGCCAGCGCGGCGAAACCGATGACCGCATCGCCCGGCCCCAGTCGCGCGGCCATGTCGCTGACCATCTGCTGGTGGATGCCGGTATCGACCTCGGGATGGTATTCAGCGCGTTGCGGCACGCCGTACAGCGCATCGACTTCCGGCAACACCGCCTGCAGCGCGCCGCACTGGCGCAGCGTGGACAGGAACGCCGACGGTTGCGCCGACGCCAGCGCGCGCCGCAGTTCCTGCCACACGCGTTCGGGCACCAGCGTATCCAGCTCGCCGCTGTCGGCAATTTGTCGCATCAGCGCGATCGTCTCGTCGGCGATGGTGAAACCCAGCGGCGCCAGCCGCGCCATGAACCGCGCCGCGCGCAGCACGCGCAGCGGATCCTCGACGAAGGCGGGACCGACATGGCGCAGCACGCGCGCCTCGATGTCGCGCGCGCCGCCATAGGGATCGATGAGGCGGCCGTCGGCCTCCTGCGCGATGGCGTTGAGGGTGAAGTCGCGCCGCTGCAGATCCTCTTCCAGCGTCACCGCCACGTCGGTATCGACCACGAAGCCGCGATAGCCGCGCCCGCTCTTGCGCTCGGTGCGCGCCAGCGCGTATTCCTCGCCGGTATCGGGATGCAGGAACACAGGGAAGTCGCGGCCGACCGGCTTGTAGCCCAGCTCCGCCATCTGCTGCGGCGTGGCGCCGACCACGACCCAGTCGTTGTCGCCGGGGGGCAGTCCCAGCAACCGATCGCGCACCGCGCCGCCGACGAGATAGGTCTTCATGCGCGCATGATGCCGTAGCTGTCAGACATCTCCAAAGCTGTCCGGACATCGCAGCAACTCGGGACGCCTGCGCTACTCCGCGGTCCGATACCCGACTAGGTATCGGCCGGGCAGGCGAAGCTCTTGCGCTTGACCTGCAACCGCCCCTGCATCCGATCGGTCACCGGCAGCGCGTCGCCGTTGAGCCGCCAGTCGTAGATCACGCTGAAAGCCAGCACGCGGGCTACGTATTCGCGGGTTTCCTTGTAGCTGATGGTCTCGATCCAGATGTCGGGATCGTAGCCGGGACGTTGCGATTGCCAGCGCGCGGTCGGCGCAGGGCCGGCGTTGTAGGCGGCGATGGCGACGTACGGCACGCCGTAGGTGTCTTCCATCTGCCGCAGGTAGGCGGTGCCGAGGCGGATGTTGGTGTCGGCGTCGTAGAGGCTGTCGGCGCCGCCCCATGCGATGCCCAGGCGGCGCGCGGTCGCCGCGCCGGTGGTCGGCAGCACCTGCATCAGGCCGCGTGCGTTGGCGCCGGAACGCGCGCGCGGATTGAACACGCTCTCGGCGCGGATCTCGGCCGCGACCCATGCCGGATCCAGCGCATGTCGCGCCGATTCGCGACGGATGATGTCGTCGTGGTGCAGCGGGAAGCGCAGTTCGTACAGCCGCTGCTCGTCGGGCAGCTTGCCCAGCGAGAACACCGCGCGATCGAACCAGCCGTTGTCGCGCGCCACCTCCACCGCCAGCCGCCGCTGGGTGTCGTCGAAACGCGCCAGCGCCTCGTTCCATTCGGCCGTGGCCCAGCCCGGGCGATCCAGCTTCCACAGCTCCATCGCGCGGACGATGGCCGGATCGCGCGCGACCGCCTGCCGCGCCTGCGCGCTGTCGCCCGGCTTCCACGGGCACAGCACATAGGGCTGGCCGAGCTTGTCGGCGGCGAGGAAGCCATGGAAGGTCGGCGCGCGCGCGGCCTCGCGCAGCAGCCGCTGCGATTCGGCGCCATCGCCGGTCTTCTCCGCCATGCGCGCTTCGAACCAGCGCCAGCGCGAATCCTCGCGTTGCGCTTTCGGCATCTTGCGCAACGCCACCCTCGCGGCACGCCAGTCGCCGCGCGCCATCGCCTCGCGCACGCGCCATTCGTGCAGGCGATCGTCGTAGGCCGACTCAGGCACCGCGTTCAACCGCCGCGCCGAATCCGGCCCGTACGAGGCGACCGTCCACAGCGCGATCTGGTAGCGCACCTGGCCCTGCTCGGCCTCGCTCATGGCGAGCGCTTGCGCGTATTGCGGCAGCTGGCGCTCGGCCGCATCGGGATCCTGGCTGCCCAGCCGGGCCAGCCCATGCCCGGCCATCCGCCGGCTGCGCTCGGTGCGCGGCCAGTTCAAGGCGCGTGCATGCACCGCATCGATGAAAGCGGCGTAGTCGTTGGCCAGCGCCGCGTCGGCCGCGGGCAGGCCGCGCGCTGCGCTGCGCATCACCGCGCTTTGCTGTTCGGCGGCGGCTGCGTCGATGCGCTCCCAGCGCAGTTCCGGCGACAGCCCGCCACGGCTGGCGAGCAGCGCGAACACCGGATCGCAGCCATCGGGCAGCGGCTTGGCGCCGCCGCGCCAGATCGCCTGCGCATCGCGCGTCCACGCATCGTCGAGCGCGCCGGTGGCCTGGCGCGCGTTGAGTTCGGCGCATTGCAGCGCGATGCCGCGCTGCGGCCGCCAGTGCGCGCGGAACGTGCGCCAATCCTGCCGCCGCGACAGCGCGGACAGCCATAGCGTACGGAACTGCTCGCCCACCGCCTGGCCTTCGTACTGCTTCAGGAAGGCCTGTGCCTGCGCATCGGTCACCGCATCCGTGCGCCGGCTCAGCTGTGCGAACTGCACCCATCCGTACAGCGGATGCTGCGCCAGCGTCGTGGCGGCGGGTGCCTGGCCCTGCGCGGCCGCCTCCAACGCGGCGCGGATCTGCGGGCGCTGGCTGTCGAGCGATTGCGCGTGCAGCGGCGCGATGGCGAGCGAACACAGCGCGGCGAGTACGATGATCGGAGCGGAACGGAGCATGCGCCGGAATATACCGAAGGCGCCTGAACGTGCCGATGACGCATCGACACGCATAGGGGTGCCGATAGCGTCGTCGACGCGATGCCGGATGCGGCACGATGCGCGCTTCGCGCAGGCGGCGAACGTACATCCGCATTCGCTGCTGTGACCAACGAACAACCGGCCTCGCCGGACGACAGGGGAATCGATGGACTGGAGCAATGTGTGGGTATTTCCGCTGCTGGGCGTGGTGGCCGGCGTGCTGGCCGGACTGCTCGGCATCGGCGGCGGCCTGGTGCTGGTCGGCGCGCTGGTGTGGCTGCTGCCGCTATACGGCATCCCCACCGAAGCGGCGATGCACGCGGCGCTGGCCAGTTCGCTGGCGAGCATCGTGCTGACCGCCGCCTCGTCGGCGCGCGCGCATCATCGGCGCGGCAGCGTGATGTGGCCGACGGTGGCGTGGATGGTGCCCGGGCTGCTGATCGGCGGCTGGCTGGGCAGCGGCTGGGCGGTGAAGCTGGACGACGGCGTGCTGCGCTGGATCGTCGCCGGCTACTGCTTCATCGCCGGCGCGCAGATGGCCTTCGGTGGCACCCGCGGCCATGGCGGTGCGGCAGTGCCGCCGCCGCGCGGATGGCCGATGACGGCGGCCGGTACCGGCATCGGCGCGGTGTCGGCGGTGGTCGGCATCGGCGGCGGCAGCATGACGGTACCGCTGCTGGTCTGGCTGGGATCGGTGCCGGTGCGCGCGGTCGGCACGTCCAGCGCGTGCGGCGTGGCCATCGGCATCGCCAGCGCGCTCGGCTACGCGCTGCACGCACCGCCCGGCGCACTGCCGGCGCATGCGGTCGGCTACGTCTACCTGCCGGCGGCCATCGGCGTGGCGCTGGCGTCGGTGCTGGCCGCGCCTTACGGCACGCGGTTGGCGCATGCGATCAGCGGGCCGGCGCTGCGGCGGACGTTCGCGGTTTTCATGATCCTGGTCGGAGTCAGCATCGTGATAGCCGGGTGAAGACGATGTGCCTGGATTCACGGATTTTGTAATAACGATTGCCGACGTTTTACAAACTGTTTACAACAGGCACCAGGCCGCTGGAGCAATCAGGACAGGGGGCGGCGGCCGCTGACCCAAATCTTACGGAGAGAGAAGCCATGAAACTGCGCATTCGGCCCCTGGCCGCCGCGGTCCACTGTAGCCTGTTGCTCGCATTACCCGCTCTGGTTTCGGCACAGAACATGCCCACCACGCTCGACGCCGTCCAGGTCACCGGCACCCGCATCAAGAAGGCCGAAATGGAAGGCCAGGTGCCGGTCCACACGCTCAGCCGCGAGGACATCGAGCGCTCCGGCCTGACGTCCATCGGTGAAGTGCTGCAGGAGCTCACCGGCTCCGGTTCGGCGCTCAACACCAAGTTCAACTCGTCGGGCAACTTCGGTTTCCCGCCCGATGGCGGCGGCGTCGGCGCCGGTTCGGCGCAGGTGGATCTACGCCACCTCGGCTCCAAGCGCGTGCTGGTGCTGGTCGATGGCATCCGCTGGATCAACGAGGCCTCGGCCTCGGGCGTCGGCGCAGCGACCGACCTCAACACCATTCCGCTGGCGATCGTCGAGCGCATCGAGGTGCTGGAGGACGGCGCCTCGTCGCTTTACGGATCGGATGCCATCGCCGGCGTGGTCAACATCATTACCCGCCGTTCGTTCGATGGCGGACAGGTCACGCTGAACTACGGCGAATACAGCAAGGGCGACGGCGCCAACAAGGGTATCGACCTGGCTTGGGGCCATTCGACCGAACGCAGCACGCTGTTCCTCGGCGCCAGCTATACCGACCAGGATCCGATCTACTCGCGCACGCGCGAGCAGTCGCGATTCCCGACGCCGGGAACCGGTTTGACCTTCGGCAGCTCGGCCACGCCTAACGGACGTTTCATCTTCATCGCGCCAAGCCCCAACGCCGTCTGCCCGTTGACCGATCACGACGGCGATCCGACAACGCCGCCGGTCGCGTTTTGCAACATCACTACTCCGAATGGATCGTCGTATCCGAACGGCGTCAGCTATCCGGGCGACTTCATCGGTTTCAGTACAGCCAACCGCTTCAACTTCTCCGAATACAACCTGCTGCTCACGCCGTCCGAGCGCAAGGGCGTGTTCGGCCAGTTCCGCTTCGACATCAACGACAACCTGCAGTGGTACGTCAAGGCGCTGGGCAACCGCCGCGAATCGACCAACCAGGCCGCGCCCGAGCCGCTCTTCCTCGGTCCTGATGCCGGCACCGGCAATCCGCTGGCCGACAACATCTTCATTTCCGCGCTCAACCCGTACAACCCGTTCGGCTTCGATCTGGATTCGGAGGACAACCTGATCATGATCGGCCGCCGCCCGGTAGAAGGCGGCCCGCGCGTGTTCCAGCAGAAGGTCGACACGCAATACTTCAACACTGGCCTGAGCGGCAACTTCGGCGGCGAGCGCACCTGGTACTGGGACGTCAACGCGGCCTACAGCAAGAACGAGGCCGAGCAGACCAACTTCGGCAGCTACAACATCTACAACGTCAACCTGGCGCTGGGCGATCCGGCCGCGTGCGCGGCGGTGACCGGCTGCGTGCCGCTGAACATCTTCGGCGGGCCGGGCACCATCACCGCGCCGATGCTGGCGTGGATCCAGCCGGTCGTGCGCGACCGCAGCCAGAACAAGCTGACCCTGGCCTCGGCCAACCTAAGCGGCGATCTGTTCGAACTGCCGGCCGGATCGCTGTCGTTCGCCACCGGCTACGAGTACCGCAAGTACGAAGGCTGGTACCAGCCCGATCCGCTGACCGTGCGCGGCCACTACAACGGCGTGCCGTCGCTGCCGACCGCCGGCGAGTACGACGTCAACGAAGTGTTCGTCGAGCTCAACGTGCCGCTGCTGGCCAATTCCGCATGGGGACAGAAGCTCGATCTGAACGTCGCCGGCCGCTATTCGGACTACTCGACCTTCGGCGGCGAGTTCACCCCCAAGTACGGCCTGCGCTGGCAGGTGACCGACGAGTTCCTGCTGCGCACCACCTATGCCGAGGGTTTCCGCGCGCCGTCGATCGGCGAACTGTTCGGATCGGCCGCGCGCGCCGATCTGCAGATTTCCGATCCCTGCTCGATCGGTCTGGGCGGCACGCCGCCGCGCGGCAGCGCGACCAACTGCGCCGCGCTCGGCGTACCGCCGGGCTACCAGCAGGCCAATTCGCAGATCTCGGTGACCACCGGCGGCAACGAGAACCTCGACCCCGAGCGTTCGCGCAGCTTCAGCGCCGGCATGGTGTGGAGCCCCGGCTTCGCCAGTGGCGCCTCGTGGTCGGATCGGCTGGATCTGGAAGTCACGTTCTATCGCCACAACCTAGAAGGCGCCATCCAGGCCATCGACGCGCAGACCCAGCTCGATCTGTGCGTGGAGACGCTGGAAGCGCAGTACTGCGACGGCATCACCCGCGCGTCCACCGGCGGCATCAACGGCTTCAACAACCGGCTGGTCAACCTGGGCTACATCAAGACCGATGGCTGGGATGTCGACCTGACCTGGGCACTGCCGGAAACGGATGCCGGACGCTTCCGGCTGGGGTGGCAGAACACCTTCGTCACCCGCTACGAGTCGGTCGGCGCCGGCGGCACCGTGCAACCGCGCGCGCCGGGCATCGAGGTCAACGACAGCGCAATCCCCGAATGGACGTCTACCGCCACGCTGGATTGGCGCCTGGGCGGCTGGAACGCATCCTGGTCGGTACGCCACATCGACGAGCTGACCGAGGACTGCGGCGACGCGGTGGCCTTCCCCGTGTGTAGCGACCAGGCCAACGGCACCAACAAGCTGGCCGCCACCACGTACCACGACGCGCAGCTGGGTTACCGCTTCGGCTGGATGAAGGGGCTGCAGCTGACCGCTGGCGTCAACAACGTCTTCGACAAGGATCCGCCGATCTGCCTGTCGTGCTCGCTCAACGGCTACGACGCGTCCACCTATGACATCCCTGGTGGTCGCTTCTGGTACGTGCGCGCGGACATAAAGTTCTAAGCCGTAAGGCACGGCCCAAACGAAGAAGCCGGCGCAAGCCGGCTTCTTTCTATGACAGATGCCCAACTCTAACGGCGATGATAGACCCCTTGCACGAAGCGCAACCCTGCAACTACTTGATCGATACGAGTTGGCGACAGCGATCCAATATATGCCCCTAACCGTGCCTTATAAACGCAGGATATCTGCGAAGAGACCACGACGCTTTGTTGTTTCAGATCTCCCTCGCCTATCTCCAGACGGACGTTGCCCGGCTCGGAGGCTTTGCGTAGGTTCGAACTCAGTGCGCAAACGATGACCGTGCCGATACGAGAATGGTTGAAGACATCTTCTTGCACGACGACATGGGGGTGTGGCACGCCAGGGATTGAGCCTTTTGTCTCATCAGCGGCAATCCAGAAAATATCTCCCCGATTCACCGCGCGATGATGATCAGCTTGCTGGTGGGGTGCCGATTCTCTGTCCATGCGACCTGATCCGGAATCAAGCTGCGCCGCGCAGCGGCGGCTTGAATGTGTTGTCAGGGCGCAGTCGAATACTCATGCTAAAGGATTTCCTATGGACATTTAAGAAGTCAAATGCGGGACATTTGAATCACGCACGTCTTGTACTGATGCAGGCGGCACCAGCAGAAGAACGACGATCAGCAAATGAAAGCATTGCTCCCGCTATGAGCGCTAACGCCTGAGTTAAGCCGTGCCGCGAAGCGGCATCGGCTTGAATTAATTGTTAGGCCTATAACAAAGATGGGTCATAGAAGTAGGAGAAAACTGCACTAAAGCTCACGAGCGCGAATGCCGCCCACCAAGCGGTAGTGCTCCAGAATGAAATGGCGCATACATCTTTGCGAATAAGTGGACCATAAAAGCCTCTAGGCCTTATTACTCCTGTGCGAGGCCCATGCACCAAGATCCGAAAGAAATAACACCGATCAGAGTGAAGGTGAATACAAAGACTGCACCATTAATTAACATAAAGCCTAACGCCTTAGTTAAGCCGTGCCGCGAAGCGGCATCGGCTTGAACGAATTGTTAGGCCTTATAGCCGCATACCCAGCCAAATGACTGCCTCAGTGGAAGCGGACACGATGGGTGAGAGGAACCTAGACCAAAACGTACTAGCTTGAACAGGGTTTGCGGAATGGTCATGGTGCTGCTGCTCCTCTGAAATGATGGCAGAGATCGCGGCGACGGCGGATGGGTCGCTATTTTGCAGTGCTACAAGCTGCTGCTCCAGGTGCCTAAGCACAACACTCTCGACCGCAACGGTTGTGGCCGAGATGGCATTGGCCCCAAAAAACCCGGTAATGAGTCCAAGAATAAGGCCGCCGAAACCACATAGCCAATAGCTGCGGCAGCGTGGCCGACCACGACGAAGCAACTCCGCGCCAAAGATGGCGCGATGCCGTTGCTCATGTGAGCGGAACTCTTTGAGCTCATTGACCATACCGCGCGCCGTAAGGCGCGCCATGAAGATCTGCCCGCTATACATGTTGACCGCACCATGCTCCCCGGCATGGTTGACCTTGAGGATTCGATCGCCAAGATCATTTGTGGTTAAAGATTGCGCGATCAGTTCCATGAGGCCTAACGCCTGAATTAAGCCGACCCGCGAAGCGGGTTCGGCTTGAATGAATTGTTAGACCGCAGCCGGGTCTGGGGACAAGTTAACGACTGGCTCATCACGCGATGCAATGTCAATGATCTGGTAAAGGCTTTGAATCTGGTAGTGCTTGAACGGCCACGGATACTCATCTGTAGCGAACGTGGCACCCGCAACAAAATCTAGGAACTTTGACTTTGAGTAGATCCGAAAAAGACATGCTTGCCAGTCCAGACCTCATCGTTATCCCACTGGCAGTAGTGCTCGCTCCGAATTGCATAGCTGACGTAATGCGTAAAACGTATGTCAAAAACTCGGTCGGGATCCGTCGCATCTACTCGAATAAGCAGCTCCGCATCTGAGGTTTCCGTCAACGATACAAAGCCCGCGTCATCGCAGGCTGCCAGCTCTTCCAAAGCGGTGATATTTGTCATATGCGGCCTAACGCCTGAATTAAGCCGCGCCGCGAAGCGGCGTCGGCTTGAATGAATTGTTAGCTGTCATTCCTGACGCCACAACTGTACGAATTGATGGTGGTAGTGTACTCAAGCTGATTGATCTCCTGGCCAAAGCGATACTTGGCCGCAGCCAGCCTTGTTGATAAATCACAAGGGCGATCCCTAGATGACTCAAGAATTTCGACGCGGTCAACCACGCCGCCAGCTATCACGTACAACTTGACCGTTACGGAGCAAGTGAAATCTTTTGGCTTTCTGTCACAGACATGAGGCGGCTGCGAGACTGGCTCAATGTGTGCCGGACGAACCACGCCACTGCTAGTCGCAGTCAGTTGGGCAAGTATCAGTAAGGTTGCCGCAATATGTCTCATGACAGCTAACGCCTGAATTAAGCCGACTTGCGAAGCAAGTTCGGCTTGAATGAATTGTTAGCGCCCGCCGCGACTAGCAAGGCAGCCCAACGTGATCGCAGCCAAAGTGGGCAGATAACAGTAAGTACCAATGGAACAAGAGCAGTGACATAACCCAGCCACTCCGCCGAATACGCAACTGTATTGGCGAGTGATTGATGCCCAAGCGATGCCCAAGTGGGGGCCAAATGAGTCGAGGCCGCAAGAAGGGGAGCTTGAACCACAAGGGCGGCGACGGTCAGGCCATAAGTAAGAACGGTACAGATCAAAGCAAACAAGTAGCGGCGCGGCAAACTGCTGAAACGAGCCAATATGAGTGCGACCAAAGCTGGCAGCAGGGCGACAAAGAGTCCGCCGCCTACGATGCCAAGAAACAGGATGTAGTCTGCTGCTGCCATAGGGCGCTAACGTCTGAGTTAAGCCGCGCCGCGAAGCGGCGTCGGCTTGAATGAACTGTTAGGGCCCTCACCCGTCACGGTTGACCACCAAGATGTATAGGTAGCTCACAGGCCAGATGAAGATGACGCCAAAGAACCAAAGCCAACTCCCCGAGCGATGGGCACGACGAGCACCAATGTAGATTGTGGCGAACGTTACAATAATTGTGGCGTACAGAAGGATCGTGCCGAGGACACCCAGAATCTCCATGGGTCCGCCTGCGACAGAACCGGAGTCCCCTACGACTGCCCAGCAGTACGCAAGGAACATCATGACGATGGCTAGGCCGATCTTTGGGACTAGGTTGCGAGACTCTGCCATGAGGGCCCTAACGCCTGAATTAAGCCGCGTTGCGAAGCAACGTCGGCTTGAATGAATTGTTAGGCATCATCCGTGGCCGCTGCCTGAAAGACACATTTGTCTCCGCGAGACTCAATGGAGCGCAATAGAGGGACATTAACGGACTTGGCATGCTCGGCTGTCTGGGCCGGGCTAAGCGGGTTGCCGTCACTCTCGTGGGTGTCAATTATAGGTCGTATCGGGACGAAGACGTTGCCGCATTTAACCTTGGCCCTGTTGTAGCTATCGGAAATTTTGCCGGCGCCCCAAACGGTATGGGTACCCCAGCCGTCATACCATGACAAAAATGCTTGAGCCTCTCCCTGCCCGGCGGCAGAGAACGAGGCTAGAAGTAGTAGTAGTCCAATCGCGATCTGTCTCATGAGGCCTAACGCCTGAATTAAGCCGACCCGCGAAGCGGGTTCGGCTTGAATGAATTGTTAGGCCTGTGCCCGAACCACTCCGGCGGGTACTCACCTGCGGTGACGAGAAGGACTGTTTCCGGCTCGACGAGATCAAAGTACTGGTGCGCCGGCGCCCCCACGGCCACTGCCCTAACTTGGGCCGCCGCCGCAAGCAACTCGGAAGCCGGGACCAGCCACCTGAATTGGCCTGTGACTGGAACTAGCTCCTTAAGAACGAAAAGCTGGCCAAAGCCAATAACTGGCAGGCGCTCTTCCAGCGCGATTCCTATCTCCTCAGAAGAGGCGAGCGCTTCCAGCGCTTCGGCTAACGCCAAAATCGCCTCAGGCTGGCCGGACAGGACCAGCGTATCGGCGCCCTTAAAGTTTTCAAAATGCCATAGATCTATCTGCACGGGCCTAACGCTTGAGTTAAGCCGCGCCACGAAGTGGCGTCGGCTTGAATGAATTGTTAGGCCACGCCCAGCTGACCTGACAAGACCGTTGATGGATACAAAGCAGCGGGGTTGGGAAAGTAGCTGTACTCAAAGCTAAAGTTGCTCTCTCTAAAGTAGATGACACCAGAAACCTCCGGAACGGTCGTGAACCATCCGTTGTGCTGCCGATAGAGAACCTGTTGGATTTCCTGTGGAGAAAGCGGTGCCACAAACTCACCGAATACGCCAAGAACATAGGGCACCTCAGCCTGCCGGACAAGCTCAGAGTACTGGCCTGCTTTGTCACTAAGTTTTCTGTAGATGTGATCTGGGGGTATGCCAATCCATCCGCTCCACAATCCGCTTGAATGAACTGAAGCCGATATTTCTTGCTCCTTCTCGTTTCGTTGATGAAGTGTCACCACGTCGATCACTTCCAGCAACCGAGAATCCTCTCCGCGGAGTGACCAATCTGGGGTCTTTCCACAAACGAGTTGCTCGTATCTGAAGTTGGCGCCGCCTTGCCGCAAATGCGCGCCAAGTAGCAATTCTCGATACGTGTGGAATCGAGCGCGAAGTGGTTGTGTCGTTAGCTTCTCGACGAATGGCGCGGCATCGTCCGGATGCAGACGACCGATGAGCTCATGTAGATGAGCGTTACCAGCTTCGTCTGGGTCTAAACGCGGATGGGATTTCACGTGTGGGGCCTAACGCCTGAATTAAGCCGCGCCGCGAAGCGGCATCGGCTTGAATGAATTGTTAGGCGGCACCAGACTTGCTGCCGCCAGCAATATGCCAGATGGCACCTATGGCAAGACCCACAATGCAAATGCCAAATGCTACCGCAGCGG
>Ga0160451_100545_pt1 | contig 19462 bp, 19 predicted proteins | sample HID1975M_E1MG_FD_108270 | JGI IMG/M metagenome (GOLD analysis project Ga0160451, IMG submission 108270) | Enriched soil microbial communities from UW Madison campus, WI, USA - HID1975M_E1 MG | ecosystem: Environmental > Terrestrial > Soil > Unclassified | place: USA: Madison, Wisconsin... | reverse complement strand
TGAGACGGCAGTGGCCGAGAACGACCCGGTCATGGCGCACAAAGTGCTTGGGGTTTGTACAGGGCCGCAATCGATCGTCACGGTCACAGACCCAGAACCTGCCGATTGACAAGGTCATCAGGCGATGACCTTGTGACGCTTGGAAAGCGAAGCATTGGAGATCGGCATGCGCACTCTAGTCTTGATGTCGGCCGGGCTCATTTTGAGCGCGTCTACAGCAGTCGCCCAGACGCCGCCACCGCCACCACCGGTGCAGACGCCGCGACCGGTTCCCCCGCCGCTCCCCGTTGACGGCTATCTGACATTCAATGCCGCTCTTCAGGATTCGCTGCGGAACAGCCCGGAAGCCGTTTCCGCCCAAGAGAACCGTGAACGCTGGAAGCGCGCCGAACGCCTAGCCGAACTGATCAACCAGGGCCAATGCAAGACCGCTCATCGCATCGCTACCCAAGAGGGCGATGAAGTCATGGCTGCACGCATTGTGACAGCCTGCACACCCAATAACTGACTTAAACCTGCCCGATGGTTCGCAGGCGGGCGCGGGGATGGACCTCGTTCTGGCTCATCACCACGGTCTGGCCGCGGAAGCGCTCGATGATGGAGCGCACATAGGGACGCACCTGCGGGCCGGTCAGCAGCACTGCCGTTTCGCCCGCCATGGCCGCGCGCTCGAACACGTCGCGGACCGCGCGGATGAAGTCCTGAAGCCGTGACGGCGCCATGGCCAGCTGCTTTTCCTCGCCCTGGCCGACCAGGGCGTCCGAGAAGGCCTGCTCCCATTCCGGCGACAGGGTGACGATGGGCAGGGCCCCGTCGTCGCCGCGATGCTGCCAGCACAGCTGCCGACCCAGTCGCGACCGAACATGCTCGACCAGATAGGTCACGCTGGTCGTGTGCGGCGCGGCCTCGGCCAGGCCTTCCAGAATGGCGGCCAGGTCGCGGATCGACACCTTCTCGCGCAGCAGCGACTGCAGCACCCGCTGCAGGGTCGTGACCGTCACCACCGAGGGGATCAGTTCGTCGACCAGCTTCTTCTCCTCGCCGTCCAGCTCCTTCAGCAGCTTCTGGACTTCGGCATAGGACAGCAGGTCGGCCATGTTCTCCTTCAGCACCTCGGTCAGGTGCGTCGTCAGGACGGTCGAGGGATCCACGATCGTATAGCCACGGAACGTCGCCTCTTCCCGCAGCGCCTCATCGATCCACGTCGCCGGCAGGCCAAACGCCGGCTCCTTGGTGTGTTCGCCCGCCAGTTCGACCTGGCGCCCCGCCGGGTCCATCGCCATCAGGCAGCCCAGCCGAACCTCGCCCTGCCCCGCTTCCATCTCCTTGATGCGCAGCGAATAGCCCTGGGTTGGCAGGCGCATATTGTCCAGAATGCGCACCGCCGGCATGACGAAGCCGTACTCCTGCGCCAGCGAGCGGCGCAGCGCCTTGACCTGATCGGTCAGGCGCCGCCCCTCCAGATCGTTGATCAGCGACAGCAGGCTGTAGCCCAGCTCGATCTTGACCTCATCGATGTTCAGCGCCGTGCCGATGGGCTCCTCGACCTCTTCGCGCGGACCGCTGGCCGCCGACAGGTCCACGTCGGTCACGGCGGGCCTCAGCTTCTCACGACCCAGCTTCCAGGCCATGAAGCCGGCGCCCAGCGACAGGGCCGCGAACGGGATCAGCGGCATGCCGGGGATCAGGCCGATCACGCCCGACATGGCCGACACCACGCCCAGGCTGACCGGATTGGTCGCCAGTTGCTTGACCAGCGCTTTGTCCGCCGAACCCTCGACCCCCGCCTTGGACACCAGGAAGCCCGCGGCGATGGACACAATCAGCGCCGGCACCTGCGTCACCAGGCCGTCGCCGACCGTCAGCAGCACATAGGTGTTGGCCGCCTCGCCCGCCGGCATCTGGTGCTGCAGCACTCCGATCAGGATGCCGCCGATGACGTTGATGAAGGTGATGATCAGGCCTGCGACAGCGTCGCCGCGCACGAATTTCGAGGCGCCGTCCATGGCGCCGAAGAAGGTCGATTCCTGCTCCAGTTCCTTGCGGCGCAGCTTGGCCGCGTCCTCGTCGATCAGGCCGGACGACAGGTCGGCGTCGATGGCCATCTGCTTGCCCGGCATGGAGTCCAGGGTGAAGCGGGCCGACACTTCGGCGATGCGGGTCGAACCCTTGGTGATGACGACGAAATTCACCACCAGCAGGATGGCGAAGATGATGATGCCGATGACGAAATTGCCGCCCATCATCAGGTTGCCGAACGCCTGGATCACCTGACCCGCGGCGTCATGGCCCTCATGGCCGTGGCTCAGGATCAGGCGGGTCGAGGCCAGGTTCAGGCCCAGGCGATACAGCGTCGCCACCAGCAGGACCGTCGGGAAGATGGCGAAATCCAGCGGCCGCTTCATCAGCAGCGCCGTCATCAGGATCAGCACGCTGCTGGTGATCGAGATGGCCAGCAGGAAGTCCAGCAGCATCTGCGGGACCGGCACGATCAGCAGCATGACGATGCCGATGACGCCCAGCGCCAGCAGCACTTCGCCGCGCCCCATCCAGCCCATGACGTCACGGCCCGTGGGCCGGGCCATGCCGTCCTTCATCAGGTGGACGTCAGCCATGGCGGGGGCATCCGGTGCTCATGGCCCCTGATGACAGGATTCGCGTCCGCTCAACCATGGCCCAGCGCCCGCAGCGCCTCGCGCACGCCCTGGGCCAGCACCGCCTCGCGCTGCGCCGTCGTGGCCTCGGGCGCTTCGGTGAAATAGGCGGCGACCAGCACCGGCTGGCCCGACGGCGGGCGCAGCAGGCCGATGTCGTTGGTCGCGCCGTTGCCGCCGGTTCCCGTCTTGTGGGCGACGGTCCAGCCCGTCGGCGCCGCTGCCTTGATCCGGCCCGGCCCCGTGGGCGACGCCAGCATCCAGCCTTCCAGCAGTTGGCGATGCTCGACCGTCAGCCGCTCGTCCAGCAGCACTTCGCGCAGGTTGCCGACCGTCTGGTCGGGCAGACCGGTGTCGCGCGGATCATCGGCCAGGGCGCTGTTCAACTCGGGCTCCCACCGGTTCACCGTGGTCGAGGTGTCGCCCAGCGTCCGTAGCCAGTCGCGCCAGGCGTTCAGCCCGCCCATCTCGCGGATCATGATGTTGGCGGCGGGATTGTCGCTGACCTCGACCATGGCCTGGCACAGCGCCTGGACCGTCAGGCCGCGCCCCACGGCGGGGCCGGTCACGGGCGCGTGGCTGATCATGTCGGCGCGGGTGACCCGGATGGACCGATCCAGCCGCTCCTCGCCGCGCTCAACGCGTTCCAGCGCGGCCGCCGCCAGGAACAGCTTGAAGGTCGAGCAGTAGGCGAACCGCTCCTGCCCGCGCCAGCTGACGCTGCGATTGAAGGCGATATCCAGCGCCGAGACGCCCAGTCGTCCGCCGTGACGCGCCTCCAGCGCCGACAGATCCAGCGCCGGTCGCGGCGGCTCGGGCTGTTCCGGCTGGCTACAGGCCAGCAGCGTCGGCGCCAGGCCCAGCGCGCCGAGGCCGGTCAGGACCTTCCTGCGATCGGCGCGCGTCGTCATCGTCAGGCGACGGCGTAGCCGCTGGCGCCCGCGACGCCCGACTGCGGCGCTGGGATGCTGGTTCCCTCGTCGGCGTATTCGTTCAGCTTGTTGCGCAGGGTGCGGATCGAGATGCCCAGGATGTTCGCCGCATGGGTGCGGTTGCCCAGGCAGTGGTTCAGCGTGTCCAGGATCAGCGTCTTCTCCATCTGGGCCACGGTCTGGCCGACAAAGCTGCGCGTGACCGCGTCCGCGACCTGCGCCGCCCGTCCGGCCAGGCCGGCGTCCGAATAGCCGGCCGGCGTCCCCGCGCCGCTGCTCAGCGGCTGACCGTCCGGCAGGCGGATCGCCTCGACGTCGATCTCCGGGCCGGTCGCCAGCAGCACCGCGCGGTGCATGGCGTTCTCCAGCTCGCGCACGTTGCCGGGCCAGCGGTGCGCCACCAGCGCGCGGCGCGCATCGGCGCCGATCGCCCGCACCGGCACGCCGTTCGCGGCGGCGTATTTCTTGACGAAGTGATCGGCCAGCACCGCGATATCGCCCGGCCGTTCACGCAGCGACGGCAGGCGCAGGTTCACGACGTTCAGGCGATACAGCAGGTCCTCGCGGAACGTGCCCTCGCTGACGGCGCGGGCCAAGTCGCGATTCGAGGTGGCGATGATGCGGATGTCGACCTTGACCGGCTTGGTCCCGCCAACGCGGTCGATGACCCGTTCCTGGATGGCGCGCAGCAGCTTGGCCTGCAGACGGGCGTCCATCTCGCTGATTTCGTCCAGCAGCAGGGTGCCGCCGTCGGCCTCTTCGAACTTGCCGATCCGGCGCGCGACGGCGCCGGTGAAGGCGCCCTTCTCGTGACCGAACAGTTCGGATTCCAGCAGGTTGTCCGGAATGGCCGCGCAGTTGACACTGATGAACGGCTTGTCCGCCCGGCGCGAGCCCTGGTGCAGATAGCGCGCCATGACCTCCTTGCCGACGCCGCTTTCGCCGGTGATCAGGATGGACGCTTCCGAGCGCGCCACCTGGTCGGCCAGGCCCAGCACCGCCGTCATCGACGGATCGGCCGAGATCAGCGGCCGGTCGTCATCAGCCACGGCCGACAGCACCGCCGCGATGAGGTCCGCTTCCGGCGGCAGGGGAATGAACTCCTTGGCCCCGGCCTTGATCGCCGCCGCCGCTTCCGACGCGCCCGCATCGACGCCGCAGGCGACGACCGGCACGAAGATCCGCTCGACCTCGTTGGCGGCGATCAGGGCGGCGATGTCGATGCGATAATCGACCATCAGCAGGTCCGCGCCCTGGCCCCGGCGCAGTTGCTCCGTCGCCTGATCCGCGCGCTCGACATGATGCACCTTGGCGCCGTGCGCCATGGCCATCTTCACCGCCGTCGCCAGCTGTCCGCTGACCCGTCCGACCACCAGGAGCCGCATCTTTCTTCTCCTCTAATCCTGTTTCCGAAAACCGGTCGCCGCTCAGGCGCCCGAGTCCTCGGTCTTGATGATTTCCGTCATGGTCACGCCCAGCCGGTCCTCGACCACCACGACCTCGCCGCGCGCGATCAGGCGGTTGTTGACGAAGATATCGATGGCCTCGCCGACCTTGCGGTCCAGCTCCAGCACCGATCCCCGGTTCAGCTTCAGCAGCTGGGCGACCGACATATGCGACTTGCCCAGCACGGCCGAAATGTTGACCGGCACCTCAAAGACGGGGGCCAGGTCCGAGGCGGTCTTGTCCCCCCCCTCGTCGATGGTGGCCAGGGCGGTGGAGTCCGGAAACTCCTCTAGCGACAGATCGTCAGCGGCCATCAGTAGGCGCTCCCGTGCGGCAGGGGTTCAGCGTGCCCGGCCTCGGCGGCCAAGGCCGAGGCGACGGCCTCGGTGATGCGGTTGGCGGCGCCGACCGGGTCGAAATCCGCCCGGCCATCGGCCCATTCCAGCTGGAAGGCGGCGACCGGCATGGCCGGCGCCTCGCGAAAGGCGACAACGCCGGTAAAGCCCGCGTCGGCGCACAGGCGCTCGATCCGGCCGCGGCTCTCTTCGGTCAGGCCGGCGACATGGATGGTCAGGCGGGGCGAGGCGTCGATCTCCTGCGCCAGGGCCTCCAGCGCCGACTGGATCGGCCCCTGCGGGAACCGGTCCAGCGCGGCGGACGCCAGGCTGCGCCCGGCCGCCAGGGCCAGTTCGGCCGACTGCTCGCGATGGTTCTGGACGATCTGCGCCAGCGCCGGGGCCGACGCGGCCAGCGCCTGACCGATGGCGGCCACGGCCATGGCCTGGATGCTCTCGATCTCGGCCAGGGCGGCTTCGCGCGCCTCCAGCCGGGCCTGGGCGACCATCACCTCGACCTCGGCGGGCAGATAGGACCGCTTGGTCGGGCGGAAGGCGGACGGACGCACCACGGCGCCGTCGTTGTCGAACTCGGTGTCAAAGGCGTAGGGGCGAGTGGCGGGCTGGGTCATGTCAGTAAATCAACTCATCGTCGCCGCCCTGGCCGGCCAGGACGATCTCGCCCTTGGCGGCCAGATCCTTGGCGACCTGCACCATGGCCATCTGGGCGGTGTCGACATCCTTCAGACGCACCGGCCCCATGCCCTCCATGTCCTCGCGCATGATCTTGGACGCGCGCTCGGACATGTTGGAGAAGAACATCTCGCGCAGCGCCTCCGACGCCCCCTTCAGCGCCAGCGCCAGCGAGTCCTTCTCGACCGCGCGCAGCAGGGTCTGGATGCCGCCAGGGTCCAGCTTGTTCAGGTCCTCGAACACGAACATCAGGGCGCGGATACGCTCGGCCGCCTCACGGTTGCGCTCTTCCAGCGCGCCGATGAAACGCGCCTCGGTCTGGCGGTCGAAGCTGTTGAAGATCTCGGCCATCAGTTCATGGCTGTCGCGCTTGGACGTGCGGGCCAGGTTCGACATGAACTCGGTGCGCAGCGTCTGCTCGATCTTGTCCAGGATGTCGCGCTGGACCGGCTCCATCCGCAGCATCCGCTGCACGCACTCCAGGGCGAAATCCTCGGGCAGGGAGGTCAGCACCCGCGCCGCGTGATCGGACCGGATGCGCGACAGCACCACGGCCACCGTTTGCGGGTATTCGTTCTTCAGATAGTTGGCCAGAACGGCTTCGTTCACATTGCCCAGCTTGTCCCACATGGTCCGCCCGGCGGGCCCGCGGATCTCCTCCATCAGGGCGTCGACGCGGTCGCTCGGCATGAAGGAGGCGAGCAGCTTCTGGGTCTGCTCCAGGCTGCCCATGACCGTGCCCGAGCCGCTCATGCCCGAGACGAACTCGACCAGCAACTCCTCGACGACCTGGGCGCTGACCGTGCCCAGCCCGGCCATGGCCTGCGAGATCTCCTTGATCTCGTCGTCGTCCATCGTCTGCCACAGCTTGGTGTGCTCTTCGCCCAGCGTCAGCAGCACGACGGCGGCCTTCTCGGGCCCCGACAGCTTCCTGACGTCGTCGACGGTCGCCTTCTTGTTGACCATGCGCGCGGCCATCAGCCTTCCTGGACCCAGTTACGCAGGATCGCGGACGACTCTTCCGGATGCTTGTCGACGAACTCGGCGACCTTCTTGATCGACGAGGCCTTCACCTGACCCTCGATGCGGGCCAGGTCGATGCGCTGGTCCATGGCCGAGCCGTCCGGCAGCAACGCCATCTGCCCCGGCAGGGCCGCCACCGCGCCCACGGGCGAGGTCTCCAGCGCCGTCACCGGCACGCCGCCCGCGGCGGCCAGCATCGGCAGGCCGCCCGAACCGCCCGCCGTCTTCAGCAGCGGCCGCAGCACGAAGAAGATCAGCAGCAGGCCGGTCACCATCAGCACCAGCAACTCGACCCCTCGCATAATGTCGTTCTTGTTGAAGTTGAACAGCGGATCGCCGCCGTCCGTGCCGCCGATCGGCGTAGCGTCGCGATTGAAGCGGACGTTGATGACCTCGATCTGGTCGCCGCGCTGCGCGTCGATGCCGACGGCCGAGCTGACCAGCTTCTTGATCTGCTCGATCTCCTCGGCCGTGCGCGGGGCGTAGGTGGGCTCGCCCTTGCCGTCGGCGGCCGGGGTCCATTTGCCGTCCACCGCGACCGCGACCGACAGCTTGCGCACCTCGCCCGGCTCCTTGATCGTGGTGGTGGTGGTGTTCGAGATCTCGTAGTTGGTCGTCTCGTTGTTCTGCGAGTTGGTCGAGCCCAGCGGGGTCGTCGCCGGCGCCTCGCCGCCCGGAATATTGTTCGCCGCCGTCGCCCCGCCATCCGACGCGCCCGTCGTGTCCTGCGAGGTCGAACCGTTGGACGAGGTCGAACGCACGACCTGACCGTCCGGATCGAACTTCTGCTCCTGGGTGGTCGAGCGGCTGTGGTCGATGTCGGCCGTCACCTGAACCCGCGCCGCGCCGGCGCCGACGACGCCCTCGACCAGATCCTTGATCCGCGCCTGCAACTGCGCCTCGGCATTGCCCTTGGCCTGTTCGGCCGAGGCCGAGGTGAAGCCCTGGCCTTCCGAACCGGCGGCCAGGGTGCGGTTGGTCTCGTCGGCGACGGTGACGCGGTCCGGCTTCAGGTTCGGCACGGACGAGGCGACGACGTTGCGGATGGCCCGGACCTGGTCGTTCGTCAGATCGCGCCCGCCCAAGCCGACGACCACGGCCGCCGTGGGATCGACCGCCGCCGACTGGAACATCTCGCGGCGCGGCATGGTGATGTGGACGCGGGCGGCGGTGATGCCGCGCATCGACATGATGGTGCGCGACAGCTCGCCTTGCAGGGCGCGCTGCTCGTTCAGGTTCTGCTGGAACTCGGTCTGGCCCAGCACCGACTGGTTGTCGAAGATTTCGTAGCCGACCGAGCCCGAGGTCACGAGCCCCTTGCCCGCCAGCATCAGGCGCGCCGTGCCGACCTGATTGCGGTCGACCATGATCGTCGAGCCGTCGCCCTTGGTGGAGTATTTGATGCCCGACTGGTCCAGGGCGGCGGTGATCTCGCCGGCTTCGCGCAGGTCCAGGTTGGAATACAGCAGCGCGTCCGGCGCCTGGCCGATACGCAGCATGACGGCGACCAGCACGGCCGCGACGCCCGCGGCCACGCCCAGAACAGCCGCCAGGCGGCCGATCCCAAATCTCTGCAACGCCGCCGTGAAGCCGCCCACGCGTCCCGCCCCAAACACACACGCGAAGCAACAGCCGCCCGCTAGGCAGAAAGTGCCGCCTGCGTGGTAAACGACGCGTTAAGAAGCGTTTACGGATGACATAGAAGCGCTCGCCTCTCCCTCCCCGTCCCGGGGAGGGTGGCTGAGCCGCCAGGCGAAGCAGGGTGGGGGCGGCAGGGCTGATCAGGTAGCCTGGCCAGCCCACAGGTTGCGAACGCCGCGCCTATATCGCCGCGCCCTCCCCACCCGGTCGCTGCGCGACCACCCTCCCCAGAAGGGGAGGGAGAACTTCCGGCTTACGCCGCCTTCAGCAGTTCCGCCTTCTTCGCCGCTGCGGCCGCGATCCGGGCTTCGGCGATGGCGTCGGCGATCTCGTGCGTCGGGCGCTTTTCGCTCTCCGACCGCTCCAGGATTTCCTCCAGCGTCTCCATCAGGCGCGACAGCTTGCCCTCGACCCAGGCCGGGTCGTAAGCGCCGCCGGTCTGACGAGCGTTCATTTCCGAGGCCACATTGATGATGCCGCCGCCGTTGACGACATAGTCGGGCGCATAAAGCACGCCGCGCTCGAACAGGATCTGGCCGATATCCGGCGTGGCCAGCTGGTTGTTGGCGGCGCCGACCACCGCCTTGGCGGTGATGCGATCCAGCGTCTGCGGGTTCAGCGTCGCGCCCAGGGCGCAGGGGGCGTAGATGTCGGCCTTGACGTCATAGATGGCGTCCGGCGCCACGATCTGCGCGCCCGTGCGGGCGGCGACCTCGGCCAGCACGGCCGTGTTGACATCGGTCATGACCAGCTTGGCGCCGGCCTTGTGCAGCTTGTCGGCCAGATAGCCGCCGACATGGCCGACGCCCTGCATGGCGATGGTCAGGCCGGTCAGGTCGTCCTGCTTCCACAGGCGGCGCGCGACGGTCAGGGTCGAGCGGAACACGCCCTCGGCCGTCACCGGCGAGGGATCGCCCGACGCTTCCGGACCGTCCTTCAGGCCCAGCACGCGGGTCGTGACCTTGCGGGCCTCGGCGATATCCTCAACCGACACGCCCACGTCCTCGGCGGCGTAATAGGTCCCGCCCAGCTGGTCGACAAAGCGGCCGAAGGCGCGGAACAGTTCGGGGGTCTTTTGCGTGCGGCTGTCGCCGATGATGACCGACTTGCCGCCGCCCATCTCCAGATCAGCGATGGCGTTCTTGTAGCTCATTCCCTTCGACAGGCGCAGCACGTCCTCCAGCGCCTCCTCGGCCGAAGCGTAGTTCCACATGCGGGTGCCGCCCACGGCCGGGCCGCGTGCCGTCGAGTGCACGGCGACGATGGCCTTCAGGCCAGTCTTTTCATCATGAAAGGCGTGCACGCCTTCATGGTTCGCAAAGGAAGGAGAATCGAACAGCGTCTTGCCCATGACAGGCCTTTCCTGGGGTATTTTTTGTTGCGCGCCAGATACGCCTCGCAGGCCTAGACGGCAAGCATGACCATTTCGCGTCAGCGCGCTTCGGGATTGGCCCGCAGCGTCGGCGGCACCGCCGGCGCCCCCGACGGCAGCGGCGCCGCCGGATCGCGCAGCCACGCTTCGACATCGCGATAGACGGCCTCGGCCGCCAGATCGCGGTTCAGGATATGCCAGCCGTCCGCATAGTACGCCGTGCGCAGGTCGGACCGCTCGCCCGCCCGCTCCAGCGCCAGCCGCATCGGCCGCTTCTCGATGATCTGGTCGTGCGCGCCGTACAGCAGCAACGTCGGCGCCCTCACCTGTCCCAGCCGGTCAGTCGCCGTCTCCATCAGATCGACCAGACCCGACAGGGTGTCGAACCGGGTGGCCAGAATGCTCTGCGGGTCACGCCCGTTGCGCACCAGCTCCAGCGTATTGTCCGAGGCCCTGATCTTGCGCACGGCGAAGGACGGCGGCTCGACCGCCAGATCGCCCAGCGCCCGCGCCGCGACCCACAAGCCCGCCCGGTTCACTGGGCTCTGGCTGGACCAGCCCCACACGCCGGGCGCCAGCAGGATCACCCGATCCGCGTCCGGCGGCCGGTCGGACCCAAAGGCCGCGATGGTCGACGACCCGCCCATGCTTTCGCCCGCCACCACGATCAGGGCGTTCGGCCGCCGCGCGCGGATCAGCGCCACGACGGTCCTCAGATCCTCGCTGGTCAGGCTTTCCGGCGCCCATTCGCCCTTGTGCGGCGCCAGACCAAAGCCGCGCTGGTCATAGGCCCAGGTCTCGATGCCCCGCTGCGCCCACCACGGCCCGGCCAGCCGGAACGAGGCGTAGTGGTCATTGAACCCGTGCAGCGCCACGATCACCGCCCACGGCGCCTGTCCTTCCGGGCTCCACCGCAGATACGGCAGTCGCGCCCCGTCCTGCACGACGAAGGCGCCGCGCCCCAGCGCCCCCTCCTCGATCACGGGCCCGGCGAACCCGGCGACCGGCCTTTGCGCTGGCTGGACATAGGGGGTGGCGCAGGCGGCCGCCATCAGGCCCAGAGCCGTCAACGCCGCCGCCATCCGCCTGTGGGTCACGCCAAAATCTCCGCTGTCCTCTCCCGAAGATAAGGCAGCGCCTCAGCCTCGAACCACGGATTTCTGCGCAGCCATGCCGTATTGCGCCACGACGGATGCGGCAGCGGCAGGATGGCGGGGGCAAACTCGCGCCACGCCCGCACCGTCTCGGTCATGTTGGCCTTCGCCCGGTCGCCCAGCGCCCACGCCTGCGCATAGCCGCCGACCAGCAGCGTCAGCTCGACGTTCGGCAGTTCCGCCAGCAGCCGGGGCCGCCACAGCTCGGCGCATCGCCTCGGCGGCGGATAATCCCCGCCTTTCGGCGCGGTGCCCGGATAGCAGAACGCCTGCGCCGCCACGCCCAGGCGCGGGTCGGCGTAAAAGGTCTCGTAGTCGACGCCCAGCCAGTCGCGCAGCCGGTCGCCCGACGGATCGGTGAAGGGCCGCCCGCTTTCATGCACCCGCCGCCCCGGCGCCTGACCACAGATCAGCAGCCGCGTCTGCGGGCGCACCATGACTACCGGTCGTGGCGTGTGCGGCAACTGTCCCAGACACGCGCGGCAGGCGCGGATGTCCGACAGGACCGCGTCCAGAGCGTCAGTCGAAGTCGTCATCCGACGCTTCGACCGGCGGCAGGGCGGCCAGCGCCGCCGCCGTCTCGGCCTCGGTCGGCAGGCGCAGGCGGATCACGCCGCGAAACGCGTTCGGATCGACGGGCTTGCCCTTCTTGGTGATGGTCAGCCTGCCCTGACGCATCAGGCCCAGCGCCACAGCCTTCACCTTGGGCAGCATGCGCTGCCACTGCTCGGGCTGCAGTTCCTTGGCCACCTCGGCCGGTTCAATGCTCTTGCCGCCGACATTCTTGGGGTCGGCCTTGGCCAGTTTTTCGAAAATGGCCGCTTCGATTGGGTCGCTCATTGCGCCTATATGCTGCATTGCGGGAGCAAGAAGAAGGCGCCCGTCTCAAGTTGCATGAAACCGGCTCAAGCAGCGCGCAGCGCGGTAGCCGACAGAGGACTCTCATGGTCGCGAAAATCACCATCACCGAGGGCGAGTTCGCCGGCTGGCGGACTTACGACCTGCACGACACCTTCGATCAGGTGGTGGGTCCCTTCTATTTCCGGCCCGACCCCGACGGCCGCATGCGCTGCGCCTTCCGCGCCGAACAAAAGCACATGAACGCCGGCGACCGCATGCACGGCGGCTGCCTGATGACCTTCGCCGACATCGCCCTGTTCCAGATCGCCTATCAGGAGATGGAGGGCGCCTCGGGCGTCACGGTCCAACTGGACTCCACCTTCGTCGACGGCGCCTACGTCGGCGACCTGGTCGAAGCCACCGGCCAGGTGATCAAGGCCGGCAAGAGCCTGATCTTCGTTCGCGGCCAGATCACGGTCGGTGATCGTGTGGTCATGACCTTCTCGGGCGTCATCCGGAAATTCACGCCGCGCGGCTGATCCGGGTCACCACCGACAGGACCAGCGCAAAACCCGCCGCCGGCCATAGGGCGACCAGCCCCAGCCCGCCATAAACCAGGGCGCCGATCAGGGCGCCCCCAGCCAGACCCAACCACAGCACCAGATAGGGCCGGAACGCCCACGGGTCGCCGCCTCCGCGCAGGGCCGACGCCAGCGCCTGGCCCAGCTTGACCAGGGTTCCGGTCATGTATGTCAGGCTGACGCCCACCTCGCCATCACGCAGAAAGACCGAATTCTCGATCGCCATGGCCATGACCATCAGGCCTATGGCCAGAGGCGCGATCCCGGCCCCCGCCGCTATGGCGGCCCCGGCCAGAAGCAGGGCCTCGACCATCAGGACCCGGCTGCGCGCCCGCGCGCCCTCGCGGCCCGCCGCCAGGGCGCCGATCATGGCCCCCAGCACGAAGAGGACCAGAATCCCCGCGACCTCCATCGCGGCAGCCCACCGGCCCTCGGCCAGGCTGACCGCCATGCGGGTCGTGTTGCCGCTCATGAACGACACGAAGACGCCGCCCAGATGCAGGAAGCCCAGGCTGTCGACATAGCCTGCCAGGGCGGCCAGCAGCAGCGCCAGCCAGCGGTCGGGCGGGCTCAGCGCGCGCATGGCGCCATCACACCCCCGCCTTCGCCGCCGGCCGCGCCTTGCAGGCGTCCTGCCAGCGCGCCAGGTTCTCCAGCCCTTCCGGCGGGCGATATTTGATCAGGCGGGCGAAATCCAGGCCGACCACGGCGACGATGTCGGCGATGGTGAAACGGTCCGTTGCGATGAACTCATGGTCGGCCAGGCGGCGGTCCAGCGTCTTCATGAATTTCTCGGCGCCGAGGCGACTGTATTCGGCGACCTGGGGCTGCGGCGCTTCCAGCGCGGCCAGGGCCGGGTGGCTGAAGCGCACGTTCAGCATCATCGGATTGGCGAGATAGATCTCGCAGCGGCGGGTCCACATCTCGATCACCGCCTGTTCCTGCGGATCGCGTCCGAACAGGTTCGGCTCGGGATGCAGCGCCTCCAGATAGCGGCAGATGGCAATGGATTCCGAGATGCAGGTCCCGTCGTCCAGCTCCAGCGCCGGTACGTGCGGCACGCCCACCTTGGCCAGATACTCTGGTGTCCGATGCTCGCCGGACAGCAGGTCGATCTCGACCATCTGGACGTCTGTCACGCCCTTCTCGGCCATGACCCAGCGGACCCGGCGCGGATTGGGCGCACGATGCGAGGTGTAGAGCTTCATGGCGAACCCTCCGTGGCGCGTCGCGACGCTACTGACCGAACACCGCCCCCGGCAAGGCCCCAACGACGCAGGCCGTCATCAGCGTAGCCAGGAAGCCGCCGAACAACGCCTTCCACACCAGGCCCAGCACCTCTTCCCGCCGCTCGGGCATCAGCACCGACAGGCCGGTCACGGTGATGCCGACCGAACCGATGTTGGCGAAGCCGCACAGGGCATAGGTCATCAGCATCCGCGTGCGCTCGTTCATCTCGCCCACCGGGATCTTGCCCAATTCGATGAAGGCGACGAACTCGGTCAGGGTCAGCTTGACCCCCAGCAGCCAGCCCGCCTTCGACGCCTCGGCCCATTCCACGCCGGTCAGCCAGGCCACGGGCGCGAAGACCACCCCCAGGATCCGCTCGACCGTCAGCGCCTCGCCACCGATCACAATGCCGCCCAGCATGACGTTCGCCAGCGCCACCAGCGCCACGAACACGATCAGCACGGCCGAGATGTTCAGCACCACCATCAGGCCGTCGGACGTGCCCTTCACGATGGCGTCGATGGCGCTGTCGTACTTCAGCGCGGAATTATAGTCGGCCACCGCCCCGCCCTGCCCCGGCTTTTCCGGGATCAGGATGCGCGCCAGCAGCACACCCGCCGGGGCCGAGACGATGGACGCCACCAGCACATGGCCCGCCGCATTGGGCAGCACCGGTGCCAGCAGGGTCGCATAGGCCACCATGGTCGAACCGGCCACGGTCGCCAGCCCCACCACCATCATCAGGAACAGTTCCGACCGGGTCAGCTTGTCCAGATAGGCGCGGATGACGATCGGGCTCTCGATCATGCCCAGGAAGATGTTGGCCGCCACCGCCAGCGCTGACGCCCCGCCCAGCCCCATGGTCCGCTGGAACAGGAAGCCGAAGCCGTGGGTGATCCACTTCAGCACCTTCCAGTGCCACAGCAGCGCCGACAGCGCCGAGATGACCAGGATCAGCGGCAGCACCTGAAAGGCGAAGGTGAACAGCGCCCCGCCATTGGTCACCGCGAACGGCTGGTCCCCGCCCGCCAGATAACCGAACACGAACCGTGTCCCCTCGTTCGTGGCCGCCGCCAGCCCGTCCACCGCCCCGGTGATCGCGGCCAGCACCACCTGCGACCCCGGAATGCCGAACAGCGCCAGCACCAGCGCCGCCTGCACTCCGACCGCCCCCAGCGTCAGTCGCCACGGAAACGCGCGCCGGTTCTCCGACACCGCCCAGCAGACGGCGACGATGACGACCAGCCCCAGCAGGCTCTGGAGGTTCAGAAAGCTGAACATTCAAACGGCTCCGCAACCGGCGGACGCCGGCGTTCAATCCTCGCTTGAACGCCACGCCGCATCGGCTGGCAAGAGGCGGATCAGAGCTCGCGCCGCACCAGCTTGCCGTAGTCGTCCATCAGCGACAGCGACAGCGCGCCGGGAACGAAACGATAGTCGCCGATCTCGCTGACCGGCGTCACCTCGGCGGCCGAGCCGGTCAGGAAGCATTCGCTGAAGCCGGACAGCTCTTCCGGCAGGATGTCGCGCACGACCACCTCGACGCCGCGCGCCTGGGCCATTTCGATCACCGTCTGGCGGGTGATGCCGTCCAGGATGTGATCCACGCACGGGGTGTGCAGGACGCCGTCCTTGACGAAGAAGACGTTGGCGCCCGTCGCCTCGGCGACATAGCCGCGCCAGTCCAGCATCATGGCGTCCGCAAAGCCGCGCTTTTCCGCGGCCGTCTTGGACATGGTGCAGATCATGTACAGGCCCGCCGCCTTGGCGGTGGACGGGGCCGTCGCCGGGTCGGGACGGCGCCATTTGGCCCACTCCAGCCGGATGCCCTTCTTCTTGACCTCGGGATCGAAATAGCTGGGCCACTCCCACGCCGCGATGGCCAGATGCACCTTGCTGTTCTTGGCCGTGACGCTCAGTTGCTCCGAGCCCAGATAGGCCACCGGGCGCACATAGCAGTCGATCAGGCCGTTCTTTGCGCAGGTTTCCTTGCAGGCGGCGTCGATCTCGGCCACGCTGTACGGAACGTCGAAGTCCAGGAGGTTGGCGGAGCGCTTCAGGCGCTCGCTGTGCGCCGTCAGCTTGAAGATTTCGCCACCATACTTACGCTCACCCTCGAACACCGACGAGCCGTAGTGAAGGCCATGGGTCAGAACGTGCGTTTTCGCTTCCCGCCAGGGCACGAACTCGCCGTCAAACCAGATCCAGCCGTCACGATCGTCGAAAGGAACGAAGGCCATTGAATAACGTCTCCCGCGAAGGTCACGCGTTTAGACGCCGACTGACCCTTCAGGTCAACGCCCAGATCGACGCCCCGGCGGGAGATTCGCTGTGAGCGCCGTCGATCCGCGCTCGGGCAGCCGCTCCGGCCCCGTCGCCGCGCCGGGCAGCGGGCGGCACCTGCTGATCGTCGACGACGACGACCGGATTCGCGAACTGCTCAAGGAATTCCTGGCGCGCGAAGGCTATCGCGTCACCGGCGCCGCCCACGCGGGCGCCGCCCGGCGGCTGGTCGAGCTGATCGAGTTCGACCTGATCGTGCTGGACGTGATGATGCCGGGTGAAAGCGGCTTCGACCTGACGACCTGGATTCGCAGCCAGGCGGCCCTGTCGCGCACCCCGGTGCTGCTGCTGACCGCGCGCGGCGATCCGGACGACCGGATCGAGGGGCTGTCGCGCGGCGCCGACGACTATATGTCCAAGCCGTTCGACCCGCGCGAACTGGCGCTGCGCATCGACGCCATCCTGCGCCGCACCGGCGGCAAGCCCATGACCCCGCGCGAGATCAAGCTGGGCGCCGCCGTCTTCGACATGGAGCGGCTGGAGCTGTCGCGCGACGGCCAGCCGATGCGCCTGACCGAGGCCGAGGCCCAGTTGCTCAAGACCCTGGCCATACACGCCCACGCCCCGGTCGAGCGCATGACCCTGTCGCCCGACACCGCCGACATCACCGGCCGCGCCGTGGACGTCCAGGTGACCCGTCTGCGCCGCAAGCTGGAAGCCGACCCCAAGAACCCGCGTTATCTCCAGACCGTGCGCGGCGTCGGCTATATGCTGGCGCCGGACTGATATGAGCGCGCATCTCTCCTCCCCCGCAAGGCGGGGGAGGGGGACCGCGAAGCGGTGGAGGGGGCAAGCCCCACACGCCGCGCTCGGGGTCGCCCCCTCCACCACGCTGCGCGCGGTTCCCTTCCCCCGCTCCGCAGGGGAGGATTGAGCCATGCGCCTGTCCCCGGCCCTGTGGACGCGGTTCCTGAAGCGACGTCTGCCGACCTCGCTGTGGGGCCGGTCGCTGCTGATCATCGTCCTGCCGGTGCTGATCATGCAGGTGGCGGTGACCTGGGCCTTCTTCGACGCCCACTGGCAGACCGTCACCTCGCGCCTGTCCGAGGGGCTGGCCGGCGATATCGCCTGGGCGGTCGAAAGCTATCGCGACGATCCCACGCCCCGGAACCTCGAGATCATCGCCGACCGCGCCGAACGCTCGATGCAGCTGTCCATCGCGCTTCAGGAAGACCGCAGCCTGCCGACCGAACAGCGGCGCGGCGCCCTGGGCGTCGTCGACCGGGCGCTGGACCACGCCCTGGCCTCGCGCCTGGACGATCCCTACTGGTTCGACACCACTCGCTACCCCGCCTATGTCGACATCCAGGTGCAACAGCCGCAGGGCGTGCTGCGCTTCATCGCCCCGCGTGAGCGCGCCGTCGCGACCCAGGCCCACATCTTCGTCCTGTGGCTGTTCGTGGCGACCGTGCTGCTGATGGGCGTGGCGATCCTGTTCATCCGCAACCAGGTCCGCGCCATCGAGCGGCTGGCCGACGCCGCCGAATCCTTTGGTCGGGGCGAGAACGAACCGCGCTTCAAGCCGCACGGCGCGCGCGAGGTGCGGGCGGCGGCCAAGGCCTTCATGGACATGCGCGACCGCATCCAGCGCCATATCGATCAGCGCACGGCCCTGCTGGCCTCGGTCAGTCACGACCTGCGCACGCCCCTGACCCGGCTGCGGTTGGAATTGGCCCTGGCCCCGCCGTTCAAGCGGGCCGACGCCATGCGCTCCGACCTGGACGAGATGGAGCATATGATCGACGAATACCTGGCTTTCGCCCGGGGCGAGGCGGGTGAGACGCCCCAGACGGTCGCCGTCGCCGACCTGCTGCGCACCGCCGGCGAGGACGCCCGTCGCGCCGGGGCTGAGGTCGAACTGGCGGTTCCCGGCGACCTGTCCGCCACCCTGCGCCCGCTGGCCTTCAAGCGCGCCCTGGCCAATCTGGCGGGCAACGCCGCCGCCCACGGCGAACACGTCCGCCTGTCGGCCCGCCCCCTGCCCTCCGGCGGACTGGAGATCGTGGTCGAGGATGACGGCCCCGGCATCCCCGAGGACATGCACGAGGAAGCCTTCCGTCCCTTCTCGCGCCTGGATCCCGCCCGCAACCAGAACCGCAAGGGCGTCGGCCTGGGGCTTGCCATCGCCCGCGACGTGGCGCGCGGCCATGGCGGCGACATCACCCTGGACCGCAGCGACATGGGCGGCCTGCGCGCCCTGATCCGTCTGCCGGGATAGCCCAGCTTCACCGTTCATCCGCCGTTCAGGCGAGCGCGCGGCATGATGCCGGCTTCAGGATCAGGAGGCTTCCATGCGCCGTTTCACCTTCCTCGCCCCGCTCGCCGCCCTCGTCGTGGCCGGCGTCGTTCAGGCCCAGCCCGCCGGCGTCTCGGTCGACATCGGTCCTCGCCTTCGAGAGGACGTCTCCAAGCTGGGCGAGCGCGAGGTCGGCGAACAGGTGTTCCAGTTGACGGCGGCGATCCGCCAGGCCCTGGCCGACAACGCAGAGCTTAAAGACGCCCAGATTCATCTGGTCCTGACCGACCTGAAGCCGAACCGGCCCACCTTCCAGCAGATGTCCGACAAGCCCGGTCTGGACCCGATCCAGAGCCGCAGCATCGGTGGCCTGGCCGTCGAGGGCGAGATCATCAAGGCGGACGGCCAACGCATTCCCGTGCGCTACTCGCGCTTCAACAGCAACATCCAGGACGTGCGCGGCTTCACGACCTGGCAGGAAGCGTCCATCGGCTATGACCGCTTCGCCCGCAACCTGGCCTCAGGCCGGTACGTCACGCGATAGGTCGATCGAGCGGGCGGTGGCGGCGCGGATCGCGTCCGTCACCGTCGCCGTCAGGCCGTTCGACGCCAGCACCGCCAGCCCGGCCTGAGTCACGCCGCCGGGCGATGCGACCCGCGCCACGGCGTCCGACAGGCTCGTCTCGTCCGGCAGGCCGCCCGCCGCCGATTTCAGCGTCGCCCGCGCCAGTTGTTGCGCCGCCTCGGCGTCCAGTCCCGCCGCCTGCCCCGCCTGCGCCAGCGCCTGGGTGAAGGCGTAGAAATAGGCCGGGCCGGCGCCGACCACCGCCGTCGCCACGTCCATCAGGTCTTCCTCGGCCAGATCCACCGTCTCGGCCACCGGCGCGAACAGACTGCGCCCCATCTCGCGACCGGCGGCGCTGCCGGCCCAGAGGGTGGCCACGCCCTGCGCCCTGGCCACGCCCGTGGTCGGCATGACCCG